>VFQP010000054.1_pt1 | contig 352841 bp, 337 predicted proteins | sample 3512351 | NCBI WGS metagenome assembly VFQP01 (sample SAMN10412372, study PRJNA504923) | tailings metagenome | isolation source: Relicate 1 Philex TSF1 revegetated site | place: Philippines: Tuba, Benguet | collected 2017-08-29
TTAGATTTTAGATTTTAGATTTTAGATTTTAGATTTTAGATTTTAGATTTTAGATTTTAGAAGGAGAGTTTTTTGTGATAGTGTATGCTGCATAGTATGTAATCTTTTTTTATGTAGTATTACCACTAATTTAGGTTGCTGTAGAATGGTTGAACGCCGGTTGCCATAAAGTGTATGGCCCCTTGGTGAATAGTATTACTGCAGCACAAGTGTGCGACGCAAGGGACGATGCCGGTTGCAATGCCGCCGGGTATATAAATAAAAAACCGTCCTTTATGCCAGTGGGCCAATAAAGGACGGTAATATAATGTCAGGAAATTTTTCTTAGTGCGCTTCCAGCCAGTTATGCCCCACACCGGCTTCGGCAATAATGGGCACTTCATTAGGCAATATCATGGCAGCCTGCATGGCATTAATGATCACCGGTTTTATATCGTCCAGCTCTTCCTGTAATACATCAAATACCAGCTCGTCATGCACCTGTAATATCATCTTGCTTTTAAAGCCGTTCTCTTTAATGGCCGCATGTACTTTTATCATGGCCAGTTTGATCATATCGGCAGCGGTACCCTGTATAGGACTGTTAATGGCGTTTCGCTCGGCAAAGCCACGCACGGTAAAGTTGCCGGAGTTAATATCACGCAGCCAGCGTTTACGGCCCATTAAGGTTTGTACATAGCCAAATTCGCGGGCAAAGTTGATGGTATCATCCATATACTTTTGTATGCCTGCAAATTGTTTTTTATAGTTATCAATGATATCTTTTGCTTCGGTACGGCTGATGCCCAAATTATCGGCAAGGCCAAAAGCGCCCTGGCCATAAATAATACCAAAGTTCACACTCTTGGCCTTGTAGCGCATTTCCTTGGTTACATCACCCTCTGCAACATTGTACACTTTTGCAGCGGTGGCGGTATGGATATCAGTACCCGATTTAAAGGCTGCACACATATTCGGATCGCCGCTGATGGCCGCTACAATACGCAGTTCTATCTGTGAATAGTCGGCCGATAATAAAATATGTTTTTCATCGCGGGGAATAAAGGCCTTACGTATTTCCTTACCTCTCTCGGTACGCACCGGTATGTTCTGCAGGTTGGGATTATTACTGGCCAGCCTGCCGGTAACCGCCACGGCCTGTCCGTAAGTAGTATGCACCCTGCCGGTTTTACTGTTTACCAGCAAAGGCAATGCATCCACATAGGTCGATTTTAACTTGGTCAGCTCCCTGAACGTAAGAATATCATTAACAATCGGGTTATTATTGGCCAGCTTCAGCAACACATCCTCACCGGTGGCATACTGGCCTGTTTTTGTTTTTTTAGCCTTGGGATCTAATTGCAGCTTTTCAAATAATACTTCACCCAGTTGTTTGGGCGATGCCAGGTTAAACCGTACACCGGCCTGTTTGTACACACTTTCTTCCGCAGCTTTGGCATCGGCTTCCAGCACACTGGAGTAATCTTTTAAAAACGCTTCATCAATCCTGATGCCTTCAAACTCCATATCGGTCAATACCGGCATTAATGGGTTCTCTACTTTCTCAAACACTTCCTGCACTTCATTTTCTGTTAACAGTGGCGTAAAGGCATGTTTTAGCTGCAGGGTAATATCCGCATCTTCGGCTGCATAGTCCTTTATTTTTTCCAGCTCCACATCACGCATGGTACCCTGGCCTTTTCCTTTTTTACCAATCAACTCTTCAATATGTATGGGTTCGTATTGCAGGTATTTTTCGCTCAGGTCATCCATGCTCCGTTTACCATCGGGGTCAATTACATAATGCGCCAGCATGGTATCAAAAAACTGCCCGGCTATGGCCACATTGTACCATTTTAATATCAGCAGGTCGTATTTAATATTTTGTCCTATCCAGGTAATGGCGGGGTTATCAAACAAGGGCTGTAACAGCGATAGTAATTGTAAAACCTCCTCCCTGTTGGCGCTGCAGGGTACATAGTAAGCTTCACCGGGAGTAACCGCAAAACTCAGTCCCACCAGTTCGGCCTCATTGGCATCAATGCCTGTTGTTTCCGTATCAAAACAAATTTCCTTAAACTGTTCCAGGTGTTGTACCATCTCCGCAATGGCTTCGGGAGTTGTTGCCGCTATATAGTTATGCGGCACCGTATGAACGGTTTTAAAATTGCTTACTGTTTGTTCAATAGTTTCGCTTACCACCACAGGTTGTTCTACAATATTCCCAAACAGGTCGGTTTGTACAGCTTGTGGTGCTTTGGTTTCAGAGGGTTTATCGCCGGTGTTGGCCTTACCCGTTACCGGTGCAGCGCCTGCCAGTTCTTCGCCCAGTAATCTTTTGGCCAGGGTTCTGAACTCCAGTTCGCCAAACACTTCTTTCAATGCTTCTTTATTCCATTCCTTCACACAAAAATTCTCTTCATGAAACTCCACCGGTACATTGGTAATAATGGTGGCCAGTTTTTTGGACATGATCGCATCGGCCTTGCCATTACGGATCTTCTCGCCCATCGATCCTTTTATATTATCTGCATTGTCCAGTATATTTTCCAGCGTATCATATTCTGCTAATAATTTCGCGGCCGTTTTTTCACCTACGCCTTTAATACCGGGAATATTATCCACGGCATCACCCATCAGTCCCAGTATATCTATTACCTGCGATACTCTTTTAATATTCCACTTAGCACATACTTCAGCCGGGCCCATGATCTCTACATCACCACCCTGGTAAGCCGGTTTATAAATTTTTACTTTCTCCGTTACCAGCTGGCCATAGTCCTTATCCGGTGTTACCATATATACATCATACCCTTCCGCTTCGGCTTTCACACTTAGTGCGCCAATCACGTCATCGGCTTCATAACCATCCACAGCTATCACCGGAATATTAAAGCCCTCAATAATGCGGATGATATCCGGAACAGCCAGTTTAATATCCTCAGGGGTTTCCTGGCGGTTGGCTTTATAATCGGCAAAATCAGTATGTCTTTCTGTGGGTGCGGCGGTATCAAAACACACGGCCATATGCGAGGGCTTCTGTTTGTTCAGCAACTCCACCAAGGCATTGGTAAAACCAAATTGCGCATTGGTATTCTTTCCCTTGCTGGTCAATCGCGGGCTGCGGATCAACGCATAATAAGCCCTGAACACTAAGGCATAGGCATCCAGTAAAAAAAGTCTTTTATCCATGCCGCTAAGTTAAGTTTGTTGGCAGGGCTGGCAAAATGCGATTAGCGCATTATCTTTTTTTATGATGGGCTCCCGGCCTGGTAACAAATCCCGGCAGCAGTTCCCCGCCCGGCTGCAATCTGCCGGCTATCAGGCCGCCAGTATTTCCGCCTAAGCAGGGCAGCCCTTCGGCTGTAACAAAAAGCCCGGCAAACTTCCCGTCATGGGTTCCATCCAAACCGGGCAATCATCAATCCATGGTCAGAGGGATAACCTCCCGGCCAGGTGGTGATCAGTTTAAAATCCTGTAACTGCAATGCCCGGCCTTTATAATACAACTGGTCAATTCTTTCGCCAATAATATGCGAATAACCGGGGTATTTTTTAACATCGGGATATACCTGCCGGTAGGCATCGGTAAAGCCCGCTCCCGTTAGTTTCACCGATGCGGGATTATCCTTACCGCCATCCATAAACGGCACGGCATTAAAATCACCGGCAAATATTACCGGTATACTATCGCTTGTTTCAAAACGCTGCTGGTGAAAGTCATACACCTGGTTAAACTGGTTCATGCCATACCAGTTGGACATGATATATATTTCCTGTGTTTTACTAACCGCTATTCTTGCTCCCAGGTTCATAAAAGGTGCGCCGGGCGGCACATGTACCGAACGGATAGGATACCGGCTCAACACAGAAATATTAGACCCCTGGTTTAAATAATCCCAGTCGGCACTGGCCGCATAATAATAACCCAGCTCGGCTGCAATAAATTCTCCTGATGAATAGGTTTCCTGTAACATCACCACATCCGCATTTTCTTTTTGTATCATCTCCACAATACGTTTACGGGAATCATAGCCGTCTTTGGCTATAGTGGCATGTTTACCCCCATGCCAGATATTCCAGTTGGCAACTGTAATAGTTTTTACATTATTGGCAAGCGATGTTTTTTTGCTGCTAAAATATTTTACCCAACCAGCCTGTACCTCCGCCTCACTAATGGTGCTGTTCCATATCTTCAGTTCATCTATTTCAAAATCAGGCGCCTGCAACCTGCGGTTGACAATATGTTTTTGCACGGCCGTATCATTAATAACAATGTGTCCGTTTTGTAAACGATAAAACTTTGTCACCGGCGCTACCTCTACAAAATCAATTACCTGGTGCACAGTATAAGGATTACGCATCAGCGTTGATCTCATTTTATTGATAGCCGCAAAATCTGTCGCTTTCAGTTTAGCGGCCAGTGCATCCGCACCTATCCCTGGCGATGCTTTTTTTATATAATCGCTGTACAACTGCTGGGGATCACTTACTAATACAGCATAGTCATTATCCGCAGCTATTCCCGCACCCAATGCCGTAAAAGCATCTGTTAGTCTCTGTAAATTAACCGCACCTTCCCGTATGGTACTTTGAATAAGCGTATCCGGTTGCTTAAACGTTTTGCTGCCCATTACCAGCGGCATGGCTTCTTGCAGGTGAAAGCCCACGGAATCGCCAATAAAGTATTGCGCCTTTATATCACCATCGTAAAATAGTTTTAGTTGCGCGGCTTTACTGTCATAGGTCATGGTCAGCTGGTGCCATTTGCCATCATTCAACGGCATAATATGCCCGTTCTCTCTTTCATGGGTTATCCTGCGCCTGCCCGTGCCTATATTAAAAGCCCAGGTGCCCTCCGAAACATAAAACAACCAACCCGGCTTTTTTTGTTCCGCTAAACCGGTGTTGGTAATGGCTTTCTGGCCCAGCAGCGGCATGGTATAAGCAGACGGCACTGTTGTTTTTATCCAGAACTGGATGCTGTAATCCTGCGCTGTCGTAAAAGGCAACACCGTTTTTTCCAGTTCAAAAGCCTGTACTGTTTGCGCATTCAGTTGCAAACTGCTACCGGCAAAGCTTTTAGCGTACGCCGGCCCCCCGGTAATTACCGGCTTTATCGTTTCCTTACCGGTTGCTACAAGTGTTTTATTAAAATTAAAATAAGCGGCAGGTGCAGGGCCGGTCTGGGCTTTTGTCAGTAAACAAGTGATCAATAATAAGGGGCAAAGCAATTTCTTTATCATAATTATAACAGAAGGCTGGATAAGGGTTCAAGGTAAACCTAAATAACCCGTGCCGTTCATTTGCTAAACAATTTTGCAAATACGATTGCATAATTTTGTGTCACAAATAATTTTCAGCATGTTACTATTTATCAACCAGCCCTGGCCCTGGTATATCGCCGGTCCGCTTATTGGTCTTACAGTGCCGGTGTTGTTATTACTGGGCAATAAATCCTTTGGCATCAGCTCATCCCTGCGCCATATCTGTGCGGCCTGCCTACCGGCAAAAATTCCTTTTTTTACTTACGACTGGAAAAAGGAAGCCTGGAACCTGTTCTTTGTATTGGGTATTTTTATCGGCGGTATTATTGCCAGTACCTTGCTGGCCAACCCCGACCCTGTTGTAGTAAACCCCAAACTATCCACTGAACTGGCCGGTTATGGCATTACCAATTACAACCACCTGGTTCCTGCAGATATTATGAACTGGCCGGCCCTATTAACGATCAGGGGATTGATCATGATGGTGGTGGGTGGTTTTTTAGTGGGCTTTGGCACCCGTTATGCCGGGGGCTGTACCAGTGGTCATGCCATCATGGGTTTATCCACTTTGCAATGGCCCTCACTGGTGGCTACTATCTGTTTTATGGCCGGAGGTTTTATCATGGCCAATCTTATTTTACCTTATATACTGGCTTTATAAAAACAAGAACATGCAGCACTCTATTCAGGAAAACACAACCACACCATCCACTAAATGGTACGGGCAGATCAAATACATGGTCGTGGGTATTTTATTCGGTATTGTTTTCGTTAAGGCCGAGATCATCAGCTGGTTTCGTATACAGGAAATGTTCCGCCTGCAATCCTTTCACATGTATGGCATTATCGGCAGCGCCATTGCCGTAGGCATGTTATCGGTATGGTTAATTAAAAAGTTCAACATTAAAACCATGGATGGCGAACCGGTCACCTTCTCCAAAAAACAATTCACCAAAGGAAATATCTATGGTGGGTTATTATTTGGTTTTGGCTGGGCCATTACCGGCGCCTGCCCCGGACCATTGTTTGCCCAGATAGGCACCGGCGCTACCGTTATCATTGTTACTTTGTTAAGCGCCATTGCAGGTACCTGGGTATACGGACGTTTTAAGGACAGACTGCCCCATTAATAGGCAGTACAATATATTTGCAGCAATACAGGCTATATGACTATACAGACTATTTGTGTTTGCGGTGCCGGCACCATGGGTAGCGGCATTGCCCAGGTAGCCGCAACAGCGGGCTTTACCACCTTATTGTACGATGTAAATGCAGATATGCTGCAAAAGGCAAAAGCTGGTATAGAAGGCAGCCTGCAAAAACTGGTTTCAAAAGAAAAGATCACTCCGGACCAGCAACAACAAACCATCGGCCGGCTCAGGTATATAACAGATATTAACCAATGTATTGCCGACGTATTTATTGAAGCGATCGTAGAAAAAATGGAAGTGAAACTATCGCTTTTTAACCAGTTAGCCGGTATCAATACACCCGAAACTATTTTCGCTTCCAACACTTCCTCCTTATCCATCACCCGGCTGGCCGCACAAATAAGTCACCCGGAGCGTGTAGTGGGTTTACATTTTTTCAATCCTGCTCCTTTAATGAAACTGGTGGAAGTAGTGAAAACAGAATACAATACGACAGCAACCATTACCCAAATGGAAATGCTGGTAAACACCATGCAAAAAACACCGGTAGTTTGTAAGGATTCCCCCGGGTTTATTGTGAACCGTGTGGCCCGCCCCTATTATATCGAAGCCCTACGACTGGCCGAAGAAGGACTGGCCGATTTTGCACAAATAGATGAACTGATGGAAAGCACCGGCTTTAAAATGGGACCCTTTGCATTAATGGACCTGATCGGCAACGATATTAATTACGCTGTAAGCTGCTCGGTATACGAACAACTGCACCAACCCGAACGCCTGAAACCATCCTATATACAGGAGGAAAAAGTGAAAAAAGGGGAGCTGGGTCGTAAATCCGGTAAGGGTTATTACAACTATTAATAATTTAGCAAGGGGGTACAGGTAAGTTGAACTATCTTCGCGGCAGTTTTAATAAATCAACATCCTCAATTTTTGGCAACTGTACTTGTAACAGGCGGGACCGGTTTTTTAGGCGGTTATATTTTACTTCAGTTATTGGAGAAGGGGTATGCCGTTAAAGCACTGCGCCGCTCAGCCAATCTTCCAACACATATTCAACCGCATTTACTGGAAAAAGTACAATGGATCGATGGCGATATATTGGATGTGGTATCCTTACAGGAAGCCATGGAGGAGGTTGACTATATCATTCACAGCGCCGCAGTGGTATCCTTTGCCAAAAAGGATAAACAGCGTATGATGAAGATCAATGTAGAGGGAACGGCCAATGTAGTGAATATGGCATTGGACAGCAACGTAAAAAAACTGGTCTATATCAGTTCAGTAGCAGCACTGGGCCGCACATTACATGGCGAAACAGTAAGTGAAGAAAAAAAATGGGAAGAAAATAAACTCACCACCAGCTACGCCAAAAGTAAAAACAAGGCCGAGATGGAAGTTTGGCGCGGCATGGCTGAAGGGCTTGACGCGGTGATTCTAAGCCCATCCACCATACTGGGCTTCGGCGACTGGAATACCGGCAGCAGCGCCATCTTTAAAAATGTATACAAAGAGTTTCCCTGGTACAGCAAAGGCATGAACGGCTTTGTAGATGTGGAAGATGTAGCCAAAGCTGCTATCCTGTTAATGGAATCGGATATTACTGAACAACGTTATATTGTGAATGGTGATAACTGGACCTTTAAGCAGTTGTTAGATACTATTGCACAAGCCCTGGGTAAAAAACCTCCGCATAAAGAAGCTACTCCCTTTATTGCCGGCCTGGCCTGGCGTATGGCCTGGTTAAAGGCAAAACTTACCGGTGGTAAGGCCTTTCTTACCAGGGAAAGCGCCCGTGTGGCCCAAAGCAATACCAGCTTTACCAACAGTAAAATCTTAAACGCATTACCCGGTTTTAATTTTACACCTTTAGCCGAAACAATTGCCCGTGCCGGTAAAAAATACCTGCAGCTGGCAGCCGGTAAAGTATAACCCGCCATACTCTGGCAACGCTGCCCGGTTATTTTATTTATAGTATCTTTATCACTAATCGTTTTCTATGAACAAACTATTCCTGTTAGGTTTATTAGCGGCTTGTTGTATAGCCATGCCTGCCCTTTCGCAAATTACCATTACCGGTAAAATTGTTGACTCTCTTACCCGCGAACCCCTGCCCGGCGCCAGCGTGTTTGCACAAAACACAACCCTCGGCACCACCTCTACCAAAGAAGGACAATTTTCGTTAACCTTAAAATCCGGCGGTTACGATCTTATCTTTTCTTTCACCGGTTACGAGCATAAAACCATTGCTATTACCGACAATAAAAACATTACCCTGGAAATTGCTTTATTAAAACAGGATAAAGCCATGGATGAAGTGGTGATACAAAGCAGTAACGAAGTAATGGACGGCTGGGAAAAGTATGGCGATTTTTTCATCAGCCAGTTTATTGGCGCCACGCCGTTTGCAGCTAACTGTACTATTATGAACAAGGATGTAGTACGTTTCTTTTATTACCGCCGTACCGATAAGCTGAAAGTACTGGCCACCGAGCCGCTTGTTATAAACAACGAGGCCCTGGGCTACGACCTGCAATACAAACTGGATTCATTTGTGTACCATTATAAAACCAATATCAGCTCTTACCGCGGCACCTGTTTTTATACAGAGAAATTAGGTACGGTGAGCCAGGCAATGAACTGGAAGGCCAACCGCGAAAAAGCTTATTTCGGCTCACGCATGCACTTTCTGCGGTCGGTATACGACAGTACGTTAAAAGAGTCGGGCTTTAATGTAAGCCTGCTGGACGAAACTGATAAAACCCGGTTCTTGCTATTGCTGAAACCCCTGGATACAAAATATTACGAGGTGGTGGATTCGCTGGATGAAGTGGAACTGTTTTACCCGCAAAAAGCCAGCATCACTTATATTAAAGCCGTACCCGAAAACAGTTATTTAGAACAATTTAAATTACCGAAGGATGTAGGAGTGCAGGTTTCCTATGTAGATATTTTAGAACCGCTTTTGATTAAACAGAACGGGTATTATTACGAACAAAAAAACTGGATCAACCAGGGATACTGGAGCTGGAAGAATATAGCGGACCAGTTGCCTTACGACTACCTGCCTTAAAATTTATTTTTATTAAAAAGCCTTTGTATCCTGCGCCGGCCAATGGGTGTGCAGTATACAAAGGCTTTTTTGTTTTATGCAGCGGTTTACTTTTTATCCACCACTTTACTCCATAATTCCGGGATACGTTTTACCCAAACCAGCTCTTTCATTTTTTCTTTGGCTTCCATAATGGGTGTACCAAAATATACTTTACCGCCGGCAACATCAGATGGCACGCCGCTCTGCGCATTAATAACGGCCCCCTTGCCAATAGTAAGTGTTTTGCTTACTCCTACCTGTCCCCACAGTATTACTTCATCCTCAATTACACAGGCACCGGCAATACCTACCTGGGCAGCAAACAAACAGTTTTTACCTACAGTAGTATCATGGCCAATATGTACCATATTATCCATTTTAGTGCCGGCACCTATTAAAGTATCGGCAGTTACGCCCCGGTCAATGGTACAGCCTGCTCCTATTTCCACACCATCCTCAATCACCACACGGCCGCAACTTTTCATTTTTTTATAGTGAATATCGCGGTTGGTTTTTTTATTGTAGTAAAAGGCATCGCTGCCGATGACAGTGCCGGCCTGTATCACTACATCATTACCCAGCACGCAATAATCCAGAATAGTTACCCCGGGATGTATGATACAGTTGGTACCGATCTGCACATGGTTACCTATAAATGCATTGGGCATGATCACTGTGCCTTCGCCAATTACAGCCGTATCACTCACCGGTTTGGTCGATGGTAAAAAAGGACGATAGTGTTCTACAATTTTTAAATACGCTTCAAAGGGTTCATCCACCACCAATATGGCCTTGCCTTCCGGTATATCTACCTGTTTATTAATTATAATAAAACTGGCGGCCGATTTTAAACAGGTGTCATAATATTTGGGATGGTCGACAAATACCAGGTCACCTTCTTCTACTTTATGTATTTCATTTATTCCTTTTGCAAATGCGGTAGTATTACCGTGCACGGTAGCACCAATCAACTCTCCTATAAATGCAAGCGAAACCGGTTTATCAAATTGCATAGTGTTATAATTTATCCGGCAAAGTTAATAGGCATAGCAACGTCGATGTACATGTTTTATTCATCTATTTTTCCGGGAAGCTGTTAAAAACACCCGGTTTCATAAAAAAAATTTTTGCCTGTTTTTACCCTACCCGACAGGTGGATAAATACAAACCCTGACATACAATTACCGGTATAAAAAACATATAACATACTATGCCTTCACAAAACATCATCTCATACAACCCTTATTTCATCAATGTTTCAGCGTATTGGTTTATAACTGTTGTAATAGTTATTGCTTATACATTGTTTACAGCAGGTTATAAAAGCTATGCGTTTTTAACGGTTTTTACGGCCGGCCTTATCCACACCTTTCCATAAAATGTGAATAAAATAGTTTGAAAATATTTTTTAGATAGAAGAAATTATATTTAATATTGTGTAGGGAAATTTATTTCCCTGTACTTACTAACCCATCTATATAATAATCCTCTCAGTTTTCTGAGAGGATTTTTTGTTATTACTATTCCATGTTTTCAATATGGCAACTCTATACTTATCACCATCTTTCAGGATGATGTTCTTTTAGTAAACCCGGTATTATAGTTTCATAAAACCTAACCCTTATCATTGTATATGATACTATATGCCAGGCGGCCGTCGCCGGAGCTTGGGTATAAAGCCCTGTGCAATGCCCGCCAAACAACAAACAGAATATGATTGCTAAACCAACCTATACATTATCTTTACAAAAACTACCTTACGTATGTTAAAATCAATGACCGGCTTTGGCAGGCACGAACAGTCCATAGGAGATAAAACATTTTTAGTGGACATCAAATCTTTAAACGGAAAACAATTTGACCTGTCCTTAAAAATGCCGGCCATTTTAAAACCATTTGAATTTGACATCCGCCGTTTGTTATCAGAAAATCTTTTACGCGGCACGGTAGATTGTACCATCAGTTTAAAAGATACCGGCACCGCAAAACCGGTTACCATTAATACCAGCCTGGCCAAAGCCTACTATCAGCCACTGGCCGACCTGGCTGCCACCCTCAACCTGGACACATCCCAGATACTGAGCACCCTGATCAAAATGCCGGAAGTAATTACCCCCAGCAGCGAAACCCTTACCGATGAGGAGTGGGCACAACTACAAACCGTGATCAGTACCGCTATCGATAATATCAATAACCACCGCTTAAACGAAGGCGCTTCCCTGGAAAACGACCTGATTACCCGTATCACTAATATTGAACACTGGCAACAGGAGATCATTAAACTGGAGCCGCTACGTCAAAAGAAAATAAGAGACGGTATTGTAAAGATCCTGGAAGAAAGAGTAGGTAAAGAGAACTACGACGAAAACAGGCTGGAACAGGAACTGATCTATTACATTGAAAAAATTGATATCAGCGAAGAGCAGGTGCGTTTACTGAACCATTGCAGTTATTTCAAAACCATTTTGCAGGAAGCCGACGACAGCAAAGGCAAAAAGTTATCCTTTGTATTACAGGAGGTGGGCCGCGAAATAAATACCACCGGCTCCAAAGCTTACGACTCGGCCATTCAGAAAATGGTGGTGATGATGAAGGATGAACTGGAGAAAGCCAAGGAGCAGATATTAAATGTACTGTAATACCCTGTTAGCTGGTGATTATAGTATGAGTATCTGTCAATAAGTACTTAGCCATAAGTTGTCGGGTATTTTGATACAGCATTCAGGAGTGAAGAGGTTTCTGCCCCCAAACATTATTGCCGGGGCGCTGCGCAACCGGGATGCCATGAAAAACCGCAGCCGGCATTAAAATTATTGGCCGGGACGTAAAAAAAGTAAACAATTAAACTGCCCGTTATACTTTTGCAATAAACAATTACCACGTTGAAAAAATATTTACCCGTTTTATCAGGACTGGCATTACTGGCCGTTTGTTTAACATCGTGTCAAACTGTTGATTTATACGAAAAGTGGGCTACCATGCCAAAGCAGGAATGGAAAAGCAATTTCATCCCATCGTTTAAGTTTACGATTAAGGACACCACCGTTCCCTACCAGTTATATGTTGTATTACGCCATACTCAACAATACAATTACAACAATATATATGTTAATGTTTGGGCAAAAGGTCCGCAACAGGATAGCGCCGTAAACATTCAGCAGGATCTGTTGTTAGCTACTAATGAAAAGGGCTGGCTGGGCCAGGGTATGGACGATATTTACAGTCACATGATAAAACTGGGTGACCCCATATTACTGAAGGCCGGCGATTATGAATTTAAGCTGGAACAAATAATGCGTGAAGACCCGCTGAAGCATGTATTAGATGCCGGCATACGCATTGAAAAAACTGGCATGTAATACCCGCATGCTGCAAACACATGGTTGATAACAGCAAAAGAAAATTAAAACGGGCTACCATCATTTACTGGATGATGTTAACCTATATTGTAGCCGCCCTGGTTTGGTGGTTTATTTCACTGGAAAGACAGAGCGACTCCCTGGCCGATTTTAAATACAAACAGTTAAACGCCACGGTTGACAGCACTTCGGCCCCTATTGTTTATTTATATGAACTGAAAGCCATTCAGCAGGAGCGCCGTAAAAAAACGGCTATGCACCTGAGCGAAGGACTTTTTTTCTTAGCCCTTATTGTTATCACAGGCATCTTTATCTTCCGTTCGGTACGTCGCCAGATCAAATGGCAGATACAACAACAGAATTTTATGATGGCGGTAACCCACGAACTGAAAACGCCTATTGCCATTACCCGCCTTAATTTAGAAACACTACAGAGGTATCAGCTGGACCCCGAGAAACAAAAAAAACTCATCAATACGGCGCTGGAAGAAACCTCGCGTTTAAATTTTCTGACCAACAATATCCTGTTATCCTCGCAGCTGGAAGGCGACGGCTATAAAAATGCGAATGAAGAGCTGGACCTGTCGGACCTGTTAAAAGATTGCCTGGCCGGTTTTGAAAAGCGTTTTCCCGACCGTAAATGGATACAACAGGTACACGATGATATAGATGTGATCGGAGATCCCCTGTTATTACAACTGCTCATTAATAACCTGCTGGAGAACGCGGTGAAATATTCACCCAAAACCGGTGCTATTACTGCCAGCCTGCAGCAGAACGGCGGTTTAAAGCAATTGACCATCAGCGATGAAGGGCCCGGCATTCCCGACGAGGAAAAACAAAATATTTTTGAAAAGTTTTACCGTATCGGCAACGAAAACACCCGCAAAGCGCAGGGCACGGGTTTAGGGTTGTATCTTTGTACCAGGATCGCACAATATCATAATGCGGACATTTCGGTGACAAATCATAGTCCAAACGGGAGTAGCTTTGTAGTTAATTTTCCGGGTTAGTACATAAGCCCCGTTAATAATTTCAAACTTTCATTGCAAAGAACTTTTAGTACCATGAGCGACGATAACAAACCATCTATTTTACTGGTAGAAGACGAACAGAACCTGCACGAGGCATTAAAACTAAACCTGGAACTGGAAGGTTATAACGTTACCTCTGCTTACGACGGATCGGCTGCATTACAGACCGTGCAGGGAGAATACTTTGACCTGATTGTACTGGATGTAATGATACCCGAAGTGGATGGTATTACCGTGGCCGAAACCATACGCATCAGCAATAACGAAGTACCAATACTGATACTAAGCGCCAAAAATAGCAGTGCTGATAAAGTACTGGGCTTAAAAAAAGGCGCCGACGATTACCTCACCAAACCCTTTAACCTGGAGGAGTTATTGCTGCGTGTAAACAAGCTGATCAATAAGAATAAAAAACTACAGGATAAATCGACCCTGGGTAACAGTTATACTTTTGGCAATAACCTGGTTGACTTTAAAGCCCAGGAAGCCACTACTTTTACCGGCGGTAAAATACAGTTGAGTAAAAAGGAGACCATGCTCTTAAAACTGCTCATTGAGAACAAAAATGAAGTGGTGCCCCGCGAAAAAATATTACAATCCGTTTGGGGTTATAATGTGTATCCTACTACCCGCACCATCGATAACTTTATTTTAAACTTCCGCAAATACTTCGAAGCCGACAGCCGCAATCCTAAATTCTTTCATTCGGTACGTGGCGTAGGTTATAAGTATATGGAGTAAAGGTGTAAGGATTAGGGTATAAGCTTTAAGGATAAGTCTGCATGATTGTAAACACGTGCCCCTAATACACGCTACCTTTTACCTTTTGCCCTATACCTTCTATCTTTATGTGCCATGACCCTCATTTTTGAAACCCCACGATTTATTGCCCGTCAACTTGAATTAAGCGACCGTCACGATATGTTCCGGCTCGATTCAGATCCTGAGGTGCACCAGTACCTGGGCAACAACCCTATACAATCAATTGAAGAGGCTGATGCCATTATCCGTTCCATACAGGATCAATATGCCCGCCTGGGTGTGGGCCGTTTAGCTATTATTGATAAAACAACCGGTGAATTTATGGGCTGGGCCGGTCTTAAAAAACTAGAAACACCTTATAATAACCAGGTAAATGTGTACGACCTGGGTTACCGGCTGCTGCAACAGCATTGGGGCAAGGGCGTAGCTACTGAAACGGCAAGAGGCAGCCTGGCTTATGGCTTTGACCAGTTACAGCTGGACAAAATAACCGCTATGGCCGATTGCGCCAATAAAGGCTCTAACCAGGTATTAATTAAAGTGGGTATGCAGTTGACAGAAACTTTTATGCTGGATGGTTTGCTGCACAACTGGTATGAACTGGATAAGGATACTTACCGGCAACAAATGGCAGGCGTATAAAAAAAATTCGCCGATTACGGGGTTTTGTTTAAAAAGTTGGCTTACAGCAGGATAGCTGCAGGCGGGATAATAATGCTATATGATTTTCAGTAGATTAGGCAGATTACCGGTATGATCGGCAATAATTTTTTCCTAAATGTTAACGAATTATAAAAAAAGTATTATTTTAGCGAGCCTTTAGGGCATAAAAAAAGGCCCTTCCGTAGAAACGGACTGACCTCTAACGATTGCTTGCCATATGAAAAATCTTCGTAGTAGAACTTAATAGCGGGGTTTTAATCCGCGAAACAAACTGGTTTTACTTCTTTCGACCTCTAACACGCTTTGCCTTTTAACGATTGCTTGCTATCTGAAAACCTTCTATCGTTGTTTCTGATGTAAAAGTAATATGAGATTTAACTGTTTCAAAAACAAGTTAAACCTCTTTTATTTACGGCAAACCAGTTACATTTGCCCTCAAATCGTTGCTGGTACTGTATTTCACTTTAATTTCTTTATGATGCCCAACCGTTCTACGGACATATTATTTCAATTAATCCACTCCCTCGAAAAAGCGGAAAAACGACATTTTAAGCTTTATATCAACAGAAGTTCGGCAAAAGAGAACCTTAAGATCGTACAGGTATTTGATGCCCTGGACCGTATGGAAGATTATGACGAGCGTTTATTGATGAAACGCCTGTCCGGGGTAACCAAACCCCAGCTGGCCAACCTTAAAACCCATTTATACAAACAAATACTCAGCAGCCTGCGCCTGTTAAAAAGTGCTGATAGCCTTGATCTTCAGCTAAATGAGCTTTTTGACAATGCCCATATTTTATATAAAAAAGGCTTATTCATCCAAAGCCTGCGGGTAATTGATAAGGCCAAGGAGCTGGCCCATACCAACCAGAAGTATTTCTTCCTGCCCCAGATCATTGCCCTGGAGAAACGCATTGAAACCCTGCACGTTACGGGTAACTATGGCAGCCGCACCATTGAATTGTCGGTGGAAGCCAACGAGGTAAACCGCAAGCTGGACATGATCTCCAGGCTATCCGATGTAGCCCTGCAGATCTATGGGTTCTATATCCAGCATGGTCATGCCCGTAACGAAAAGGACGAGCAGCTGGTAAAAGACTTTTTAAAAGATAACCTGCCCAAGGGAGCCGATAAAGAAACCGGCTTCTACGAAAGGCTTTATTTATACCAGATCTATACCTGGTCGGCCTTTATACGCCAGGATTTTATATTGTATTATAAGTACACCCAAAAATGGGTGGATCTTTACCTGGAGCAGCCCGACCTGCAAAGGGTAGAGACCGGGCACTATATTAAAGGCCTGCACAACCTGTTGAATGCCCATTTTGACCTGCGCAATTACGAGAAATTTGAAATTGACCTGAAACGTTTTGAAAAATTTGCCGAGACCAAAAGGGTACAGCAAAGCGAAAACTTTAAGGTACAGTCCTTTGTGTACATTGCCAGTGCCAGGATCAACTTCCATAATATAACCGGCACTTTTAAAGAAGGCCTGAAACTGGTACCCGGCATTAACGAAAAAATGGAAGAATACAGCCTGTTCCTGGATAAACACCGGATCATGGTGGTGAATTATAAAATTGCCACGCTTTATTTTGGCAGCGGCGATTACAGCACCTGTATCGATTACCTGCAAACCATTATTAACGAACATGCCGGCCTGCGCTCGGACCTTCAGTGTTATGCCCGTTTATTACACCTGCTGGCACATTTTGAACTGGGCAATATGGATTTAATGGACCACCTGACCCGCTCAGTGTACCGGTATATGTCCAAAATGGAGAACCTGACCATGATAGAAGAAGAGATGTTCAAGTTTTTCCGCAACTCCTTTAAGTTCACCAAACACCAGCAGCGCCCGGAATTGGAGAAATTCCTGGAGAAAGTAAAACACCTGGAAGGCAATCGTTTTGAGACCCGTGCTTTTGCCTACCTGGATATTATTTCCTGGCTGGAAAGCAAAGTGCAGCAGAAACCCATGAGCGAGATCATCCATACCAAGTACCTGAAAAGTAAAAAAAGACGTTATCAAAAAGCTAAGTAAGGGCAGATATGTTTTTTTGGAACGGTTTGTGTTCCTGTAGCAGGCCTGATGGTTTATCGGGCGGTGAATAATGTATAAGCAGTTCCTTATTTTTTTATTGCGTCATTATAACCTATTTTAACACCCTAAAAGAAGAATTAGCATGAAAAAGTTTTTTGTTACGTTATTTGTTGCCCTGGTTGGTTTGAGTGCATTTGCACAAACAGAATGGGTAAAACAGGATATTGATAAAAAGTTTACTGTTGCTTTCCCTGCTAAACCCCAGCAGGAAGAAATGATGGGTGTAAATATTTTTAAGTATAAAGACGCCGACAGTGTATCTTACGTGGTAACCTTTACCGACCTGGGTGCTTTTGGTATGGATTCGGCTACAATTGCAGAGCAGGCCCCTACCCAGGAGTTTCATGATATGCTGAAAGGCCAGTTTGAAGGCCAGTTAGCAGGTTTTACTTTCACTAAAACAGAAATAGTTCCCTGGGGTAATTATACCACTTATATTTTTGAAGCCGAAGATGGTGAGAAAAAGAATAAGCTGTTCATGAAAGCCGTTTTCGTAGGTGAAATACTGTATGTACTGACCAGCAGCGTACCTACACCGGTGGCTGTTACCAATAAAGACAAGTTTTTTAGTTCTGTTGCGGTAAAATAAAATACTGCACAGCATAAAATAAAAAGAGGAACCATGGTTCCTCTTTTTTTTATACTATTATAACAAGTAGCTATTGCTATTGTATCATTAATGTGCAGCCAGTTCTTCATTTACCAGGCCTAATACCTGTGCGGTACGCTGGCGCGATTGGTGACACAACTCCGCATCTTTTGACAGGGACTGGTTATAGGAAGGGATCATTTCGCTTAACTTTTCCTGCCACGCTGCCGTTTTCAACTCCTGCGGAAAACAACGTTGTAACAGTTCCAGCATAATGGCCACGGCTGTAGAAGCACCGGGCGAGGCACCCAGTAAAGCGGCGATACTGCCATCGGCTGCACTTACCACTTCGGTACCAAACTCCAGTACACCACCCTCTTTCTCATCTTTTTTAATTACCTGTACCCGCTGACCTGCTGTTTCAAGGTCCCAGTCTTCCAAACGGGCAAGGGGCATATATTCCTGCAGCGCCGCCAGCCTGTCCTTTGCTGATTGGCTTACCTGCTCTATTAAATATTTGGTGAGCGGAATATTATGTACACCGGCCATCACCATGGGTTTAATATTACTAAGCTTGATCGAAGAAGGCAGGTCCCAGTAAGACCCGTTTTTTAAAAATTTAGTGGAAAAGCCTGCATACGGTCCGAATAACAGGGCTTTTTTACCATCAATAACGCGGGTATCCAAATGCGGTACGCTCATGGGTGGTGCGCCTACTGATGCTTTGCCATATACTTTGGCTTCGTGCCGCGCCACTATTTCCGGGTTATTACAAACCAGCCACTGGCCGCTTACCGGAAAACCACCAAAGCCTTTGCTTTCGGGTATGCCCGATTTTTCCAACAGGGGTAAGGAGCCGCCGCCGGCGCCAATGAAAATAAAACGGGTATTGATCTTACGTTTTTTATCGGTGGTCAGGTTTTTAACGGTGATGGTCCAGCTGCCGTCGTCCTGTTTGGCCAGGTTACGTACTTCATGCGCCAGGTGAAAAGTTATACCGGGCTTATCAAATAAATAACGGAACAATTTGCGGGTTAAGGCGCCAAAGTTTACATCGGTACCAATGGCCATATTAGTAGCGGCTACTTTTTCGTTCTCATCGCGGCCATCCATTACCAGTGGCATCCATTCGGCCAGCTCATTTTTGTCGGTGGATATTTGCATACCCCCGAACAGGTGATTTTGTACCAGGGCTTCGTAGCGTTTAAATAAATAGTCTACATTCTTTTCGCCCCATACAAAGCTGATATGCGGTACAGCCCTGATAAATTCGGCTGCATTACGGATATGCCCCTGCTCCAGCAGGTAACTCCAGAATTCCTTGGACGCTTCGAACTGTTCAGCGATTTTAATCGCTTTTTGTACGTTTACGGTGCCGTCTTCTTTTTCGGGGGTATAATTCAACTCACAAAAGGCCGAGTGGCCTGTGCCTGCATTGTTCCATGCATCGGAGCTTTCCAAAGCCACGCTGTCCAGCCTTTCCAAAACCTCGATCGTCAGGTCGGGATTCAATTCTTTTAACAGCACTCCCAAAGTGGCACTCATAATTCCGGCGCCAATCAATACAACATCGGGAGATGCGCTGTTGCTAACCGCATTACGCATACATCATTATTTAATCTGTTACCGGCAAGGTAATCGTTAGCATAAACTGTGGACCAAAGACGCCGGAAATATGATCTCCCGGAGCCCCTTCAATGGAGTGCAAAATTACGACAGGATGTTGGCAAACAAAAGTTTTTGTAAAAAATGATACTAAGCTGACGTTAATTTTTACGCAATCGAAAGGCGTTGATCCATAATGGCTTTTGTACCGCCGGCAACCGTTTTTACCTGCCTGTAACCCCATAACTGCCGAACAGGGTTGATGCAACTGAACGGAGGGTCCCCGGGTTCCTTCTGAAAATATTCGGAATCGTCGGGGCAGGCGCAAATAGAACGATCAATCAGGGCTATACAGCCGGTAAACAAGAAATAAGCTGTAATTTTGCACCTTAATTTATACCATGAGCGAACAAGCAAGAACGGAAATATCGTCCCTGGGCGAGTTTGGATTAATTGACCACCTGACCAAGAACGTTGAGATACATAATGCTTCCACCATTCTGGGTGTGGGTGATGATGGGGCTGTGATAGATCATTTTGGCAAACAGACTGTGGTGAGTACCGATCTGCTATTGGAAGGCGTGCATTTTGACCTTGCTTATACCCCGCTGAAACACCTGGGTTACAAATCGGTGATTGTTAACCTGAGCGATATTTACGCGATGAATGCGGTACCTACCCAGATCACCATGAGCCTGGGCATCAGCAACCGTTTTAGCCTGGAAGCCCTGGATGAGTTTTATGAAGGTGTATATGCGGCTTGTAACCGTTACCAGGTAGACCTGATCGGCGGTGATACCACTACTTCGCAAAGAGGTTTTGTAATATCGGTAACAGCCATAGGTGAAGTAAGCCCTGATAAATTTGTAAAACGCAGTACCGCCCAAAAAGGCGACCTGCTTTGTGTGAGCGGCGACCTGGGTGCAGCCTATGTGGGCCTCTTGTTCCTGGAGCGGGAGAAACGCATTTTCATGGAAAGCCCCGGTGTACAGCCCGACCTGGAGAATGAAACCTATGTAATAGGCCGTTTATTAAAACCTGAAGCACGGAAGGATATTGTTGATTTTTTCGCTGAAAAAGAGATCCTGCCTACCAGCATGATGGATATCAGCGACGGACTCAGTTCCGAGATCTTACATATTTGCAAGAACAGTAACCTGGGCTGCGTGGTGTACGAGGATAAACTGCCGGTAGAGGAAGCCATGAAAACCGCTGCCTTTAAGTTTGAAATAGACCCTACTGCCTGTGCCCTCAGCGGTGGCGAGGATTATGAACTGTTGTTCACCCTGTCGCAGTCGGATTATGATAAAATTGTACTGAACGAACAGATCAGCGTGATAGGTTACATGACCGAGCCGGAACAGGGCAGTCATATTATTACCAAGGGCGGCGGCAAACATGCTATTACCGCACAAGGTTGGAACCCGTTAAAATAAAATAGGTATCTTTCGCCGTAAACGCCACCGGTGCTTAATACAAATACAAAAATAGCTGTACTCCTGGGTGCCCTATGGGCATTAACAGGCTGTGCCGTTAATAAAGTCTCCTATAACCCGCAAAAGAAATATTCACCCGAGCAGTTACAAAAGGATTATGCGGTGTACCGCGAAACCCTGGAAGAAGCGCATCCCAGTTTATACTGGTATACGCCTAAAGACAGCATGGATTATTATTTTGACAAAGGCCGTCAGCAAATTAATGATTCATTGACCGAGGCGGATTTCAGGAAGATACTAATGTATGTAACCGCCAAGATCAATTGCGGTCATACTACCGTAAGGCCCTCTAAAAAGTATAGCCGGTATACAGATACCCTGAAAGCAGAAAGAACTTTTCCGCTGGCAGTAAAAATATGGGGCGATAGTATGGTGGTGGCTGAGAACCTGCACCGTAACGATTCGGTACTGAAACGAGGTACTGTTATTACAGCACTCGATGGTAAAAGCGTAAAACAGCTTACCGATACCCTTTTCAACTATATATCCACTGATGGTTATAATGCCACGCATAAATCCCAGATATTAAGTGGCCGTGGTACATTTGGCAGCCTGTACACCATGTTGTACGGCTTTGCTCCTTATTACCAGGTACAGTATATTGACAGCCTGGGCAACAGCAAGGAGTATATGCTACCCTTGTTCTATCCTCGTAAAGACTCTTCCTTGCGCCGGCCCCCAGCCCGTGACAGCAGTACCCGAAGGGCTACTCCTGCACCGAAGCCTGCACCTGATAAAACCGTACGCCTGAACCGTATGCGGGTATTAAAGATCGATACGCTGAGTAAAACGGCCGTGATGGAAGTAAACACTTTCAGCAAGGGTCATGGCCTGAAGAGGTTTTTTAAAAGATCGTTTAAAACATTGCACAAACAAGGCATTAATAATTTAATTATTGATGTAAGGACCAATGGCGGTGGTAATGTAAACAATTCCACTACCCTTACCCGTTATATTGCCGATAAACCTTTTGTAATAGCTGACTCCCTGTACGCCATTACCCGTAAAAACAAGTATGGCCGGTATATTGAAAATTATTTTCCCAATAAGGTATTTATGTTGTTTTATGCCCGTAAAAAAAACGGTCAGTACCATTTCCGGTATTTTGAAAAACATAAGAATAAGCCCATTAAAAAATATCATTTTGATGGCCAGGTATATGTGCTTACCGGCGGTTATTCCTTCTCCGCCACCACCTTATTTGCCGGCACAGTAAAACCACAGGATAACGTTACTATTATTGGCGAAGAAACAGGCGGCGGAGCCTATGGCAATACGGCCTGGCTGATACCCGATGTTACCCTGCCCAATACCAAAGTACGGTTCCGTTTACCCCGTTTCCGCCTGGTAATTGATAAAAATATTCCGCATGACGGCCATGGGGTGCAACCCGAAGTGTATGTTGGCCCCAGTTCCAAAGCCATTAAACGCGGCAGCGATTATAAACTGGAAGCGGCGTTAAGGCTGATACATCAGCGGGAGAAGAAGTAGGGAGTGGTTCATGGATCAAGGAAAGGTTCAAAGGTTCAATGTTCCAGGAGTTTAAAAGTTAAGATATGGCGGTTACTAAGACCGGAATTGGCCTGGTAAATAAAACAGATGCCAGAGGCATCTAAGATTAATAATAAACTTAACGTACATAAGCTTTCGACCCCAGCGGGGTCGCATATTAAACGGCAAATATTGTTGCATAACTTCTTATCAATGATTGTATCTGACCAAAGTTTAAAGATGGTTCGTGAGACACGAACCAAGGCTCGGCCCATTGCCCAATAGTGCCTCGTCACTTCGATCAAAGGGAGAGGTCTCATTACAGCACAAAATAATTCTACAGACAGGGAACATTTTCAAATATTGCTATGACGTAACGTATTCTTGGTTTACGATTCGTGAAGCATTCCTTTATAAAAAACAACTCACCAAGGATTGCTTTCTTGCTTTTTATCTCCTGCAATGAGTAGCTTTGGGCCCAGGAACTCAGGTTTAAATTATAGTGAACGATTATTTATAAGTAATGAAAATACGTAAGGAGAATTACCCGCTGGTTAGTTTTATTGTTGGCTTTTTGGTATGGTTATCTGCCACTATATTGTTCAGGGTGGCGGGACAGTATTTTTTTATTGTTGACAATGCATTGGTAATGGTCTTTTTGTATATCCTGCTGATACCCGCGTTAGGTATTCTTTCCAACACGGTCTTTAATAAATTTAAGTTAAACAACCTTGAAAGCATAAAATCTGCAGCCATTATGGTTTTGCCGGGAATGCTACTGGATACACTATGTATTCAGTTTTTTGAAAAAACATTTCCCAATATGCCTGAAATATATAGTAAAACTTTTGCCTCCTGGTTAATGTTTGCATATGCTGTTGTTTTACTCTCCGGTCTTTTGAGAAAAAAAGAAGGGGTTAAAAGTTGATTATGATAAAGTTACAGGCTAACCTCAGAGGGAGGAGATGCCTCCTGATACTGTAATAACGTAATATGGATGGTTCGTGAGACACGAACCACGGCTTTTGTGTTAACCATCACCTCGACCAGCGGGAGAGGTCTCCTGTATCAATATGGTTTTCGCGCCCTGTCACATGAACCATTTTATTCGATCAATAAAACAAATATGCGACCCCGGCGGGGTCGGAAATTTATTTACATGGATGAATCTATAAACCTTGGATGCCGCTGGCATCCGCTCATGTTTGTCGGCCGGGGCCTTGGTTCGTGTCTCACGAACCACATTGTTATGGATATTTCATTTCAACGATGTTTTATGATCATTACAAGCTCCGTCACCTCGACCAACGGGAGAGGTCTCGTCAAAACATAGTATAACCTTACAGCCGGAGATGCCTTCTAAGGTTGGTATGACGTAATCTTAATGATCCTTCAGCAACATAAACTCATCCGCATCTTTCCAGAAAGGGAATTTGGTACGGGCTTCGGTGAGGGTGTCTTTATTGAGGGTTATGGTAAAGATATCTTCTGTGTGCTCCTTGTGATATAACACACCACCCATAGGATCAATGATCATGCTGTCGCCACTATGGTAAATATTATTACCATCATTGCCTACCCGGTTCACGCCTACCACAAAACTCTGGTTCTCAATGGCACGTGCCTGTAACAGGGTTTTCCAGGCGTGGTTGCGGCGTTCGGGCCAGTTGGCCACGTATAATAAAAGATCGTATTCAGGATTAGGCTGGTTATTATTGTCATGGGTAATATGCTGGCGTGCCCACACCGGGAAACGCAGGTCATAACAAACCTGTACATTGATACGCCAGCCTTTTACTGAAGTGATCAGGCGTTTGTCGCCCGCGCTAAAATGCTGGTCCTCCTGGCCAAAGGCAAATAGGTGGCGTTTATTGTAAAAACCATACTGGCCATTGGGTAACATCCAGATAAGGCGGTTATAATAATGACCTTCTTCTTCTATCATTAAACTACCCGTGAGTATCACTTTTTTAGCCGCTGCCGTGTTTTTCATCCATTCAACCGTAGGGCCGTCCATGGTTTCAGCCAGCTTTATGGGCTGCATACTAAACCCCGTATTGAACATTTCGGGCAATACTACCACCTCGGTGTAGTTGCTGATGCTTTTGATCTTCTCCGTCAGCATCTGCAGGTTAGCCGTTTTATTTTCCCAGTGTAAGCCGGTTTGTATGGTGGTGATGGTTAGAGAAGACATGGGATTAATCAGATAATGAGATGATTTGGAAATTTGGTAATGCCAGATCTTAGATCTGAGATCTAAGATTTATTTGTGCTTTTCCGCATTTTCAGCGGTTTTTGATTTACTCATAGAGTAAAATATAGAACCCGCAATACAGGCCAGTATCACACCCAGTGATAAAAACACCTGCTGGTTTTTACTCATAACCATGCTTAACCAATGTTCCGTCAGCATTTTTATACCAATAAATACCAGTACAATGGCAATGCCCTTGGGCAGGTATTCGAATTTGTTTACGGCGCCACGCAACAGGAAGAATAGCGAACGTAAACCCAGTACCGCAAAAATATTGGAGGTATAGATCACCAAACGGGCTGTTTCCTGGTAGCCTTCGGTCTTGGTATCAACAATACCCATTACCGCGGGAATAGAGTCCAGGGCAAAAACCAGGTCGATAGCTGCCAGCATGATCACCACCACAAATAAAGTGGTAAAGTGTTTTTTGCCGTTTTCTATTACACTGAACTTGCCATTGCCATCGTGCGGCACCAGCGGCAGTATACGTTTAATAAATTTATATACCGGGCTTTGCTGCGGATCGAACTCGTCCTCTTCTTTTGACTGGAACATTTTATAACCCGTATATACCAGGAACACACCAAATACATAAAGTAACCAATGGAATTTTTCGACGAGGGCCACACCCACCGTAATAAAGATGATACGGAATACAATGGCCATTAAAATACCGATGAGCAGTACTCGTCCATAGTTTTGCTCTTTTACGCCAAAGGCGGAGAAAATAAGGATAAAGACAAAGATATTATCCACACTCAGGCTCCACTCCATCAGGTAGGCACTCAGGTATTCCAGTGCGGGCTTACGGCCATCCTCAAACCACAGGAACACACAAAAAGCCAGTGCCAGGCCCACCCAAAAAATGGTTTGGTACAGTGCCTGTTTGATGGTTACCTTCTGGTTTTTTTTGCTTAAGAGACCAAGATCCAGTACCAGTGCCAAAACGAGTATGATACCAAAAACGAGATAGGTAATTTGCTGGGGTGTCATGTGGTTTTAAATAATTAAAGACAAAGATAATCAGAACCGCGATAGCAACCCGTTTTAAGCCCCTGTTTGGGTTTATTAGCACCAGACCATATTTAACATCCTGCTCCGTAAACTGTAAATAATAAGTAGGATATTTACAGCAGTTTAACCTTATGCACAAGGAAAAAAAATATACCGTTATTACCGGCGCCAGTTCGGGCCTGGGCAAAGCTTTTGTACTGGCTTGTGCGCAAAGGGGGCATAATGTGATCATGATCGCCCTGCCGGGTTCACCTGCACAGGCCATAGCCGATGATATTATGGCCATTTACCCGGTAGATGTACAGGTATATTTATTTGATCTTACCGACGAAACGGCTTTAAAAAACCAGGTACAGGATATTGCCGCTAACTATGCCGTTGATTTTTTAATAAATAATGTGGGTATTGGCGGCACCGCTTCCTTTGTAAGCTCCTCACTGGAAGCTATTGATAAAATATTATTGCTGAATGTGCGCTGCACTACTTTAATGACCAAATTACTCTTGCCGTCTTTAACGGTCAACAGTAAAAGTTATATCATTAATATAGCCAGCATTGCCGCTTTTACGCCTATAGCCTATAAAACGGTATACCCGGCATCAAAGGCTTTTATTGCCTCCTTTTCGCTGGGCTTGCAATACGAACTGGCAGAACTGGGTGTACAGGTAAGCGTGGTGTACCCAGGTCCTATTATGACCAATTCCGATACCTCGGGCCGTTTGATCAAACAGGGACTGAAAGCCACGCTGGGTTTAAAATCCACCGATTATATTGCCAATATGGCCATTAATAAAACGCTGGCGGGTAAAAGCATTATTGTACCGGGCAGGTTCAACCGGTTCAATTATTACCTTACCAGGTTTTTGCCTACCAAAACCAAGATCGGTATCATATCTAAAACCGTTAAAAAAGAAATCCAGCAATTATAACAGGCATGAGTAATAATAACAAGGTATTGGTAACCGGGGCCAATGGCTTTTTAGGCTCGCATATTGTACGCAGCCTGTTACAGCAGGGTTATGCTGTGCGTGTACTGATACGACCCAATGCCAATATAAAAAACCTGGCCGGGCTGGCGGTTGATTTTTTTTACGGACAAATAGATAAGCCCGGTGATGTAAGCAAAGCAGTGGAGGGTTGTACTTATGTAGTGCATGCGGCCAGTATTACATCGCAGTTTGGTATTACTTACGAACAATATGAACAGATCAATATCACGGCCACCCGGTATGTAGCAGAAGCCTGCCTGGAGCATGGTATTCAAAAACTGGTATTTATCAGTACAGCCGGTGCTTTTAACCCTGGTAAAAAAAGCGATCCCGGTACCGAGCTCAATGGTTTTACCATGTTTCAATCCGGCTCGGGTTATATTATTACCAAATACCTGGCGCAGCAATATATATTGGAACAGGTGGAAAGAAATAAACTGCCCGCTGTTATTATTAACCCGGCATTTATTTTAGGTCCGGATGACTGGCAACCCAGCTCGGGACAACTGGTATTATATGGTCTGCGTAAAAAACTATTATTGTATCCGCCGGGAGGTAAAAGTTTTGTGCATGTACAGGATGTATGTAAAGCTGTTATTAATAGCTTAACCTTACCGCAACATGGCGGCTGTTATTTACTGGCCGGTGATAACCTGAGCTATAAAGAATTCTTCCGCCTGTTAACCGATACCGCCGGCCATAAAAAACTATTACTTCCCGTGCCGGGCTTTGCGCTAAGTGTTGCCGGTAATATAGGTTCGCTTATACAAACCCTGTTCCGCAGGCCCATGACCTTTAACCGCACCATGACCTTTTTAATGAAACTGGATAATTATTATTCCGGTAAAAAAAGCGAACGTCAGCTGGGCATTCAGTACACCCCCACCCGCCGTATATTACAGGATACCATCCGCTGGTACCAGGAAAACGGATTAATTTAAAAAAGTTTTGACACCCCTGACACAGGGTGGTCACTAAGCGGTTTTTACTTTGATGTATCAAATAAAACAAAAACAATTTTTATGAGTACTGCATCATTTGTAATCAGTCCCGAGGACCTGTTAAAACACTGGCAAGGCCACCGTTCGCTAACCCGTAGGGTAATTGAAGCTTTTCCCGACGATAAATTATTTACCTACAGCATTGGCGGCATGCGTCCTTTTGCCCAGATGGCCATTGAACTGTTAGGTATGGGTGTTCCTTCTTTAAACGGTATTATTAACCGCAAATGGGAAAAGATGGAGGAGATAGATATTTATAAGAAAGAAAACCAGCCCACCACCAAAGCGGCATTACTGGAAATATGGGATAAAAACACCGGGGATATCAATAACCTGTGGCCTAAAATTGAGGCCAGCCGTTTCCAGGATATTGAAGTAGCTTTTGGTATGTGGGAAGGCCCTGTTTACTGGTTATTATTCTACAATATTGACAACGAAATACACCATCGTGGCCAGGGTTATGTATACCTGCGCAGTTTAGGCATTGAGCCGCCGCCATTCTGGGAACGTTAATTGTTTGGCAATACATAACAGGTATGATTGATTTCAGGATGATGTCGGTCATACCTGTTGTGTTTTTTGAGGAGTTAATAGTTCATGGTTAATGGTTCATAGTGTGATGTGAGATTATGAATATGGTTTTGAAAATGGTTGGTATTATATATAGATGATGGCTTTTGTGATGTAGACAATCGTGATTTATTAACTATTTATGGATATTAATAAATATGCGACCCCGCTGGGGTCGTATTTCCTTTTTCCTATTTAATGTTATTAATATGTTATCCCTATGGGATAATGGAAGTTGGTTTTGTGTGTTGTATGTTTTTGTAGTTAGCGTGTTGTTTAGATAACACCTGGTAAATCTTATTGTTATGATTTATAAGACAGGGTTCGGGAGCCGTGTTAATGCAGAGAACCTCTCCCGATGGTCGAGGTGACGAATCTGTAATGATCATAAAACATTATTGAAATGAAATGCCTATACCAAAAATGTCACAATAATATGGTTCGTGAGACACGAACCATGCCCTGGCATACTTGAACGGATGCCAGCGGCATCAAATATTTATAGACTTATTCATGAAAAACAATTTCCGACCCCAGCGGGGTCGCATGTTGATTTTATTAGCTGAGTAAAGTCGTTTGTGAGGTACAAACCATGGCATAAAAATCATTTTCGTGCAGGAGACCTCTCCCGATGGTCGAGGTGACGGAGCGTGTAATGAGGTTAAATTTTTTAGCTGGTTGAATCTTATTGAGGATCAAATAAAAAATGGCCCGTGCAAAACGAGCCATTGAATATAGTTTTATTACGCTTAACTATTTCACCGATTTATTTAACCAGTCAATTATTTCTTTTAATGCAACCGGTGAAAAGGTTTCTTCCAACTCACCATATTCATTCAACGTACAGGTTTTACAGGTCTGGAACAGGTGGTTTACACCCGGGATGGTTTTTACCGTTACATTTTTTGCCTTGCTTTTGGCCAGGGCCTTTTGTATGGCGGCCAGGTTGGCGGTAGCGTCTACCTGTATATCGGCACTGCCGTTTAATGCCAGTACTTTACTGTTTAACTTTTCCAGGTTGGGTGCGGGGTTATAACCGAAAAAATATTTACCCCAGGGTGTGGCAAAACTTTGTACCAGGCTGCTTACTATTTTTTCCTGTGCTTCGGCCTGGTTATAACCCATACTGCTTACAATAGCAGGATCAGTTTTGGCCAGCCATTGCTGCATACTTTTCTTGCCGGCGGTAAGCACATCTTCCAGCTTCTCATTGTTTACCGCATCCAGCAAGAGCGCTTTGTATAATTGCAGGTAGGCTTCCAGATTTTGTTCGTTCATGCCCTGCTGGCTTAATATAGCCCGGTTTTGTTGTACCATCAGGTCGGGTACGGGTACACCGGGTGCGGCCAGTAATATTACAAAATCAATATCCTTACGGTTGGCGGCTATCATGGGGGCAACAATACCCCCTTCGCTATGGCCTATCAGGCCCAATTTCTTTTTATTTACTTCGGGTCGACTTAATAAATAATCAATGCCGGCTGTGGCATCATCCGCAAAATCTTTGGTGGTAGCATTGGCAAAACTGCCGGTGGTTTTGCCGGTGCCGCGATCATCTACCCGTAGTACGATATAACCGGCCCTGGTCAACGCATCGGCCAGTACGGCATAAAACTTATGGTCGGCAAAATCAAAATCGCGGGTTTGGGCGCCACTGCCGGAAATAATAAGGGCTGCCGGAAAAGGGCCTTTACCTGTTGGGATGGTAATGGTAGCGCCGTAACTGATGCTTTTATCTTTATTGCTATAACTGATATCCTCGCTGGTATAGGTAAAAGGTGGTTTTGGTGTTTGCGGGCGGTTCAGCTTTTTTATTGCACCGGGGCTGGTTTGTTTTACCAGGGTCAGGGGAACTGCCTGACCCTGGGTAAAAGTTCCCTTAATGGTAGTATCATTCTCCAGGGTGCCGGTATAATTAATGGCGCCATTGGCCAGGGTGGCAGCAATGGTATTACCGGTTACGGTTACTTTATCGCAGGGTATGCCAAAGGCCGATTGGTCGGGACTATCCATAGTTCCGGTATAGGTACCATCACCAGCCGCTTTTACATGAAATACCAGCCGCAGCGATACGCCTACTTCCAGTTTACCCGCCCAGGTACCGGTAAAAGGGGTTTGGGCCAGGGCCGCAGTAAGGGTGGTTAGGGTGATGAAAGTGGTTAATAATAATTTTTTCATGTGTCACCAGGTTTTAATTGTTTACAATATGGTTGGACTATGGGGCCTGTTTCTTTTTATTGGCGTAAAGGCGGTAGGAATAAACAGCCGGTATTAACGTAATAATCAGGGTAACAGTTATAAAAGCGCCCATAGCAAACCTGGCGGGCAATACCAGGGCCAGCAGGGCTATTAATAAACCACCGGCAAACCAGAGCACGCCTGCCAGTTTATGCGTGAGCCGCCAGTTTTCATTGTCGTGCAGGGTCCATGGCAGGCGAAAACCGGCAAAATAGTTAGGCTTGATGGTGTACATATAGTTACCCAGGAAGGCAAAAAGCAAACCCAGGAGGGCTACTATATAATTACCGGGCATATTGATCATACCATCCACGGATGATTGTACAATATAACAGCCCAGGGCCGACATAAACAGGGTTAAACCTAATGCAAGCCTTTGCATACGGCCGCGGTTCTCCTCGGTATAGCTTTTTTTAGGATCAATACGGTGCAGGTTGTTTAATAAATAATATACCCCAATGCTTACCACTACCATAATGCCTACGGGCAATAATAATTCGTATTTGCTGCCGTAGCGGTCGGGCTGGCCGTTAAAGTTAAAATGCAGGGGAACGGTGTCCGGCAGTTTGCTCCAGGCAAAGGCCAGGTAAACCAGGGGTGCTATAAACACCGGCCAGATGAGTAGTTTTACCAGTTTGTTCATATTACTTCTTTTTGGTTTTAAATTGTAACAACCACTTCAGTATTTCATCAACCACGGTGGTGTTTAAAGAATAATACACGTATTGCCCTTCTTTTTTTGATGTTACCAGGCCGGCCTGCTTTAAAATATCCAAATGATGTGACACACTGGGCCAGGATAAATTAAAATGCTCCACTATTTCGCCGGCGGATAGGTCCTGCCTTTGCAATAACTCCAGGATCTCTCTCCGGGTAGCATCGTTCAGCGCTTTAAAAACACTGTTCATGGATATTTTTTATAATTAGTTATTTAGATAAATATCTAAATAAGTGTCCGTTTTTCCTAATAAAACTGTCCGTTTTTAGTTAGGGGTGGTATAAAAGGACTTTATGCAGGATGAGTGGAAAGCCTTTATTAGCCTATGTTAAGGTTGTTTAACATGACTGCCCGTTGGTCAAAATTTACTTGACACGGGCTGTAACCTTTAATAGTTTTGCATCGTTAAACATTCACAAACACAAACAAATTATTAATTATAAAACTTACCGATCATGAAAAAAATTATTTATGTATTAGCCCTGACCATTATTTCCTTTGGCGCCAAAGCCGGCGAAACCAATGTAAACAGCCGTGTGCTGGAAGCTTTTAAAGCCGATTTTAACCACGCTACCAATGTACAGTGGACCATTACCAACGATGTGAGCAAGGTATCATTTAACTACAACGATATTTCTTACTACGCTTTTTACAATAACAATGGCGAGCTGATGGGTACTACCCGTTATGTAACCCTGTTAAACCTGCCTATTAAATTACAAAGCAGCCTGCGTAACGATTATGGCAACTACTGGGTAAGCAACCTGTTTGAAGTAAACAACGCCGACGGACTGGCTTATTATATTACCATTGAAGATGCGGACAGCAAAATTGTTTTAAAATCGGACAATGGTAAAGACTGGACCAAACACAGCAAAAAAGTAAAGGCATAATTATTGCCACAATAAAATAAGCAATTTTAGTGTTTTATATATTTTCTCATGTGTGATTTACCCCCCCGTTTGTCTAATCGGGGGGCTTTTTTTGTGTATAGGTTAATGCCGGGTTAGGCTTGTTTGGGGTTAACTTTACGCAATATTAAATGAATGTTACCCGTATGGCCATTTATAAAAAAATAGAGGACGACCAACTGTACCTGTACATGAATGGCAAGCTTATTTTTAAGCGCTGGTTAAAACAGGGCTATTCCAAAGTATTTGATATAATGGCTTATGACAAGTACACCCTTACCAGCTTTCGCGACCTGGCGTATGAAAACCCCGATATTGACCTGATTACCCTGCAGGCAAAGCTTACTTTAAAAAATATCAGTAATGGCGGGCGGCAAACCGGTATTGTGAGCGGCTACCGGCCCAACCATGTATTTGAATATGATGCAAAAGGCAATATAACCGATACTTTTATTGGTGATATACAGTTTACCGGTGATAAACGTATGGAGCCCGGTGAAAGCCGTGAAGTAACCGTACGGTTTTTATTGAACCAGCCCGTTGAAAAATACCTGGACAAGGGCCGTAAATGGTGGCTGCACGAGGGGCCAACACTGGTGGGGGAGGCAGAAATATTGTAACAGGCTACCCAAACATTGCAGAATAACGTAATACTATATACTATTTGGTTTTACTCCTTAATTTTAACCTATGAACGTTAAACTAACCGAAGCACAAAAGAAAACGGAAGCCAGGAATGCCGACAGTATTGCCGCCATTATGCAGCAAATACTAAAACGGGAGAACCGCCTGGGCCGCAGCCAGGAGCATTTTTGGGTAGTGGGCCTTAACCAGGCCAATAAAATACTGTTTATTGAACTGATAGGCCTGGGCCGCCAGAACCGGGTAAGCGCCAACCCGCCCGATGTTTTCCGTATGGCCATTTACAAACTGGCCTTAAAACTGGTGCTGGTGCATAACCACCCCAGCGGGCAAATGTTGCCCTCCACCGCCGATAAGGCTTTAACCGACCGTATTATTAAAGTGGGTGAAATTATTAATGTACAGGTACTGGACCATATTATTATAGCCGAAAACGACCATATTTCCTTTGACCAGCTGGGCATTATGGACCAGCTACGCGCCTCGGATACCTGGCGTATTATTGAAAAAGACCAATTGGAAGTGCAGGAATGGAAGCAGAAGATGGAAGCTGCCAGAATTAAACATGAGAATTCCTTAACGATAGCAAAAAAGTTGAAAAAAGAAGGTGCACAAGAAGCTTTGATAAAAAAAGTGACGGGGCTAAAGCTGGCTGATATCCGTAAATTATAATGACATTTTTATATTAGTGAACTCTACAATATTTATAATATTATACAATATAGTATAAATTGGATACTTATTGAAACAATAAGGTATCATGATTAATACTAAAAAGTTAATTATGTTTTGGACTCCTTGAATCAACTAACTTGATATGTACAATATTAGTATTCTTATTTAGTCCATATCCTTTTTCTGTTCAAATGATCCAATTTTTAGATAACAGTATTTTTTTAATAGGAGTTTATCTAAAATGAATAGATTTGTAAGGAAACTGCACTTAAACCAATAGCGCTTCTTATGACTTCCATTTTGAACTGCTCCTTACAAGATTTGATAAACGAGAGTGATGTTGAACAAAAGTTCATTTTGCCAATTTTAATCTCCCCCAAACCATTAGGACTTGATTATCGTGAATCTAACTTTCAAACTAAACCCAATATCAAAGCTCTTACTATTGGGAAAGGAAGCAGTGCCAAATTGCACTACCCAGACTATATTATAATAAATTCGGGTTTACCGCTTGTCGTTATAGAAGCGAAAAGGCCAGGAGAGGACCTCAAGGCGGCGTATCGAGAAGCAAGGTTATATTGCAATGAAATAAATTCTCAATTTCCCCATGGATTCAATCCTTGTTCAAAAATCGTGGTTTCCAATGGAGATCAAACTGTAGCAGGCTATAGTGATTCAGACGATTCAATTATTGACTTTAGTTTCGAAAATGTAAATGCAGTCAGTCCTAACTTTTATAAGTTTGTAGAATTTATTTCAAAAAACACTGTATTTAACTCATGTGAAGAATTACTTAAGCAAAATCAGAGTGGTGCTAAGTTTGTTCGTCCTCTTTCTATGCTCGGAGGTAAATCAGTTCAAAATGAACATTTGAATGAAAATTCATTTGGTTCGACTCTCTCCCTAGACTTTCGTTATCTATTTAATCCTGAAAGCGCAGAGGAACGTAAAAGTGTAGTTTTAAATGCATATGTGAAGACCAAAAGGCATTTGAAACAGGTTGATCCTATAGATAAAATAATTAGATCAACCTTGCCTTTGGGACTTAGTGACTTAAAAAAGATTGAAGATACTTCCCAGCCTATTGAAGTAGTAAAAGCTTTACAGAAGCGGATGAAGTTAAGAAATCAACTTTTATTACTGATTGGAAGTGTTGGATCTGGAAAATCAACCTTCACAGACTATTTAAAGGATTTCGCACTTGATCGAGAATTGAAAGAGGAAACTGTTTGGGTCTCGTTCAACCTAAATCAAGCACCTCTTTCCCGGAATGAAATATATGAGTGGTTAAAAGAGCAGGTTATTCTTAAACTTCGTGAGCAAAATACTGATATTGATTTTGACGATTTTTCTAATTTGAAAAAACTATATTCAAACGAATTAAACGCATTCAAAAAAACATATGCACCAATCTTAGGTGAAAACACTCCAGATTATCAGCGTAAATTGGCGGATGAAATATTTTCGCTTAAGAAGAATCTTGATATTACTTCGAAAGCCTATACTAGATATTTGTGCTCAGAGAGAGCAAAGCTTTTTATAATTGTATTAGATAATACAGACAAACGAGAGTTAAGCGATCAACTATTAATGTTTGAAGTGGCTTCCTGGTTAAAGGAACATTTTAATTGCCTCGTGTTTCTACCTCTGCGGGATACTACTTTTGACAATTTTAGAAAGCAACCGCCTTTGGATACCGTAATAAAGGATTTTGTATTTAGAATAGACCCTCCGTTGTTAAAAGAGGTAATTTTTGCTAGGATAAAATATGCGTTAAGAGAAATGGCTAAAGGTTCTTCAAAACTGAGTTTTACTCTACCAAATGGAATTGTAGTCGAATATCCGGCATCCGATCAAGGGTACTATTTAACCTCTATAGTTCGTTCTTTATTTGAAAGTACCTATTTCAGCAGACTAATTTCTGGTTTAGCTGGAAGAGATATTAGGAAAGGGTTAGAAATTTTCTTAGACTTTTGTAAAAGCGGGCACATAAATGAAGCAGAAATAATTAAAATTCGTTTTTCAAAAGGGCAATATATACTGCCTAATCATCTGATTAGTAGAATCATACTAAGGGGGAGTATGAAGTATTATATTGAAGATCAATCGGCAGTAAAAAATATTTTCTACTGTTTTAAAGGAGACGCCAATCCTGACCCATTTGCTCGTTTAGTAATTTTGAGTTGGTTAGATGAGAATTTTAAAAAAACAGGGCCTACAAAAAACATTGGTTATCATAAGGTCTTTCATGTTATAAGGGAACTAATGAGTCGAGGACATTCGGAAGATCGATTAATTTTAGAATTAGAATATTTAATTCGCGCCAAGTATGTAGTAACGGAAAACCAATCGACCGAATCTTTTAATTCGGATGACCTGATTTCCCTTTCTCCCTCTGGTATTACTTTGTTGGAGCTTATAAACGACCCTAATTATCTTTCTTCTTGTGCAGAGGATTTGTTTTACAGGGATGAATCCGTTGCTCAATCTATTTTTGAAAGAATATCTGAAAGAACCGGTTTTTCACTATACTCAATTGAAACGACCATTGCTAATAGTAAAGATCTACTAGATTACTTGATCAACTACCGCTCAAAATATTTATTACAAAACCCTCAAAGCTTTTTAGATACTAATAGTAAAGATTACGGTGATCTTAGTCGACCTTTGGAAATTATTAATAAGCGAATTGATAACAATGAAACACTCTATTTACAGAATAAATATCCTCACGGTACAAAGGTTACTGCTCAAGTGATTGCTATTAAAGAATACGGTGTTTTTGTTGAGTTTGGCTTAGAGCAAAATGGGTTTCTTCATATTTCTGAGTTTAATTACACAGATGTTGATATTGATGATTTAGAACTTGGTGATGAGGTAGTGTTATCCATAAAGAAATATAACAGTGAGCACCAGCGTTTTGAAATGGAGTTCAGAGACTAATACCTCAAACATCGTTGGAGTTCTACTTGTTTTTAAACGATAATGTTGCATACGTCGAATGGACATTTCTGGGAAACTGTAATGCTACGGATCAATAATTATCAATCGAATTTTCTCCATTCGAATTCTAGACTTGAGTTAGAGGAGTTGTTTATCGACACCGATATTTGAAAGCAAGCGGCTAGAACTTTTATGAATTTAGATCCAGTTATTTATTCTTTTAACTAATATTTTTACGTTAGGTTCACAAATGTTTTTAATTGAATCAAAATATAAAGTACCTTTTAAATCAGGTTGAGAAAATCTGATCTTTGTTTTACCTCTAAGGTAAAATATATCTAATATCAGAAATGAGTTGTTAGGGAGCTTGCTTTTTATCAACAGTAATTGTAACCATAAACCCATATTAATTACCAAAAGTTATTCCGCTTAGGTTTACTTATGTAAATTGGGGAAGATGAATACTTTTCGATTGATGTAATGGCAAATGTTTCTTTTTTTTGCTCAAATGTTTCTTTAATTACTGTTGAGCAGTGAACTCCCTCCTCCGTTATTTTTTCAACAACCCAAATTACTGAATAGTTTGACTTGTGATAGATTTTATCACCAACATTGATATTTTCCATTTAATTATTTAGTTTTCTCATAAATAAATTTACACCTTCAATAGCATTAAAAATTCTTTTGCGATCGTTCACTGTTTCAAAATTTCCGTGCGTTGCCTCATTTCTAATGCCAGCCCAAGATATAATATCCTTAGAGTCCTGTTTATTAATAACTTTAGCTTCGTAAAGTTTTTTAGATATTGGATCTATACTCATTTTTACCCCAGCTAAATCAATTTCTCTTTTTTCGGCTATTTTTTTTAAAAATTCCTCTAATGAAGCTCCCATTAAAATAGCTGCTGCTGCTGGATGGAATTTCTCGTTGTTTGCTAAGTCAATTGCTTGAGCCATAAAATCACTAATAATGTCGATTTTGATGTTGTATTTTTCACTTTTATAAATATCAAGATTTAGGCTCAAATAGTCTTTAAGAGATTTTAGAACTTTTTTTGCCGCCCATGCTTTATCTGTTTCATGCCCATTAGTCTTAATTGAGTTGTAACTGTTTAATGTTGCATAAAATTCTGTATCTATTCCTATATAATTTTTGATGAATTGTATGGTAGTAATGAAAAAAGCGTGAGCCGTATATCTTGTCCAATCTTTTTCGGAAACTGGTAAAATTGCCTCAATTCGTTCAGTTTTTTCAATTAATTCCTGAATATCCATATTGATTTTAATTTCTACAAAACTATGGAATTAGCTATTTCTAAAGATTATCAAAAGCCTTAAAAAAATACGTATTAGGGTGATATAGTGTCTCAAAACTTATTCCAGAGTTTACGAACATATACCCCGGAATAAGTTTTGGGACACTATTCCTAAAGATCTTTTGAGTAAAAAGTTTATTGAAAAAATAGTCTGGTTTTATTGCACAGCCTAAAGGCTGCGCCGCTTAGGCGGAAATGCCCGCGGCCTTAAAGCCGGGGGTATTGCAGACGGGCGGCGGACTGGTGATGATAGTAGTACTGCAGCCGACAACCCCAAGGCCAATTAGATAATTTGGTAATTTGAAAATTAGACAATTGGATTACTATTAAAAGCATGACAGTTTTTTGGGTTGTAGCTGCCCTTTTTAATAAATGTGTGTTTTAGGGAGTTTTAAGTAAATCATCTACCAATGTAAACCGCTGCTGCCGGGCACGTTTTTGCCAGGCAAGTAATCCCGCAATAGCCATGATAAAGAGTATAAAATAGTATACACCGGTGAGGGCCAGGCCCTTTACACCGTAGAGGGGGATGGATACAAAATCGGTAAGGATCCACCAATACCAGCTTTCTACCTTTTTTTGGGTCATGAGCCACATGCCGGTAAAGGCGCTGGCCGAGGCCAGGGCATCGGCCCAGGGAATGGCCCCTTCGAAAAACAAAGGCTTTAAGTACAGTAAACAAAGGAAGATGGCGGCGTAACAAACGCCAAAGAACAACAACTGGTAGGCCCACATGCGGCGGTTGCTAAAGGTAATATGCAGTACGGTTTGCTGCCGCTCATCTTTTTTAAGCCAGAGCCACCAGCCATAAATGCTCATAACCGTGTAGTAAAAGTTTACCGCAGCCTCGCCGGGCAGGTGGTATTTAAAACTTAGCCAGGTATAAATAACCGTACCTATCAGGCCCGTGGGGTATACCCATACATTTTCGCGCTGGTTAAGCCATACACTGGCAATGCCCGAAATAACGGCTATATATTCTAACAGCGTGGCGTTTTTTATATTAACAACAAAGCTGGAAAAAAAATCGGCAAGGCTGAATAACAGTACGCTCACTATGGTTGATTGGGGTTGATAAAGGGGTTTTGGTAACGCTTATACGGCCTTAAATATACATCACCCTGCGCAGTTTTAAATCGGGTGCCTATTTGCTGCCAGCGCCCCTCGGCCGTACGCTGCCATACCAAAAAGTGTAAATGCGGCATGGCCGTATAACCTGTATTGCCGCTAAGGCCTATGAGCTGGCCCTGCTTTACGGTATCGCCCACATTAACAAAAGCTCCGTTGTATTGCAGGTGCCAGTAGCCGGCACGGGTGCCATCCTCATGATCGATAATAATAAGGTTACCCTCCGAACGGTATTTGGATTTAAGTCCGCCCCGGCTGCCATCCTTTTTTACCCTTGTAACCACCCCACCCCGGGCGGCATAAACGCGGGTGCCTACCTGCATATTAAAATCGATAGCCGCCCTTTCCTTATGGGTAAGGCGGGAGTAGTAGCCCTGTATTACCCGGTAGGTTTTGCCGGGCGCAAAAGGCAGGGCGTACACATAACTGGTATCCTCCTTTAGTTTACCGCTTTGCAGCTGCCGGAATGTGGCCCGCTGCGGGCTGGTGCTTACGCTGCAGGACATGGCGATAACAGACAGGCTTAGTATGAGGGCCAACCACTTCATGTTATAAAAATAACAAGATTATTACAGCAGGCCATGGGCCAAATGTGGTATTTAGGTTAAAGCTTATGGGGCCGGGTTTGGCGGCTAAGTGCTTAACCGGCAGCTTCTTCGTGCCGGCGAACCAGCAGTAACCAGTTGTTATCCAACGGTAAGTAACCATACTCGTAACAGTACACATAGTTTTTACCGGTTTTGGTAAGGTAGCTGTGCGTATGGTAGGTAAAGCTAAAACCCTGGCCCAGCAGTTTATCGCGGGTGGTTTTAATGGTATCGCCACCGGGTGGCAGAAAAGCTTCCAGTATTTTACGGTTCTTCAGCAGGACGGCATTGACCGCTTTTACGGTTTTGCTGAGCTGGGTTTTTAACTGGTTGTTAAAGGCACTGCGGCAGTAATCGTCGCAAAAACGTTTGTCGGTACGGCCTTTTACGGCTTTGCCGCACTGCCGGCAGTGAATGATGGATTGTGTTAGCATAGGTGGTGATTGGTTAACTAGCAAAAAGATACAAAAAGTTACCCGATTGTAACCGTTTATACACGACTATAAACGAATACAAACATTTAATCTCCGGTTCGGGGTATTGGCGCAGTACATCTTTGTATTGTCGGCCGGGGTTGTACCGGCCGGTTGAAATACATATTAACCGTTGCTCTGGCAACACAATTTTAACCATTATGTACAGTTTAAAAAACAAAGTTCAGCTGATCGGACATTTAGGCGGCAAGCCCGAAGTGAAAAACACCGACGGCGGTAAAAAAGTAGCCACTTTCAGCATGGCCACCAACGAAATTTACCGCAATGCCCAGGGTGAGAAAGTAACCGAAACCCAGTGGCACCGCCTGGTGGCCTGGGGCAAAATTGCCGACCGCGTAGAGAAGTATTTGGACAAAGGCAAGGAAGTAGCCATTGAAGGCAAGTTGCTTAACCGCAGTTATACAGATAAGGATGGCACGAAGAAGTATATATCGGAAATACTGGTGAATGAGTTATTACTGATAGGGCCGAAAGTTGCATAACCACCTGATGAACACCAAAGCCGCTGCACGGTTGTGTAGCGGCTTTTTTATTTTTTAATTGCTGGTTGTAGGGGACTAGGTAGACCTCGCCTGCGGCGAGGGAGACGGGTGGGTTTGTTTGACATAGATAAATACACTGTGCTACTCTGTGAAAAACCTTGGTAATACTCTGTGGTACCAGCCTGCTCCTTTTTAGACATTAGTTTTATGTTTATCCGGAAGGCCCCTCCTGCGTCGGGGTGACGAACCCTTTCAAATGATTAACTCCGTGTTACTTTGTGAAAAGCCTTTGTGTTACACTGTGATACAACACTACCTCTTTTTAAACATGGCTTTCTGTTTATCCGGAAGACCCTTGCTGCGTTGAGGTGGCGGGTTATTTCAAGAGATACACTCAGTGCTACGCTGTGAAAAAACTCTGTGATACTCCGTGGTTCAAATATTTACCTGGGTACAGCCGTACGTGAACTGATGGCAATACGGTTCCAGGCATTAATGGTGGCTACCGCCATGATGAGTTGTGCAATATAGTTTGCATTAAAAAATTGTTGCGCTTTGGCATAGGTTTCGTCAGATAAACCATGCTGGTGGATGAGGGTTATTTCTTCGGCAATGGCCAGTACTGCTTTTTCCTCTTCGGTAAACAGGTCGGTTTCGCGCCAGGCATTGAGTAAAAAAATACGCTGGGTGGTCTCGCCCTGCTTCAGCGCATCCTTGGTATGCATATCAATACAAAAAGCACAACCGTTGATCTGCGAAGCCCTTATTTTTAATAATTCCTTATGCGTTTTACTTAACTGGCTGCCGGCTAAAAATGCTTCCAATGCATACATGGCTTTATAAGCCTGTGGTTCTAATTCCTGGATGTTTAATCTTGTTTCCATATTGTAATTGTTATACTTGCTTTAATAACACAAAACTCCGTTAAGTACTATATAAAAATCTTAAACTGGTTTAAGAACGCTTTTTACTTCGTATTTCACTCAGGTATTCGGGGGTAATACCCAGGAATGAGGCCAGCAGGTATTGGGGAATGCGTTGTACAAACGCCGGTTGCTTGTCATTAAAGTTGTTGTAAAACGCTTCTTTGGACATACCGTACAGGTATTTGATACGCATTTGCGCCGCCGCATAGGCCCGCTGGTAAATAAAACGGAAATAACGTTCCATTACGGGGAACTGTTTCAACAGTTCCTGCTGCGCTGTATGGTGTATAGTGAGCACTTCCGATTTTTCGATGGCCTGGATAAAAAACTCCGTTGGCCGTTGAAATTCGTAAGCCATATTATCGGTCATCCACCAGGTTTCGGGTGCAAATTCGGTGGTTTGCTCCACCCCTTTTTCGTTGATGAAGAATTTACGCAGGCAGCCCTGCAATACAAAAAAATTGGTGCGGCATATTTGGCCTTCGGTAAGCAGGTTTTCTTTTTTCTTTACCGTGATGGTTTCAAAGTAAGGCAGTATGGCTTGAAACTCAGCATTGGTAAGGGTAATAAATTTTTGCAGGTGCGCTTTAAAAATTGCCGGCATATCGTGAGGGTTATCTGGATAAAATTGGGGCTAAAGGTAGCCCTATTTTTACAGCCAGTTTAAATAGTAGCAATAAGAGATAATATCCTATTAATATTTTTAACATATAGGGCTTATATTGTTAGCCGTTTATTACCTCTAACTATATTGCTATGATGTTTTATCGCTCTGCTGCCCTCAAAACCTTGTTGATTGTTTGCTGCCTGGGTATTGTTCTTTTTACCAGCGCACAAAAAACTATCCATATACAGGTGTACCCGGATAGCGCCCAACGTACCATCAGTAAACATATTTACGGGCATTTTGCCGAACACCTGGGCACCTGTATTTACGGCGGTATCTGGGTGGGAGAAAACTCCCCCATTCCCAATAACAAAGGTTACCGTACCGATGTAGTGGAAGCGCTGAAGAAATTACAGATACCCAACCTGCGCTGGCCCGGCGGCTGCTTTGCCGATGAGTACCACTGGATGGATGGTATTGGCCCCAAAGAAAAAAGACCCAAGATGGTGAACACCAACTGGGGCGGCACTATTGAGGATAACAGTTTTGGTACCCACGAGTTTTTAAACCTTTGCGAGCTGTTGGGCACCGAGCCCTATATCAGCGGCAATGTAGGCAGCGGTACCGTAGAAGAGATGGCTAAATGGGTGGAGTATATGACATCGGACGGTGAAAGCCCTATGGCCAACCTGCGCCGGCAGAACGGTCGCGATAAACCATGGAAAGTAAAGTATTTTGGCGTAGGCAATGAAAGCTGGGGCTGCGGTGGCGAGATGCGACCCGAGTTTTATGCCGACCAGTACCGCCGTTATGCCACCTACTGCCGCAATTATAACGGCAATAAGTTATTTAAAATAGCCAGCGGCGCCAGCGATTATGATTATAACTGGACCGAAGTGCTGATGAAGAATATCGGCAACCGGATGCATGGCCTGTCCCTGCATTATTATACGATCCGCGACTGGAATAAAAAAGGTTCCGCCACCCAGTTTAATAACGAGGAGTATTACTGGATCATCGGCAAAGCCCTGGAAATAGAAGAGGTATTACTGAAACATATGGCCATTATGGATAAGTACGACCAGCAAAAGAGAATAGGACTGATGGTGGATGAATGGGGCACCTGGTTTAATACCGAGCCAGGCACCAATCCTGGTCACCTGTTTCAGCAGAACACCATGCGGGATGCCATGGTAGCCGCCCTTACCCTTAATATTTTTAATAAGTATACCGACCGCATACAGATGGCCAATATAGCCCAGGTGGTGAATGTGCTGCAATCCATGATACTGACCAATAATGATAAGATGGTATTAACCCCCACTTACCATGTGTTTGACCTGTACCGTGTACACCAGGATGCTACTTACCTGCCGCTTAACATAACACCCGACCTGGTAACCGTACGTAATAAACCTGTGAATACCATCAGCGCTTCGGCCTCACAAAAGAATGGGGTAACCAGCTTTACCCTGGCCAATATTGATGTGGCGGAAACAAAGACGGTTACGATTGATGTATCGAAATTAAAAGGTAAAAAACTGAGTGGTAAAATATTAACAGCACCCAATATTACCGATCATAATACTTTTGATAAGCCTAATACGGTGCAGCTGGCAGATTTTAGTAAAGGGGTATTGAAGAATGGGGTGTTAACGGTTACGCTGCCGGCGAAGGCGGTTGTGTTGTTGCAGTTGCAGTAGGGTGGTTTAATCGCTTCGCGATTGTTTTACCACAGAGGCAAAGGAGTTTAGTCACAGAGTAAAGCGTTTTTTTAATAACTTCTTTTTTTGAAGGGTTGGGTGACAAGCGAGGCTGTCCCAATTATTTTCGCTCTTCTAGGAAAAACACCTCTGTGTTACACTGTGAAAAAACTTTGTGTTACTCCGTGGTATTACATTTTTACAGCAACTGGGGATCTTTCCTTCATCGAGGTGACGTCTTAGGTGACCTGCATTAATACGAGAAGAATATGCGACCCCGCTGGGGTCGAAGTATCATTGTTATGGATGTGGTTATAAATCTGTGATGCCGATGGCATCAGTTAGTGTTTTTTATTTGATATAATCCTCTTCTGCTCAGGAGACCTCTCCTTCGTCGAGGTGACGAGATTCTTTGTGATACGCTTTACCCCTGTGCAACTACGCTCCCATTGCAGGGTACAAGCCCCTCTGTGTTACTCAGTGAAAAAACTTTGTGTTACTCCGTGGTAAAATATTCTCCCGTTGCAGGGGACCTCTCCTGCGTCGAGGGGACGTAAGCCTATTCTGCCGGGGAGATATCAGCAGGTTCTTCTTCATCTAACGGTAACATGGCTGCCGGGATTTCTTTGCTTGATTTAAGGCCCAGGCTTTTTAGTTTTAAAGCATGCCCTATGAGGTGACCATTACCACTGTTTAACTGGTTAATGGCTTTGTTATAGGCCTGCTGGGTACTATTGATATGTTTACCTACATCTTCAAGTGTATTCACAAAGCCTACAAATTTTTCATAGAGCCGCTCCCCTCTTTCCACAATAGCCATGGCATTTTTGCTTTGCTGTTCCCGCTTCCACAGATCGGCCATGAGTTTTAAACAGGCAATAAGGTTGGTAGGACTGATGAGCAAGATCCGCTTGGCATAAGCATGGGCCCACAGGTCAGGGTCGGCCTGAATAGCAGCCAGGTAGGCCGGTTCAATGGGAATGAACATCATGGTAAAATCAAGCGATGCTTCCAGGTTATCGTATTGTTTGTTGTGCAGGTCGTTGATATGGTTGTACACGGCATTGATATGCTCCTTTAAAAAGCCGGCCTGCTGCTCGGCATTGTCGGCTGCAAAAAAACGGTCATAAGCCACCAGCGATACTTTGGAGTCGATGATGATGACCCTTTTATCGGGCAGGTTCACCAATACATCCGGGCGCAGGTTATTACCATTTTCATCTTTAATGGTCTGTTGTAAAAAGTATTCGCGGTTTTTTACCAGTCCCGATTGCTGCAGGATACTTTCCAGTATCATTTCACCCCAGTTGCCCTGTTTTTTGGTTTGTCCTTTTAAGGCATTGGCCAGGTTATTGGCCTCGCTGCTCACTTTATTGGTTTGCTCTACCAGCTCCTTTACTTTTTCTTCCAGTGAAAAACGTTGTTTTGATTCTTTATCGTAGGTCTCCTCCACCTTCTTTTTAAAGGTTTCTATATTCTCGCCCAGGGGTTTTAACAGGGCTTCTATATTGGTTTTATTGGCTTCGGTAAACCGGCCGGTTTTTTCCTCCAATATCTGGTTGGCAATTTTTTCAAATTGTAACTGTGCATTGCGCTGCATGTCCAGTATCTCCTGTTTTTGCAGTTGCAGCTTGTCGGTAAGCGCCTGGTTATTGGCCACCAGGGTGCTGTTATCTGCAAACAGTTTGTTGTACTGCTCCGTAAGCGTGGTGAGCTTTGTTTCCTGTTGCTGGTGTTGATGGGTTAATGCCGTATTGGTTTCCTTTAACGCATTGTTCCTGGCCGTAAGCTCACTGCTGAAAGCCATATGATTGGCTTTTTCTTCGGCCCATCTTTCTTTTATTCCCTGCAATTCGGCTAACTGATCCTGCAACAGTTGTTTTTGTTCCTGCAACAATACATTCAGCTGTGCCTGTTGTTGTTCCTGGTTTTCCAACGAGGTTAACAGGGCGGCTTCACGGGACTGCAGCTTTACCAGCTCTGTTTCTCTTGTTTCGTATTTATGATTCAGTTGTACAAAAGCCTGCTCCTGTTGCGCCAGCCGGTCCTGTGCAATTTTCATCTGGGTGGTCACTTCGTTCAGGTTTCTTTGCAGGTTATCATATTCCTGTTTGGCAATAGTTTTGTTTTTGTATAACAGGCTGCAGATAAAATAACCGGCCACCAGGCCAATCAGCAACCCTGTTATGATAGCGATAATATCCATTATTGTAAGCTTAAACGTTTGTTGTATAACGATGCCGGCGGCAAACTGTTGTACGCAGCCGCAATAAAAATACCGGTAATAAAAACCATAGATTAACGGAAAACCGTATCGGCCACCTGTTCGGCAATAACGGAGGATAACGCCACTCCCATACCGTTGCAGGCAATAGCGGCATGTATATTGGGCGCCACTGTAGTTACCTGCGGCAATTTATTTTCGGTAAAAGCCATGATGCCCGCCCAGCTATAATCTATAACATCTTCCATATTACCGATGCCATAGGGCTGCAGAATATGCTGCTGTAAAAACCGGTGCAGCACATTTTGTATGGTACCCGTGGTTTGCAGTTCACAGGTTTCTTCTTCTTCAAAAGCCATATTACGTCCGCCGCCCAGTAATACCCGGTTGCCGAGGTGCCGCCAGTAATAAAAGCCTTCGTCGAAATGAAAAGTGCCGTGTAAACGCAGTCCGGGTATGGGTTTGGTGACCACCACCTGGCCGCGGCCAGGTTTTATATGCAGTTCAGGCAACAGGTTTTGTGTAAAGCCGTTGGTTGCAATAATCAATTGCTGACAGGGAATAATGGCTCCGGGTGTTTGTACATTTATTTGTGTAGCCAATTGTTCCCAATGCAATAACTCCGTGTGCATACGAATGGTTACACCCATCTGTTGCACCAGGGCCGTTAAGCTGTTCACCAGTTTACCGCTGTGCAAGGCGCCTTCCAGCGGTGAGTACACCAGTGCCTCAAAGCCTGTTAAGCCCTGTGTTTGCAAAGCGCCGTTATTAATAGTAAAGGTTTGTGGCAGGCCGGTGATAGATTGAAGGTCCTTATTTAACGTATCAATATGTTCCTGTAAAAAAGCATATTCTTTATAGTTAGCCTGTATTGCCTCATAACCACCGCAGGGTTCAAAGCCAATGGTTGCATCGCCCAAAACGGCACGGGTTTTCTGAATGCCTTTGTACCGGTTGTTCACCACTTCCAGCATCAGGTCATTACCGGTATTGGCTTTATCGCTGATCAACTCGGTGGCACTGCCGAAGCAGGCAAATCCCGCGTTGCGGGTAGAAGCACCGGTGGGGATATTACCCCTGTCAATGATCTGCACCGATAAGCCGGGCCGGCGTTTTTTTATTTCATAGGCCGTCCATAAGCCCATGAGACCGCTGCCCGCGATCAAAATATCTACCGATGCGTACAATATATCCTTTTCCCAAATGCTGATCATGTGTAATGCCTTTATCGGGTTACAAGTTAAATTTTTCAGGGCATAAAAAAGCCACCTGCTAGGGCAGGTGGCTAAGCTTATTTATTTCTATCTTAGAAAGGAAGATCTTCTTTGTCGTCATCGCTGGTAAATGTCTGGTTGTATACATCATCGGCAGGCATTTTATCTACCGGTGCAGCATTGTTGCCACCACCAGAGGCGGCATCTACACGCCAGGCTTTTACATCGGTGTACCAGCGGCCATTGTACTCGCGGCTTTCCACATCAAAATCAATGGTCAACTGGTTGCCCGGTTTTAAGATGGCTTCATTTATTTTATCGCCCCAGATAGAGATGCATACTTTTTTAGGGTACTGGCCTTCGGTTTCCACGATAATATCCTGTTTTCTCCACTGTCCGTTTTTACCTGCTCCTGTTTGTAAAGGCAGTAACTGTATCAATTTTGCTGTAAGCTGCATGGGTCATTCGTTTTAAGACGGCAAATATATAAAAAACAATGTTCACTAAAGGAGACAAGCCGTACCGGCGGTAATAATTCTGTTGTATAAATTGCTTAGTGTAACTGTTCCTGCAGTTTATTTCCGCTTCATTAGTTTTTCGTAAATACATACATTCATCAGCATCAGCAACATACCATAAAAAGTATCTTCAAACGGGATGGTGGTAATACGTATGCCCATGTTCTCGGCATCGTTGTACAATACTACAGGAATAGCCGTTAAAAAACCGTTTACCACTAAAAAGGGTATCAGCGTGATTAAAAAGGATATTAAAAAGGAAACCGCATCAAACCTGGCAAAGAAGGAGCGGAAAAAGTAAATAGCCGCAATAAAAAAAGCAGTGAAAAAGAAGGTCCAGGAAGTGTAGTACCTATCGTAAAAAATTATACCTGTAAATAAACAGGCTACAGCGGTTAATTTTAACACCGTATGCGCCCATTTTTTATTTTCCAGTTTTGGAAAGTAACAGCGTATACATTCATAAATAAACACGCAGCAGTAAGGCACTATAAAAAAGAACAGCACTTCCTCCAGCGGCAGGTTGCCGATATGTATGCCTGAAATATATTTTTCGTTAAACCACCATACGCCCTGTTTGGTAAAATACATATCCCAGGCCATATATAATAATGCAGGGATGATGATAGCAGGGAACAGGTATTTCCATTTGGTATAGTAAGCTACTTTTTTATCGAAGCTGAGGGCCAGGGGGCCTAAGAAGGATGCGCCTAAAATTAAAAAGTAAGTGTACTGTGGATCCATGATGGTTTAAAAACGGGGCTTTACAATCCGGTTGGTTACTGATCTGCAGGTTTAACAGCAGTTGCTTCCTGCTGGCGTTTTTTATCTGCTTTTATTTTTGCCCAGTATTTTTTGTTTACAAATAAAAAACCAAAACTTTCACCATCGTGTTTATCCAAATGTTTGTGGTGCATTTTATGTGCCCAGCGCAAGGCTTTTACATAAGAGTTGTTACTGCGGGTAAACCATTTAAAGCGCTGGTGTATAATTACATCGTGCACTAAAAAGTAGGCTATGCCGTATAAAGTTAGACCGGCGCCAATGGCAATGGACCAATAACCTTTATAAATAACCCCCAACATAATTAATAACCAGCTGGGAATAGCGAAGATGAGGAAGAACCAGTCGTTTTTTTCAAAAAAACCCGGGCTTTTCTGGTGATGGTCCTTGTGCAGGTTCCACATAAACCCATGCATCACATACCGGTGTAAACACCAGGTAAGCCCTTCCATGATAAAGAAGGTAACCAATGCTATAACTATGTACACCCAGAAGGCCATATTATTGTTGTATTATAAAAAGTTGCGTAAAATGCCGAAGAACAGCAAGTGTACGATAAGCAAATTTACAGCGAATTTGTTTTGTTTACTGAAACGGGCATAATGAAATATGGTTAATAACAATAAACTGACAATGAACCAGGTAATATAGTTGTATACCGGCACCGAGCCACCCCCACCCCATTGCCAGTAACCCAGTTTAATGGCCACGGGTTCCATGAGCCAGTCGTAAAAAACGGCGGTGGCCGCTGCTACCACGATAAAGATGAGTGCTTTTGTTATGCCGGTTAATTGTGGTTGGTATTTTTGCGTTAACCAGTGAATAGCCATGCCGCTACAATAGGTAACAATAAACCAGTTTACGCCCAGCATCAGTGGTACACCCCAAATTTTATATCCCAGCACATCACCATAGCCATAATGCCCAAACAGGGCACTGGTTTGCACACCCACAATTTCCACGGCCATGCCGGTAATAAAACAGATGAAAAAGTAGCTGAAGAAGGCGGTGTTCTTTTTATCCTGGGTCCATAATAGTAATGCCAACACCAGCAAAAGGTTGGTGGACGTGGCATTGACAAAGAAATCGCCTTGGTAAAACAAGAGGCCAAACATGCCTATTACATGAAAAAAGACGGCAATAGCTGTTGCCCACTGAAATTTATTAAATCGGGAAAGTGACTGCATGTGTTTATTTTTCCTGGAGCGACATCCAGGTCTCCAGTTTGGGTAAGGCAATTTTAAACCATTCGGTGAACTGTTGCGGCTGTTGCGCTACCTGCTCGTTAATTGCTGCCAGGCTTTCGTATTTATAATCGCCTACTTCCTCGGGGTTGGGCGCCACCGGCCCATCGTAGCGGCCAATAAAAACATGGTCCAGCTCATGTTCAGTTAAGCCATTATCAAATGCTGCTTTGTAAATAAAGGTAAAGGCCCTGCGCAGGGGTGTGGTAAAGCCCATCTCCTCCTGTAAGCGTTTTAAAGCCGATGCTTCAATTTCCTCACCCGGCTGGGGGTGACTGCAGCAGGTATTGGTCCACAAACCGGGGCTATGGTATTTACCGGCAGCACGCTGATGTAATAACATATCGCCCTTGCTGTTAAACACAAAGATGCTGAATGCCCTGTGTAATAAAGCCTTCTCGTGTACCTCTATTTTTTCCATTTCGCCAATGGCGATATCCTGTTCGTTCACCAAGATCACATTTGTCATTGCAGCAGATGAGTGTTTTTTATTTTCAATTTGAATATAGCTATTTGTTTGGCTTATTGCTTACCATATTCTTAAAATTGTTACTTAGTATTACCAGGTGTATCCCTTGTTAGACAGGTTTATTGACGAGTAAAGTTACTGGTGTACAAGTGAGTGACACAAGGGACGATGCCAGTAGCACTACAGCCGGTAAAAAATAAAACCTAAAAGTTATTTAGGTTTTACAGTTATGATAAAGTGTTTAAAGTATGTTTAACTGGCTGCGCACCCCTGCTTTGGCCACTATATAGGCCTTGCCGTAATTGGGTATGCGTATACGCTGCTCCAGTATATTGGCCGGTGTAGTGCGTTTTATTTTCCGGAATAAGGATAAATAATATTTGTATGCTACGTACACACCAAATTTGGCTTTGCCGGGTAATTGTAAAATGCCTTTGTGGGCATCGCTGAAGTCCTTGGCAATATCCTCTTCAATATCGTTTTTCATGGCCGATGTAAAGTTGGTAAAGTCCACATCGGGAAAGTAAACACGGTTCAGGTCTTCGTAGTCGGCTTTTACATCGCGTAAGAAGTTTACTTTCTGGAAGGCAGAGCCTAAAGCCTGTGCGGCAGGTTTTAGTTGTGTGTACATTTCCTTATCACCTTCACAAAAAACAAATAAACACATGAGGCCTACCACTTCGGCACTGCCATAAATGTATTCCTTGTATTTATCACAGTTATAAATATTCTTACTCAGGTCCATTTCCATACTATGGAAAAAGGCCTCTATCAGCTCGTGATCGATATTGTATTCGTTCACTGTTTTTTGAAAACTGTTGAGGATGGGATTAAGGCTTATGCCACGTTCAATAGCCCGGTAAGTATCTGTTTTAAATTCGCTTAACAGGGTATGCTTATCGTGATCATGAAAGGTATCCACAATTTCATCGGCAAAACGTACAAAGCCGTATATATTAAATACAGGTGTACGCAAATCGGGGTGCAACAATTTGATGGCACTACTGAAGGATGTACTGTACCGCTCAGTTGTTAACTTACTGCACTGCTCACTTAATTCATGAAAAAGGGCTATCATGGTCCTTTTGCTATTTTAGTTTTGGTGGTTAATTAGTTAATATACATTTTCACCTGTTGCTGTTACAGGATGGTTATACATTGTTTTTTAAAATTTCTTTTACCACAACCTCCCCGCTGATCAGGCTGGGTGGCACACCCGGACCCGGAACGGTTAATTGTCCAGTGTAAAATAGGTTTTTTATTTTATTACTCCTACATGAAGGCTTTAAAATTGCCGTTTGTAACAAAGTATTGGCCAAACCGTAGGCATTACCTTTAAAGGAGTTATAGTCCTGCACAAAGTTGCTTACGGAGTAGGATTTTTTGTATACAATGGCATTTTTTACCTGCTGCCCGGTTTTTTGCTCATAACGGGTAAGGATTATGTCCAGGTATTTATCCCGCAGTTCCTCCGTATCGCCGGTTAGTCCCGTAGCTACGGGGATCAGGAAAAACATATTCTCATGGCCCTGCGGCGCTACCGATTGATCGGTTACCGAAGGTGCACAAACATAGAACAGCGGGTTTTGAGGCCATTGTTTGCTGGTATAAATCTCTTCGCCGTGTACCCCAAAATCGGTATCAAAAAACAGGGCATGGTGGGTAATGCCAGTTAGTTTTTTATTGAGGCCAATATAAAACAGCAGGCAGCTGGGAGCCATTACCCTTTTATCCCAGTAAGCATCGCTGTACTGGCGCAGGTGCTGCGGCAGTAGTTTAGTTTCAATATGGTTATAATCGCCGGCGCCTACCACCACATCTGCGGTAAATTGCTGCTGCCCACCCGCCGGGTCGGTTACGGTTACCTGTTTGGCCAGTTTACCGTCCACCTGTATTGCTGTTACATTGTGGTTAAATTTAAAGTTTACCCCCTGCTCTACCGCCAGTAAATGCATGGCCTCGGCTATTTTATACATGCCGCCCATGGGGTACCAGGTACCCAGTTTAATATCAGCAAAGTTCATTAAGCTGTATAAGGCCGGCGTATTTTGCGGCAGGGCCCCTAAAAACAGCACGGGAAACTCCATTAATTGCTGCAGTTTGGGGTTTTTAAAGTGTTTGGCCACATGTTTTTTCATGTTGGTAAACACATCCAGCTTAAACAGGCCTTTAGCCAGGTCCATATCCACAAATTCGCCCCATGACTGGCCGGGTTTATGTACCAGTTTATGCATGCCTACTTTGTACTTGTATTCGGCCTCCTGCATAAACTTATCCAACTGTGCGCCGCTGCCGCGTTCTATTTTTTCAAATAAGGCTTTCAGTTCATCGTAACCGGCGGGTATATCATGCGCTTCATCCGGCCAGTACACCCGGTATGAGGGGTCGAGCCGGACCAGGTTGTAATAGTCGCTTACTTTTTTGCCGAATTTGCCAAAAAACTGCTCAAACACATCGGGCATCCAGTACCAGCTTGGGCCCATATCAAAGCTAAAGCCGTTGGTGACCATATCGCGGCCACGGCCGCCGGGACCACTGTTTTTTTCCAGCACGGTTACCTGCCATCCTGCTTTTGCCAGAAAAGCTGCTGCCGACATGCCCGCAAATCCACTGCCTATTACAATTGCTGTTTTCAAAAAATTTATTTCTTTTTCTTAGCTACTAAATTATAGGAATCATCTATCCATTCACGCAACAGATCGCTTTTTACCGAGCCATCCACAAATACCGTGTTCCAGTGTTTTTTGTTCATGTGGTAACCCGGTTGCACGGCCGGGTACTGCTCCCTTAATTCCAGTGCCTTATCCGGATCACATTTTACATTAAAACGCAGATCGGGATTATCCATGCCCATTAATAAAAACACTTTGCCCTTTACCTTGTACACCAGTGTATCCGGGCCAAAGGGCAGGGTTTCTTCCACATCTTCCTTTGCCAGGCAATATTCTCTTATTGTTTCTATATTCATAAGCTGAAAGCTAAAAGCATAATGCTTAAAGCTGTTATTCTTTTTTCCTGAATGAATCCGCACATTAGCATATTATCACATCAGCACATTGTTTTTTCCAGCTGAAAGCCGAAAGCTTAACGCTTAAAGCCTTTGATACACTACATATCAGCACATCAGCAAATTACCAAATTAGCTAACTACGTTTTCACCTCCACTGCGTTTTCCTTTAACAAACTATGCCCGTTCAGCCTTAAATATATCTGGGCCACCGTTACTACATCTTTCTGGCAATAGGTAACAATGCGGGGCAGGTTTTTATCCTTCCAGTACACTTCCCATACCTGGCTGCCGTCAATATCGTCTTTGGGAGTGGGTATGCCCAGGCTAACTGCCAGCAGGTTTAAGGAAGTATAACTTTTAAAGTCGCCGAATTTCCATAGCTCCATGGTATCAATATGGCCTACTTCCCAGGGCTTTTTGCCCGACGTGTTCAGTAGTTGCGGCAGGGGAATATGATTGATGATCATGCGGCGGCTGAGATAGGGAAAATCAAATTCCTTCCCATTGTGCGCACATAAAAAGCGGGGCTCGCCATTCGTCCATTTTTGCAGCATCTGCGCAAAAGCCGCCAGCAATGTTTTTTCATCATCGCCGGAAAACGATTTGATGGTGAGCTGTTTTGCATCGCCATTACCACTGATCACCCCGCAGCTGATACAAACTATTTTACCAAACTCGGCATAAATGCCCGCACGGGCATAAATATCCGCCGGGCTATCATCGGGTGTATTGCGTAATAAAACTTCTGCTTTTTTGTTCCAGAGTGTTTGCCAGTCGTCCGGCAACAAGGTATAATCGGGCTGCTGCGGAACCGTTTCAATGTCCAGGAATAAAATATGTTGTAATGCAGCAGCCATGTTCAGGTTTAATTAATTGCAAGATAAATAATTGTAGGCAATTTGATTTTGGTAATTGCCAGTTTATAAAAGCGACAGTAACCTGCAATAAAATCAATATATGTCCCGTTCGGGTATATTATTTAAGTACTTCGTTTACTTACCATAAAATATATAATATTGCAACCGGATGAAAAAAACTGGTCATAAACATACCATCTGGAAATGGACAAAACGGGTATTCCTGTTTTTGCTGGTATCGCATTTACTGTATATCGTTATACTTAAATGGGTAAACCCGCCTATTACCATTACCCAATTGGTAAGCTGGGTAAGTGGCTATGGTATGGAACGCGATTATGTTTCCGGCAAGGATATTTCACCCAATGCCAAGCTGGCCGTTATAGCTTCCGAGGACCAGCTGTTTATTGACCACGGCGGGTTTGACTGGAAGAGCATGAAGAAGGCCATGGAGTTCAACGAAAAACAAACCAAGAAAAGAAGGGGCGGCAGCACCATCAGCCAGCAGGTGGCCAAGAATGTTTTTTTATGGCAGGGCGGCGGTTATTTCCGCAAAGGACTGGAAGCTTATTTTACCTTTATGATCGAACTGATATGGGGTAAGGAAAGAATACTGGATGTGTACCTGAATGTGGCCGAGATGGGCAAGGGTGTATTCGGAGTGGAAAAAGCGGCCAATAAATTCTTCAATAAAAAAGCCAGCCAGCTAACCCGTAGCGAAGCGGCATTAATTGCAGCCTGCCTGCCTAACCCTAAAGTATTGAATGCTGCCAAACCATCCGGTTATGTAAGCGGCAGAAGCAGGGCTATTTTAAGGCAGATGAATAACCTGAGCCCCGATCCCGATTTGCAGGAACTGATAGGCAACCCCGTTAAACCCGAGCCGGTCATTAAAAGGAAGAAATAACTTTTATAGTATAGCATCCACCGCCTGTATAGCGGTCTGCAAACGTTCATCATAATCGCCGCTGATGATTACCCAGGGAGTTTGCTGGTTCACCATAATATCCTTGTAAATATTGTAGAGTTTTTCCCGGCTTTCCAGGTCGGGGTATTCCCGCAGCTCATCCTTTACCCAGGGCAGGTCGATATTGCATAACAGGTAAAGATCGTATTGACGTTTTACAATTTCATCTAAAATAAAACGGTGGCATTTTTCAAATACAAACTCGCACCACACTTTCATTACATACATATCCGTATCAATGAACAAGGGATAGGGTTGTTCCGGCTTTGTTTTCATATCATCCAAAGCCTGTTGTGTATGTTTCTCTTCCAGGGCCAGTTGTCCTTTGGCAATGGTCAGCAGGTTATCAAAACTATAATCGGTTCCGTTGGCCAGCAGGTATTCACGGGCATATTCGGGGCACCACTGTGTACGGTAATGTTCGGCCAGCTGTGTACATAAAGTGCTTTTGCCCGTGCTTTCGGGCCCCAGTATCACTATCTTCTTCAGGGGATTCATGGTATATACAACAGCTGCTTTACTTGTTAGTTTTAAAATTACGGCGGGCCAGTTCCTTACGCACCCGGCTTAGTGATTCGGGGGTAATACCCAGGTAGGAGGCTATCATCCATTGCGGCACCCGCAATAACAGGTTGGGGTATCGTTCAATAAAATCTATATACCGTTCTTCGGCGGTAGCACCTATTAATAAACTAATGCGCTGCTGGTGCTGCCTTACCTGGTTGTGCAGGGCACGGGTGTTAAACTCGTTAAACCCCGTAATGCCCGCAGCTATATCAAAAAAACTATGGGTAAGCACTACTATCTCCGTTTCTTCAATAGCATCAATAAAAAAAAGCGAGGGCTCGTTAAATAAAAAACTATTGCGGTCGCTCAGCCACCAGTTTTCCGGTGCAAACTGTATCACATGTTCCTTACCCGCATTATCTACGGTGTAGGAGCGTAACAGGCCGGAGGTTACAAAATATACTTCACTGCACACTTCGTCCTGCCTTAACAGCACGGTGCCTTTGGCAATTTGTTTGGTTAACAAAGCCGGCTCCACTTTGCTAAAATCCTCTTCGCTAATGCCGGCTTTCTCCTGTAAATAGGTTTTAAAACTTGTTATCATGGGCTGCTAAAATATTAAATAATAGGCATTATCAGTTGCTATGCTGTTTTTAACCGGGGCTGGCAGCTGCAGTAATGCTTACCGGCTACAGTCCCGGCTGTACGCGTCAATTCCGCCACAGGCCCTGCACTGTGCTTCAGCGGTATTTTTGCTTCCATCCGGCAGCCCTTCAGCTGTATACCCTTTTACCGGTATACTATTAACCGGCCAGCATATTATCTTTAATGCCTCTTATACCCAACCAGTACATCATGAAAAAATTATTTGCTTTTTTATTGGTATTGATAAGTTCCGTAGTTATGGCCCAGGATAATGATGCGGAGGTTAAACAATTTCTTGACTTGTTTACGGCTAAAATCAAAACCCTTGATGTGGGCAAGATAGCGCCGCATTATGAAGAAGGGTATTTTAAAACACTATCCGAAAGTGCCTATTTTGATAAGGATACCCATATAGGACTTACCTCGTTGTACCAGGAATGTATGGGTAAAGATGAGGCAACGATGAAACAGTGTATTAACCGCTTTTTTGAAAAACACAAAGAGCTGAAAGTACAGCGCAGGGAAATTGAAGCAAAAATGGATGATTTCAATTTCATACAACCTTATTTAAAGATCAGGGTATTTTCAGAAGACCTGCTGTCCATATACAGCGATCATGCTATTACAAAATTCACGCATGAAGGACTCCTGGAAGTGGTGGTGCTGGACCTGCCCATTGGCATTGGCAGCCTGGAGAAAAAACACCTGGCTACCTGGAAAAAATCGGAGGAGGATATTTACCAACTGGCCAAAACCAATACCATAAAGGCCTTGAACCAAAAATTTGAAAAGGCGGAAACAGCCAAAACAGGGGAAGTGTTTTATTTACTGGCCGATGATATGGACCTGTTCATTACCTCGGCCATATTTGACCTGAAAAAAGCGGGCCTGCCTGTTGGTAAACACGGTACCGTTTTTTCCGTACCCAACCATACTTTACTGGTGGCCATGCCGCTTGATGACCCTGCCAAGGCGGACGGTTTTATCTTAAATTTTATGGGGCTTACCGATTATATGAATGAACGCCCCGAAACCAAGCCGGTTAGTAATAACCTGTTCTGGTATAACGGCAAGGAAGTGTTTTTAATCAACAAGGATATACCCAATAAAAAATTTATTTACCCGGCAGCCATGAAAGCTGCATTACAATAGTGACCCAATAAAAAAAGACCTCTTTGTAACAAAGAGGTCTTTTTTTTATAAAATTGTTCAGGCTGTTATTTAGCGGCTGTTTCGCTTTTTGTTTTATTATAAGCTTTTATACCCGCTTCCAGCCATTCTTTATATTCATTAATATCCGGTGTATAACCAACCGGGTAGGTAAGTAATTTACCTTCACCATCCAGTGCCACATATAAAGGCTGGGTTACCTGGTTAAAGTTTTCGGCCTGGAAGGTGGACCATTTATCACCTACGGTATTAATTTCCTTTTCACGGCCATCCGCATATTTATAAATAAACCGCTGGTCTTCCGGTAGCTTTTTCCTGTCGTCCACATACAGAGATACAAGAATATACTTGTCGTTAATGATCTCGGAAACAGCCGGGTCAGGCCATACCTGTTCTTCCATTTTACGGCAGTTAACACAGGCCCAGCCGGTAAAGTCAATGAGGATGGGTTTGTTCTGTTCTTTTGATAACTGCAGTGCTTTATGATAACTGTTTAATATTTTAGGCTCAATACCCTTACCATGCACATTGTTTTTGCCATACACACTATAACTTAATGGTGGCGGAAAGCCACTCAGTAATTTTAAGTTGGCATATTTACTTTGTGTAACACCGGGCACCAGGTAAATGGCAAAGGCAAAGGCCAGCACACCCAATACCTTACGTACCGGCGATATTTTAGCACCGGAATGGTCGTGCGGCAGTTTTAACCAGCCAAATAAATAAGCGCCCAGGCCTAATGCCGTCAGTATCCATATACCGATAAACACTTCACGTTTTAAAATACCCCAGTGCTCTACCAGGTCGGCATTGGATAAAAATTTAAAGGCCAGCGCTACCTCCACAAAAGCCAGTACTTTTTTAACCGTATCCAGCCAGCCACCGCTTTTGGGTAATGATTTTAACCAGTTGGGGAACATGGCAAACAGGGCAAAAGGCAGGCCCAGCGCCACACCAAAGCCGCTCATACCTGCGGTAAGTGCCCAGGGGCCGGCTGAAGCTTTACCTGCTAATAATGAACCTAAAATCACCCCGGTACAGGAGAAGGAAACAATTACCAGGGTTAATGCCATAAAGAAGATACCACTGATACTGCCGGTACTGCTTTTTGAGTCGGCCTTACCGGCAATACTGGCCGGCAGGGTAAGCTCAAAGTACCCAAAGAAAGAAATAGCGAAAATGATGAACACCACAAAGAAGAAGATATTCATCCAGGCATTGGTCGCAATATTGTTGAATATTTCGGGTTGCACATTATCCAGCAAATGGAAGGGCCCGCTGGCCAGTGCATAAATTAATAAGATGAACAGGCCGTATAAAACCCCATTGCGGATAGCCTGGCCCCTGGTTTTGGAGCGGTTGGTAAAGAAGGAAACGGTTACCGGTATCATGGGGAACACGCAGGGTGTTAACAAAGCAATTAACCCACCAACAAAACCTAATAAAAAGATGGTGAACAGACTTTCATGGTCAAAAGACTCATCACCCTCCTTCAATACCGGGTTTTTCAGGTCAATAGTTTCAAGTTTGATGATGTTTTCAGGATTTTTGGAAACATCCACTCCACCCTCCAGTGCCACCGTTTTGGTTTCTTCAATGGGTAAGAACTGGTCAGGCGCACTGGCGGCAAAACCGGTTAAAGTAACTTTTATTTCCGCAGGAATTTTATTAGCGATATTGATGGTCTGTGTTACCTGTACCGTACCGGTATAAGCATTTACCTGTTTGTTAAAAATAGGATCCTGCAGGTTTTTACCTGCCTGGGCACCCTTTGTTTCGCCTTCTTTGGTAATATTTTCGTTATCCCATTTCAGGGCAATGGCCGCTACACCGTCCTCCACCAGCTCAGTCGCATATACATGCCAGCCATCTTTAATGGTGAGGTCAACCACCAGGTCGTAGCTTTTATCCGTTTTTTTAACCGATTTAATGTTCCACTGTACCGGGCTTTGTGCGGGTGCATCCTGCGCCTGTACACTAATAAACGGGAGCAGTGCAATGAATAATAACGAGAATAGTTTTTTCATGATAACTGTAAACGTGGTTGTTCAGATAATCTATAACCTTTTTCCGCCCCCTTTTGTTGTAACCAACCAGCAGGCGGATGGCAAAGTTATTGTTCTAAGCAGTACAAGGCTTTCAAAATAAGGATAAACTGTTATACAATTTGTAGCATTAAATATGCTTTTTGGCGCTGGACTGGCGAATAACGAGCTGTGGTTCAAGCACCGTGGTCTCAAATTCAGTAACGGGCCTTTTGCTTTCAATCAGCTGTAATAACTGGTTGGTAGCAATTTCCCCCATTTCCAGGGCCGGTTGTTTAATAATGGATAAGGGCGGTTCTATGAGCTCGGTTAAATCGGAGTTGGAAAAGCCGATCAGCCCCATCTGGCCGGGTACGCTGATCTGCTGCGATTTTAAAATACGTAAACAGCCCGTGGTCAGTTTGTCCGACAAGGAAAGTATCGCATCGGGTTTTGTGGGTAAGGCCAGCAATTCGGTTACCGCCTGGCCTACTTCTTCCAGCACACGGCCACCGTTGGGACAGAATTTGATCATATCATCATTTACGGCCAGGCCATTTTCCTGTAAAGCGGCTTTATAACCCTCCAGCCGGTCTTTACTGATGGACAGGAGTTCGCTGCCGCTTACGGCGGCAATACTGGTATACCCATTACCGATAAGGTGGGTTACCGCATCATAAGCGCCTTTATAATTATCTACAATTACTTTATGAGTATCAATATCATTCACAATACGATCAAAAAAAACGATGGGCATGCCCCGGTCAAATAATTCTTTAAAACTGCTGAAGTCCTTTGTTTCGGCCGATACCGATACAATCAGCCCGTCGATGGAGCGGGACGTAAGGTAGTTGAGGTTTACCAATTCCTTATCGTTGGATTCGCGGCTTTGTGATATGATAACATTATAACCGTTGCTGTTGGCCACCGATTCAATACCGTCGATGGTCTGCGAAAAAAAACTGTTGGCAATTTCGGCCACAATTACCCCAATAGAGCGGCTGCGGCGTTCTTTTAAGCTTAAAGCAATGGGGTTGGGATGATAGTTAATGCTTTCGGCATATTGCAGTACCAGTTTTTTTGTTTCGGGGCTAATTTCATAACTATCACGTAAGGCCCTGGAGACCGTAGAGGTAGAAAGACCCAGGGCTTTGGCAATATCTTTTATGGTGACTGCTTCAAAACGCATAATGCAAACAACAACTTGCTTTATAAAGGCTATAAAAATAGCGCATTTGCTGCGTATTATGCTTAATAAAAACTTATAATTGTTATTGTGCCTGTACTCTGACTATTGCGGAACCGTTTGCGCAAAGTTTTTATTCAATACCGTCAGTATGGTTAGCTCCCTTTTTATTTGCCGCGCCATAAAAACCCCGAACACAATAAAAAACGCTATACCACTGATGATGATATACCAGAAGAAGCCTGCTGAAAAAGCCGTTTTAAAAGCGGGCAATAACAAAATAAAACCAACCATATATAACCCATACACAACAGGGGTAAGTACCAGGTGTATTTTTTTTCGCCATTGATAAAAACGCTTCAACCTGCCGGCATATTCTGTTAAACTGGTTTCAGCCGATAAGGTATTAAGTTTCCTGATACTCCTGTATTCCGCTAAAATACGCAGCAGTAACATGACTATCATAATGCCGAGCCCGATGAACAACATGCGGTGATCATAAGCCGTTATCCATATAAAATAAGCAATCAATACCATGGCTGTAATGCTGATAATAACAATGGTCCACTGATGTTTTGCCTTAATGGCCTTAGCCTGTGCACGGGCTTTTAATTCAATGTCTGCCGCTGATAACCGGGGTAAGGCCGGTTGGTTGTTCCAGATATTTTCCAGGGTTTCAAATGTTTCCATATAACACACATTGGGTTAAGTTTTTTTTAATGCGGTGAATTTTTACCCGCAGGTTCTCTTCTGATATACCAACAATTTGCGCAATATCAGGATAGGCAACGGCTTCCAGCACCAGTAGTATGATCAGCTTGCCGGTTTCATCCAGTTGTTGTATGCAGGTATATAATTTTCGTAATTTTTCTTCCTGTTCATGGTTATCATCTTCCAGGCGTATATCCGGCATGGTATCTACCGGTACCATTTTTTTAATACCGGTTTTACGCAGCTGCATTAAGCAGGTATTTACAGCAATCCTGTATATCCACGTACCGATACCGGCTTCATGGCGAAAGCCCGGCAGTTTTTCCCATACTTTAATAAATACTTCCTGTGTAGCATCCACTGCCATTGCCTGGTTACCATTGAAATAACCTTTACAAATACGCAGCACTTTTGGATAGTGATGATTGAACAGTTCTGTAAAGCTTTCTTTTGTATCCACAATTTATTGTATGGCTTTTATCAGGTTGTTAATAAACCATTCCGGCTGATCATACATTACAAAATGGGCTGCATTATCGGCATATAATACCTGTATACCCGGCAGGTTTTTGTATTGTGTGGTATAGGTGTTTTCGGCCATTTGTTTATTGGGAAAAGTGGCAGCCAGTATGGTGACCGGTATAGTAATAGCACTTATTTTTTCGCGCAGGTCAAGGTTCAGCATATCTACATAACCGTATACATAGGTTTTGCGGTCGCAACTATTCATCCAGTTGACAATGGTTTGTTGTTTATCCTTATTTAAACACATGTAGGCTACCGATTGTGCGTTCATCGCTTTAAATGCACTATCGCTCATTTGCAATATGGTTTTGCTTTGTGGGTTATTGTAATCGAGCTTTTGGCCGTTATAACCGGGTATCATGAGGGCAGCACTGGCAGGTAAAGCGTCTACCGCAATTACTTTTTTAAACATAGCGGTTTCCAGCGATGCCAGCCAGAGACTTAAAGTGCCACCCAGGCTATGACCCAATAAAACCGGTTTGCTGAGTTTTTTTGTTTTTACGTATTTAATTATATCATCTTTAATGGTACTGAGCCAGGGCGTATCAATAGCCGGTACATGGTTAAAGCCTGCGAAAGTAAATGTATGACATTCGTTGGTGGCGGATAAACGTTTTACTGTTTCGGTCCAAACCTCGCCGCTGCAGCCAAAGCCGGGGAACAACAGAACGGGATCGCCCTTACCCGATACTTCCACCTTAAAGGACGACTGTGCCTGTAACTGTATGCATGTAAATATGCTGACAATCCATAAAATTAATATTCTTATTTGCATAAACTCTGTTTTAAAATTTAGCTTTTGATGCAGCTCCTTTGAAATTGTTACAACATTTAAAAAAAATATTATATGGCTGAAGGGCTGCCGGATGCGGAGGGCGGCGACCAGCGGAAGCCGGTGCGCAGCAAAGCGAAGCACGGTACCCCGCAGCAGCCGGAACGGAAGCTGATAAGCGATATACTGTTGACAGCCCCTGCTTAACAATAGTTTTATTTTGTATTTTCATCGGGTTTTTGTCACTCGTTATTTTGCATTTTATTTAAATATTAACTTATGTTATTACGTGTTGCTACCCTATTATTATTACAAACGCTGTTTGTTACCCTTGCTTTTGCCCAACAGGAAAAATTATACCTGTGGTATGATAAGCCTGCCAATGCAATGGTGAAAGACATGGAGAACGACTGGAGGAATGATGCCGAGTGGTTAAAAGCTTTACCGGTAGGCAATGGTTTTATGGGCGCCATGGTGTTTGGCGATGTAAATAAAGAAAGACTGCAAATAAATGAAAAGAGTTTATGGAGCGGCAGTATGGCAGATAATGATAACCCTGATGCTTACCAGTCTTTACAGGAAATACGCAAACTGCTTTTTGCGGGCAAGTATAAAGAAGCTACTGAGCTGACCAATAAAACCCAGATAGCAAAGGGCAAGGGCACCGGCTTTGGTAGTGGCAGCACCGTACCTTACGGTTGTTTCCAGACTTTAGGTGATGTGTGGCTGGATTTTAATACCACGGCCGCTTTTACCAATTACCGCCGCCAGCTGGATATTATAAACGGGATTGCGCAGGTACAATACCAGCAGAACGGTATACAGTTTAAGCGGGAGGTTTTTGTAAGTAACCCCGACCGGGTAATGGTAGTAAGACTGACCGCCTCCAAAGCCGGTAGTATTTCTTTTACCCTGTCCGTTAACCGCCCGGAGCGTTACACAACCACCGCCGAAAAAAATAAACTGACCATGCAGGGCCGTTTGAATAATGGCCAGGGTGGTGATGGGCTGGCATACGAAGTGGATATTGTGCCGGTGTTGGAAGGTGGCAAAATAAGAACAGAAAATAACAGCCTGGTAATAGAGAAAGCCAATAGCGTAACCCTGGTTATTGGCGCGGCTACCAGCTACCGTTTACATTACCCCGATTATACCAACCCGCATTTTAAACAGGAGTTGACACAATATGTAAATAAAGCGGTGAAAACAAAATACAACAGCCTGTTACAAAAACATGTGGCCGATTTCAGCGGGCATATGAATAAAGTAGTGTTGCAGCTGGGTAATAAAGCTGATGCCAAACAACCTACTGATGTTTTGCTGGCCAGGAATAAGGAAGACCGCAACGGGCAGTACCTGTATGCTTTGTATTTCCAGTACGGCCGTTACCTGTTGTTATCCTCGTCGCGCAAAGGAAGTTTACCGGCTAACCTGCAGGGTATATGGGCCAATAAAATTCAAACACCCTGGAACAGCGATTACCATACGAATGTGAATGTGCAGATGAATTACTGGCCGGCAGAGACGGCTAATTTACCGGAAACCCATTTACAGTTAGTGGACCTGATTGAATCACTGGTAGCACCCGGCAGCAAGACCGCCGCTATTCATTATAAAGCCCGTGGCTGGGTAATGCACCCTATTACCAATATTTGGGGTTATACCTCGCCGGGTGAGCACCCCAGCTGGGGATTACATGTAGCTGCCGGCGCCTGGATGAGCCAGCACCTGTGGGACCACTATGATTTTACCCGTGATAAAAATTATTTACGCCGCGTTTTCCCGGTATTACAGCAGGCGGCTGTTTTTTATGTGGACTGGCTGGTAAAAGATCCTGAAAGCGGTAAGCTGGTTTCTGGTCCGGCATCATCACCTGAAAACAGTTTTGCCGCACCGGACGGAAGTGTGGGCACCATTAGCATGGGGCCGGCACATGATAACCAGTTATTGTATAATTTATTCAGCAATACCCTGAGAGCCGCTGCCGACCTGGGTATACAGAACGATACCATTAAAGCAATACAGCAAGCCCTGCCACAGTTACCAACACCGGCCATTGGATCGGACGGGCGTATTATGGAGTGGGCCAAAGAGTTTGCCGAACGCGAGCCGGAACACCGCCATATATCACATTTGTTTGCCTTATACCCCGGCAGCCAGATATCTTATTTTAATACTCCTGAACTGGCGGCTGCCGCCCGTAAAACCCTGGAAAAAAGAGGTGATGGCGGTACCGGCTGGTCGCTGGCCATGAAAATAAGTTTCTGGGCACGCCTGCATGATGGTGACAGGGCTTTAAAACTTTTAAATAACCTGCTGAACCCGGTATTTGCCAACAGTGCCGGTGCCATGGCCGGTGGCGGCACTTATACCAATTTATTTTGTGCTCACCCCCCCTTCCAGATAGACGGTAATTTTGGCGCCACAGCGGGCATAGCGGAAATGCTGGTGCAAAGCCATGAAAGTTTTATTGAATTATTACCGGCCTTACCCAACAGCTGGCAGGAAGGTAAAGTAAAAGGGTTGTGCGCCCGGGGCGGGTACGAACTCAGCATGCAATGGAAGAACGGTAAACTACAGAGCGCTGCCCTACTGGCTAATAAAGGAGGTACTGTGAAAGTGAAATACCAAAACAGGGAATTTGACCTGCAGACAGTTGCCGGAAAAACATATACTTTAACACCTCTGTTGTAAGTGTAAAGGGGTTATTACCCCTTTACATATTTTACGGCATAGTGGCCGTTCATATTTTCCATCATGGCCACCTGCTGCACAATCAATGGTTTTTTATATATTTCCACCAGGCCCTGGTGCCCCATATAGTCTGTGGCGGAACTGTACACATAATCCGATGCAATATTCACCACGCGGTCACGCACCGCTGTTTGGTGAATGGAGTGCAGGCACTCGGCAATTTCAGAAATATTGCTGCCGTCCACGGTAATAGCAGTAACATCTTCCTGCCATAACAATATTTTTTTCTCGGAAGAGAACAGGCCTTTTGATTTTTCAATTTTATCGGTCATCCAGCTTTTACGCAATACCGGCTCGGTATCCATCGCTTCCATGATTTTATCGGTGGTAAAGCTGCGGTATTGCTGTATTACCTCGTTCAGGTTATACCCCTCGCGGCCTTTCACCAGCAGATGAAGCGCATTGGTGGAGAGGTACCAGCCAAAAACTATTAATCCTTTATGGTGAATAAAGTAGTTTAAAGAGTGCACGATTATTTGTTTGTAAACAGGGCGGATAAAAATATCAATACAATCCACTGTACATAAACTGATCAGGACCAGCTCTTCCTCCTGGTAGTGTGTAGTATAATAATCATTGTTCATAGCTTGTTTTTCTAAAAGGTTAAACCATACCTGCAGGTACCGTTTACTTTCTCCTGTAAACAAAAGAAGGCACAGGTATATCTGCGGGTAAATATTGCTTTGATGATGAGGGTGAGCAGGTGTGTGAGCGGGGACCGGCAGTCCCAACATAAAAAAACTATACTTACAGCCAGGAAAATACAAATCCTGTTCCAAATGCATTTTTTGTGGGTAAAAAACCGTGTTTCAGTCTATTATAACAATTGTATAAACGAATAATTACCAGCCGATACTGCAATGCTTAATATATTTGTGCATAAACAGCACGCCTGTTCAAGTAAAGTAATTCATGGCATCCAAACGCACCAAGAAAAAGATCCGCTGGCTTTTATATTTTGTTTTTTTGTTACTGGCCATTTTTGGTGCCACTATGGTGTACAAATGGATCGAGTACCGGAAAGCGAAGTTTACCCGTTATGAAGCTTTCGGCATCAGTATACCGGATGGTTATGACATACATGGCATTGATGTATCGAGGTACCAGCACCTGATTGCCTGGGAAGAGGTAAAAAAAATGCAGGTATGGAATATAGAGATGAGTTTTGCCTTTATTAAAGCCACCGAGGGAGTAGGCAATGTAGACCCGCAGTTTAAACGTAACTGGAAAAAAACCCGGGATAACGATATTGCAAGAGGCGCTTACCATTTTTTTATTGCCTCGAAAGACGGGAAATTACAGGCCGAGAACTTTATTAAACAGGTATCCTTACAGCCGGGCGACCTCCCACCGGTACTGGACGTGGAGCAACGCAATGGTGTTAGCAAGGCCGTATTACAAAAAGAAGTAAAAAAATGGCTGGCCACGGTGGAGAATTATTATGGGGTAAAACCCATTATTTACACCAATGCCGATTTTTACCGGCAAAACCTGGGCAGTGAATTTGACAGCTACCCTTTATGGGTGGCCCATTATTACGAGAAGCAACAGCCACGCATAGGCCGGCGCTGGCAGTTCTGGCAGCATAATGACAGCGGTAATGTAAACGGTATTACGGCCAAAGTGGATTTTAACGTGTTTAACGGCGACTCCACCGAGTTTCGCTCACTTTTAATACAGGAACCATAATTATATGAACGAAGACAGCGATATAGCCGTATTAGGTTTTTTTGTAAAAATTTTAAAATGTGTATCAGCCGCTTTATTGTGGATGATGGGGATGATATTGCTGGGCCTGCGTTTTCAACTGGCCTTTCCCAGTGTCTTTGGGCTTTGGGCAACCATTCTTTTCTATGTGGTGGCCCTGGTATCGCTTTTTTTTACCGCCCGGTATATTACCCGGACCATCAGGGGCGGCAAGATTGCGTAAAATGTGCCTGTAAAAGTATTTCTCTTTAGCAGACAGGCCCTATCTCTCGCCGGTTTGCCGTAACTTTACCCGCTTAAATTGTTTGTTCCGGTGCCAGATAAAATTCAGCTTTTACCCGATAATATTGCTAACCAGATTGCTGCCGGCGAGGTGATACAACGCCCTGCCAGTGCAGTAAAGGAGCTATTGGAGAATGCGGTGGATGCCGGGGCCAGTGAAATAAGATTGATTGTGCAGGACGCCGGCAAGGCCCTGATACAGGTAGTGGATAACGGCAGCGGCATGAGCGAAACCGATGCCCGCATGTGTTTTGAACGGCATGCCACTTCCAAAATAAAAAGCATCGACGACCTGTTCCATATACGCACGATGGGCTTTCGCGGTGAGGCCCTGGCCTCTATTGCGGCCGTAGCCCAGGTGGAGTTAAAGAGCAAAAGGGCCGAAGATGAAGCCGGAACCTATATTGAAGTTGAGAACAGCAGGGTACAGAAGCAGGAGCCGGTGGCCGTGGCAAACGGCACCAGCATTGCCATGAAGAATCTTTTCTTTAATGTACCTGCCCGACGTAATTTTTTAAAAAGTAATGCGGCGGAAATGCGGCATATCGTGGATGAGTTTATCCGTGTGGCCATGGCCTTCCCGGATATCCTCTTTACCCTTACCCATAACGAACAACAGGTGTTTTACCTGGAGGCGGGCAGCCTGAAACAAAGGATATTACAGATATTGGGCAACCCTTACAATGCCAAAATGGTATCGGTAAAAGACAATACCGCTTATTTAAACATACATGGCTTTATTGGTAAGCCGGAAACCGCTAAAAAAACCAGGGGCGACCAGTATTTTTTTGTGAACAACCGGTTCATTAAAAGTGCCTACCTGAACCATGCGGTAATGAATGCTTACCAGGAGATGATACCTGCCGACAGCTTTCCTATGTATGTGTTGTTTATTGAGCTGGACCCCACCCAGGTGGATGTGAACGTACACCCTACCAAACAGGAAATAAAATTCGAGGATGAGAAGATCATTTATGCTTTTGTGCAGGCAGCCATTAAACATTCACTGGCCCAGTTCAGTGTAACACCTACCCTGGATTTTGACCTGGACCCGACCATACAGCAATTATCATCGGTACAGCAACCTTTTACCGAAGCAAGGCAGCAATCCGCGTCGTCTACTTCCCTTTACAAAGGTTTTACACAGGGAAACCAGGCCCATTTTATTGAGAAAGACGATAAACAGGCTTTAAAACACTGGCGTGATTTTTATGAAGCCCCGGTAACACCGGCCGGCGAAACACCGGTCATGCAACCGGAGAGCCTGTTAGGTCAACAGGATAAATTTGACAACGATGACATTTTCCAGTTATTAAATACTTACCTGGTGGTGCCGCAACAAGACGGCTTTTTACTGGTACACCAGCAGCTGGCACATGAACGTATTTTATACGATCAGCTGGCGGCTGCCGCCAAAGGCATACCGGTAGCCACACAAAAAAGTTTGTTCCCTGCTACCATGGAGTTTACCCCGGGTGATACCATGTTGTTACAGGAGTTATTACCCGACTTAAACGAATTGGGTTACCATATAGAACCTTTTGGTAAAAACAGTTTTGTATTGCAGGGCACCCCTGCCGACCTATTGCCCACCGATCATACACACGCTATTGACCTGTTACTGGAGCAGTATAAATTTTTCAACAGCGAACTAAAGTTATCGCAAAGGGAAAGACTGATCCGTTCGGTGGCCAAACAAAGGGCCATTAAAGCCGGCACCCGGCTTACCGGCCGCGAGGTAAAACAATTATTACAGGACCTGTTTGCCAGCAGCCAGCCCAACGCTGCACCGGATGGCGCTCCTACCTATTTCCATTTTTCGCAGGACCAGCTGGATAAGATGTTTGGCCGTTAGATCAGATCGTGATCATGGCCTTAATAACGCCCATGGCCGGGTCAAGCAGGGCCTTAAAACTATCCTTCACCTGGTCAAAATCTAAACGATGAGTAATATAAGTAGCCGGACTAACCCACCCGTTTTTCATCGATGATACTACATGGTCAAAATCTTCGCGGGTGGCATTACGGCTGCTCATTAAGGTAGATTCTCTTTTATGGAATTCGGGGTGATTGAAAGCAAAAGCTTCTTTTTGCAGCCCCACCAGTACCGCCCGGCCGCCATGTGCCAGGTAGCCGATCATACCATTGATGGCTCTTAAATTGCCGGTGCAGTCTATTACTACATCGGCCATATCGCCGCCTGTCAGGGTTTTTATTTGTTCAGCCGCATCGGCATCTGCTGCATTTACGACATGTGTTACGTTTAATTTTTCCTTACAAAACGCCAGGCGTTGCGGGTTAATATCCATGGCAATTACTTTGGCACCGGCTATGCGGGCAAACTCCATCGTACCCAGACCTATTGGCCCGGCGCCAATGACCAATACCACATCATCTTTTTCTACTGCTGCGCGACGCACGGCATGAGCGCCGATGGCCAGGGGTTCTACCAGGGCCAGCTCGTCCCAGCTAAGGCCTTCACTTTTCACCAGGCTGTAATCGGGCACTACCAGGTATTCACGCATGCCGCCATCCACATGCACACCACAAACCTGGATTGCTGCGCAACAGTTAGGCTTGCCTTTGCGGCAGACCACACAGGTACCGCAGTTAAAATAAGGAATAATGGTTACGGCCTCGCCTGCGGCAAAACCTTCCGCGGAAGTGGTTACAATTTCGGCTGCCAGCTCGTGGCCCAGTATACGGGGATATTGAAAGTAAGGTTGTGTGCCCTCATAAGCATGCAGATCGGTACCGCAAATACCTATACGTTGAATACGCAATAAAGTTTCGCCAACCCCCGCAACAGGCGTTTCATCATTACGATAAGCAAACGCTCCCGGGGTAACACATACTAATGATTTCACAATTATTTATTTTAAATTTTATCCGATTTTTGAAAAGACCAGCGAACTGCAGTTACCGCCAAAGCCGAAGGAGTTGGACATGATATGTTGTATATCCATATTAGTATACTGTAATTGCGGTACCAGGCCGGTAGCAGCTATAGGCTGGTTAAAATGCAGGGAACCATATATTTCGCCGTGGTATAGGTTTAATAAACTATAAATAGCTTCTATTGCCCCGGCAGCCCCAAGGGTATGTCCCGTATAGGATTTGGTGGACATAAATACGGGCACTTTGCCAAAGAGCCGTTGCATGGCTACACTTTCCGTTTCATCATTATTTTCAGTAGCTGTTCCATGCGCATTAATTACATCAATAGAGGAAGGTGTTAAGCCTGCTTTATCCATGGCCCTTTGCATACTTAAAAAAGGGCCTTCCCCTTCTGCGGAAATGGAAGAAGGATGAAAAGAGTCATTACTGTTACCATAACCACTTACTACGCCGTAGGCTTTTCTGCCGGCCAGGTCCTCTTCTTTTTCCAGTATCAAAAAAGCCCCGGCTTCGCCCAGGTTCAGGCCGCTACGGTCCGCATCAAAAGGAGCGCAGGGTTCGGCCGAAAGAATATGCAGGGCCTTAAAACCATTAATGGTAAACTTGGCCAGGCTATCGGCCCCTCCCACAATGGCCCTTTTGGCCAGCCCGCTGTTGATTAGTCTTGCACCAAAAGCTATGGCATTGGCCGATGAGGAACAGGCAGTATTGATGGTGTTAACGATTCCGCCGATATGAAAATATTGCTGCAGGAATAAAGTAACCGAAGCATTATCGTAACTGGATACATAGGGTGAGCCTTCACCGGTTTTACTGTTGGCATCATTGTATAACTCGTCCGTAAGACACATGCCGCCCACGGTACTGGCGCCGATCAGCGCTGTATCACCGGACATTAACAGTTCCTGCGACAAACCCGCATCAGCAATAGCTTCCTGTAAGGCGTGTAAGGCCAGCAGCGAAGTGCGGGTAACACCGGCTGCCGTAATATTCAATTGTTCCTGTAAACCTGCCGTGCTGGTTTTAACCTCTCCGAAAGGTAAGGTTCCGGCATAACGTGAGGCGAATTGTGATTCCCGCTGAATACCGGTTATTCCCTGCTGTAAAGCGGCCCTGTTGTCAGCCACACTGTTACCAATAGCGCTGATAGCGCCCATGCCTGTAATGCATATGCGACTCAATACCTGGCTTATTTTGTACGGTTTTTTTCAATATAGTCAACCATTGTATTAATATCCACTAAAATTTTGCGGCCCTCTTTCGGATCCTGGATATTAATGCCATACTCACGGCTCAGTAATACGATCAACTCGATAGAGTCGATAGAATCCAAACCAAGTCCTTCCCCAAACAGCGGTTCATCGTCTTTAATATCTTCCGGTTTAACGGTGGTAAGGTTTAAAAACTTAATGATCTGTTCTTTTAACTGCTGTTTTAATTGTGCTGTTTCCATGTTATATATATTAGCCTCACCGTTTTTTTTAAAAAACAATGAAGGCTTTTGTTAACTTTTTTATTTTTTTACTTCTGCAATTGGCAACAACCCTGCGGCTACTACTAACATTTAACTTATTAACCAATAATGATTAACGCGTTTCTCCGGCAACTACTGTACCAATCCCTTGCGTTTCAATGCCCACCAGGCCAGTGCCTGGAATAGTATGGTAATTACCAGCAAAGGTATAATATTCATGATTATATCGCCCAAGGTGCCACCTTCTAAAAACAGGCCATAATACGCTTCCAGGCACCAGTGCAGCGGCGATAGTTTCATAATAAACACAAAGGATGACGGCATGGCAAAAGCCGGTACCAGTACCCCGCCGATGGCCGCCAGCAATACAATGGAAACAGCACCGATACCGTTGGCCTGCTCCTGTGTACCTGCCCAGGCGCCAATACATAAAGCAAAACTGGTGGCACACCAGCCGCTGATAAAGGTTACCAGTAAAAGCCCCGCAATATCGTGCGGCAGGTTTAACTGTGGCAAACCTATTAAAGGGAATAATAAAACGCCCAGTGTAAAAATGACCACCGCCTGTAAAAAAGTGATACACACATAGGTAATTTGTTTACTCAGCATGGCCACACCAAAATGGGTAGGCAATGTACGCAAGCGGATAAAACTGCCGCTGCGTTTTTCACGTACAATACTGCTGCCTAAAGAAATTACGATAAAGAACATGGCAAATACGGTCCATGCGGGAATATTATGCTGCGTGGCATTGGGCACATTGCGGTTACCGTCGCGTGAAACGGGTATCTGTGTAATGGCAGTCTGCTGGCCTACGATCTGGCTTTCCACCGAATCGGGAATAGCTTCGTTATTGATATTAAAATACAGCTCCTGTACAATGTATTTGCTTTGTACCACCTGTAATACACTGCTCATGGCGCCATCCACACTTTTACGGAAGGACTGCTGCAATACAGGATGATAATACAGGGTTAAAGGGGTTAAACTATCGGCGGCGGGTGTGGGTGTGCCGGTACTGTCAGCTTCCACTACATTCTTCAATGCTTTTTCTGAAACGCTTTTTGCTCTTGCTATTACATCGGCCGAATAACGGGCAGGAATGACAATGGCCAGCATGGCATCCTGATCATGCATGATCTTTTTTATGGCGGCTTCATCGGCTGCAGGCTCTCCTTTTGTAATAGCAAACATACCGGTCTTTTCCATGGACTGTACCAGTTCCTGCGCTGCCGGACCGTTATCCTTGTTAAAAAGAACAATGGCCACTTTATTATCGTTCACCATCTCAAACGTACCGTTTTGCACCGAGGTGATCACAATGGCCAGCACCACGGGCATTAAAAACATGAGTGCCAGGCCCACTTTATCGCGGGTAAGTATGCGCACATCTTTTTGTATGGTACTCCAGAGACGAAACATTTATTTGTTATGCAGATTTTAGTATATAGTATTAAGTATACAGATAGTTTACTACCGTTTACTCTTGTTTACTGTTACTTCTGTTTTTTAACTTTTATATTTTTAATGCCTGTAAGCCCTGCCGGTCAGCTGTAAAAACAAACCTTCCAGTCCCTGCTGGTGGTGTTGCTGCAGCAGGTTATCCAGGCTGTCGTTCACCAGTATCCGGCCCTCATCCATTAGTGCAAAACGGTTACAGAGGTCTTCGGCCTCATGTAGTTGATGCGAGGTGTACAATAAAGTCGTTCCCTGTTTGTTCAACTGTTTTAAATAATCAATAATAGCGTGACGGGTCTGTACATCCACCCCAACGGTCGGTTCGTCCAGTATAACGATTGCCGGGTTGGCCAGTACGGCAATGGCCAGGTTTACCCGGCGTTTCATACCACCCGAAAAATGTTGTACCGGTTTGTTTTTTACATGGTCCAAAGCCATTACCTGCAATAATTCGCTGGTCTTGCTTTTGATCTGCCGGGCATTTAAGCCCGCCCAGGCACCAAAAAAAGCCAGGTTTTCAGCCGGGCTCAGTTCCTGGTAAAACGAAAAGTCCTGTGGTACAAAGCCCAGTATTTTTTTAACCGCGGTACTGTTGTCTTTTACTTCCAGGTCCTGTATGCGCACACTACCGGTATGGTATTTAATCAAACCGGTTATAATGCTCATCAGCGTGGTTTTACCGGCACCATTAGGACCAAAAATACCAAAACGCTCACCGGCCTGCACTTCCAGGTTAAGCTGGTTAAGCACGGTTTGTTCACCGTAACTGAACGATAAGTTTTGTATGCTGATAGCCGTTGCCATTGGGGCTGCAAGATACTGATAGTTAGGGAACAAACAGGCTGATTCAGGGATGAACGGGGACGGGTTGTTTTTTATTTTTCCCGCAGATGAGTTACGCAGATCTTCGCAGCAATTGTGTTAAGATGTTGATAAGCGATATACAGCACAAGTGTGCGACGCAACAAATGATGATCCGTGTTACCGCTGCCGGTAACAATAAAATAAAAAAGGCCAACGATATTGTTGGCCTTGTAAAATAATCTGAATGATCGTTAGTATATACTTTTCCCCTCGGTGATCATCATCCAGTTATCGGTGCGGAAAGGTGAAGCCGGTAAGCCGTCGGCATTGTATAAATTGGCATCATCAGGGTTATTGGCCCATGCATACCTTACCGCTACCGGTTTTTTCACAAATGTATTATGTACCACAATGGTATTACCTACTATCTGCGCCTGCGCCCATACAAATTTTTTATCCTCCCCGGCAATGGTAAAGCCGCGCAGGTAAGCATATTTATCCTTTGCAACCAGGCCATTACCTATATGATCAAAGGTAAGGATGATCTTATCGCCCTGCACCTGCATGGATCTGTATACGGGGCCACTATGCACCAGATCTTTGTTGTAGGCTACTTTTTCTGCGGCCAGTGCCAGACGGTAACCCACATCTTTTTTATTACGGGGATGAATATCTTTTGCTTCACCGATATCTATGATCACGGCCTCCCCGGTTTGCGGTAAACTTAAGGCATTATGCTGCGCATCCCTTAACTCAGCCCAGGCACTTTCGACAGGTTCCGGTACGGCCGCCATAAAATTGGCCAGTTGTACCCAGATAAAAGGAAAGTCATAGCCCCATTTACTGCGCCAGTTCCTGATCATGGCAGGGAACAGGGTTTTGTATTTTGCCGCTTCATCCGCATTCGATTCGCCCTGGTACCAGATAGCGCCTTTAATAGCGAACTGTATCAACGGGGCTATCATGGCATTATATAACTGTGAAGGAAAAGCGTTGGGACCAAGTTCTTTTAGTCCAAACTCAGTTGACAGTACCGATGGCTTATACTGCCACTGGCCGGCCAAAGGTATTTTTGCTCCTTCTAGTTCTATATAAAGCTGGTCGGCATTACCGGTTAAGCCGCCACCGCCGCCACCGTCTACCACTTTAATGACCAGTGTATTTTTTCCCTTTTTTAAATTCCCGGTAGGAATAGTGTATACCCGGTCCTGGTTCCACACACGCCCGGTACCAACTAACTGTCCGTTGAGGTAAGTAGAATCAATATCATCAACAGGCCCCAAACTCAATACTATATGGGCATTGGCAGGCAGGTCATTTACATCAAACTCTTTTTTAAACCACACAATACCATCCGCATTTCCGATCTCGGAGCTTTCATAACTCGCCGGCTGCATAATCGGCTTCCAGCCGATCACATTGTTGTTATACCATTTTTCCGCACTGCCTTTATCGTTTTGTAATGCCGTATTGAATTGTGCTTTTCTTTCATCAATACCATTCATGGAAGCAGCATAGGCGTTCACATCTGCATTTTTATATTCGGGACGCTCCTTGATCAGGTCCCAGCTTGTCCAGGTTTGTATATTGGTACCACCCCAGGAAGTATTGATCAGGCCGATAGGTATGTTCAGGTCTTTATGCAGTTGTTTACCAAAAAAATAACCTACAGCCGAAAAGTAACGTGATGACTCCGGACCGCATACCTGCCAGGCCGCTTGTTTCACATTGGTTTTTGGCGCCATGGCCATATCTTTTTCCACGGTGAACAAGCGGATATTGGGAAAGCTGCTGGCCGGCACTTCTGTAGCCGTATTGCTCACATCGCCCAGCGGCCATTCCATATTGGATTGTCCGCTACATATCCATACATCACCAATTAAAACATTGGTAAAGGTTTTTGTTTCTTTTTTACCGGTAATGGTCATTTCAAACGGACCACCCCAGGCCATGGGTTGCAATGTAACCAACCACTCACCTTTGGTGTTGGCTTTTACTTTTACACGTTGCTGGTTAAAACTAACCGTAATGCTTTCGTTTTTTGCAGCAGTGCCCCATATTTTTACCGGTTTATCTCTTTGAACCACCATATTGCTGGAAAAGAAATACGGCAATGTAATAGCGGCGTACCCGCTGAACCCAATACTGATGAATACGATGCACAACAATAGTTTTAACTTACTCATATAGCCTGTTTAAGCTTCTAAATTAACCCCTAAAATTTAAACGGCGAAAATCAAGCTCGTAATACTATCATTCGTTTGCCAATTTCTTTCTAACTTCCCCCGGTGAGTTCTACCACTACCACATCATCACAAGCTGCCTGGCGCAGGCTGCGTAAAAACAAAGGCGCTATTGCCGGGCTTATTGTTATTAGCCTGACTGTACTGGTAGCCGTATTTGCTTATTTTATAGCACCGGATAATTCGCCTTATGCCAACAGGATGATACTCGAAATAGGCGGTGAAAAACCGGGCACTACCCGGCAGTTTTTACAGGTAAAAAAAGAAACCGGTTTTGCAACCGAAGGTTTTTTTACACAGTTACTCAACGGCAAACAGGATAAATATTATTATGTACCCATCACCAGCCATACCATTAATGGTGATAGTGTTATTGTACAAAAGTATATTGATGAAGGTTTAACGGAAAGACAGGCTTACCACCAAACACAAGTTGCTGCCACACCTGTTACCAGCATCACCTTCTGGCTGGGCACCGATAAATATGGCCGTGATATTTTAAGCCGTTTAATTATCGGTACCCGTATCAGTTTGAGTGTGGGGTTGATCGCCGTGGTCATTTCCATCAGTATCGGCCTGGTATTAGGCTCTTTAGCCGGTTATATACGCGGGCGTACCGACAGCGCCATTATGTGGTTCATTAATGTGATCTGGAGCATCCCTACATTATTACTGGTATTTGCCATTACATTGGCATTAGGCAAAGGTTTCTGGCAGGTATTCATTGCCGTAGGCCTGACCATGTGGGTAAATGTGGCACGCCTTGTTCGCGGACAGGTACTGGCGGTAAGAGAGATGGAATATATTGAAGCTACAAGAGCATTAGGCTTCTCCGGTGCCCGCACTATTGTCAGGCATATATGGCCCAATATCATCGGCCCGGTGGTGGTGATCGCCGCCTCTAATTTCGCGTCGGCCATTGTAATAGAAGCCGGCCTTAGTTTTTTGGGTGTAGGGGTGCAACCTCCTCAACCCAGCTGGGGTTTAATGATAAAAGAGAACTACAATTTTATCATCACCAATAATCCCATGCTGGCCCTGGCGCCCGGCTTTGCCATTATGATACTGGTACTGGCTTTTAACTTACTGGGCAACGGGCTGAGGGATGCGATGAATGTAAGAGGGAAAACGGGTTAAAATGATGAATGTGAATGTAAAAAGGCCAAACGCATCTATTCTTTTTAAAGCCTGCACCACCTACGCTGTAATAATATGCGACCCCTCCGGGGTCGGAAATTTCTTTTTATGGATAAAGCTAAAATATATGATGCCTCTGGCATCAAAATGTATTTTAATGAATCAGTACATTACCTGTTTTATCACCATAATGTATTGTCCAAAAGTTAAAACATGTGCGCCTTTACAAACCTGCACTTCCAAATCACCAAATTATCTCATTTCCAAATTATCTAATTGTCTAATTCTCAAATTCGCTCTATTTCATCGTTTCCAGTTTCTTCTGCAAAGCAAACATCTCATCACGCAAACGGGCTGCTTCAATAAAGTCAAGGTCTTTGGCCGCTTTGTTCATCTGTTTTTTAACATGGGCAATTTCTTTCTCCATCTGCGGTATGGTCACTTTGGCACTATTAATATAACCGGTCTCGCTTTCAGCAGCTACCTGTACAATATCCTGTCCGTCAGCAATGGCATAGGGGTTAGCCGGGTCAAAGCCTTTAATATCCAGCACTGATGTTTGGGCAAATACCTGTTGCTTGCTCTTCTTAACCGTAGTAGGCGTTATATTATTTTCTATATTATACGCTATCTGTTTCTCCCGGCGGCGCTGGGTTTCGTCCATGGTGCGTTGCATACTGGCCGTTATTTTGTCCGCATAAAAAATAACCCTGCCGTCTACATTACGGGCAGCACGGCCCGCTGTCTGCGTTAAAGATTTTTCATTTCTTAAAAAACCTTCTTTGTCCGCATCTAAAATTGCTACCAGCGATACTTCCGGCAGGTCCAGGCCCTCCCTTAACAGGTTCACCCCCACCAATACATCTATCTCACCCAGGCGTAACTGGCGTAATATCTCCACACGGTCAAGTGTATCCACTTCACTGTGTATGTATTTCGATTTTATATTGATCCTTTGCAGGTACTTGTCCATTTCCTCTGCCATTCTTTTGGTCAGGGTAGTCACCAGTACACGATCCCCTTTCTTTACAGTCCGGTCAATCTCATCCAGCAGGTCATCTATCTGGTTCACCGATGGGCGGATCTCTATCGGCGGATCTAACAAACCGGTAGGACGCACCACCTGTTCCACCACCAGTCCATCCGTTTTCTGTAATTCAAAATCATCCGGCGTAGCCGATACAAAAATGGTCTGGTTCAATAAGGTTTCAAACTCATGAAAATTCAAAGGCCGGTTATCCAGGGCTGATGGTAAACGGAAACCATAGTCCACCAGTACCATCTTACGGCTGCGGTCACCGCCGTACATACCACTGATCTGCGGAATGGTCTGGTGACTCTCATCTATCACCATTAAATAATCTTTGGGGAAATAATCCAGCAAACAGAAGGGGCGGGTACCCGGTAAACGGCGGTCAAAAAAACGGGAATAGTTCTCAATACCATTACAATAACCCAGTTCGCGGATCATCTCCAGGTCATACTCCACCCTTTCCTTCAATCGCTGCGCTTCCAGTAGTTTGCCGTTCTCACTGTAATAATTTACCTGGGCTGTCATCTCATCCTGTATCTCATGTATCACCTGCTGCAGCATATCTTTAGGCGCTACATACAGGTTGGCCGGGAAAATGGCGGCATTATCAATACTGCCAATCCGTTTATTTGTTACAACATCAATGGTCTCTATCTCCTCTATCTCATCATCAAAAAAAGTTACCCGGTAACCAAAATCCACATAAGGCAGGTTAATATCCACCGTATCCCCTTTCACCCGGAATGTACCACGGTTAAACTCAACGGTCGTGCGGCTGTACAGGGAGTTCACCAGGGAATGTAAAAAACCCTGGCGGGAGATGGTCTCCCCCTTGCTGATACGGATAATACCGTTCTCATAATCCGTCGGGTTACCCATACCATAAATACAACTTACCGATGCTACCACGATAATATCCCTGCGGCCGCTTAACAAACTGGTAGTGGCTCTCAAACGCAGCTTATCCAGCTCTTCATTAATGCTCAGGTCTTTTTCAATATATACATCACGTACCGGCACATAGGCTTCGGGTTGGTAATAATCGTAGTAGGATACAAAATACTCCACCGCGTTATCAGGGAAAAACTGTTTAAACTCGCCATACAGCTGGGCCACCAGTGTTTTATTATGGGTCAGTACCAGCGTAGGTTTCTGCACATTCTGTATCACATTGGCAATGGTAAATGTTTTACCCGATCCGGTAACCCCCAGTAAGGTCTGGAAAGCATCCCCGTCCTGCACACCTTTGGTTAACTGTCTGATCGCTTCCGGCTGATCGCCTGCTGGTTTATACGCGGATTGTAATTTAAATGCCATACTACAAATTTACCAAACGGGATTGAATAAACCTTTCCTGTCTCAATCCCTGTCTCCACATTCTGCATACTCAATACTGTATACTTTACTGATCAGGGGCTCTCAGCAATAGTAACTCCGGTCAGCTCCTGTTCCCGCTGTCCGCTATACCCCGGTTTTATTTACCGGGGTGCCGCTTCCATCGGGCAGCCTTTCGGCAACAGTACAACCATACACTGAAATATATTTACCTTCACAGCCTGCATTTAAATGCTACTGCTGATGATGAATAAAATCAACAAATGGGCCCTGTACTTTTTACCGCTGAGTATCGTCCTGTTTTTTTATTTGAATAATTTCAACCGTTTTGGACACTTATTATTAACTAAACCGGTCTTTATATTATTCCTCATTCATACAGCCTTTGCCTACCTGTTATTATCGCTGGGCTTTCTTGTATGCAGGAAAAATAAAGCGTTAGCTTTACTCTTTACCTCGCTTTTTCTCGTTTTCTTCTTTGCCTTCGGCTCCCTGCAGGACTTCCTCTTTAATCATCCATGGAAGTTTTTTAAATTATTCTCCAATACCATCATTATCACGCTTCTTTTTTTAAGTGGTTGTTTGTTACTGAGCTGGTGGTTAAAAAAAAGGAAAAGCGTTGTAGTTCGGCTCAACCGCTTTTTATTATTGGTATTCACCTTCTTCCTCGTGTATGAAGCAGGGTTCGCCTTTATGTATCAAACACTGAGAGCAGATAAACTGACCGCACAACCACAACAAACATTCAATAACACGCCCATAGCCAAAGACAGCCTGCCGGATATTTATCACCTCTTATTCGATAGTTATACCAATAATGAGCAACTGGAAAAACACTGGCAATATACCAACCCGCTTTACAGCCAGCTCGATTCGCTTGGCTTTTTTACAGTAAACAAAGCCACCAGTAACTATTCCTTAACTGCCCTGTCGCTAAACTCCGCTTTTAACATGAATTACCTGGCGGGAAATAAAAAAGAAAGAATACACAGTTTCGATAATTTCCTGTTATGGTCATTGAACCTGGAAAACAACAGCTGGTTCCGTTTGTTGCAGCAATACCAATACAACGTAAAACTCCACTCACTTATTTACGAACCGTACAGCACCAAAGCCAAAGGCAATATGGCCCACGGAAGCCCGCAAAGCTGGCTACGCCTGCAAACTTTTGAAAAAGTTGTCTTTGATCCCTGGCGTCTTAACCAATTAAAAAAACTCGTAGGAAGTTCAGCAGCTTTACCACCTTCTGTGGCTGCTAAATACGGTGCCATGCAGCAGTATAACCTTAATACTGCCGAACAGGTATATAAAGACCTTGCAATACCGGCCCCCGGACCCGGTTATGCTTTTTACCATTTCCTGCTGCCTCACTATCCCTATCTTTTTGATGCGGCAGGTAATCCTTTACCTGTAACTGCCGGCACCCTGGATCTGGATCCCAAAGGTTACCTGCAACAGGTACAATACAGCAATCTACTTATCAATAAACTGGTAAGATCTATACTGGCAAATAAACCGGCCAAGCCTAAGATCATCATCATTTCCGGCGATCATGGTTTTAAAGATTTTCAAATGGGAGCAAGAGATACCAGTCCTTACCAGACCATCACCGCCATTTATTTCAGTGATAAAAATTACGCGGCACTGCCCACTGAAATGAGCCTGGTAAACCTGTACCGGTTTGTGGCCAATAAAGCATTTAAACAAAACCTGCCGGCTTTAAGGGATAGTATATTACAGGGAGAATAACTTATGAAAAGAGAAACCTCAATCAGCTGGTAGTTAAAACCGTTCTTCTACCTCACGTATCCTTTTCTTCAATAATCCTTTTGGCGGAAATCTTTTGGCAAAGGTGATCCGGTAATTACCGGTGCTGAAAACATAGTCTCTTGACGATACCACACCGGGCGCTGTAACCCGGTTTGCCACCCACGACAGGGAAGCCGACCACTTATCATTGTTATAACCAACTACAGTACGGAAAAACAAATTAGGACTAAACGTGGTTTTGGAAACAGTAGTACCGTCTTCCTTTCTCTCCTTTACAAAATTTAAATTGGTATTAATGGTGGAGGAAGCCATCGCAAAAAAATGCTCCTTATACACAAACGTGTAGGCATAACCGGCACCGGGGCCCAATGAAAAAAAACTGGATTTTGCAATATACTGCTGCGGGTAAAAATTAAACAATGCTTCCGGCACCAGGGCGCTATCGGCCTTTACCAGGCCATAATACACTTCGGCCCCGACTAAAAAAGTGCCGGCCGATTTTTTCTGCCACTCATTCTGCAGAAATGCCGCTTTATAAGAAAAACGGTCATAGTTCAATATATTAAAAGCACTAAAGCCCAGCTTGCGCACTTTAATATCAGGACGCTGATAAAATGTCAACGGGTCATCATTACCATATCCTTTAGGACGTAAATAAAAACCGCCATAAAACTGGCCCAGCAGATCCACCATCCATTTACGGGTATAAATATGCGTTTGCAGGTCAAGCGAACGGGTTTTTCCTTTTACATCATTATCCGGATTAATAAAAGATAAAGGGAAGCTGGCATTTAAAGTAATAGGACCGTAAGACACACCTACACCCAGGTTCAATGCTCCATTAGGGCGGTATTTAAGCGGCCGTACGCCCTGGTGGCCCTGTATATTTACATTGGTGTACTTACCTGAAAAAAATACACGGCCGGTAATCAATTTAGGATAGGTCTCATAATAGCTGCTGTCAAAGTCTACTTTCTTTTTTTGTGCCATGCCCGTTAAAGAGCAGGCAGATAACAAAACAGCACCCGTCCATTTTTTTATACAAAACACCATTTGGTAAAGTAAGTGAAAAAAATTGTGCCGCAAATAAACGCAGGCTTTTATTTTGTGTTAAGTTGTAACTTAACAACATGTTACGGATAATATTTTTATTTGTTATGATGATCACTGCTATGTCTGCACAAACCCAGACCCCCAATAGCCCCTGGTTAAAAAAATATTTACACCAACATGCTTCTCCTTTTTTACAGGGTATACTGCAACAGCCGGACAGTTTCCGGTACCAACTCATCTACACACAGATCAACCGCGACAAAAACAACAAACCTTCTTTCAAACATTTTTATCTGAATGTTGATAAGGACCGTTATTTCAATCCCGCCTCCACCGTTAAAATGCCACTGGCTTTTTTGGCCCTGGAAAAACTGAATAACCTGCATATTGAAGGCTTAAACAGTTATAGCGACATGTTAACGGATAGTGCCAGGCCTCCTCAGACAGCTGTAACCGCCGACCTCACCGCAAAAAACGGCAAGCCCTCCATTGCACACTATATCAAAAAAATATTCCTGGTCAGCGATAACGATGCCTATAACCGTTTATATGAATTCATCGGGCAGCAAACCATTAACGAACGCCTGCAGCAAATGGGTTACAATACCATGCAGATTACCCGTCGCTTTGTACGCATGACGGAAGAGGAGAATAAATACACCAACCCTATAAGCTTTTACAACGGGCAGCAATTAATCTATCAGCAACCGGAAGCATACAGCCAGTTCAAATTTGATTTCAGTAAACCCCGTTTCATTGGTAATGCCCATTACGATCGTGATGATAAGCTGGTGAACAGTCCTATGGATTTTACCACACATAATAATGCGCCGCTGGCCGATCTGCAGCAGATCTTACAATCCGTTTTATTTCCCGGGTCAGTAAAAAAATCGCAACGGTTCAATTTAACTACAGCAGATTACCAGTTCCTGTACCGGTATATGAGCATGCTTCCCTCTGAAAGTGGTTATCCGAAATACGATACTACGGAGTTTTTCGATAGTTATACCAAATTCTTTTTCTTCCGCGATAAAAAATCACCGGTTCCTGATCATATCCGCTCCTTCAATAAAACAGGCTGGAGTTATGGCTTTTTAACCGACATCTGTTATATCATCGATTTTAAAAATAATATTGAGTTCATGCTCAGCGGAAATATTTATACGAATAAAGATGGCGTATTGAACGATGATAAATACGAATATAACGAAACCGGTTATCCTTTCTTTAAAGAGGTCGGTGAAATTATCTATAACTACGAACTGAACAGGAAACGTAAACACCCGCCCATATTGGACGATTGGAAAAAAGTAACCGGTAAATAAACCGGCATATATACCACCGGGTGTCACGGCCCGCACAAAAAAAAGATCATATGAAAATATTATTGACCGGCGGCTGCTGTTTAATCCTGCTGGCCGTACAGGCCCAGCAAAGCTGGATACGCATTAACCAGTTAGGTTATAAAACCGCCGCGCCGAAAATAGCCGTCTGGTGCAGTAAAACAAATACCCCCATCAGTAGCGGGCAGGTAATCAACGCCGATAATAATAAAGTGGTCTTCACCATAAAAGGTATAAAACAGTTCGGTGCTTACGGCCCGTTTACCCAAACGGCGCAGCTGAACTTTTCGGCACTCACCATACCTGGCAATTATAAAATAAAAGCAGGCAATGCGGAATCGCCGGTTTTTAGAATAGGTAATGAGGTGTATGCGGGCACTGCCGACTTTGGCCTGCGTTATATGCGGCAGCAACGTTGCGGTTACAACCCTTTTTTAAAAGATAGCTGTCATACACAGGATGGTTATGCCCTCTATGGGCAACAGGCCGGTATACCGGATAGTAGTTTTGTAGATGCTACCGGCGGCTGGCACGATGCCAGCGATTATTTGCAATACGCCACCACAACGGCTAATGCCACTTACCATTTATTAATGGCCTACCGTGATTTTCCCGCAGCCTTTACCGATACAAAATCAGCCAACGGCGATGAGGGTCCCAATAATATAGCCGATGTACTGGATGAGGCAAAATGGGGCCTGGACTGGTTATTAAAATTACACCCGCAAAAGGACCGCATGTTTAACCAGGTAGCGGATGACCGCGATCATATCAGTATGCGTATACCCGGTTTGGACAGCCAGTATGGTAAAGGTTTCCAGCGGCCGGTCTATTTTATCAATGGTGAGCCGCAGCAAAGAGGTAAATTTATGAATAACACTACCGGCACCAGCTCCACCGCCGCTAAAATGGCCAGCGCCTTTGCATTAGGCGCCGGTTTATTTGCCAAAAAACAACCTGCCTATGCTGACCTGCTCCATAACAAATTCTTTTCTGCTTATGACTATGCCCATATCAAAAAGGGCGTAACACAAACCGTTTCCGTTAAATCGCCTTATATCTATGCCGAGGATAACTGGACCGATGATATGGAACTGGCCAGTGTATATGCCTATCGGCTGGATAAAGAAAAAAGCCTCCAACCCGCTTTCGAATATGCACAGGCCGAGCCGCTCACCCCTTGGTTTACTACCGATACGGCTACGCATTACCAGTGGTACCCCTTCATCAACCTGGGCCATTACGAGCTGGCAAAACAATTAAAAACCCGTACCGATCCTGTTTCACAGGAGCAATACAAGACCATTATTGATTTTTATAAACAAGGCATCCGGGCGGTGGCTGAAAGAGCATCGGCCAATGCCTTTAACCGGGGTGTTCCCTTTATCTGGTGCAGTAACAATTTAACCACGGCCTTTGCCATACAATGTTACTGGTACCGGAGTTTAACCGGTGATACGCAGTTTGAACAGTTAGAACAGGCTTGTTTTGACTGGTTATTTGGCTGCAATCCCTGGGGCACCAGCATGGTGTACGGGCTGCCGGCCAGGGGCGACACACCGGTTGATCCGCACTCCGCCTTCACCTATCTTAAAAAATATCCCATTGACGGCGGCCTGGTAGACGGGCCCGTGTATACCAGCATTTACAAAAACCTTATCGGCATAAAGTTATACAATGAGGATAGCTACGCTTCTTTTCAAAGCGACCTGGCCGTTTACCATGACGATTATGGCGATTACAGTACCAACGAACCCACTATGGATGGTACCGCTTCCCTGGTTTATCTCCTGGCCGCACAACATACAACACCTGCAGGGCATCAAACAATGAGCAAAGGAGCCATTATCCGGGGCGACAGCACCCAAAAAACCATTGCCCTGGTATTTACCGGGCATGAGTATAATGACGGTGGTAATTTTATTGCCAACACACTCGCACAAAAAAACATCAAAGCCTCGTTCTTTTTAACCGGTCATTTTTATGAACAACCGGCCTTTACAACTGTTGTTAAAAAGTTAAATTCTGCCGGGCATTATATGGGCGCACACTCCTATGCACATCTGTTGTACTGTGACTGGAAAAAAAGAGACAGCCTGTTAATAACTCAAAAACAGTTCACAACAGACCTCTTACAGAACTATAATGTGATGAAAAAGAAGGGAATAAACACTGCTGCAAGTACTTATTTCTTACCCCCTTACGAATGGTATAATGACACAATAACTGCCTGGACCGCTAAACTAAACCTACAATTGATTAATTTTACACCCGGAACAATCAGTAATGCCGATTATACCTGGCCCGAATTGCCCAATTACCGCAGTAATGAGGCCATTTATAACTCAATAATAAAACAGGCTGAAGAAGCCCCTGCCGGTTTGAACGGTTATATTTTATTATTACATATTGGAACTGATCCAAGGCGTAAGGAAAAGTTTTATACCCTTTTACCCAAACTGATTGACCATTTAAAAAACAAACAATACCGGTTTGTTACTATTGATAAATTATTAAAGCCAGAAGATAAGAAAATCTGAAAAGTGAATTATGAAAACGGAAAAGATACATAACAAGGGACAGGCCCGTTTATTTAAGAGTGATTACCTGGAAATGCTGACAAAAACCCACCCACTGGTGATCTGGGGCATGTATATTCCTGTTATTGCATACATGTTGTATTATAGTCACAATACCATCGGGCTGAGCGTAGGCAAAGTAGCGGCAATTTTCGGTGGCGCTATGTTGTTCTGGACCTTATTTGAGTACCTGGCGCATCGTTTTATTTTCCATTGGGCCAGTGAAAATAAATTTATCCAGAAGTTTACCTATACTATTCATGGTAACCACCACGAATATCCCCGTGACAGGCAACGTTTATTTATGCCGCCTGTGCCCAGTATTTTACTGGCAGCAGTGATTTTCTTTACCATGTACATTTTTTTACGGGGCTATACCTTCTCCTTCTTCCCGGGTTTTATTTTCGGCTACCTGTCGTATGGCACCATGCACTACGCTATACATGCCTGGAACCCGCCTTATAAATGGATGAAAGCGCTTTGGCGTAATCACCATTTACACCACTACAAAAACGATGAGCTGGGTTTTGGCGTTAGCTCTACCATGTGGGATCATGTATTCGGCACCATGTTTGACCTGAAAAAAGAAAAAGAAGACAAAAGCAAATCACAATCGCTGATGTTTAAACCAAAAGAGACCAGATAGTTTTTCCCTACATACAAAGCGGCCGCCGGATATCCGGCGGCCGCTTTTTTAATACCCTTATTCAATTATAGATAATATCTATTGAATATAGAAATTCATTATTAACCTCTATTACTCCCTGCTGTATATTTGCAGCTCTAACGATAACCATTTACGGTTCAGCCTCTTGCCTCCCATTTATTGCAAACAATTTAAACAATCATATAGCATGAGCAACAAAGTATTGTCCGTAGGTAGCCAGTTCCCGGCTTTTAACAAGAAGGCAGTAGTATCTATCGAAAAAGGTAAAGAATTTATCGAGCTGAACAACGAGTATGCATCAAAAGATGGCAAATGGACGGTAATGTTCTGGTGGCCGAAAGATTTCACTTTTGTATGCCCTACCGAAATTGCCGAATTCAACAAAAAGGCCGGTGAGTTTTCTGACCGTGACGCGGTATTGATCGGTGCTTCTACCGATTCTGAATTTGTACACGCTGCCTGGAGAAGAGACCACGCTGACCTGCGCGACCTGAAATTCCCTATGCTGGCCGATACCTCTAAATCATTAGCAGAAGAGTTAGGTATTTTAGATGCGGAAGAAAGAATTGCTTACCGCGCTACTTATATCATCGACCCCCAGGGTATTGTACGTTGGGTGAATGTAAACGACCTGAGCGTAGGCCGTAATGTACAGGAAGTGATCCGTGTGTTAGACGCTTTACAAACCGATGAGCTTTGCCCCTGTAACTGGAAAAAAGGTGAAGAAACACTGACCACCCAGTTAAGCCTTAATTAATTTTATCGCAACATAACATGTTAAGGCAACCTGTTTCATTACCAGGTTGCCTTCATTTTAAACAGCAAACAATATGAGCACAACCGCTATACAAAATGAAACCTTCAGCAACCTGCTGAATGACCTGCAGCTTACCGGTTATACACCTTCTGATAGTGCACAACTATTACTGGATACCGAAGCACGTTATATCAAAGACCTGAAGATCAATGTTAGCAACGCCATTAATAACACACAACAGCTTACCAAAAAAGAAGCGGTGTTATTAGCCCTGGCTGTTGCCGTAAACGAAAAATACGAACCGCTGAAAACCAGCTTTACGCAAATAGCCCGAGAAGAAGGCGCTACCGAAGCCGAACTGGCCGAAGTAATTGCGGCTACTTCCTTAATGAATGTAAACAATGTGTTTTACCGCTTCCGTCACTTTTTAAATAAAGATGGTTACAACAATATGCCTGCCGGTATTAAAATGAGTATTATGATGAACCCGGTATTAGGCAAAGAATTTTTCGAGCTGTTAAGCCTGGTGGTTTCCTCCATTAACGGTTGCGAAATGTGTGTAGCCTCACATGAACAATCGGTATTACAACATGGCAGCAGCGAAAGCCGCGTGTTTGAAGCCGTAAAAACGGGCGCTATTATTAAAGGCCTGATCACTGTTTTAGCCTAGTACACACCACATGAGAAAACGACAGAACCAGCCGGCCGGCTGGTTTTTTTATACCTATATTTACCCTATGAAAAAAATGACCGTCGTTTGCTTTTTTATGTTACTGGCAGCTGGTGTACGCCTGCATGCACAAAACTATTTTCATGTTAATAAAGACAGTACCGGCTTTGTACTAACAGCCGATGGCGCCAGCCTGCTGGCCTCGCTGCCTTTAAAATGTATTGACCAGGAGTACCCCAATAAAACCAGTCATACTTCATTAAGCGATAGCGATCACCTGTTAACACCCAAACAATTGCACCCGGCTTTTTACGGCTGTTTCGACTGGCATTCCTGCGTGCATGGCCACTGGATGCTGGTGCGTTTGCTTAAACTGTTTCCCACCCTTCCTGAAGCAGCGGCTATCCGCAAAGCCATTCACCAAACCATCAATGCACAGAATATTGCCACCGAGGTAAAATACTTTGATGGCCCCGTTTCCAAAACCTGGGAACGGACCTATGGCTGGGCCTGGTTATTAAAACTGGATGAAGAGTTACTGAACTGGAATGATGCTGACGGGAAACAGTGGCATGCGGCACTACAACCCTTAACGCAAAAAATTGTTGATTTCTGGGTGGCCTATATGCCTAAACAAACTTATCCTAACCGTACCGGTGTACATCCCAATACAGCTTTCGGGTTGGTATTTGCCCTGGATTATGCCCGTACGGCCAAAAACAAATCTTTTGAGAACAGTATTGTGACCCATGCAAAAAAATTATTTTTAAAAGACAAGGAGGCGCCAACACGGTGGGAACCCGATGGTTCTGATTTTCTATCACCCTCACTCGAAGAAGCCGACCTGATGCGCCGTGTACTGGCACCGGCTGAATTTAATAGATGGTTCAGTGCCTTCATCAGTCATAAAGACCTGCAGCACCTCACTCAACTGCCCCATGTATCGGACCGTACCGATTACCAGATCGTACACTTGGACGGCTTATGTTTCAGCCGCAGCTGGGCCATGAAAGGCATTGCCAGTGTATTACCCGCAGGCGATAAACGCAAACGTCTTTTATTCAAATCGGCCATCGAACATTTAAGCACGGCCCTGCCCCATGTAGCGGGTGGTAATTATGGCGGCGAACACTGGCTGGCCAGTTTTGCCGTATACGCTTTGGCAAACTAACTCCAACAAAAAATCTCAGGCCGGAACCTGAGATTTTTTATTTAGTGAGTGCTCATGATTACTGGTATATGCCCACTCGCCGGAGATAGAACACCTATTCTACATTTTAACGCCCGTCAACAGACCAAAAACCAATTTCCAAATTTCCAAATTACCAAATCATCTCATTACCAAATTATCAATCCTCCTCCAGGTAACCGAATTTACCCAGGTTATAATCACTATACGCCTGCTCAATCTCTTCCCGGCTGTTCATTAAAAAAGGACCATAAGCAAATATGCGTTCGTTAATAGGTTCACCGCTTAACAGTAGAACCACTGCATCTTCACTGGCTTCAATGGTAAAGTCTTCGCCATCGTTGTTAAACAATACAAAATTACTTTCAGGTGCTTTGGTGTCCCCGTTGATCACTACATTTCCTTCGATGATCAACAGGCCGGTATTATAGTGTTCGGGGAAAGAAAAGTCAGCAACGGCATTTTTTTTCAGCTTCACCGTATATAATTCAACAGGTGTAAATGTACTGGCAGCACCGGTTACGTCTTTATACTTGCCGGCAATTACTTCCACTACACTGCCTTTATCATCAATGGCATAAACACCCATATTTGCACGGGTTATTTCCTGGTATTTAGGCGCATGCATTTTATCCTTTGCAGGCAGGTTCACCCATAGTTGCACCATCTGGAAATCGCCACCGGCTTTACTGAATGCTTTTTCATGGTACTCTTTATGTAATACGCCTGAACCGGCTGTCATCCATTGTACATCACCTTCACCAATAACCCCGCTGTTGCCGGCACTGTCGTGGTGGGCTACTTTGCCATGATAGGCAATGGTTACGGTTTCAAAACCGCGGTGCGGGTGTACGCCCACCCCACGGGGTTTGTCTGATGGCGGTAAATAGGTTTTGGCGTTATAATCCATTAAAAAAAACGGGCTCATCCGCTGAATGCCGATTTTATTACCGCCGGGGAAAAAGTTATGTACTTTAAAACCATCGCCTACCATATGGGCGGCCGGTGGTGTAAATACTTCCTGTATGGTTTTATTTTTCATTGTGTGCTTATTTTTAATAACACAAATTTCCGTATGACCGCTGAGCCGCACCTTGATGTATGGTAATAAAATACTCTCCCCACAAAAGCCGTTAAAACACCCTATTCCCTTTTAGCTTTTTATTGTGTAACAAAATGGCCATCTTTGTTGTTTCTATTGTTTTACACTTTATAAATTGATTATGAAAAAGCTGGCTACAAAATACATACATGCGGGCGCCGAGCCTGATCCTTCAACAGGAGCGATTATGACCCCTATTTTCCAGACCTCTACCTATGTGCAGGAGGCCCCGGGTGTAAATAAAGGGTATGAATATGCCCGTTCGCAAAACCCAACCCGCAAGGCACTGGAAGATGCATTGGCCATTATTGAAAATGCAAAATATGGCCTGGCTTTCAGCAGCGGGGTAGCCGCTACCGATGCCATTATTAAATTACTGGCTCCCGGTGATGAAGTAATTGCTGCCAATGATATGTATGGCGGTACTTACCGTTTATTCACCAAAATATTTGAAAAGTTCGGTATTAAATTCATCTATGTCGATACTACCGACCCGGCCAATGTAAAAGCGGCTATCACCGGTAAAACAAAACTGGTTTGGCTGGAAACCCCTACCAATCCTTTAATGAATATAACGGATATCGCCGCAGTGGCCGCCATTACCAAAGCTGCCAATGTATGGCTATGTGTAGATAATACTTTTGCTACGCCTTACCTGCAAAATCCTTTAGACCTTGGGGCCGATATCGTGATGCACTCCGCTACAAAATACCTGGGTGGTCATAGTGATGTAATACAGGGCGCTATTATGGTAAACGACACCGGTTTACGGGAGCAGTTATATTTTATTCAAAAAAGCAGCGGCGCTGTTCCGGGTCCTTTTGATTGCTTTTTGGTATTACGCGGCATTAAAACATTACACCTGCGCATGCAGCAGCATAGCATTAACGGCGAAAAAATTGCACACTGGTTACGTAAACACCCCAAGGTTAAAGCGGTGTACTGGCCCGGTTTTGAGGACAGCAAGGGTTATGCGGTTGCCCGTGAACAAATGCGCGGCTTTGGCGGCATGATCAGTTTTGAATTACAGAACGATACCGCCGAAGAGGTAAAAAGAGTTTTATCGGCCACAAAATTATTTTCACTGGCGGAAAGCCTGGGTGGTGTAGAATCCCTGATCAATCACCCGGCCACCATGACCCATGCCTCTATTCCCCGCGAGGAAAGAATTAAGAATGGTTTATCCGATGGGTTGATCCGTTTAAGTGTTGGTGTGGAAGACGCGGATGATTTAATAGAAGACCTGCAACAGGCGATAGGATAATTTGGTTGTTGTAGAGGCGCCATGCTGGCGCCTCTTTTCTTATAATCCGTTACATATAAAGGCGATAAATCGCCTTTATATGTAACGTTGCAACACCGCCGTAACGTTGCGAACATCACCGTAACGTTGCGAACATCACCGTAGAGATGCGAACATCACCGTAGAGATGCGAACATCGCATCTCTACGGAACAGAAAAACATTGTGCAATGGCCGCCTCGGCCTCCTGTGGTTTTTGGGTGCCGATCAATAATTTACGATTATCGTTAAATACGATCTGCACACCCTTATTTCCGGATATATTATAGGCTTTACCCGTAAACCCGTAACGGATGCCCCAACCGCCATATTCGGCCAGGGGTTTATAACTGCGTACAAAACATTTGCTGATGCTGCTCCAGGGAAGCCGCCTGTATTTAAAATGAATGGGAAATAAACGTACATAAATACCATCGGCCGTTATCATGGTCTGCAAACGCAGCAGGCAAAAAATGCCGGTGAATACCAGGCTGAGGGATGTAATAATGACCAGCTCCGTTGTATTGGCCGGCTTTGAACCAACGGATATGTTAAAAAACAGTTTGGCAACCAGGACGCTGATAAATAAAATATTCATACTGATCAACAACAACCAAACCCAGACAGATCTTATCCGTTGTTGTTCGTAAAACACGATATCAGCAGTCAGAGGCGCCGGCATATAAACTATTTCTTTTTATACACGGGTACGGTGCTGCAGGGCTCGCCGTACATAATGGTTTTGGCCACAGGCAATAAAAGCCTGGTAATTTCGGCGTAGGCGTAATCCCCTACCGATTCATCCCCACAACCCTTGATCACTACCCTTTGATCGGAATAGTCTGCCGGGTTAATGGTATTGATATTTCTTAACAGGAGCGTTCTTTGTAAAGTAGCAGTATCGCCGATAACAATATTGGCCGCAACAGGCTGCAGGTACATCATCACCAGCATATAGGCCCAGTTGGGAATAATGGCATCTGCAGTACAGGTAACCGCCACGTTTTTGTTTTGATAGGCCGACCAGTCATGTTGTTTTAATGCCTCCCTGAAATCCTTCTCCTTTAAAATAAGTTCCATAAACAAAAAACCTTTCAGGTCAAACACAGCCTGTTCTTCCCTGGGAAGGTAATTGGCCAGGTCCAGCGTGATCAACCCGCTTTGGGCTACTTTATTTACAATAGTTTCTGTCATACTTTTAAATTTACAACTTTAATGCCGATTAATCTACGAATGCCATGATTTACCCCGGTTTAGTTTATACCCCTGCCGAATAAAGTACCGGAGGGTGCAGTGTGCGACGCAACCAATGCTGAGCATTGTTACTGCAGCCGGTAAAACAAAAAACAGGTATTCCGGGTAATGGTCACTGACAACCATAAAACAACTGCTTTACCTTGTTTGTTTAAAAACAAACAGCCCCGTTGGGGGCTGTTGTATCTAGGCAATTAGTTTATAATCGGGCTTAGAAGAACTTCGCTCTGTTATCTTTAATAGTTGCTGCCTCACGTAAAGCCTGTGAAGGCTGCATGTACATAGCCTGTTGTTTTGCCTGCATATAACGCTGGCTTCTTTGCTGGGCAACATTGGCATTATCAACCGGTGTAGTAGCTACACTGTTTACCTGTACCACATACACACCCTGTGCGCCATTAATAGGCTGGTTGATCACTTTATTGGCATTGGCTTTATTGAAAGCCGCACCAATTACTTTTTGTTCCATACCTAATACGGTAGATGAAGCACCGCTGAAACGAATGCTGTCGGCCACTTCTACTGTTTTACCTAAAACGGCAGCAGCAGCTTCCAACGTAGTGATATTGCCAATTTTATTTTTAATTAATTCGGCTTTCTTTTCGTTGATCAATAAAGGCTGTACAGATAAACGGGCTGTTGCAGCTGATTGAGTACCTTCTTTTAATACTTCAGTAACAATGGCCACAACATAGTTATTACCCACACGGGCCGGTTGCAATACATCGCCCTGGTCGGCTGCATAAATCGCTTTTACAAAATCACGTGACTGACCTAAGCCCATTACATCTACACTGGTAGGTGTAATATTGGTGGCCACACTTTTATTGATGCCTTTTTCTTTGAACAGTTTATCGGCATTTTCATCAAAGCTTTTTTTGTTGCGGCTGTTGGCTGCAAATTTAGTGGCTTCGTTGCTGGCAGCATTGGTTGTTTCGTTGCTGGCCTCAATAGGCTTAAACAGGTAAGCAACATTGTAAGCCGTACCGCCGCCTTTTGCAGAAAGAATTTCTACATAGTGTGTACCGAACTCAGTTTTTACAATTCCTTTTGTGCCTACCGGGTTGGTAAAAATAAAGTCGTTAAAAGGTCCTACCATCTGGCCGCTTGGAACATCTTCATAAACACCACCTTTGCTGATGCTGCCTAAATCGGTAGAGTACTGGGCTAATAAAGTATCGAAGTTTGATCCTTTGGCAATAGCATTACGTAAACTATCAGCTAATTTGTACGCCGTTTCTTCATCACGGATCGTATATGCCTGGCCTGTTTGCGGGTCCTGTTGTCTGGTACCCACCAGTATATGTCTTACTTTAACGGTGTCGGGTATATTTCTAATGCCTACCATTTTAGCATAAGCCCAGTTTGTACCATCCAGGTAAGGGCCGTATAAATGACCAACCGGTGTTTTAAAGATGGAATCTTTGTTAGGGATCTGGATACGTTTACCACTGATATAACCATTGTAGTAGTTGTTAATACCATGACCTTCTAAAAACTCTTCGTTATTTGTAGCGGCAGCAAATTCAGGAGCCAGGGCTTCCAGGCTTTGTTTAATAGCAGCGCTATCGGCAGCAGAAGGCTCAGCACTGAACGGAACAAAGGCAATACTACGGCTGGCGCTTTGTTTAAACTGGTCTTTATGTTTGCTGATGTAATTCTCAATTTCTTTATCGGTTACTTTAACCGCGCTGTCTGGAATGCTGGCATAAGTTTCTCTTACAAAAGAGATATTGGCGATCTGGCTGTTATCGGCATTTTGTTTTTCCAGTAACCATTTAGGGGTATTGGAAGTGTTGGCCAGTAAGGAGTTATATTTTTCACGTAAACGCATTAACTCCAGTTGATCCAGGTAGTTATTAAACTCGGCTTTCTCTTCGGCAGTACCTTCTTTTTTTAACTGGTTAAAGCGTTGTTGCGCAATAGCCACATTATAGGTGCCTGTTGAATCAGTAAAAGCCTGTTTCAGGTCAGCCGGTGGGTTAGCGCCGAACAGGATGTCGTTCAGTTCTCTTTTACCCACTGTCATGCCTAATTTTTTGTATTCGCCTTTCATTAAGGCCTCGTCAATTTCCATGCTCCAGGCCTGTTCTACCGCCTGTGCCGTAAGCGCTGCTCCTGTAGGGCCATAGCCTTGTTGCTGGCGCTGGATCATATCTTCGGCTTGTTTCACTTTTGCCTGGAAAGCCATATAGTCCACTTCTTCACCATTGATCTTACCAACGGTAGTGGATTGGTTGTTGAATAAGGATCCGCCGTTTTCAAACGCTAACATAACAACAAACATGATAAGCGCAACGGCCAGGATAACGGCCATCAATTTCGCATACTTCTCCTGGATCTGCTGGATAACTGACATAATATATATACAAGTTTTTTAAGGATGGCAAAAATAGGGCTTTTGGCAATATGAACAAATTGTGGAAAACCGTTAAAACAAGCGACTGTCATACTTTTGGGCGGAACATGGCTGTAAATCCCCCGTGAGCATAAAACAATCGTCTATATTTTTGATTGTTAACGAGTTAGATTTTAATAAAAAACACCCTGTTCTTTGCAGCAAACGGACTTTTCTTTTGCCTTCACCCGTTCTTTTTCCCGGAAACCAATGATAAGGACCGGTTGATAGTATAACGGTTAACAGGAACCGTGCAAGAGCGCAGGCCGGTTGATGAACCCTGTATATTATTATAAAATAATTAGTTCTTTTGTTGATAAACAGAACCAATAGCCGTTAATAGTTGTTATTTTTGCGTATTAAACTTTGTTAGTTATGTTAAAAACAGGAAATCCCGTGATAAGCATATACACCGAAATGACCCCGAACCCGGAAACCATGAAGTTTGTGGCCAATAAATTATTGTATCCCGGGAAAAGTATTGATTTTCCTGATATGGAAAGCGCAAAACCATCTCCCCTGGCAACAGAACTGTTTGGTTTTCCTTTTGTGAAAGCCGTGTTTATCGCCAGCAACTTTGTTACCCTTACCCGTACTTCGGCTGATACCGAGTGGAGCGATGTAATCCCATCTGTACGCCAGTTTTTGAAAGATTACCTGGAAGAGGGTAAAGTGGTGATAAACGAAGATGAGGTTGTGACCATAAAAAAAGAGAGCAGCAACGAGGTAAGTGCGGATGATGATGATGTGGTTAAACGTATCAAAGAATTATTAGACAACTATGTACGCCCCGCTGTAGAGATGGATGGTGGCGCCATACAGTTTAAAAGCTATAATGACGGTGTGGTAAACCTGGCCATGCAGGGAAGCTGCAGTGGTTGCCCTTCGAGCATGATCACCTTAAAAGCCGGTATTGAAGGCATGATGAAACGCATGATACCCGAAGTACAGGAGGTAGTGGCCGAAGCAGAATAAACACCTGTTCAATCTATTTTATAAAAGCGACCCTCACCGGTCGCTTTTGTTTTATCAGCACCGGTACCAAACCTGGATGTACCTGGTTTTAAAATAATACCCTTATCCGCTAATTGGCGAATTAACTAATTAGCAAATTTTTTTGACCTTGTTATTGTATTTTTGCTATACATGGCAGTTACTATTTACGCAAAAAATTTAATGAAACGGTACGGCTCCCGTACAGTGGTAAATAATGTTTCCTTTGATGTAAAGCAAGGTGAAATTGTTGGTTTGCTGGGGCCCAATGGTGCCGGTAAAACCACTTCTTTCTACCAGGTTGTGGGCCTTGTTAAACCTGACGAGGGGTCCGTATTCCTGGACGAGGAGAATATCACTGCCCTGCCCATGTATAAACGTGCCCAGATGGGTATTGGCTACCTGCCCCAGGAAGCTTCCATCTTCCGGAAGTTAAGTGTGGAAGATAATATTATGGCCGTACTGGAAATGACCAAACTGAGCAAGGCCGAACGGATGGAAAAGCTGGAATCCTTACTGGATGAGTTCCGCTTACAGCATGTACGTAAAAGTAATGGTGATGTTTTAAGTGGTGGCGAACGCCGCCGTACCGAAATTGCCCGTGCCCTGGCCGTTAACCCCAAGTTTATTTTACTGGATGAGCCTTTTGCCGGTATTGACCCCATTGCGGTGGAAGATATACAGGCCATTGTTGCCCGTTTAAAATATAAGAACATCGGTATATTAATTACCGACCACAACGTAACCGAAACCCTGTCCATTTGCGACCGGGCTTATTTACTGATAGAGGGTAAGATTTTCCGCGATGGTGTTGCCGAAGTACTGGCCGTTGATGAACAGGTGAAAAAACTTTACCTGGGCCGTAACTTTGAACTGAAACGTAAAGATTACCTGATTGAAGAAGCACGTAAAAGTGCCGAAGGTTATGTTGCTGAACCAGCCACCGAAGAAAACGAAACCCCGGAAATTCCCGAATAATTTTACCGGCGGTTGCATTTTCCTGTTAACTTTATCTGTAGCGAATATTAATTTTTAATACCCGGCAGTAGCGCACTACTATACCAGGTTAGTAAATTATAAGTAACATACATGAGTCTGTTAAGTCCTGCCATATCATCCCTTGCACGTATGCGGTTGTGGCGTATTGAAGCATGGAAAAACAACCCGGCCGATGCCCAGCGTGAAGTATTGCAAGATATTGTTACTTCTGCCCAATACACGGAGATAGGCCGTAAGTATAAGTTTACCCAGCTGTTTTCAGTAAAAGAATTCAAGGAAGCCGTACCCATTCATGAGTACGACGATCTTAAACCTTATATAGAACGCATGATGCGGGGCGAGCAGAACCTGTTATGGAACTCCCCCGTAAACTGGTTTGCCAAAAGCAGCGGCACCAGCAGCGATAAAAGCAAGTTTATTCCCCTCAGCGACGAAAGCCTGCAGGATTGCCACTATAAAGGAGCCAAGGATGTGCTGACGATGTATTACCAGTTTAACGCCGACTCCAACCTGTTAACGGGAAAAGGATTAATACTGGGAGGTAGCCACAGCATTAACCCCATGAACGAGGAAGCCCAGTTTGGCGACCTGAGTGCGGTATTATTACAAAACTCTCCCTTCTGGGCCCACTGGTTACGCACCCCCGAACTGAATATTGCTTTAATGGACGAATGGGAAAGCAAGATCGAACGCCTGGCCGAAACCACTATTAAAGAAAATGTAACCTCCATATCGGCCGTACCTACCTGGACCATTGTATTATTTAAACGAATTTTAGAGATAACCGGTAAGCAGACCATGGCCGAAGTTTGGCCCAACCTGGAATTATATATGCATGGCGGCGTATCCTTTACCCCTTACCGCGAACAGTTTAAAAAACTGATTGGAAAGGATATTAACTACCTGGAGATGTACAATGCCAGTGAAGGTTTTTTTGCCGCACAGGAAAACCCCAATGATGACGGCATGCTGCTCTTTACCGACCATGGTATATTTATGGAGTTTATGCCCGTAAGTGAATATGGCAACGAGAAACCACAAACCGTTGGTTTGAACGAGGTAGAAGTAGGAAAGAATTATGCCCTGGTGATCAGCACCAACGGCGGCTTATGGCGGTATATGCTGGGAGATACGATACAATTTACCTCATTGCGTCCTTACCGTATTATTGTTTCGGGCCGTTTAAAACATTATATCAATGCCTTTGGCGAAGAAGTGATTGTTGACAACAGCGATAAAGCCATTGCCGAAGCCTGTGCACAAACCGGGTTAATGGTTAACGATTATACGGCTGCCCCTGTTTACTTTTCCGACAATAGTAACGGCGCCCACGAATGGGTAATTGAATTTGAGAACATACCCGAAGATATCAGCCTGTTTAACCAGCACCTGGATGCCGCCCTTAAAAGTATTAACAGCGATTACGAGGCCAAACGCCATAAAAGCATTGCCCTGCGTGAGCCGGTGATACATGCTGTGAAAAAAGGCACTTTTAACGAATGGTTACGCCGCCGGGGTAAACTGGGCGGACAACATAAAGTTCCCCGTTTAAGCAACGATAGAAAGTATGTGGAGGACCTGCTGGAGCTTTGTAAAGAACTACATATTACCATTTAACCCTTTTGTTACCAGCTGCAGTTCCCTGATCGGGCCTTTGTTGCGTCGCACACTTGTACGTTCAGTTCATCCATCAGCCGTTAAGGGATAAACTGCCGGAAGAAGATTATAATGAATCGGAAAAGTTGTGTTCAGTTTTTTTTAAGATCCGGAACGCAACATGTTTTGTGTTCAATAACTGTAATCAAAGCTATTTGTATTCGGTTTTAAAAAAAAACGGAATACAAAATAACCTCGTATTCAATACGGGTAAGGGTAAAACTGCCAGAAAAAGTACTGGTAGCAAGTTATTTAACCACCTGGTTTCCCTTCTTCTCAAACACAAAATTAACCTTCATGGTATCGGCCGATATTTCGGCCAATAACTGTTGCCCGCTTTTTTTGTATTTGATCAGTTTAGGAAAATCGTTTTGCTGGTTTTCGCAATTGAAAAAATTTTCTCCCTGTTCAATTACTTTAAAGTCTGTTGAGCTGCTGTCCGTTTTACCCATTTTTACACGCAGGTACCACTGGTTATTAACGGGCGATAGCGTAGCAAATTCCTGCCACACAGTATCAGCACCTTTCATGGTAAAACCATGGGACAGGTAAGTAGTATCGTTCTGTTTTACCCAGTTTTCAAAAGTTTGTTTGCCATCTGTGTCATTGGTCCTTACCCATTCGCCAGGTAACCAATCATAGTTTACTGTTGTTATGGTTTGGGCCGGTGCAGCAGGCTGTTCATTATTGCAGGAAACTATTGCAAAAAAACAAAAAGCTAAAGGAAGTAATTTTTTCATGTTGCAGATTGATTTAGTTGTATACTTATTCCTCATGCAAACAAACCACCGGTATTTTTGAATGGAATACCAGTTGCCTGGTATTACTTTTGTGAAACAGGGCTGCCAGGCCGGAATGTTTTTTTGGAATAACGATGAGCAGGTCGAGGTTACTGTTTTCGGCAAATTCATTAATAGCATCTTCAATATCATCATGGGTAATGAATTCAAAACTCGGTTGCGATTCTTCCAGCCATAATTTAAGGATACTGGATTCTTTGATCTTGGTCTGCCCTTCTTCAGATTCTTTTTCAATATGCACCACATGCAGGCTGGCGCCGAACGTTTTTACCAGGTTATTGATCTCTGCAAAAGGCGTTGTTTCCCTTACATTATTAAAATCGCAGGCAAAACCAATTTTTTTAATGCCGGTACCATATTCTTTACCGGCGGGGATGGCCAGTACGGGCCAGTTTAAGTGTTTTATGGCCAAAGCCGTGGTACTGCCAAACAATGTTGCTTCAAAATTGCTGAGACCGGTAGTGCCTAACACAATGGCAAAAGGCTGGTGGTTACTGGCCAGCTCTTCCAGCTCATCAATAGTATTACCCAAACGGGCAACGGTAGTAATGGGTAACTGGCCCGAAGTAATATGTACCAGCCCATCGTAGAGGGTTTTTAGTTTTTCCTCGGCCGCATCCCGCAGCTCATCCACCGATAACATTAACAAAGGCGTATCGGTAACGGCTACCGGTATCTGGTACACATGTAATACCACCAGCTGTGCCTGTATGGCCAATGCCATATCGGCAGCATAGTTTACGGCATTATGGGCAGCAGGGGAAAAATCGGTGGCAACTATTATTGTACGCATAACCTTTTATTTTATAAATGTAAATATACGGGTGATTTTATTGATGCTCCGGCAGGGTGTTTAATTGCTTACCGGCACCTGTTATTTATATACCTGATTATTGTGCCAAACCTGAAGGGCTGCCCGATGGAAGCGGCACACCGGTACGCAGGACCGGGGTACAGCGTACAGCGGGAACCACAGTTGAACAGTATTACTGCAGCTGAGAGCCCCTAAATAAAAATTTTTAAACCCCTCCCCGTTTTTACCATTTGTCCTTTAAAAAATGCAGTTCGCCCAGATTTTTTGCAAAACCACAGTACTTTGCATTGCATAGTACTGAATATTCACTATGTTTGTGTTGTGAATGTGATTAACCAGTACAGCTTTTTAACTGAAAACAACTGTAACTGACTGAAAATTAAACAGATAATAAAAACGAACACCAGATGAACATCGATAATACACAGAGCCAGATGCGGAAGGGAATACTGGAGTTTTGTATTCTTTCCATCATTAAACGGGGTGAAGCCTACCCCGGCGATATAGTAGAGGAGATGAAGGCGGCCGGATTGCAGATTTTGGAAGGCACCCTTTACCCACTGCTTACCCGCTTAAAGAACGCCGAAATGCTCACTTATAAATGGGTGGAAAGTAAAGGCGGGCCGCCCCGAAAATATTTTTCGCTGACACCCATTGGCGAGGAGTTTTACCAGAAACTGGAACAAACCTGGGTGGAGCTGGCCAACGGCGTAAACCAATTAAGTAATAAGGAAACAACTACCAATAACTAATTAAAATATACCGGGATGAAAAAGATTATCAACATAAACTTAAGCGGAAGGGTAATACCTATCGAAGACAGTGCCTACCAGCAACTGCAACAGTACCTGGAAAGCCTGCGCAAACATTTTGCGAATGAAGAGGGCCGCGATGAGATCATTAATGATATTGAATCGCGTATTGCCGAGTTAATGAATGAGCATATCCGTAAAGGTGCTGCCCATATAAGCGATGAGTACGTACAGGAAATTATCAATACCATGGGCCGCCCCGAAGATTTTGATGAGGCCGAAGCCGAGTTTGAAAGACAGGCTACCGGCAGCAGCTCATCCCAGGGCAGTTCTTCCGGCAATTACCAGCAGTCACGTTTTTCATCGAGAAGGTTTTACCGCGATGTAAACGATAAGTTTATTGGTGGTGTGTGTAGCGGCCTGGCCTCCTACCTGAATGTTGACCCTGCGATTGTACGTATCATATTTGCCATACTTGCTTTTGGCGGCTGGGGCTCCGGCTTCCTGATCTATATACTGCTGTGGATATTTGTTCCGGCCAAGGATGTGGAAAGCTATAGCGGTAAACGTTTGTACCGTAACCCCGATGATAAGGTAATAGGTGGCGTAGCCGGTGGTTTAGCGGCTTATTTTGACCGCAAGACCTGGGAAATGCGTTTAATATTTGTAGCACCCCTTATCCTGAGCGCCCTTTCCGGTCCGTTCTTTATTCCTAATATCTTCTTCGGTTCATTAAGCGGTACATTCCTGTTGGCTTATATCATTTTATGGATCGTATTACCCGAGGCCAACTCGCCTTACCAGAAAATGGAGATGCGTGGCGAGCAGGTAGATATTAACAGTATTAAGAATAATGTACAGGAAGGTTACAGCAATGTGAAACAGCGGGTGAAAGAGTGGAGCAAGGAAGTAGCACAAACAGCGGAAGAGCTGGGTGAAAAAGCAAAGACCTTTAGCCAGACAAGAGGCCGTGAATTTGGCAACGAGTTTTCCAACACCATTAACCGCAGCACCAATGGTATCGGTCATGCGTTTGGCGTATTGTTCAAAGCCTTTTTCTTTATCATATTCGGTTCCATCGCCTTCGGTTTGTTTGTAGCCATCATGTCATTGTTCTTTGGCGGTTTAGCCTGGTGGCCTATGAGTAATTTTATATGGACCAGCGGCACCCAGCAATGGCTTACCTGGGCAACCATTATCCTGTTTTTCCTGGTACCTATCATTGCTTTTATTACCTGGATTATCCGCAGGCTGATCAATGCCAGATCGGCTAACAACTACATGGGCTGGATATTCGGTGGCCTGTGGACACTGGGCTGGGTAGCTTTAATGTTTACCATTGCCAGCTTTGCCAAGGATTTCCGTCAATATGAATCGGTTGAAGTACCGGTGGCCATATCGCCTAATGTTAAAGATCACCTGACCGTTACCGTATCAAAAGAAGAGCTGAACTATAACGGCAATTTTGGCTGGATCACTGCAGATGAGTGGGAAGGCTGGGACCTGAGCAAGGATAGTTTAAAACTGGCCTGGGTAAGCTTTGAAACCAAATTAAGCCCCGATGACCAATACCATGTAAGCTTAAAAAAATATGCTGCCGGCAGCGATGAAGCCGATGCCCTTAAACGTGCGGAAGCTTTACAATACAGCGTAAATACTTATGATAGTGTAATTGACCTGTCAAATGGCCTGGTAATAAGCAGCAACAGCAAGTTCAGGAACCAGAAAGTGGTGGTAGTAATAGAAGTGCCGGTTGGTAAAAAACTAAGGTTCCATGAATCGATTAACCGTAAACTGAGCCCGGTTACCATAAAAAGCAGGAGAACCCGCGATGGTAACAGGTTTGAAATTCATCGTAGCGAGAATTACTGGTGGCGTTCAAATGTGTATTACACCATGCAGGCCAACGGCCAGCTGGTGGACGAAAGCAGCCCGGTAATGGAATCAAAGAAACCAGCCGACGGCTACCGTTATTCCGACGGTAATAACCGGGTAACACCCAAGGCAGCAGATACCATAGAATCTGATATAGAAAAACAGATACGCCAGGCTAAAGAAAAGAAAGAGGCCATTGAAAGAGAAAAAGAAGAAACAGAGCGCCAGTTAAAAGAACTGGAAAAAATACAGAAAGAAACCAAAAAGCTGGGAACCACTTACCGGCAGGCTCCCGCCCGCAAAGAGGCCGTAGCTGACAGGTCTTTCGGTATTCCGCCTTCCGTTATCACCATTATCAGCTGGATTTAACTTATAAAGCTTTACACAGATGAAAAAGATAAAATTATTAAGCCTGGTATTGCTTGCCGTTATGGCCGCTTCAATATTACAGGCACAAAGCAAATACGATACGCTTACCCGTACTATTTTAGAAAAGGACCGCCTGTTCTGGACAGCCTATAACAGCTGCGATACGGTAGGTTTTGGTAATTATGTAAGCGATGATGTGGAGTTTTACCACGATAAGGGCGGCATAACCTACGGCAAGGCTAAGCTGGTAAACTCTATAACCAACAATCTTTGCAGCAATCCCAATTTCAGGTTAAGACGTGAGGCCATACCCGGCACCGTAACGGTTTTTCCACTGGAAAACAATGGTGTTATCTACGGCGCCATTATGTCCGGCCGGCATTATTTTTATATTAATGAACCCGGTAAAAAAGAGTACCGTGATGGTATGGCCCGGTTTACACATGTATGGCAGCTGAACAACGGGGTATGGAAAATGACCCGTATACTAAGCTTTGACCACGGACCTGCAAAAGATATTTGATAAGTTAATGATATGCTGTGCCTGCGTAAGTTTAACAGTATTTACCATGGCATCATTGTATGAATGGTCGTATATTGCTCCCATCCCGGGTTTGTTTAACAACAAATAGATGAGTGAGTACATATGCGACCATTATTTTTTTTATATAGTTTGTTATTGCTGTTACCTGTTTACATACAGGCACAGCCTATCCCCGTTCCCCATACTTACACAGCCCGGCTCGGTTACCTGCAACAACCGCTTAACTTTATCGGTAACCCTTCAGCACTCGACAGTTTTTTTTATCAGCTGCACCGTTTAAAAAATGATCCGCAAAAAAAGTTATCTGTTGTGCATATCGGCGATTCGCATATACAGGGCGATTTTATGACGGCCATATTAAGACAAGGTTTACAATCGTATTTTGGTAATGCCGGCAGGGGACTGGTTTTTCCACAACGCCTGGCAAAGTCCAATGCGCCGCTGGATGTTATCAGCAGTTCGGTAAATACCTGGGCCTATAACCGTTTGGTGTACACTAAAAACCAACCCGAGGCCGGTTTAAGCGGGTTTGCTATCAGTACCACCGGTAATATTGCCCAACTAACACTGGGTTTAAAAAACGATGAAAAATTTTCGGCCGTTACACTGATCACCGATGATGATAGGGAAAACAAATGGAGCGTATCCACCGGCGAAGCCGGCTTTTACCGGTATTACCTGCCTGACAGTAGTAACAGTTTTTATACTTATACCACGCTTGACAGCCCGGTAAGCAACCTCACCATCAGCACTATACCCACCACGCATACAAAAAGTTTTTACGGTGCTGTTTTGCATAACAACAGCGGCGGTGTACTGGTACATACCATTGGGGTTAACGGCGCCCGTTACGATCATTATAACCAGGCAGCCCTGTTCTGGCAACAGCTGCCTTTATTACAGGCCGACCTGTATATTGTTTCTTTAGGTACGAATGAAGCACAGGCCGCGGCCTTTAATGAAACACAGTTTAAAGAGAACCTGCAGCTTTTTTTGCAAAAAATAAAAGCGGTTTCACCAAAGGCCGGTATTTTAATTACCACCGCGCCTGATTCCTATAAACTGGGAAGATCTAACCTGGTATTGCGGCAGTTAAATAGTTTTATAACGGCTTATTGTAATGCCCATCAAATAAGCCTGTATAATTTATACCAGGTGGGGGGCGGTTATGGCAGCGCCTACCGCTGGATTCGCAGCGGGCTGATAAACCGCGACAGGGTACATTATACGGTAGAAGGTTACCGTGTACACGGCGAATTATTATGGCAGGCTATAGCAAACCGGTATAATAGTTTGTTTAGTGAATAGCTTTTTATCCAGGCTTATTTATTTTAATTAAGCCAGCTTTTGTACTACTATCAGCTTAGGTTGCGTCGCACACTGCACCGTCCCGTTCTTTGTGCATCATCCTTTTATAACAGCCGCTCTTCATCAGCACATCGGCAAATTATCAAATCAGCACATTAACCCCCCTTCACCAATTGTTTATTCGTTCTGAAACAAGTGCCCTTGAATAAAGCCACAATATGATCGTGCTGGTTGGTAACGGTTATATGGTACAAACCGGTTGACTTACCATTATGTATTTCCTTTGCCTCGGCCACCAGCACATCGCCTACATGTACGGGTTTGGTAAAGTTGATAGCGGTATCCAATGCAACAGATAGATTATTGCGGTTATTGCAGGCAAAGGCAAAAGCGCTGTCGGAAAAAGAGAAGGCAATGCCACCATGCACAATACCAAAGCCATTGATCATCTCTGGCCTTACGGTCATGCTTATTTTACTATAGCCTTCCTTTACTTCCAATACGGTAATGCCCAGCCATTGTGAAAACAGGTCGTGTTCCATCATATGGGTTACCACCTGGTCCGGAGTTGTAGTCATAACGTGCTTATTTACCTTTGAATTGTGGTTGTCTTTTTGCTAAAAAAGCATTCACGCCTTCGGCATAATCCTCGGTGGCTGCAGCCTGCTGCTGGAGCCTGTCTTCCGCGGCCAGCTGTTGTTCCCAGCTGTTTTGTTCCGAAGCCTGTAAAGCCTGTTTGGTTAATGCAAGCCCTTTGGTTGGCATATTGGCCAGGAAGAGCGCAATATTAAAAGCATTCTCTGCAAAAGGAACGTCATCGAAAACCTTATAGATCATGCCCATGCTTTCCGCATCTGCAGCACTCACTTTTTCGCCCAGCATCATGAGAGCTGTTGCTTTCTGAAAGCCGATCAGGCGAGGTAAAGTATAGGTACCACCACTGTCGGGTATTAACCCTATTTTAGAAAATGCCTGTAAGAACGAGGCTGATTGTGCCGCCACTACAATATCGCAGGCCAGGGCAATATTGGCACCAGCCCCCGCGGCAACACCGTTTACAGCAGCTACCACGGGTTTTTCCAGGGCTTTAATACGGCTTACGATGGGGTTATAATGCTCCGACAAAATTTTATTCATACCCGGTCCCTGTGGGTCCACTACTTCGGCAAGGTCCTGCCCCGCACTAAACGCTTTACCAGCACCGGTAATATACACACAGCGGATGGCGGGGTCTTTGCAATCATCCAAATGTTTCTGTAATAACAAAGCCATTTCCCGGTTAAAACTGTTGAGCTTTTCGGGGCGGTTAAGGGTAATGACGGCCACTCCGTCTTTAATTTCGAATAGTATGGAAAGCATAACGTAGTTTATTTAACAAACTTAAGCTAACTGGGGAATAATTTGGTAATTAGCTGATTTGAAAATTTGGTAATGAAACTGTACACGCATTTCATTATTGAGCAGGAATTGTATCAAACATTTTAGAAGCCTGCTATGTTATTGTAACCACAGAGTAGCACAGAGGAATTTCACGAAGTTGCACAGTGAAGAAAGCAGGTTTTGCAAATGCAAAATACCGCCACTAACCCGATGACTGGTATACAAGAAATATCTCCACACAATTACATAGAAAAAAACTCCGTGTTACACTGTGAAAAGAACTCAGTGATACTCAGTGGTAAAATCAAAGTCAACTACTGATAAACAGCAAAAACCCTTTAAAACCATAGCCCCTCCCGACTATTTTAAAAAGCATAATTTTGCACCAATTAATTATAACATGATACGCAAAGCAGCATTAAGAACGATTGAACTGGAAGCCCAATCAGTAGCCAACCTGGCCAATTATATTAATGATGATTTTGAAAAAGCCGTTACTGCCATATTAAACTGTAATGGCCGTGTAGTGATCAGTGGCATTGGTAAAAGTGCCATTGTGGCCCAAAAAATCGTTGCTACTTTAAACTCTACCGGTACACCCGCTGTGTTTATGCATGCGGCCGATGCTATTCATGGAGACCTGGGCATTGTACAACTCAACGATGTCGTGATCATTATCAGCAAAAGCGGCGAAAGCCCCGAAATAAAAGTACTGGTGCCCCTGGTAAAAAACTTTGGCAATACACTGGTAGCTATTGCCGGCAAGGCAGATTCCTACCTGGCAAAAGCCGCTGATTTATTTTTAAATACTACGGTTAACCAGGAAGCCTGCCCCAATAACCTGGCCCCTACGGCCAGTACAACGGCTCAAATGGTGATGGGTGATGCGCTGGCAGTTTGTTTAATTGAGGAAAGAGGTTTTCAGCGTGAGGATTTTGCCAAGTTCCATCCCGGCGGCGCTTTGGGCAAACAGTTATACCTGCGGGTACGCGACCTGTATATTCACAACGAAAAACCCATGGTAAGCCCCGACGAAAAACTAAGCTCCGTGGTGCTGGAAATGACCCAGAAACGCCTGGGCGTAACTGCTGTAACAGATGGTAACGATCATCTTTTAGGCATTATTACCGACGGTGACCTGCGCCGCCTGATCAAGAATAATGTGCCCGATGCCAACAGCCTCACGGCCAAAGATATTATGACTGCCAACCCCGTTGTTATTGCCCCGGACGAGCTGGCTATTGAAGCCCTGGATATTTTACGTAAAAGATCCATTACACAGATCGCCGTGGTAGATAATGGTATTTATTTAGGCATTGTGCACCTGCACGATATTATTAAGGAAGGGTTGATATAGGGAGGGTTTAAAAGTTCAAAGGTTCAAGCGTTCAAAGGTTCAAGAGGCTCAAAGGGTTGGGCCTTTATAGTTGCTGGTTAAGCTGGTGTACAAAGTTGTAGAGATTAAATGTTTTATGGCTTTGCAGTGCCTGGGTCACATTATTTTTTAAAGTCTGTTTATCTATATCACTCATCCGCTGTTTCAGTATAAGCTGGTAAGCTTTCTCCGTTAAAAGCCAGGCTTTTTTATCATTAAAATGATTGGCCTGTACATACTGATCGATCGCTTTCAATAATTCATCAATACCCTGTTTTTCGTGTGCGATTGTTTTAATTACTTCCACCGGCACCTGTGTTTTGGTAAAGGCCGGTGCCAGCATCAAGCGCAGGTTTTTAATAAATTTATCAGCACCGGGCCTGTCGCCTTTATTCACGGCAAATACATTGGCAATCTCCATCAGCCCGGCTTTCATGGTCTGTATCTCATCGCCGGCCTCGGGTACCACTACTACCACCGTTACATCGGCCAGCCCGGCAATTTCAATTTCGCTTTGTCCTACGCCAACCGTTTCTATCATTATATAATCAAAATCCGCCGCCAGTACGATATCGGTTATCTCGATAATTTTTGGATGCAGTCCGCCCATGGCACCGCGGCTGGCCAGGGAACGTATAAATACATTGGGATGGGTATACCAGTCGCTCATGCGGATACGGTCGCCCAATACAGCGCCCAGGTTAAAAGGGGAAGAAGGGTCTACACAAAGTACGGCTACTTTTTTGCCATTGGTTACCAGCTTATCCAGTAAAGCATCTACCAGTGTACTTTTGCCCGCTCCGGGAGGACCGGTAATGCCTATGACTTTGGTACCGGTATTCGGCTGTATGGATTGTAACAACTGCTGATAGTTGTCCGCTTCATTTTCTACCAGTGAAATAGCACGGGCCAGGGCCTTGATATCATTTTTTAAACTACCGGCAGTAATTGTTTGCCCCATGTTGTGCAGTGGATTAATAATACCCAAAGCTAAATGAAAATGCCGAAAGCTGAATGCTAAAAGCAAAACGCTATAGCCCGATTAAACCGGGAGTTTTTTAAAATAAACAATAGTAGTAACGGGAGAACAAAACGATAAGTATATTTAGGCATTCTGATTAACACAGATGATTATGACATTAGAAATAGAAATGACAAGACAGGATTATTTGGATTATAATATTTATCATTTCCTTAAAAACAGATTGGTCTCGACAATTGTAAACTCTCTGGCAAGTCTACTTGTCCTTCAATTGTTTATTCATGACAAGAAAACTGTTTCTGATATGAATCAGGTTATTATAACTTCCGTTTTATATTTAATTATTTACTTTCTTAGCGTTTACTACTCGCTTTACAGAAGCCTGAAAATACCTCATGAAAACGGAGTGATATTAGGCTTAAAAACATATGATTTTACAGATGAAGGAGTCGGTTACGTCGATAAAAACAACCGCGGCCAATATAATTGGAGCGTTGTTAAATCGATTAATGAAAGCAAAAAAGCTTTTTACTTATATGTTGATACTGAAGTGGCCATTGTAATCCCCAAAAGATATTTCAGCAATGAATTAAATAAGCATGAGTTTGTGGAGCTTGTAAAAAAGAATATAATGGTACCAGAAATTAACAACGTAAATATTGGATGATAAAAGGGTTAGCTGTAAAAATTCAACTACCCCTTTTATAAAACTTATTTAGCCAATAAAAACCTCACGCCAAATGAAATATTATTTGTGATGTTGGAAATATTTGCAGACGCGCTAAACCCTGATTGCTTTACCGCATTACCCTGGTTAACGGTTTGCCTGGTTGAAGAGTATTCAGCAGACAGTAGGTTGTTTAGCCCCAGCTCAAGGTGCAACCGTTTATTAACGGCATAAGACAACCCGGGCTTAATGCTTAAATTAACGTTGTTCGTTTTACTAATAAACTCATCAGGGCTTTGCTCTGTTCGCTCCTGTTTCATATTACTATACTTCAGGCTGCTCTCACCAAATAAATAAAAATCGCTTTTTGCGAGTTGTTTATACTTACGTATAAATACCCCTGTTGTAAAACCCTGATTTTTTATATTCAAAATTGTTTGGTTGGAAGAAACCTGTTTTTGTTTACCGGTACTGTAACCAAGTTCAACACCCACCACCAGATTATCTTTAATCGCTATGCCAATAGCCGGACTAATATTAAATCCTGAGGACTTTGTTTCGGCTGCGGCAATATCACTATTCAATTTAACTTGACCAAAAGATAAATTACCGCCCAGCAATGTTGACCCTTTAGTAATCTGTGCCTGTGTTGTTGTGGATGCAGCAATAATAAACAGTAAGGAGAAGAGTAATGTTTTTTTCATATGAACTGTTTTGGTTAAAGAATGCTATAAAGATGCAAACAAAAAAAGCAAATGAGTGAATAACTCATTTGCTTTAACGATAATTTATCCTAACAAAATCTAAACTTCGTAGTCAGAGCCCGGTAGTAAAGTCTAAATATTAACAGCTGAATACTGCATACTATTACTTCAACACCGCCGCACCAAAATAAGGTTGTAATACTTTTGGTATCGCTATTCCTTCCGGTGTCTGGTTGTTCTCCAGTAAGCTGGCCACAATACGTGGCAGTGCCAGGGAGCTTCCGTTCAAGGAATGCGTCAATTGTGTTTTACCCTTTTCATCTTTAAAACGGATCTTCATCCTGTTTGTCTGGTAGGCTTCAAAATTAGATACTGAGCTTACTTCCAGCCAACGCTCCTGGGCTGCACTGAATACTTCAAAGTCGTAAGTAAGGGCTGAAGTAAAGCTCATATCACCACCGCATAAGGCCAGTATACGATAAGGCAATTCCAGGCTTTGCAATAATTTTTCAATATGCAATACCATTTCGTTATGCGCTTCATAACTTTTATCCGGGTGTGTTAATTGCACTATCTCTACTTTCTCAAACTGGTGTACGCGGTTCAGGCCACGCACATCTTTACCAAAACTTCCGGCCTCACGGCGAAAACAGGGTGAGTAAGCGGTCATTTTAACAGGCAGGGCCGTTTCTTTTAAAATCTCATCCCTGAATATATTGGTAACCGGTACTTCGGAGGTTGGTATCATATAAAAGCCGTCGGCAGGCATATGATACATCTGGCCTTCTTTATCCGGTAACTGACCGGTACCATAAGCAGAGGCTTCGTTCACCATAAAAGGCGGCAGGTATTCGGTATAACCGGCGGCGGTATTGTAATCTAAAAAGTATTGTATCAATGCCCGCTGCAGTTTGGCGCCCTGGCCTTTGTATAAAGGAAAGCCGCTGCCTGTGATCTTGGAACCCAGTTCAAAATCAATGATATCGTATTTTTTTATCAGGTCCCAATGGGGCACAGCCCCTGCGTGTAAAGCAGGCTTGGCGCCGGCCTCTCTTACCACTTCATTCTCTTCCGGGGTTTTGCCCACTGGTACGCTGTCGTGTGGCAGGTTAGGCAGTTTTACCAGTTCATCATGCAGTTGTTTTTCCACTACTGCCAGCTGTTCTGTTATGGGTTGTAAAGTGGCTTTTAAAGCCGCTACTTCCGCTTTCTTTGCTTCGGCCTCTTCTTTCTGGCCTTTGGCCATTAAAGCACCTATTTCTTTGGAAGTACTGTTAACAACGGATTGATTGGTATCGAACGATAGTTGTAGTTTTTTTCTTTCGTCGTCTAACGCAATGATCGCATCTACCAAATGTAAATCGGCAAAATGCTTCCTGCTCAACCGGGCTTTCACGCCGTCTGTGTCCTGTCTCAGTACTTGTAATTGAAGCATAATTTTTAATAATTAGGCGGCAAAGGTAAATGTAAAAACCGAAGCGGGGAAAAGAAGGTGGACTAAAGAGGTGGGTATAAGGCGTAAGGCTTAGGGTTGAAGGTGTAGAGTATTAGATTAAAGTATCTATACTGTTATGCCGGTGAAAACAATGCAATTTTAAACGGGCTCTTGTAACTTTTCAACCCTTGAACATTTGAACCTTTGGAACCACCTATGTCCGGTCTGAAAATTTTGGCATTAATTTGGTTTGTCATTGTTTTGTCATCTAAAAAATATATATTGTATCATAAATCATTAATTATGAAAAAAGTAGCCGCTTTATTTATAGCAGTCGCCACCTTTGTGGTAGCCTGTACGCCCAAGGCTTCTCCCTCTGCAACGGAAGCTTTGATACCGGCCGAAAGCCGCGTTAAAACCGATAAAACCACTATCGATGCAGGCCAGGTAATATCATCTACCTCCTGTACCAAGTGTCACCGCGAGAAAGATTATTCCCGTGCCACTTACGACGAATTACGTCCTGTACTGGCATCCATGGTAAAAAAAGCCAAGCTGGATGAAAAAGAAATACAACAGATATCTGCCTATGTACACAGTAAGGCAAAAAAATAATATTTTAATAATCGTTAAAAAACAGCCACCCTTAAAAGGTGGCTGTTTTTTTGCAGGTACAGGGATAAGTACCATCCGTGCAGCTTCTCCCGGGGACAAATACCGGACTTCTCTATGTTAAGTTTATAATAACTGCCCGCAGTAATTAAACCGGTTGATTTTTATACAGTCAATAATAAAAATATTGTTATGGCCGAGAAGGACCTGTTACAAAATAAACACCTGTTATGGCGGGCCGGGTTTGGACCGGCGGTAGAACAACTGGACGACCTGGAGAAATACAGCGCTCAACAGTATTATAAAAAACTGGCAGCCCTTTCGGCAAAGAAGACAAATTATTTACAGGGCACAGATAAAGCTTTGGAGGACCTGTACACCGAAAATATAGGCAAAAAGGCGGCAGACAGAACTGCCGAAGAAAGGCGGGAGATACAACGGTTACAAACAGAAGCCACACGTAAACTAAGCAGCCTGTGGATGAGTGAAATGGTGAACAGTGAACAACAGTTAAAAGAGAAGATGGCCCTGTTCTGGCATGGGCATTTTGCCTGCCGCAGCAACAATGCCTTTTACCAGCAACAGTTATTACATATCATCAGGGATAATGCACTGGGCAATTTTGGTGACCTGCTGAAAGCCGTATCACATTCACCCGCCATGCTCACTTTTTTAAATAACCAGCAAAACCGCAAAGGCAGGCCAAATGAAAATTTTGCCCGTGAAGTAATGGAACTGTTTACCATGGGCCGGGGCAATTATACCGAAAAAGACATTAAAGAAGCGGCACGGGCCTTTACCGGCTGGACCGGTACACCGCAGGGCGAATTTGTGTTTAGAAAGAACCAGCATGATGCCGGCGAAAAAACCGTACTGGGTAAAACCGGCAATTTTACAGGCGATGATGTTTTGGATATTTTGCTCGAGAAAAAACAAACGGCCATTTATATTACCCAGAAGCTCTATCGTTTTTTAGTAAATGAAACGATAGATCCGCAACAGGTACAGTCATTGGCAGAAAAGTTTTATAAAAACAACTACGATATCAGCGCTTTGCTGAAAGATATTTTTACCAGTACAGCATTTTATGATAAAAAGAATATGGGCGCCCTCATAAAGTCGCCGGTAATATTGCTGGCCGGTATACAACGCATGATACCCATGCAACTGGAGGATGATAATGCCCTGTTAACCATACAGCGGGTATTGGGTCAGCTATTATTTTACCCGCCTAACGTGGCAGGGTGGCCCGGGGGAAAGACCTGGATAGACAGCAGTACCCTGATGATGCGCCTGCGGGTGCCACAGTTATTTACCGATGAAGACGAATTGAATGTTACACCCAAAGACGATGACGACCAGATGATGGGTATGAAACAGGCTAAGCCCAAAAAGAACCTGGGAGCCAAAGCCATTAGTGCCAGTATGAACTGGGAGCAGCATTACAAACAATTGAGTAAAGTAAAACGGGAGGAGCTGCTGCAAATCATCAGCAAATACCAGTTACAAACGCCCGGCGCACTAGCGCCCGAAACGATTAACAAATATGTTGACGGGGCAAGCCGCGAAGCTTACATCAGATCGGCCACCATACAGGTAATGAGTACACCGGAGTACCAGTTGTGCTAAGGGAAGCTGAAGGCTGAAAGCTAAAAGCTCAATGCAGAAAGACAGGAAGAAACCATCCCTGTATCAAGGTTTACTGTTGATGAGCGAGAGGGACGATGAACGGAGCGTCGCAACAGCTGCCCTATCAGGGAACAAAAGCCGGTAACAAAATAAAAAGACAACTGTATCTATATACTAAGGTCTGTATACTTTATACTAATATCTAAATACTATTGACCATGCTCATAAAACGCAGAACATTTATACAAACAGGTTCGCTGGCCACGGCATCCTTGTTATTACCCCGCTTTTTAAAAGCATTTGAAGGAGGGTATACTGTTCCACCAGGTAATAAGGTGGTGGTGGTATTACAGTTAAGCGGGGGTAACGACGGGCTTAACACGGTGATCCCCATACGTAATGATGTGTATTATAAACTGCGCCCGCAATTGGGCATAACAAAGGATAAGGCTTTACAATTGACCGATGAAGTGGGCCTGCACCCGGCATTGACCGGTTTTAAATCCTTATACGATGAAGGTAACCTGGGTATAATGAACAATGTGGGCTATCCCAACCCGGACCGGTCACATTTCAGAAGCATGGATATATGGCATAGCGCCAGTAAAAGCGATGAATACTGGCACCAGGGCTGGGTAGGCCGCTACCTGGATGCCCAGTGTAATGGTTGTGATAAACCCACCCAGGCCATTGAGATAGATGATGTGCTGAGCCTGGCATTGAAAGGCAAGGGTAATAACGGTATTGCGGTAAAAGATCCGCGTCGCTTATACGGCACCTCCAACGAAAAATTTTTTAAAGAGGTGATGAAACAGCACCAGCAGGCACAGGAAGAACAGCCGGTGGATTACCTGTATAAAACCATGGCGCAAACATTATCATCGGCCGATTATATTTTTAAACAAAGTAAGCTGCACCCTACCAGCGCTACCTACCCCAAGACCGACCTGGGTAATAATTTAAAAACAATCGCCTCGCTGATCTTCTCTGAGATCAACACCAAAGTATACTATGTTTCCCTGGGAAGTTTTGATACACATGTAGGCCAGGATGACCGCCAGTCGAAGCTTTTTAAAGATATGAACGATGCGGTGCTGGCTTTTACCAACGACCTGAAAGCCAATAACCGTTTTAATGATGTATTGCTGTTCACTTTTTCAGAGTTTGGCCGCCGGGTGGCACAAAACGCCAGCAACGGCACCGACCACGGTACAGCCAATAATATGTTTTTCATCAGCGGTGGCCTGCAGCAAAAAGGGTTGATCAATGCCATGCCCGACCTGGGCAACCTGCAGGACGGTGACCTGCAGCACAGCGTTGACTTTAAGAATGTATATGCTACGGTACTGAATAAATGGCTGGATGCGGATGATGTAACGATACTGGGCCGCAAGTATGATAAAATGTCGTTTATATAAACGGCTCTCTTAATTTTTCTCTCATCATATACAACATACACAATATGAGTGCCTTAAGGCACTCTTTTTTTGCCCGGAGATAAATTTTAAAAAAAAAATAAAGATTTTTTTGCGCAACCAAAAAGTTGCACATATATTTGCAACCGAATGGTTTCATTAAAACTATAACGCATGCGCAGAGATATATTCCAGGCCATTGCCGACCCCACCCGGCGGGCCATTTTAGTACTGATAGCCGTACAGGCCATGACCCCGAATGCGATTGCCGAGCATTTTGACAGCACCCGGCAGGCGGTATCAAAACACCTGAAGATTTTGCAGGAATGTGAATTGATAAAACCGGAACAACAGGGCCGGGAAATTTATTACCAGCTTGAAATTGAAAAAATGAAAGAAATAGATAAATGGCTGGAGCAGTTCCGGAAGATATGGGAAACCCGTTTTAATCAGTTAGACAACTTATTGGCAACCTTACAAAACAAAAAAAATGAACAGTAACCTTTTATTCGATTTTACGGTAGACAAAACAAACCACACCATCCGGGTAACCCGCGAATTTGGTGCGGAATTGAACCTGGTATGGCAGGCCTGGACCACCGCCGAATTACTGGACCAATGGTGGGCGCCCAAACCTTACTACGTTCAAACGAAGACATTACACTTTGCCGAAGGCGGACAGTGGCATTATGCCATGATAAGCCCCGAAGGTGATAAACACTGGTGCCTGGCCGATTATAAAACCATTGATCCTACCAAAAGTTATACAGCCCTGGACGCTTTTTGCGATGAAGCCGGCAACATGAATGCCGATATGCCCCGCACTTTTTGGACCAATGTGTTTACGGCAAACAACGGCACCACCACCGTAAATATCACCCTGCAATACCAAAGCCTGGCCGACCTGGAAAAAGTATTGGCTATGGGTATGCAGGAAGGCTTTACCATGGCCCTGGGCAACCTGGATGAATTATTATTAACGATTAAAAAATAAACCCATGCATCACTTACAATTTGATTTCCTGGTAGACAAGGAGAAAAACACCATCACCGTTAAACGGGAGTTTGCCGCCGGCCGCAGCCTGGTTTGGGATTGTTACACCAAAAGCGAATTACTGGACCAGTGGTTTGCGCCCAAGCCTTTTGCCACCAAAACAAAATCGATGGATTTCAGCGAAGGCGGCCACTGGATATATGCCATGGTTGACCCGGAAGGAACCGAGTACTGGGGCCGTACCGATTATACCAAAATACAACCCATAGACTTTTACCACTCTTTAGATGCCTTTTGCGATGCTGAAGGCAATGTGAACCCCGAGATGCCCCGTGCAGAATGGGAAGTAACATTTACCGACCTTAACAACAATGCCCTGGTACAAACCATTGTTACCTATAAATCACTGGCCGACCTTGAAACCGTGATACAAATGGGCATGGAAGAAGGACTGAAATTAACCCTGGAAAAACTGGACGAGCTGTTATTGGTACTGAATAAATAGGTTTGTTACCGGCAATAGGTTAACAGGCCGGCTTTTAGTAAATTACAGGTATTAATGCCTTTGCTGGCTCCTTAATTCATTCAGTAAAACCTTTGACACTATGGCAAAAACCGATTATAAAACAATTGACGAATACCATAGCGCTTTTCCTGCCGAAGTGCAGGAAAGAATGCAGGCCATCCGTAATATTATTCATAAGCTAGTACCAAAAGCCGAAGAAGTGATCAGTTACCAGATCCCGGCTTTTAAATACCATGGCTTTCTTATTTATTACTCGGCCTATGCCAAACATATCACGCTCTCCAGTCCCTGGAGCCAGGCTTTACTGCAGGCTTTTGATGCCGACTTAAAGAAAATGAAAGTGACCAAATCGGCCATACAACTGCCCAATAACGAGCCCCTGCCAACTGACCTGGTAAAACGTATTGTTGCCTTCAGAAAAAAAGAGAACGAAGCGGGAAAATAATACACACCAGCTTTATACAGCGGCCGGCATTGAAATGCCGGCCGCTGTAATTATATGTCAACGTTGTTTATACCCTGTAAGTCATTTTATTTTTGCCCTCACCCGTTTCTTAAAATAAATGGCCGATTCCTATCCGGTAAGTATAGTAATCTCGTAAAGCAGTTGTATTTTGCCGTTTTATATGAGCAACGAGCCTATTATCATAGTTGACCATTTAACCAAACAGTTTAAAACCGCCGCTGAGCCTTCAGTGCGTGGTATTTCGCTGGCCATCAGGCAACACGAGATTTTTGGTTTACTGGGGCCGAACGGGGCCGGTAAAACCACTACTATTTCCATGTTATGCGGCCTGTTTCCACCCACTAGTGGCAGCATCACTATTAACGGTATTAATTTACAGCAACACAGCGATGCCGTAAAACAACTGATAGGCGTAGTACCGCAGGATATTGCCTTATACCCAACTTTAACCGGCCGCGAAAACCTTGTTTTTTTCGGTCATATGTATGGCCTGAAAGGCAAGCCGCTGCATGATAAAATAGATGCCTGGCTCGAAAAACTGGGTTTAAGCGCTAAAGCAAACAGGAAGGTAATGGAGTATTCCGGCGGTATGAAAAGACGTATTAATTTAATTGCCGGTATTCTACATAATCCCAAAGTGTTGTTTTTAGATGAGCCGACCGTAGGTGTAGATGTACAAAGTCGTAATGTGATCATTGAACGGTTAAAAGAGCTGAACGCCGAAGGAACTACTATTATTTATACCTCCCACCATATGGAAGAGGCGGAGCATTTTTGTACGCGGGTATCCATTATTGATCATGGTAAAATTTTAGCGGAAGATGAACCCCGGGCCTTAATTAACGCCTATCCAGGCAGCAAAAACCTGGAAGACGTTTTTTTACACCTCACTAAAAGAAAACTACGGGATTGATGTTTACGAAACTAAAAGCCATTATCAGGAAAGAAGCTATCATCCTGCTCAGGGATAAGATCGGCCTGTCCATTCTTTTCCTGATGCCCATGGTGCTCATTTTTGTAATGACCATTATACAGGATGCCGCTTTCAGAAGCATTAACGAAAGCAGCATTCCCATTGTATTTGTAAACAATGATAAAGATTCACTGGGTGATATGGTTGAACAGGGCCTGCGTAATAATGAGCTGTGCAAATACTACGACTCTATCAACGGTAAACCGGCCACACTGGAAACGGCCAGGCAGGCCGTGGCTGATGGTAAATTTTTATTGGGCATTGTTGTACCGCAAAATGCCACCAAAGCCATCCGGGAAAATGTATCGCAGTTAATTGATGAATCTATTAACCCGGCGGAAGCTGCTGCAGCCATACAGGGCATGAAAGATTCGGTAGAGATCATCATCCTTATTGACCCCGTTACCAAAAAATCATTCATTTCTTCTATTACCAGTGCCTTAAGGGAGTTTATATCGGAGGTAAAGACAAAGATCATGTTCGAGACCTTCTCCGAACAAATAGCCGAAGTGATACCCGAAGGCGGTAAAAAACCCGGCAACACTTTTAACCGCTCGCAAATATTCCGTTACTCCGAAGAATATGCCTCGAAGAACAACAGTGCGATCATTCCCAATGCCGTGCAGCACAATGTACCGGCCTGGACCATCTTCGCCATGTTCTTTATTGCCATTCCCTTATGCGGCAGTATTATGAAGGAAAAATCGGAGGGCAGTATTTTCCGGTTGCATACCATGCCTACCTCCTACCTGTTATTAATGCAGGGTAAAGTAATTGTATACCTGATAGTGGGCCTGATACAGTTCCTGTTAATGTTATGTGTAGGCCTGTACATATTACCGCTTTTTGGCCTGCCGCCGCTGGTAATGGGCGATAGTTTTTCCGGCATACTGGTATTAACCCTGGCCACTTCTTTAGCAGCAACTGGTTATGGTGTATTAGTGGGTACGCTGGCCAATACCGAACAGCAGGGTGCTATACTGGGGTCTTTATCGGTATTATTGCTATCCGCCTTAGGCGGCATTTGGGTGCCCACTTACGTTATGTCCAAAACCATGCGTAATATCAGTGAAATATCGCCCCTTAACTGGGCGCTGGAAGGCTACTATAATTTATTTTTACGTAATGATGGATTGAGTTCCGTACTACCGGCTACCGGCAAACTATTAGCTTTTTTCATCATAACCATTGCTATTGCGATGACCGTAAATAAAATGAAAAGAAAAATATAACAATGGACCAGCAACAGATCATTGCCGATATACAACAGTTTATTCAGCAAAATATAATGGCAGAACACGTAGCCATTACACCCGGCTCCAACCTGCAGGATGCAGGCCTGGACTCTTTCTCCACTGTAGAGGTAATTTTATTTATAGAAAGGCAATTCGGGGTAGCTATACCGGATGAGCATTTATTACCGGAAAATTTTAAAACCCTGCAGGCTTTATCGGCCCTGGTATTGCAACTAAAAAACAACTAAGTTTACCCGTAAAGATTATTGCTTGAATTCCTTTTTACATAAACTGCCCGCGAAAGTTTATTTAACCGGCTCCGATTGTTTTCACCTGGTACTGGACAAACACGCCAAGAAATACCAGGCAGGCGGGAATGTAATGCGTATTGTTTTTAATACGGAAGACCGTGTTGATAGCAAAAACCTGCAACAAATATTTGCGGGTTCGCCGGTCATACATTGGTTATGCAATATACAGCTGAAGGCCGGCGCATTATTTGGCCGTCCCTATTGGCAATATACCAATAAGGGCCATGAGATCATCATCCGGGCACACCATCACGATGTATTTAATGAAATACCGGGTATCGTTCTGCAACGTGATATACCGGTTGAAGGCGAAAGGTTTATTGAATGCGATATTATTGAATACCCCGACCACCGCTCACTGATCGTTATTTCGTGGAACCACATATTGATCGATGGCCGCGGCATTGGTATGCTTATCAGCCACCTGAATGAAGTAACAGCCGGTAATTTCTCTGCCAACATCAGCAACCTTTTTCCGGCCAAAGAAAAACCATCCGGCATATTGGCGCATATACGCAATATGTATAAGGTTAAAAATTTTATTGAGCAATCGTCCAAACCGCCCCTCGCATCAGTGGCCGCAGTCAGTAGTAAGGCAAGGGCCGCCTTTAAAACCAAAATCATCTATTTTAACGAGGAGGAAACCGGGCAAATTCACCGGAACGCCATTTCACATGGGGCCCGTTTAGGACCTAACCTGTTTTATATAGCCTGCTGCAGCCATGCTGTTAATAAATTATTAAAGCAAAGAAATACCCAGGGTACCTTATGGTTGCCCGTTCCTTACGACGGGCGTTTACGGGGAGCAGTGGGGCCTATTATTTCCAATACGGTGGCTTTTTTCTTTTATCGTATGCCGCAACAGGTTTTACAACAGGTTAAACAAACCGTCAGCAGTTTATCGGAGCAAATGACGGAACAAATAAAAAACAAACGCCCCCAGTTATACAGTCAACTGTTGAACATGATGCGGCATTTACCCGTTTGGTTATATTACAAGCTGGTAAATAAAACCGGTGAAGGTACTTTTACCAGTTTTGTATATTCTGCTACAGGTGAAGGCTTTAACAACCATAAAAGCTTTATGGGGCATGCCGTTTCGGGGCTTACTATTTACCCCTCGCCAACATTTCCCCCGGGCCTGACCTTTTCCTTTTTAAAATTCAATAACGCTTTAAATATTAATATTGCTTATTCTCCGGATATTATAGATACATTTGAAATAGCATTAATTGAAGAGGAACTAAAAAAACTGCTTTCCACCGCTTCTTAAACCAGCGTTTACAGGATATAATAACGCTGTTTGCTTTGTACCAGTTAATCATGAGCCCAACCATTGACCATACAGATATTGTAATAATCGGAGGCGGTATAGCCGGGGTAGCGGCAGCTATCGCTGCTGCACAGGCAGGGCGCCGTAAGGTGGTACTGGTAGAAAAAGCGCCTTATTTAGGCGGAAAAGCCACTGCCGCAGAAGTGGGTACCATTTGCGGGCTTTACCAATACGATCACCGGCCCCAGCCCCGTTTTATGGTACATGGGTTTGCCCGGTTTTTTGCTGAACAGTTACAAAGCGCATCCGAAACCCAACCCCTGATTAACGAATATCATTTAGCATACCTGCCTTACCAGGTAGCACATTTTAAAATACTTTGCAGCCAACTCCTGCAACAGGCCGGCGTAACCGTTTTACAATGGGCTACCGTGGTAGGAATAACCGAGCAAAACCATATCATTAAACAGGTACAGGTACAAACGGCCGGCAGCCTGTTACACTATCATACCCAAGCCGTAGCAGATTGTTCCGGCGAAAGTATAGCCGCCAGGTTTTTGTCATTACCCTTAATTGAAAGCGATAACTACCAGGCCGCTGCCCAGGTTTTTACACTCTCGGGTATCAGTGAAACAAACGAAACCAGGCTTTCCTTTATCATTTTAAAAGCTATCGGCAAGGCTATTTATGATAAAACCGTTCCCGATTATTTTGATCGTATTTATTTAATTCCGGGCTCATTACATAACGGCATTGCTGCTTTCAAAATAGGCATCCCGGTACCTGTAACCTTTGGGGCGGGCAACCTCCAACAGTTACACCAAACGGCCTTACAATTTATAACCCGCCTGGTGGAGTTTTTAAAAGATGCCGTAACGGCTTGCCAGCATATAAAACTGGAACATATTGCGGACGAAATAGGTATCCGTACAGGAGTTCGTACCCTGGGCAAATATGTATTAGAGAGTAACGATATACTGGCATGTAATCATTTTAACGATGCCATTGCCAATGGTTCCTGGCCCATAGAAATATGGCAGCAGAATAAACGGGTGGCCATGCAATACTTCCCGAAAGACAGTTATTACCAGATCCCCGCCCGGTGTTTACAATCGGCACATATACCTAATCTTTTTGTAGGAGGCCGTTGTATTTCTGCAACCGACGAAGCCATTGCCAGTGCCCGTGTAATGGGCATTTGTTTACAAACAGGTTATGCCGCCGGACTGCTGGCCCTGGGACATGTACAAAATACAGTACCGGAACTAAGTATACAAAGGCTACAAAAGCAGCAACTGAAAACTGTATTTTCGCAATATGAAGAAGTACCCGGTATATGAGGTGTTGCAACAGGCCGCTGCCCGCTGGCCAAACCAACCGGCTGTACATGATGAAGCAGGAACCATAAGTTTCAGTGAACTTTTTACCCAGGCAGAAATATTACGTGTACAGTTAGAAAAGACGGGCATATTACCCGGCATGGCCGTTGGTTTAAAAGCCAAAAATGGCCGTGATTTTATTACCGGCCTCTTTGCCATTGTAGGCAGCGGGGCGATAGCTTTACCCATCTATCACCAGTTAAAAGCCGTAGAGATCGACGAACTGGTACAACAGACCGGCCTGCATGCCTGGATAGATGACCATAGCGGTACTGCCTATCAACAGGAAAAACTTCTTGTCCTTACGCCCTCCTTTTCGCTCGGCTTCTCCGATCAGCCTTTTACTACTTCTTTTGCTCCTTTTGTTAATAACCCGGCCTTTGTCCGCTTTACTTCCGGTACTACCGGTAATGCAAAAGGAGTAATTATTTCCCACCGATCGGTAATAGAACGGATAGATGCCGCCAATAACGGGCTGCAGTTAGGGCCTGGTGACACGGTGGTATGGGTATTACCCATGGCCTATCACTTTGTGGTATCAATTGTACTATATGTAAAATACGGCGCGGCCATAGCAGTAGTAAAAGATTTTTTAGCCAAGAATATCATTGAGATCACCAATAACCATAAAGGTACTTTACTGTATTCATCACCGGTACAGGTGCGGCTACTGGCCAACGATACCAGCGGGGTAATGATGCCTTCTTTAAAAAAAGTTATATCCACCTCCGCTGGCATTTCACCGGATATATGTATTGCGTTTAAAGAACGTTTTAAGGTGGCGGTTAGCCAGGCTTATGGCATTATTGAAATAGGCCTGCCCATGTTAAACTTCTTTCAGTCGGAGGAGCACCCGGAGGCCGTTGGCTATCCCGTGCCGGGCTACGAGATCGGTATTTTAGACGAAGACTATCAACCGCTTCCCGATGGCACTATAGGTTACCTGGGCATAAAAGGACCCGGTATGTTTGATGCCTATTTACAACCGGTTAAACTGCGGGAGGAGGTATTGGTGAATGGTTATTTTATCACCGCAGACTTTGCCTCCCGTTCAGCAGACGGGTTAATAAAAGTGGAGGGACGTGCCAAATCGGTGATCAATATTTCCGGCATAAAAGTTTTTCCCGAGGAGGTAGAAGCCGTATTGGAAAGCTATGAAGGCATTGCCCAGGCCAGGGTAAGTAGTGAGCCGCACCGCTTATTAGGTCAGATCATTGTGGCTTCTATTGTACTGCGTCCGCAGTCAATCGTCAATACGGAAAACGTGATACAGTATTGCCGTAAACGTTTATCCAATTTTAAAGCGCCGCAAAAAATAGTTATTGTGGATAGTTTACCCATGACCAAAACAGGTAAGCTGCAGCGGTCATAAGTAAGTGTTGAAAGCTAAATGCGGAAAGCTGAAAGCCGGGTGCAAAACATTCCTACGCCGCATATTTTCTTTTACGTACATATTGGTAAATAAATGCCGCCAATACCACCAGCAATACCGGCACCACAATATTTACAAACTGCCAGGTAGCTTTTTGATCACGCACTTTTACCGGGTCCAGTAAACGCAGGGTATAACTTTTTGCACGGGTTTCTAAAATACCCGAAGGGTTCAACAGGTATTCCAGTACATTGTTGTAAAAGGTTTTATTGGCATAGGTATAACCCGTAAACAGGTTGGTGCCCATTGGTAAGGGACCATTCATCTGGCTGTACAGGTTCATGGCAATATCACCATCGGCTACCACCACCATCTGGGTAGGTTCATCACTACTCTCTTTATAGGGTACATTTAAACTGCGCAGGCTATCCTGTATAGCCCTCGATGTACGGTTTTTAAAGGCTGAAGTAAATTTTCCTTCCAGTAAAACGGCCACCGCCGTATCTTTTACCGTAAAGGTCTTTATATCCGGTGCAATCTGCATGAAATCAAAGTTGATAATGGCTGGTGCCGGCAATACCCTGGCATTGGCGGAAGAGCGTAACAGGAATGTTTTTTTTATGCCCGGCGTCGTTATCGTATCCAGCGTATTAGGGAACATAGCCCGCACACCATCCAGGTTTTTACTTATCGGGTGATTGGTACCATTCAGTATAGGGAAAAACGGCCAGTCAACCAGTCGTTGCTGCTGCCCGGCCCCCTGCTCACCGGTTATTTGCGGCAGTTTGTCTGATTGCATATCCTGTAATAAATTCTGGTTTAACCGTACACCGTATTTAAAAAGCATGTCTTCTAAATTCAGGCCCCGGTCATAAGCAGTAAAGCCACCGGACTTATATAAGCTGTCAAACTCTGCATACATGTTGTCTACCATCCAGAATATCTTGCCACCACGCATCAGGTATTGGTCAATCTTCAGTTTATCTTCATCGCTGAATGGTTGGGTAGGTTTTAATATCACCAGGGCATTAAAGAAAGAAGGAATAAAAGGTGCGGTCCTGATATTCACCGTATCAAAACGGTATTGTTGTGCCAGTGTTCTCACGGCATCATCAACATTATAGCCCCAGCCCTCACCATGCCCCAGAGCATAGCCCACTACCGGCTTTGTTTTGGCTGTAACTTTTTCAATGGCGCTGCCGAATTTATATTCCAGTGTTGCCTCCACATCATTATATAAAGCAGCCATCTCCTCGGTTTGGGTGCCATAAGAACGCATTCCTTCTAAAAGGTTAACCCCAACGGAAGTATCGGCATAATGTATCACCGCACCGGGTAATACCAGTTTTTGCTTCATTTCATCGCCCACTTTGCCGGGGGCCTGTAAAGTATAGGGGCTTATATTATAGAAGTAGGCGATAGAGTCCAGCACATAAGCGGCGGTAGAGTCATCCAGGTTTTTTAAGGGATCGATAAAGTTGATGGTGATATTACGCTGGTTCACCTCTTTATATTCCTGTAAAAATTCACGGGTACTGTTGGCCAGTTTCCTGAAGCCGGCCGGAAATTCGCCTTCTAAAAAAACGTCAATGGTAACCGCGCCATCCAGCGAACGCAATAGGTTTTTAGTAGCATGGCTAAGGGTATACCTTTTCTCCTGGGTAAGATCTATACGGGTATGCACCAGCGAAGCCAGTAAGTTAACACCTGCTACTACGGCCAGTAAAATGATCCACCAATATTTTGTTGCTGTTAGCTTTTGTAACAGGTTGTTCATACTATCGCTTTAATAAATTCCGGTTGGTAACGGTAAGGAAAAGAAAAATAAGGCTCAGGAAATAAATAATATCACGGCTGTCCACTACCCCGCGGCTGATACTTTTATAGTGAGCATCAATACCTATCAGCTCCACATAATAATCGGCACCACCATTTAAACCCACCAGTTTACTGATGGCGTTAAAGCCGTAGTATAATAAAGCACAGGCAATGAGGCTGCCGATAAATGCCACCACCGCATTGTTGGTAAAACTACTGGCACAAATACCAATGGAGGTAAATACGGCTGCCAGAAAAAAGAGGCCGATATAAGAGCCGGCTGTTGCACCGGTATCAATACCACTGTTGGAGGATAACGCCTGTACAGAATAAATATACACCAGTGTCGGTATCAGGGCAATCACTACCACTACCAAACTACCCAGGTATTTACCGTTTACAATCTGGCGGCGGGTAAGCGGCTGCGTTTGTAACACTTCAAAAGTGCCGCTCCTGAATTCATCGGCAAAACTACGCATGGTAATGGCCGGTATCAGTAATAACAATACCCAGGGGGCCAGCTCAAAAAAACGGTCGAGCGAGGCATACCCAAAGTCTAATATATTGCCCTCAAAAACAAAAAGCATTAAACCGTTTACCAGCAGGAAAACGACAATGGCGATATAACCGGTAAGGCTACTGAAAAACTGGCGGAGTTCTTTTTTACAAATAGATATCATAAATACAACCCAAGATACGATTTATCGTTATATGAAAAAGTGGAGAATGACGATGTATATGTTTTTGATCTAAGATCTGGAACGAAGACAAAAATCAAAAAGGTGATTATCCGGGTTAACGATTAGCTGGTGTTCGCTATATCGTCTGAATCCCTCATTGCGTTTTTACCCGCAGATAACGGGGATTTGTACCGCTGATCTTCGCTGATACTTTTTCTTATCTGTGCCGATCAGCGGTTTTCTTCTCTGCATCATCTGTGGAAAAGCAGTACTGATTGATCAGAAATAAAATTTCCTCTTCTCTCTGCATTCATTAATCAATTAACATATAGATACCCCTTATTAGTTGTGTATCCCTCATTATAAACAAGGTGATTATCCGGGTTAACGATTAGTTAGTGTTCGCTATATTGCCAGAACCCCTCATTGCGTTTTTACCCGCAGATAACGGGGATTTGTAACGCTGATCTTCGCTGATATGTTTTCTTATCTGTGCCGATCAGTGGTTTTCTTCTCTGCATCATCTGCGGGAAGCAGTACTGGTGCATCAAAATGTGCCACCCACAACAATACTGTTAGTTCAGGACGCAAGGAGCTATACCCATAGCACTGTCCCTGGCTTATAAAAGTATATAGGAGTGAAGTACGCAGTCAAGAAAGGGAATGTGGTCTGCATACTATTATCTATATACTAATATCTAAATACTACTATCTGCTACTAGGGAACGTATTTCTTTACAATTACACAGGCATTGTGGCCACCAAAGCCAAAAGTATTGCTCAGGGCGGCGTTTACCACTCTTTTCTGTGCCTTGTTAAAGGTAAAGTTCAGGTTGGGATCCAGTTCCGGATCGGGTGTGAAATGATTGATGGTTGGTGGTACAATATCGTGTACCACAGCCTGGATACAGGCAATGGCTTCAATTACACCGGCAGCGCCCAGGCAGTGCCCGGTCATACTTTTGGTGGAACTGATGTTTACTTTGTAAGCGTGCTCACCAAATACATGCAGGATGGCCTTGGTTTCAGCTATATCACCTAAAGGTGTTGATGTACCGTGGGTATTAATATAGTCAATATCCTCGGGTTTCATACCGGCATCATCCAAAGCAGCCAGCATTACATTTTTTGCGCCCAATCCATCAGGATGTGGGGCGGTAATATGGTAGGCATCGGCACTGGCGCCACCGCCTACTACCTCGCAAATGATCTTTGCACCGCGGGCTTTGGCATGCTCCAGTTCTTCCAGTACCAGTACACCGGCAGCTTCACCCATTACAAAACCATCACGGTCCTTATCGTAAGGGCGGCTGGCAGTTTTAGGATCGTCGTTACGTTCGCTCATGGCTTTCATGGCATTAAAGCCACCTACACCGGCTTCGCTGATAACGGCTTCACTACCACCGGTAACAATAATATCGGCCTTACCCAGGCGTAATAAAGTTACGGCATCAATAATGGCATTGGTACTGCTGGCGCAGGCGCTGGTAACCGCATAGTTAGGACCACGCAGGTTATGACGCATGCTGATCTGGCCGGCAGCAATATCCAATATCATCTTGGGAATAAAGAAAGGGTTGAAACGGGGGGTACCGTCGCCTTTGGCAAACTCGGTAACCTCCTGCTGAAAGGTAATTAAACCGCCAATACCGCTGGCAAACACTACGCCTATACGGTCGGGGTTAATGTTCTCTTTGTTCAGTCCGGCATCGGCCATGGCCTGGTCGCTGGCCACCAGGGAAAACTGGGTGTAACGGTCAATTTTCCTGGCTTCTTTTTTATCAAGATACTGTACGGGGTCAAAGTTTTTTACCTCGCAGGCAAAACGGGTTTTAAACTTAGAGGCATCAAACTGTGTAATCATATCGGCACCGGAAACACCATTGATCAGTGCATTCCAATACTCATCTATCGAATTTCCAAGGGGTGTTAAAGCCCCCATGCCGGTAACAACTACTCTTTTTAACTCCATATAGCCAATTTCTAATGATTCAAAAGTTTCGCGGGTTGAGATAAAAACCGCCTTCGCTGCATAACAACAGAAGGCGGTATTATAACATTTATCCCTCCCTGGTTTTAGCTAAAAAATAACCTCAAGGGGCGGACAGGTAAATTTAATTACTTAGCGTGTTCTTCCAAATAAGAAACTGCCTGACCAACAGTAGTGATGGTTTCAGCTTGCTCGTCCGGAATGGAAATATTGAACTCTTTTTCAAATTCCATAATTAATTCAACGGTATCCAACGAATCGGCACCTAGATCATTTGTAAAAGAAGCCTCATTGGTAACTTCCGCTTCGTCAACTCCAAGTTTGTCAACGATGATCTTTTTAACTCTTGATGCAATGTCTGACATGTCTATTTAATTTAGTTATGGGTGCAAAAATAGAGTTTTTGCTTTAATCTGCGCTGTTATCCAAAAAAATTTGACATTCCACCAAACTTTATCTTTCTGCCATTGCGTTCCCACTACACATTCAGGCGCCTTCCTCATATCTCTTCTGTTACTGTTAAACCATGCTTATGCTTTGATTATACACGTGTTACGTAATACTAAACTTGTATATCCAGCTTAGTTTAAAGCTTATTTACAGTCTATTTATGCTTCGGCATGTATTTTTCCATATACTTGCCTACTGCTTTATTATAAGCGTCCAGCATGGCCGAACGCTGTTTGTTCAACTGCTCGTTCAGCGTATTAAATTTTTTACTGGCCTCGTTCATCTCTTTTGCCTGTTTATTAAAGGTGTCAATTTCTTCTTTAGTCAGCTTACCGCTTGGTTTGGCCTTAAATGTTTTCTCGGCTTTTTGAAACGCTTCCAGTTGTACAAAAAAATCGGTAAATATTTTTGCCGATGAGGCTTCCTCTTTATAAAACTGTAAAGCTTCCCTGCTGGCCTGTACAAGGGATGCATCGTTATTAAAAGCATTAATGCTCCTTAATTTAACCAGGCCCTCTTCGGCGGCCGTGCCCATAGCGTTTATATTTTGTTCTATAGCAACAACCTTACCGGGTTTATTGCTGTTCATATTTTCCAGCAGGTACATTTCCTCTTTATAGGGCTTAAAAAATATCAGGTACAGCTCATTATGGTGTTTTAATAACTCCCCGGCCACCTGGTGTTTTTTGCTCAGCTTGGTCTCTTCCGTAACAAGGGTAACATTGTTTTTAGCGGCAAATGCCGCCTGGGCCGTCTGGCTCACCTCGTTAGCCTCGTCCAGCTTTTCCATTGCTTTTTCTTTAGCCAGCAGGTAGGCTTCCATGGCATCATAACTTTGTTCGGCTATTTCCTCCATATTAACAATCTTGGCATACTGCTCATTAAACACTTTTTCCAGCAAACGGTAATAAGCTACGGTGGAGTCGCGATAACTCCGATCGCCCTTCCAGTGAGGCATGGTTTGAATTTTTACCCTTGTTTCATAAATACCATTTACCACTTCCATACGGCGTTTTTCAATTTTCCGGGCGCTTTTATTATGTGCCGTAGCGCTTAAATAGGCCATGTATACACTGGCCAGTTTATTATTGGCATCGCCAATATAGCCCATGTAATCACCGGCATTATCAAAGTTCTGTGCATGTAGTGGCGCACCGCTCATTATACAGGCGGCAAAAGCAATGGTTACAAAAAGTTTTCTCATCATTTCGCTGTGCTATTTAGTGTTTATAAAGTCTGTAAGAATTAAAAAAGTTTCTTCAATATACCCGTCTTCCAGTAAGCTTTCCAATATAAGTCCGTTTACCGTTTTCAGGTAACTGTCCGTTTGCAGTTTTACCGCATCGGCGGCCAGGTTATGTATAGAAAGTTTTGTTGCCCGGTAGGTATCGGGGTCTTTTTCACGCATGAAAGAATTGTTTTGGGCTGCCCATTTTTCAAAGGCCGCGGCCTGCAAAGGCACGGTTATCATTTTTTTTGCCGTTAACTGATTATAATCCGCTACCTGTTTAAAAAACGCCGAAGAACCCTGCCTTGTTTTACTGGCTGTTGCCAGCGCCGCTACCGGTAGGCCCGCCAGGGGTTTATAATATGCATTGCGGCTTACCTCATCGGGTTTTAATGATGTGGGGAAGGACGCTTCCCTGTAGCCCTCCATATCCATCCAGTCCGGCAATACAATATCGGGTATCACCCCTTTTTGCTGTGCCGTTGAACCATTCAACCGGTATAATTTGCCCAGGGTGGTTTTTACAAATGTGCTGGTCTGTGCCGTAGTACTCACGGTATCCATGGGTAATACCTGCTGCATGGTAGCCTTACCAAACGTGTTACTGCCCACAATCAGGGCCCGGTTATAATCCTGTAAAGCAGCCGCCACCACTTCCGATGCGGAGGCGCTTTGCCCGTTAACCAATACAGCCAGCGGACCATCATATATTACACCCCGGTTAGGGTCCTTCAGGTAAGTAACTTTGGGCCCTTTATCCTTATAACCCATCAACGGACCGTCATTTATAAATATACCTGCAATCTCTAAAGCTTCCATCAGCGAGCCGCCGCCATTGTACCTGAAATCTAGGATAAGGCCGCTGATCTGCTCCTTCTTCATTGCTACGATCTTCTTGGCCATATCATTGGCACAGCCACTGCCCTGTTCATCATCCCAGGTGGTATAAAAATCCGGCAGCGACATATACCCGATCTTTTTGTTATTAGCCCCTGTTCCCTGTAAAATAAAGCCCTGGATAATATTTTCATCCTGTTCATGTTTGGCTTTTTTCAGGGTAACGGATTTTATTGTTCCATCCTGTTTGCGTACGGTAATGGCGGCTTTTTGCACGGCAGCATCTTCTATCAGTTCATACACCTCTTCTACCGGTACCAGTGAAACATCCGTTACTTCCTTTCCTTCCGGTTGCACCTGTAATAACTGGTCCTGCTGGTTCAGCTCGCCGCTTATCCAGGCCGGTCCGCCGGGTGCCAGCCGGGCAATCACAACCTTGCCGTCCTCCGTTTCATCCATATCAAAACCAAAGCTCAGCGCTTCCGTACTCAGGCCTTCCTGGAACACCCTGTTATCAACCTCCGAAAAATAATTGGTATGCGGATCATAGGTCGTGGCCAGGCTGTTCAGGTAGGTTTCCTCCAAAAAAACATCCAGGCTTTTCGAGGTAAATTTATTGGCATGCAGGGCGTTCTTTTTTATTTTCTCCCTTACCGCCGCTTCATTTTTTTCAATAATCTTATCAAACCCAGCTCCGGGTTCCTTCTGTAAGGATATGGTATAACAGTTCACCAGCGTAAGGTATTTATACCAGTTGGTGTAGCGTTGCTGTAATGCCGGTAAGGTGGCCGAATAGGAGGCCGCCGCCGTGCGGGATAAAGTAATCTCTTCCTTTGCAGTAAAGTTCAGCGGCTTTTGCAACAGGGCCCTGGTAAGTGAATCGGCTCTTTCAACCGCCCGCTGGTACATCGTTTTTAATAAGGGGTAAAACTGCCAGCTCTTACCATTTAACTCATCATCCAGTTGGGTACTGAAGGAGGCCAGTTTATCATACTCCGGCTGCAAAAAAATCCGCTTCTGGGGGTCCAGCGTTTTAACCAGCGTATTAAAAAAACTCACCGAAAAACTATCATTAACGGGCCGGGGGGAAAAGTGGTTTATTTCAATCACCCGTTTTAATAAAACGGCTTTGGGTTTAATTCCTGTCTGTGCCCAGGAAAAACTGGCAAACAACAGGCCGCCTGCAGTAAGGGTGGTTCGGGTTCTATGGTGCATAATCAGTTTTACTTTTACAAAAACATAGCCCTAAAATAAAGAAATTATAAGACCTGTCAACAATCTATCGCGCTATCGTTGTTTTAATTTTTTTTACTGTAATAATCACAAAATCAAAAAAATATATTTTTTTATCCTGTTAACAAAGCCCATATGAGTTAATAGTAAAATATAAATCGTAATTTGGGTAACAACAATTTCCAATTATGCCATTGAAAATAATTGATCACGGATCTGCTGAATACGAACAAATGGTGCGCCTGCGCGACGATATTTTACGCAAGCCGCTGGGTCTTAGCTTCTCCGCGGAAGAACTGGAATTGGAAAAAAATAATATCCTCATTGCTGCTTTTGAAGATGACCTGATGCTGGGTTGCTGTATGCTCATCGATAAGGAGCCGCCAACCGTCCGCCTGCGCCAGATGGCCGTATTAAACAACCTGCAGGGTAAGGGCATTGGCCGTGCTTTAATGAACTTTGCCGAAAACCTTTCCCGCGACCGCGGCTATAAAACCATCACCATGCATGCCCGCAAAGTGGCCGTAGGCTTTTACGAACGGGTGGGCTACCAGGTTACGGGCGATGAATTTATTGAGCTAAACATTCCCCATTATGTAATGGAAAAAAAACTCTGGTAAACTTTTATTACCCGGCGTTTATTTATTGTAGGGGCTTTCAGCTGTAGTGCTCCCTTCAGCTACAGTTCCCGCTATCTGTTACAAGTCCGCCACAGGCCCCAGCACAAACCCTCAGCGGGCTTTCCACGCCTATCGGGCAGCCCGTCAACATTATCCATGGCTTATTGTTATTTGTCCACGGTCAATTGTCCATTGTCAATTGCTTATTGCCCGTTCACTACTAACTTTGCCAACCATGTCCAGGTTCAACTTAGCTGACAATATTAATATGTTATCCAAACTCACGTTCAGGCGTGTGTGGAATGCAACCAAGGTATTCAGCAGTTTCTATTGGAGTAAATGGACCAAACGGGCCGTTCAGTGGGGCATGCCCGTATCTATTTCCTTCGAGCCTACTACCTCCTGCAACCTGCGCTGCCCCGAATGCCCCAGTGGTTTAAGGGCTTTCAGCCGGCCCACAGGCATGTTACGCAAGGACTTTTTCACTGAAACCATCGACCAGTTACACCGCGATCTTTTTTACCTGGTGTTCTATTTCCAGGGCGAGCCTTATCTCAATCCCAACTTCCTGGATATGGTGTCCTATGCCTCCTCCAAAAAAATTTATACGGCCACCAGCACCAATGCCCATTATATGACCGAAGCCAATGCACGTCGTACCGTGGAAAGCGGGCTTGACCGGTTAATTATTTCCATTGATGGCACTACGCAGGAGGTATACCAGCAATACCGGGTAGGCGGACGCCTGGATAAAGTAATACAGGGGGCTAAAAATATTGTACAGGCTAAAAAAGAGCTGAAAAGCAAAACACCGTTCATCATTTTCCAGTTCCTGGTGGTAAAACCCAACGAACACCAGATAGAGGAGGTAAAAGCACTGGGTAAGGAGATAGGGGTAGATGATGTATGGTTTAAAACCGCACAGGTATACGATTACGAAACCGACCCCAACCGCCTCATTCCCACCATCGATAAGTTCAGCCGCTATAAAAAAACGGATACAGGCACCGTTTTCAAGGGTAATATCACCAACCAGTGCTGGCGTTTGTGGCACGACCCCGTTATTACCTGGGACGGCCTGGTGGCCCCCTGCTGTTTCGATAAGGATGCCCAGCACAAGCTGGGCGACCTCAAACAAAAAAGCTTTAAAGAGGTTTGGCAAAACGGTGAATACAAAGCGTTCAGAACCAAACTGCTGCACGGCCGTAAAAACATCGATATCTGCGCCAACTGCAGCGAAGGCACTAAGGTTTGGGGCTGATCGCCTGTCATATATCAAAAAATTACTACATAATTGTCGTTTTCAGTTTTTTTTACGACATTTACTCAAGGGAATGGTTTTTTAGCAATTTGAATTTTATCATCAAAAAAACTAATTCCGTTTTGCAACAACTGCCATCATCCATCTCTACGCGTTTACACTACCAGCACAAGTCACTTATCGAATTAATTGACGGGTTATCCGACACACAGGTACGTCAGCATAGCAATACCGGTCAGTGGAATATCCTGGAAAATATTGTTCATATTACCTTATTTCAAAACGTAATTGCTGAGCGCCTGCAACAAATACTCACTACCGCCGAGCCACAGCTGAGCCGTTATGTAGTGGAGGCCGACCCGGCTTTTCACGAAAAATGCCGGTCTACTACCTCCGAAATAATTAAAGAACTGCTGGGCGCCCGCAAAAGCCTTACACTTTTTGTGGAGCGTATACCCAATGAACAACTTTCCCTTAGCGGCTCACATCCCGAATACGGCGAAATGACCATTGTACAATGGCTGAACTTTTTCCTGTTGTACGAAGCAAAACTGCTGTTCGAAATTTTCAAACTGGCCTCTAAAGTAAAAATGACACAGAACCTGAGCATGGCCGAATAAGCCATGGATTATTAACACATAACATATTATTACCGGGTCCCGCGGGCCCGGTAATACGCTTATATAATTTCAGTTGTAAAATCTTTGTTTCACAATATCTTTGGCTCAATAACTGATAGCTAACCTAAAACATCAGGCACTTTAACGCTAACGTATGAGCATTGAAAAAGATATTAACCAGGGACGATTTGGCAGTGAGTACCATAAAGCCTCGGTAAACCTTTTATTTACCCATAACTGGGTGATGGAAAAGGTAAAGGAGATATGTGCATCCGAAAACCTCACCCCGCAGCAATTCAATATATTACGCATTTTAAGGGGAAGTTTCCCCGAACCGCTCTCTACCATGCAGATCCGGCAACGCATGCTGGATAAAATGAGCGATACCAGCCGTATTGTGGACCGGCTGATCGTAAAAGGCCTGGTTAAAAAAAATGTGTCCCTGAAAGATAAAAGGCTGGTAGCGGTCCAGATCACACCACAGGGAAAACAGGTGCTGGAAAAAATGGATATTAAACAAACCACGCTTGACAATATTTTAGGCAACCTAACCGCCGCCGAAGCGTCTATACTAAGCGACCTGCTCGACAAAATAAGGCATATTCCTAACGAATAGTCTATTTTTGCCGCTCATTTCAGGCGTTTACTATATTACTCTATGCGACAATTATTACTGGCCCTTACCATTGTTATCAGCAGTTTCAGCGGTTTTCTTAACGCACAGTCACCCGTTTATGAATTTCGCGGTGTATGGATAGCCACCGTGGATAATATTGACTGGCCTCCCCGGGGCGAGTCGGACCCTGCAAGGCAGCGGGCTGCCTTTATCCAGCAGCTGGATATGCACAAACGAAACGGCATGAATGCCGTTATTGTCCAGGTTCGCCCTTCGGCCGATGCTTTTTATGCTTCCAGTTACGAACCCTGGAGCCAGTGGCTTACCGGCAAACAGGGCCAGGCCCCCAACCCTTTTTACGATCCGCTGGAGTTTATGATCAAAGAGGCGCACAAACGCGGCATGGAGTTTCATGCCTGGTGTAACCCCTACCGTGCCGAGCTGAAAGTAGGCAGCTCTTCCATTGCCGCCAGCAATATTATGCGCAAACACCCCGAATGGTATGTTACCTATGGCAATAAACGTTATTTTAACCCGGCCAATAAAGAAGCACAGGACTTTGTGGTAAAAGTAATTGCCGATATCGTTAAACGGTACGATGTGGACGCCATTCATATGGACGATTATTTTTATCCTTACCGCATACATGGTAAAGAGTTTCCCGACGGGCAATCCTATTTAAAATCGGGCACCACCCTTTCCAAGGACGACTGGCGCCGCAGCAATGTAGACTCTATCATTAAAAAACTGGATATTGCGATCAAGGCCGAAAAGCCTTATGTAAAATTTGGTATCAGCCCTTTTGGTGTATGGCGTAATGCCGATAAAGATCCCCGCGGCAGCAAAACAAAGGCCGGAATAACCAATTACGATGACCTGTATGCGAATATCCTTTTGTGGCTGGAAAACAAATGGATCGACTATGTAACCCCACAGCTGTACTGGGAAATAGGTCATAGACTGGCCGATTATACCGAGCTGGTGAACTGGTGGAGCGCCAACGGTTATGGCCGTCATATTTATATCGGTCACGGTATTTACCGGGCTACTGAAAATAGCGCCCCATGGAAAAACACCAATGAGCTGCCCAATCAAATTAAAATGTTACGTAAATACCCCGAGATACAGGGCAGTATTTATTACAGTAGTAAATCGTTCAACAATAACCCCAATGGCTGGAACGATAGTTTACAGAACAACTATTATAAAGTAGCCGCCAAAGTTCCGGTGATGGAATGGTTACCTGCCAAACCGGTTATTCCCACAGGCAAAACAACCACGCCTGCAAAAGCAAAATAAACAGAACGGGTATATATTTTTATAAAAAGAGACGCTGCAGTTTGTGGCGTCTCTTTTGCTTTTGGCACAATGATTTCTTAATAAAAAAACCGCCTCGGGGCATTAAGCGCCGGGCGGCTAACTAGGTTTAAGGTCTAAGGTCAATGATTAAAATCAAATTGGTTTTGATTATAAGCCCCTTTGTTTATATTTTAATCAGATAAGGAATAACACCACAAATCTATGGTGGATTTGTAGGGTTTAGGTTTAAAAAAAAGGTTCAAGTTTGAGGAATCTGAAGCAGCAGTGACGGGAGTTTTCTACTTAAAATTGTGTCAATCATAGTGTTATACGTTTTATTGCTTAATTAAAATTTGATTTATCGAACAAGTGGATTAGTGTAAATTTGTATGAGCACAAACCCTTAATTACCGGTATTTATGAAGCCCGTTTCAGATGCCCTCTGGCATTTTATCAAACATCTTTCTTCAGGAGAAAAACTATTTCTCCGCCGTAACTATATCGGCCTGTCAACTATTAAAGACCCCCTGTATATTTTACTGTTCGATGCTATTGATAAACAACCGGTTTATAATGAAGCGGATATTTTAAAAAAACTGGCGCCTGAAATAAACCCCCAGAATATTGCTTTTCAAAAACATTATCTCTACCAGCAAATATGTAATGCACTGGTTCAATATGAAAGCCGTAAAAACGAGGACGCCGCAATTTTTAACCAGATACAGCTTATACAAATATTCCGGCGCAAAGGCATGCTGGACGAAGCCAAGAACCTGTGGCGTAAAACCATGATAAGGGCCCGCCAGGCAGAAGCCCAGGCACTCATTATTATGTTACGTAACGAGTTTGAGCGTATGCTGCTCTGGAGCGATGGTAAAGCTGGTTATGATGAGTTGAATACACTTTTCAAGGATAATATTGTTACCTATAACGAATACGCCGAAGTGATTGTGATGCGTGATATTTACGCCGAAGTACTGATGCTGAAACGTAATGCGCATTTCGACTGGGCAGATACGTCAATACCCCACCGTATTGAAGCCTTGTTGCGGTTATTACCCACACTTAAAAAAAACCTGGCCGATTATTTTTTCTGGTACCGGCATTATTACCGGCTGTGTAAAGCAACCCTGTTATACCTGAGTAATAAAAACCTGCCCGAAGCTTATCAATATGTACTCGATATTATTGCCGACTGGAAACAACACGGCGATTATTTAAAAACCGATTCGGAAAAGTTTATGGATGTATTAAGTATGCTCAATTACCTGGGTACACCGCTTAATATGTTCAAAGCTGTTGAAACAGCTTTTAATGATTCCTTTAATGATAAGATCACCGACCCCATTTTACAGGCGGAATTTGAGGCGCTTAAATATTTAACCTTAAACAAGCTGTTTCATAAAATGGCCCGTTATAAAGAAGTGGCCGACCTGATAGTTTATTTTAAAAACCGTCACGATAAATGGGAGAATAAGTTAAACATTGAAACAAACCGCGATATGTATATCTCCTGTTCCATATCCTGTTTTGTACTGGAGAACTATGATGATGCTTTGTTTTTTATAAAGAGGGGCTTGTTATACTTTAAAGATAATACCCGCATTGAAAGGGTAAGCCTTGCCCAGCTTTTCCTCCTGCTCATTGTTTATAATATGAACAATATAAAATTGTTCGAAGCTCAATACCGCTCTACCTATAACTACTTTTATAAAAAGAAAAATAAACACCCGTTCGAAAAAATAATCATCCAATGCCTGCACGGCACTTTTTACCTGCGTAATTATGCTGAAAAAGTAAAAGAGTACAATAAAGCCCTTACCCTGCTGGAGCAGCACAAGGATAACGAGGTACAGAAAAAAGTATTCAGTATGTTCAATTTCCCCCGCTGGCTTACCAGCCGGGTGGAAAGGGTGAGTTACCAGCAACTGGTGCGGATGATAGTGGCAGAACAAACACAGGCCCGCGAACAGGAACAACAATAATGGTAAATGGCATACTTTAAGTTTTTTGTAGTAACTTAAAGTATGCCATTTACTGCTAACCACTTTTTGGCCAAAACACCTTTTATTAAATTACTGCCGCCCCTGGTGGCGGGCATCATCATACAGTGGTATGTTGTATTGCCCATTCAAACCTGGTACCTCACCGCCGTTATTACAGGTATTTTATTATTTGCTTTTGCATTGCTCCCTGTTCACCGGCGTTACCACTATACTATTGTCAGAACAATACTGCTCATACTGCTCCTTACTGCAGCCGGAGCCATATTGGTGTGGCATAACAATATTACCAACAGGCCGGATTACTATGGTCATTATTACCGGCAACATAACACCTGTATAGCTACCCTGCTGGAAAAGCCTGTTGAAAAAACAAATTCCTATAAAGCCCTTGCCAGGATAGAAGCTGTTATACAAGGCGACACGGTACATCGCACAACGGGTAAAGCCATTATCTATTTTAAAAAAGACAGCAGCATCGCGGCCTTACATTATGGCTCACAGATCATCACACAGGAAATATTACAACCCGTTAAAAATGCCGGCAATCCGGGGTCTTTTGATTACCGGCGATACCTGCTTTTCCAGCAAACTACAGCACAGGTCTATCTCACACCCGGTAAGTTTGCCGTATTGCCCACCGTACATACATCCTGGCTGCACCGGCAGCTATTAACCATACAGTCCGGGGTATTACAGGTAATTAAAACCAATATCAAAAGCGATAAAGAAGCCGGCCTGGCCGAAGCCCTGCTTATAGGGTATAAGGACGACCTGGATAAAACATTATTAGAATCCTATACCAATACAGGGGTAGTACATGTTATTGCGGTTTCCGGTATGCATCTCGGGCTTATTTACTGGATATTAAACCTGTTATTCCGTCCATTATTAAAAAGCAGGCGTACCAGGTGGTTACATCCCGTACTAACCATTGTTATACTATGGTTGTTTACTTTACTGGCCGGCGGCGCTGCCTCTATTTTACGGGCTGTAGTTATGTTCACCTGCCTGATCATTGGTAAGGCTTTCAACAAACAGGCTTCAGCGTATAATACCCTGGCCATGTCGGCTTTTCTATTATTATGTTATAACCCTTTCTGGTTATGGGATGTAGGCTTCCAGCTATCCTATGCAGCTTTGTTAAGTATCATGGTGTTTTACAAACCTATCTATAACCTGTTGTTTATAAAAAATAAAATGATAGATGCCGTATGGCAATTGGTATGCGTTACCCTGGCTGCACAGGTGTTAACCACCCCGGTGAGCCTTTATCACTTTCACCAGTTTCCTGTTTATTTTTTGCTCACCAATTTAATTGCAGTCCCTTTATCCAGTATTATCCTGATCGGTGAACTTTTATTACTGTTACTATCGCCGTTTACTGTGCTTACACAATGGCTGGGCCTTGGTTTACAATACAGTATTAGTTTACTCAATAATTATATCGCCTGGGTAGAAACCCTGCCCATGGCCTTATGGGAGGGCTTTCAGTTAACTATAGTACAGGTAATATTATTGTTTATGGCTATTGCCGCAACAGCATGCTGGTGGTTTCACCGGTTGAAACTTTTTTTGTTAACCGGTGTTGCAGCTTTACTGGGCTTTATGGTATTACGGTTTATATCCTTTTACCAAACGGCCCAACAGCAAAAGATCATTGTATACAATGTACCCAAAATGCAGGCGGTCGATTTTATCCGGGGCAATAACTATTCTTTTGTCGGGGACAGCAGCCTGCAGGTAAAGGGCTTTAGTCAAAACTTTCACCTCAAACCCTCCAGGGTTTTACAGCGGGTGGCGCCGGCCAGCGTTCCGGGCACCCTTGCCGGCGGTAATGGTCACTATGTTTTTGGCAATAAAAGCATTCTTATCTGGCAAAGCCCGGTACCCCGCTTTACAGCAGCCTCAAAACTGGATGTTGACCTGCTGGTACTTTCGCAAAACCCCAAACTGTATGTAAATCAACTAACTGAAAAAATACAGCCCCGGCAGGTGGTTATTGACGGCTCAGTACCTGCCTGGAAGGCGAAACGCTGGAAACAGGATTTTGATGCGCTGCATATCCCCTGTCACAGCGTAAATGAACAGGGCGCTTTTGTCATGAACCTGCGTTAACGTACCTTTGCGGCGCTTAATGGGCATACAGCCCGCAACCCCCAACATCATGAACAAAAAAATTCAGTCAGCACTCATCTCCGTTTTTTATAAAGACGGCCTGGAGCGTATCGTTTCCCTTTTAGACAAAAACGGTGTAACCATCTATTCTACCGGCGGTACCCAAACCTTTATTGAAAACTTAGGTATAAAAGTGATCCCTGTAGAGGATTTAACCACCTACCCTTCTATCCTGGGCGGTCGTGTAAAAACACTGCACCCATCGGTATTTGGCGGTATACTGGGCAAACGTGATGATGAGACCCATTTACAGGAAATGAAACAATACAATATTCCTGAAATTGACCTGGTAATTGTTGATCTCTACCCCTTTGAGGAAACCGTTGCCAGCACCAGCGATGAAAAACAGATCATTGAAAAAATAGATATCGGCGGACCATCCATGATCCGCGGCGCTGCTAAAAACTTTAAAGATGTAGTGGTAATTGCCGCCAAGAAAGATTATGCCCACCTGGAAAACCTGCTGGAGCAGCAACATGCCGAAACCACCCTGGAACAACGTAAGGATTTTGCCGCCCGTGCTTTTGAAGTAGTGGCGCATTATGATGTGGCCATTGCACAGTATTTTAACCCTACGGCCCCTAACTATTTCTTAGCCTCTGTTCCCGAGACCAAGATCATGCGTTACGGCGAAAACCCGCACCAGTCGGGCGTTTTTTATGGCAACCTTTCGCAGTTGTTCAACCAGTTAAATGGTAAAGAGCTTTCTTATAATAACCTGGTAGATGTGGATGCTGCCATACAATTAATACAGGAGTTCAGCGGTACCGAATTTGCCATTATTAAACATACCAATGTTTGCGGCATTGCTTCCCGCCCAACGGTTAAAGAAGCCTGGGATGCTGCCCTGGCCGGCGACCCGGAAAGTGCATTTGGTGGTGTATTGGTAACCAACGGCACCGTGGATAAAGCCACAGCCGAAGCCATTAACGAAATATTCTTTGAAGTGCTGATCGCTGCTGCTTTTGATGCAGACGCACTGGAAATATTAAAATCAAAAAAGAACCGCATTCTTTTACAATTACAGCAGGCCCCCGCAGCCAAACAACAGTATAAATCTTTACTGAACGGTGTGCTGGTACAACAGGTGGATGAAGGTTCTTATGCTACCTGGGATGAAGTAGGTGGCCGGCCAACCACGGCTGAAGAAAGAGCCGACCTGGAGTTTGCCAACCTCGTATGCAAACATTTAAAAAGTAATGCCATTGCACTGGTAAAAAACAAACAACTGATCGGTAAAGGCTGTGGTCAAACCAGCCGTATCGATTCTTTGCGCCAGTCCATTGAAAAAGCAAAACAGTTTTCTTTTGACCTGCAGGATGCCGTACTGGCCAGTGATGCCTTCTTCCCCTTTAACGACTGTGTGAAAATGGCACATGAAGTGGGTATTACTGCCTTTATTCAACCCGGCGGTTCTATCCGTGATAAAGATTCCATTGACTATACCGTTGAAAATAAACTGGCAATGGTGATCACCGGCTTAAGACATTTTAAACACTAAGCGTCTTTGTTTTATAGTAAAGCCCTCCGGTACCGGAGGGCTTTTTGTTTTATAAGTATATTATGAAATGCTTACCTTAAATTGTAACAGCAAATAAATAATGAACGACGATCTGCAGTATAAACTGGTTAAACCTGGTAAAGCCCTGGCCGCTTTTGTTGAAAGCTTCTGGCTTTTACAAAACTCATCGGGGGAAGCCCGGCCGGTGGTGGTATTACCCGATGGCCGTATCGACCTGTTTTTTGCACAGTCAGCTACAGAACCTTTTCATGTTACCTTGTTAGGGTTTGAAACAGGGTATGACGAAGCCGCTATTCCTCCCGGTTATATTGTCTTTGCCATCAGTTTTAAACCACTGGGAGCGGAATATCTTTTTCCCGGTACTATTGCCGGTTTACTGGACAGTGCCCAACGTTTACCCGTTAACTTCTGGGGATTTGGCAAGGACGACTTAACTGATTTTGATTCCTTTTGCAAAAAAGCTACGGAAAAAATACAGTCCTTGTTACCGGTTGAAGTGGATAACCGCAAACAGGAACTATTTGATCTCATCTATGCATCGGATGGAGCTTTAACAGTAAAAGAGTTATCAGCAAAGGTTTTCTGGAGCAGCCGGCAGATCAACCGTTATTTTAACCAGCAATTTGGCCTGACACTAAAAGCATATTGTAATATCCTGCGTTTCCGGACCTCCTTTCAGCATATTAAAGAAGGCAAATTATTTCCCACACAAAACTTTGCCGACCAGTCGCATTTTATCAAAGAGGTTAAAAAACTATCGGGTGTTTCGCCCAAAGAACTGAAGCGAAACCAGAACGGCCGATTTATACAATTTTCAACCCTGCCCGGAAAATAATTTTGTACCGTAAATAAACAATTACGGTATGATACTACAAGATAAAAAAATAGCCATTGTAGGCGGAGGTCCTGGCGGACTTACTTTAGCCAGGCTTTTACAATTGAACAATGCAACTGTTACCGTGTACGAACGGGATGTAAATGACAAGGTACGCCAGCAGGGCGCTACACTCGACCTGCATGAAGAATCCGGGTTAGAGGCCCTTCGCAGGGCCGGTCTGATGAATGCGTTCAAAGCGCAATACCGCCCCCATGCCGGCAAGCTGCGTATAACCGACCCGCAGGGCAATATAAAAATGGATGACCACGCCATTGAGGATTACCAGGACTCCCGCCCGGAAATTGACCGCACTCCTTTGCGGGATATATTAGTACAGTCTTTACAACCTGGCACAATCGCCTGGAACAGTCAGTTTGTAACGATGCAACCGCAGGGCGATGGCTGGTTAATACATTTTAAAAACGGCAGTTCGGCATATGCAGATATTGTTATTGCAGCAGATGGCGCCAACTCAAAGATCCGCCCTTATATTACCAGCATACAACCTGTTTATTCGGGTATTACCATTGTGGAAGGTAACCTGTATAATGCCCGGGCCCATGCGCCAAAGCTCTGGGACCTGGTAAAAGGCGGAAAATTATTTGCGCTGGGCAATGAACAGTCTTTGATACTGAGTACAAAGGGTGATGGCAGTTTATCTTTTTATACGGGCTGTAAAGTGCCTGAAAACTGGGTAACAGTTAGTGGTATTGATTTTAATAATAAAACATCCGTTCATCATTGGTTCAGCCATGCTTTTAGCAACTGGGATGCAATATGGCAGGAAATTTTTGCAGGTGATGACAACTGGTTTGTACCACGTCCGCAATATCATTTTCCATTAGATCAGCAATGGGAAGCACTACCCAACCTTACGATAATCGGTGATGCGGCCCATCGCATGCCGCCTTATGCGGGCGAAGGGGTAAATATGGCTATGCAGGATGCTTTTGAACTAACCGCCTGCTTAACCAATAATATGTTTACGGATACGCAAAGCGCCATTGCTGCCTATGAAAACAGCATGTTACAAAGAGCCGCTGCTGTAACCAACGACACTTTAATCAGTACCACCCTGATACATGCGCCTGACGGGCTGGACCAGCTGTTACGGGTTTTTAGCGAAAGGGAAGAACAGGCTTAAATACCTGTTGTTATTGTTAGCATAAAACATAAGGCCGCTTTACAGCGGCCTTACTATATAAGTTATGACACTTATTCCTTTACCAGGTCAGTGGTTATTTTAGCCGATAAAAGGCATAAGGGAATACTAGGTCCCGGGTGCACACTGCCGCCACAGAAGTAAAGCCCTTTTATTTCTTTTGAAAAATTTGGGTGACGCTGGAATGCAGCGTATTTATTATTGGAGCTGTTGCCATAAATAGCACCAAAAGCGCTGGAGGTTCTTTTCTCAATCACCCTCGGATCAAATACCATCTCGCTTTCTATCAGGGGTTCAATATCGGTTTTAAGCAACCTGTTTACTTTTTGTATAATGGCCGCTTTAGCCTGTTGAATATAAGCATCCCAGTCCTGGCCGCTGTTATTAGGCACATTGATAAAGGTAAACCAGTTCTCACAGCCTTCGGGCGCATCATCCGGGCTGTGTTTACTGGTAATATTAATGTAGATAGTGGGATCGTTATAGATTGCTTTTTTAGAAAAGATGGTATCAAACTCCTGCTCGTAATTACTGCTGAATAAAATATTATGCAGGCCCAGTTCCGGAAACGATTTTTTAATGCCCCAGTAAAAGATAATACCAGAACTGGACTTGGGTTGATCCAGGGTTTTCTGTGGTTTTTTAACACCGGGCATCAGCTTTTTATAACTGTTGTAAATATCCATATTACTGATCACCACATCATATTGGGTAAAATCCTGTGCCGTGCGTACCCCTTTTACTTGTTTGTTTTCTACCACAATTTCTTCGGCAGGGGTTGAAAACCGGAATACCACACCAATATCCTTTGCCAGCTGTACCAGCGATTTAGTAATGCTGTACATACCCCCCACCGGGTAATAGGCACCTTTTTGTATTTCCACATGGGCAATAACGTTTAAGGTAGCAGGCGATAAGTAAGGACTACTGCCATTATAGGTAGCATAACGGTTAAACACCTGTACCAGGCGGGGATCTTTAAATGCTTTTTCATTGGCCTGGTTCATGGTATCAAAAGCACCGATCTTTCCAAAGTTTAAAATGCCTCTCAGCGTAGGCCAGGTAAGGTAGCTTTTAAGTTTATGCAGGCTGTTCTTTAAAAATACTTCTTCAGTCAGGTGGTAAACCACTCCGGCTTTTTCCAGGTATTTTAAAATAGCTTCTTTGCTGTCGGTGGTATGTTGTGCAATTTTTTCGGCAAACTCCTCGTTGCTGTGATAGGCATCCAGCATACTACCGTCTTCAAAAAAATAACGGTATACCGGGTTCAGCTGTTCATAATTAAAATGGTCGCGGGGATTTTTACCGGATAAAATAAAAAGCTCGTCTACATATTCGGGCATGGTAAATACGGATGGTCCCATATCAAAACGGTAGCCCTTATTGGTTTCGGAAGAAAGCTTTCCGCCCGGAAAAGCATTGGCCTCGTACACGGTTACTTTATACCCTTTGTTGCGCATGCGTATGGCCGCACCAATACCCGAAATGCCGGCGCCGATAACGGCACAGCTTTTATTGTTCTCTTTTATCATAGCAGTGCTTGCTTAATGGTAAGTTTTAGGTTGCCAAATGTACAACTAATCAAATAACGGTTAAAACTGCAGGTAAATAGGCATTACCGGCTCGGACGATTTAAAGTAGCCGTATAATAACACAAAACCCAGGAATGCGGTGATATAAACCAGTAAGGGAACTTTGGTAAAGCGGTTGATCACGTTATCGGCGAGGTTATCGGGTAAGGCATGCAAAATAAAACCGATTCCCATCATGGTCACTACCGGCCAGTAGTTCTGAATAAAGCCATTCCACACCGACAGGTCAAAGTGATTCCATATCTGGTTTAACATGGTCAGGGCTTTGGCAAAATCGTTATTGGTTTCATCAAAATCGGCCGTTTTAAAAAACACCCAGCAAAAACATACAAAGTGGAAAGTAACCAAAATCATAATGGCTTTATACCACCAGCGTTTATTGATGCTGCCCAGCGATTTGCCGGTTAATAACATCCATACTTTATGTATGGCCAGGGCAATACCGTGCAGGCCACCCCAGATAATAAAATTCCAGTTAGCGCCATGCCAGAAGCCGCCCAGCAACATGGTGGTAAGCAGGTTCATATTGGCACTCACGCCCTTTTTTTCCTTGCTTATGATGGCAGGCAGTAAAAAGATGAACAGTACCAATGCACTCACGAGTGCCGAACACCACCAGCTTAGATTAAACAGGTGGGTGCCCATAAAATATATACCCCCAAAAAAGGCAATGGCAAATATCCAGGTAGTAATAGTGGCATTACGGTTACCGCCGATAGGAATATAGAGGTAGTCACGCAGCCAGGAGGATAAGGAAATATGCCAGCGCCTCCAGAACTCGGTAATATTTTTACTCTGGTAGGGCGAGAGGAAGTTGGTGGGTATATGAAAGCCTAACCAGCGGGCTATACCAATAGCAATATCACTGTACCCGCTAAAGTCACAGTAAATAACAATAGCATAGCCGTATACCGCAAACAGGTTCTCCACACCGGTATAGCGGGCCGGGTCATCAAAAATATAATTGACAAAGTTTAAGGTGATATAGTCGGAGATGATGAGTTTTTTAATTAATCCCGATACAATGAGGTAAAACCCTTTGGCAAAATCGGTTTCCGATATCTGGTAAGGCTTGTTGATCTGCGGAACAAAATCATGTGCCCTTACAATGGGACCCATCATTAACTTGGGGAAGAAGGAAAGGAATAACAGGTAGTCGCTGAACTTGCGGGCAGGCTTAAACTCGCCACGGTACACATCTACCGTATAACTCAGGTTCTCAAAAGTGTAAAAAGAAATACCGATAGGCAGCAGGATGTTCAATGGATTAAAGCCGGTATTAAACAGATCGTTGCTGAGCGATATAAAAAAGTTGGTGTACTTAAAATAAAACAGCATGCCTAAATTAAAAACAATGCTGAGAATGAGCAGCCCCTTTTTCTTTAATTTGTTTTGTTGCCGGTATATGGCATTGGACAGCACAAAATCCACAATGGCCGATACAATAACGAGCACCACAAACTCATTGCTGGCTTTATAAAAAAAGTATAAAGAGAAAAAACAGAAAATATACCGGCGGGTATTTATTTTATTGCGGAAACAGTAATAGAGAGCTATAAAAACGGTAAAGAAAAAAACAAAAAAGCCGCTGTTGAACAGTAACGGGTTCTCCGGATCGTACAAAAACTGCTTAAAGAATGTGGTGATATCAAAGTTTGTCATACCCTACTGCTATGCTTGTCTGTTGTCTTTGTCTTTTATCTGTCTAAAATTAATGCAGGCTTTGTTCATATTTATCATACTCCTTACGAACGGCATTATAAAAGTATTCGCCCAATATGGCTGCACCGGCATGATTGGGGTGTACATAATCTTTATTGGCCAGGGGTGGTTTGGCATCGGCCCATTTTACGATGGTTTGCTTTCCCCCCATTGTTGCATACAGGTTATAAAACATGTTACCCGTCTCAAATGCAATGGCTGCCTGCAATTTGATAAGGCTGTCAATGCCCACCGCCGTTTTATAACCATCTGCATAACGGAAAGCCCTGTCGGCCGTACTGGATATAATAATACCGGTTGACGGGAAACAGTTGGTAAACTTTTTAACCACAGGCTCAAATATGCTTTTGTACCAGTTAAATTTTGTGTCGTTGGGTCTGAACATAACATTCACCCCGTATTGAAACACCATGATATTATAGGGGTTCTGCTGAGCAATGGTGGTTAAAAATGTACTGTCCAATGGCTTTAACAGCTCACCACTGGTGCCCCTGAAACTAAAGTTATCTACCACCACTCCTTCTGTTGGTTCAAAAGCAATACCATATACCGGTAAAGAAGCATCCGTAATATTCACCGTTAGTTTATTACTGTTATCGGTAGCCAGTACAATACGGTTAAACAGGTTATTGGCCTGTACCACAAAAGGCTTACCGTTAACCGAAATGGTGACGGGCTTTGGCGCATACCCGCAAAGCAATATTTTTTCAGTAGCAACCGTACTGTCAGTAATGGTTTTATCGGTTACCTGTATCCAGCCGTTGGCTGTGGTAAAGGTATACCCGGATAAGTACATGTATTTTTTATCGGTGGCGTTTTTCATATTGGTCACCTTCCAGCTGCCGCCAATATCGTGTACCACCGTTTGCCTTAGTTTATACGTTTGTGTGCTGATGGGTATATAACCCACGCCCTGGCCACCAAAGTATTGTTGCAATAGCTTACGCAGGGTTTGTGTAAGCAGGTCGCTTTCTATCATACTATCACCGAAATAAGCGATCCGGATCTTTCCTTTTTTTTGCTGTTTTAACTGGTGCAGTTGTTTTACCAGTTGCATCATGCTGACAGCATTTGTATCGGCATTAAAGTTGGTGATGGTGCCCGGTTCGCTGTACAGGTCAAAACTGGTAGCAAACTTTTGTGCATGTGTGCTACTGGTATCCAGCACAATGGCTTCACTGCTGTCCGCAGGGTTGTGATTGTCCGTGCGGGGAAAAACATCGGCAACAAGATTGATGCGCTGTAAGGGAGTAAAGGACCAGGAAAAGAAGATATCGGCCAATGACAGCAGCAATAATAAGAGAGTACTTACCACTACAAATAAAAACACCCGCTTCGTGCTGTTCATATAAGGTTACAAATTATTTACTACCGGCCAGTTTATACTTTTGAATGGTCGAAGTTATGCGTTTTCTCCATTCAACGGGTGCCTCGGAATAACCTGCCTTACTAATGGCATCTATCCACAGTTTATAGTCGTTATTTCCTTTTAAACGGGCATAGTATTTCCGGCGGGACAGAAGTTTGCAAAAGTCCACATAGGACCCCAATACCGAGCTGTATTGTTTATAGCGGGTTTTAATACCCTTTGTTTTAAGCAGGTTGTTTTTACCTACTATACCAAAATGGTTATTGAGCAATTTGGAATTGCGGCTGGTGCCCGCACCCGACTCCACAATGGCAATGGCCAGGATAATGGATGAGGGGATGCCATAAACACCGGATAAAGAGTCGGCAACCGGCTTATAGGTATTTACATAAGCGGTTTGTGCCTGCAGGCTGCTGAGGCCGCACAAACACAGGAACAACAGGGCAAGCGTTGCTTTTGTAGCGTGTTGTTTGAACTTTAATAGTGTTTTTATTACCATTAATAAGGGTAAACGTACAAGAAAAAGCTGAGCTTTCATAGCCACAAAGATGGAAAAACGGCTGCTTGGCGTTGCATTCGGGCTTACCGGCAAAAGTTAAAATAGTTTGATGAGCCGGCAAAAATAAATCTATTTAAATGGTTATCAAACAATTACATTAAAAACAGGGTCGTTTTAACATATTATTATTTATAGCTGAGGGGCTGCCCGACTGGCAGTAGTAGCTGCAATAGTGTTTGGCCTGTGCGGGGGCTTGCACTACTACAGAAGGCGGGGACTTGGCCGACCGGAGTTACTGCCGTTGATAGCCCCCGATACCTGTACCCCTAAAAAAAAGAGAAGCCAGGTATAAAAATACCCGGCTTACATGCACATTAACCATTAAACCTTCTTTATAATGAGTTTGTATTAATCTCTGTTTCTTCCGCCACCCTGGCCACCGCCACCGGGTCCGCGACCACGGGGACGCAATGCGGGCTCAATTTCGTCAATATATTTTTTATATTGCTCTTCTGACAGTAATTTTTTTAACGCAGCGTCACGTTTTTCGGTGATCGGCTTTTGTTTTTCGCGCCAGGCCTCCATATCGGGGCGTCCGCCGCCACCCATCAGCTCTTCTCTCAGCTTGTCCTGCTCCTTGTAATACGTAGTAAATACGTCATCAATCTGTTTCAGGTTCTCGGCTGAGGGTTTAAAAGCACTGTCAATTTTATGATGCACAATTTTCACCCTTTCTTCTACTGTAGTACGCTGGAAGCCCCCCTGTGCGTTTACTGTCAGGGCAGCCGCCAAAACAATACCCGTCAAAATTATTCTGTTTTTCATTTCGATGTTGTTTTATTGTTTATTTTTTTTGATCGCCTTGTGGTTGTTGCGGTTTACCGCGTTTGCTTACAATTTTTTTAAGCACACTGTCGTACCTGGGTAATTGTTCCTGGGTGCAAAGGTCACGCACCTGTTTAAAGTGACGGAAACTCTGCAGTTCCATCAGTTTCTGGTTGGCAGCAATGGATGCTGCAGCGTTCTGTACCACACTGTCCTCTACGGCGGCTGTTTGGGTTAATTTAAATAATAGTTCCTTTCCTTTCTGCATGGAGTCGAACAATGGTTTGGCAATTTTCCAATGCTCTTCCCTTAAGTTTTTATACTGGGCAAGTTGCTGTTCGCTAAAACCCACTTCCTTTTCCAGTGCACTGGTAATACCGCTTTTGTTCTGGTCCCTGGAGGGTGGCTTATGCGGGCACCTGCCGCCCGTAAATACATATACCACTAAAGCAATATTGCTTATCAGCAATACGGCTATAATGAATAAGAGTGTTTTATATCTTGTGGTTGTTGTGGACATGATCAGGGTTCAACATTTACATAGTCATAGGTAGTGGCCGATGCCATTTGCTGGTATTCGTTATCGGTAAGGCTGTTGGTTTGTGTGGCAGTGGTAGCTGTATCCTCCTTGCTGTTTACCACCACAAAAACATTTAATACAATTACCAGGCATAAGGTACTGAGTACCACTGCCGGCCTTGTAACAAAACCGCTGATAACCGCCCACACCGATCTTTCTTCACCCAGCTTCGACATGATACGGGTATACAGGAAAGGATTTGCCTCCGCCCTTGTGATACCGTCGGTGCTATTCAGGATAGCATCAACCCTTGACTGCGTATGTTTATTTTCGTTCATGGACAAGTATTTGACGTTTTCACTGAAAAAACCCTTTGCTAAAAAACGTTTTTTTATGGGTTAGTCACAGTTTTTGTGTTAAAATTTTTTTCAGGTTGGTTTTTGCCCGGTGCAGCAGGGATTCGACAGAGGGAACCGTGGTTTGCATAATTTCACTGGTTTCCTGGTAGCTTAACCCTTCTACCTTGTTTAAAACAAAGGCAATTTTCTGATTTTCAGGCAGTTCCTTTATTGCTTCAAACAACAGGCTGGCATCTTCCTTTTTGTCCAGCGCTATTCCTGGGTGATGAAAATCGGGAATGATCACCTCCTCCTCGTTATTATCGCCCAAAATGCTTTTCATGAAACCAAAGCGTTTTTTCCGCTTTTTCTTACGTTCAAAGTCCAGCGATTTGGTAATGGCAATACGGTATAACCAGGTGGACAGCTTTGATTCGCCTTTAAACGTACCGATGGAGTTATATACCTGGATAAACACATCCTGTGTAAGATCTTCGGCATCTTCCACACTCTGCACAATGCCTAAAATGGTATTAAATACCATATCCTTCCAGCTATCTACAACTGTTTTAAAGGCCTTTTCATCGCCTTGTTTCAGTTGCTCAATCAATAGCCGTTCGTCCAAAGTGTACTATATTTTTATTGTATGGCGATATTACAATAATTATTGCTAAAACAAAAGAACTTGCCGTTTAGCGGCTAAATAAATTTATGGTTGTCAGCCGTTTTTAAGCAGGCATTATACTTCAAAATTTAGGCCATAACAATGTTATGGCCTTTAGTTTTTTGTAGTCGGCATTAGTACAACCATCAGCATTTGTTGCGTCGCACACTTCAGCTTTTGTAATACTACTGAGCTTTGTGCGAAACAATGCCTGTTACTTTTAATAAACCGATGAGCTGCCGGATAAAATATACCGGAACCTGTTATATCCTCAGCGGATTATCCCTTAAAACATGGGCGGGCCACCCATACCACCAGGTCCGCCGGGACCGCCCCATGGGCCACGTTGCTGGTTGGTAGCACGGCCTTTACCAAAGTTTTTAAGGCTATAGGTAAAGGTGAGCATAAAGTATTGTTGTAACACCTGGTTCCAGGAGTCGGTGATAACATTATTTTCACCCACTGTACGGGAAACACTCTGGTTTTGTTTTAACAGGTCAAATACCGATAGCTTTAATTCGGCTGCTTTGTTTTTTAAGAATTTTTTACCCACGGCCGCATTCCACAACCAGTAACTGGTATTAAAACCTTCGGACATACCTGTGTAGGTCTGGTTAATAACATCGTTTTGTAAAAACCATCCGTTTTTAGATAACAGGTTCAATTGTACACCACCATTCTGGTTGGTGTATCTGGTACCGCTTGCATCGTTAAACTGTACGTTATACGACACGTTATAATCGATGTACTCGTTAATGTTGCTGGCTAAAACGATACCGGCATTAACGCCGTAATTGTCTGTCATAGTTTTTTCGCCATTATTTAAACCGGGAATACTGGAATAGCTAAAGCCAGTGCTCAGGTTAAGGTTGGTTTTAATGGCGTTGATAGGCTGACTGAACGTGAAGAATGTGCTCATGTTCTTATAGCCGTTCATGTTCACCGGTTTGGTTAACTGGGATCCGCTTTTTAACTCAATACCATTCACTAAGGAGTCGGCAGCTGCAATATAAAGTGCATTGGTAATATAATTCTGCTGGGCATTTAAAAACACGTTGGCAAAAAAGCTCTGTCCTTTCTGAGTATTGGTAAAGGTATACCGGCCGGATAAGAAATGGTTATATGACTGTTTCAGCTGGGGATTACCCACACTTAAACGTAATACATTGCTGTTATCTACCACATCCTGTAATTGTGTTACAGAAGGGAAGTTGGTACTGGCACGGTAGAATAACCTGAAGCTGCTTTTTGCATTCAGCTTTTTACTCCACATTAAATTGGGTAATACATTGGTAAAGGACTGTTTAAAGTTCCCTGTGGTGGGGTAGGTTCTGTCACTTGTCAGTATACTGTACTGCAGGTTAGCGCCTACTGAAAACTGGTTATCCCTGCTTGCACCAAGACGATAGGTAACACCCCCGTTATGCGTAGTGGTGGTGTTTTCAAATGTATTGGATGCAATGGGCTGAAAAGTTGTATAGTCCTTGTCAAAATAGTCATAATCATAAGTTCTTCTATCAGCTTCATTTTTTGTATAGGAAGGCTGATAGCTTATCTGTAACATTCCTTTTTTACCCATTGGCTCGTTGTAAGAAATATTACCGCCTAATGTATAACCGTTTGTCGGGTTATTGATAAACTGGTTTTGCAACGAATCTTCTGTTATTAATCCTTTAAACGTTCTGTTAAGTGTGTTTACATAACTTCTGCCGTCGTTTTTATTAAAGGCCTGGTTAAAGCTGATTGAATAAGAACGGCGACGGTTGTTTTTAAAGGTATGGCGGAACATAATATTGTTACGCAGGTTATAACCATTGCGGTAAGATACATTTGTTCCGTTTTGCGTATTGGATGTATCTGTTCCTGTTAAGGTAAACCCGTAAGTACTGCTACGGTTCTCATTATTCTGAAAGTTTAAGCTTGGAATGACCATCAGCGTGTTAAACGAGTCAATTTTATATTCCAAACGCATGTTGATGCGGTGGTTATAATTTGAGGTTCTTGAAGTGGCACTATCATATACATACCGGTTGTTTAAAGGATAGGTCATACTGGTACGGCTATCATTATCGGTATTACTTTGATTAAAGAAGTAGCTACCGCTTACATCAACTTTTTTACCCCATTTGTCGCCATAGTTAATACCAATGGCATTGGTTGTAGCTATACCGGCCTGCTGGCCTACCTGGAAGTTCTGGCCACCGCCGCCCCAGTTTCCACCGCCCATCATACCACCACCGCCGCCACGGCCACCACCGCCACGACCACCGCCACCACCGCTGCTGGTAACGCCTAACAGATCCTGGCTGCCAAAGTTTTGCTGGTTTACATTATTAAAGTTGCCAATGAATGATAATCTCCTGTTACCGTTAAAGAAACTGATATTACCACCGGCAGCATAACGGTCATCAGTACCATAACCGCCATAAATACGGCCGAACTGGCCATTGCTGATGCCCGATTTGGTAATGATATTCAATGATTTTACCGAGTTACCATCATCAAAGCCCGAAAGCTGTGCCTGGTCGCTCAGGCGGTCAAATACCTGTATTTTATCTACCACACTGGAAGGCAGGTTTTTTAAGGCTGCCGAAGCATCGTCGCCAAAAAAGTCCTTACCGTCAATGGTTACTTTTCTTACGGTTTCGCCGCCTGCAGTAACCGTACCATCACGGCCAACAGTTACGCTGGGCATTTTTTTGATCAGGTCTTCCACCGTAGCATCGGGGTTTACCTTGTATTGGCTGGCATTGTAAATAACCGTATCGCCTTTTTGCTGTACCGGGGCCTGTTTACCCACCACCGTTACGCCTTCCAGCTCTTTCGTAGCTTTTGGAATAAATAAAGTGCCCAACTGAGCCGAAGGAAGTGAATCGGTTAAGGCAACCGCCTGCTTGTATATATCATACCCGATGGAGCTTACCTGTAAGGTGTAGGTACCAACAGGAATTCCGCTAAACGTAAAAGCGCCCTCAGCATTGGAAAGTGCATTGAATTTTACAGTAGTATCTTTTGTCTGGCTAAGTGTAAGGTTAGCAGCTTTAAGTGGCGTATTATCGGCCAGGTCTAACAACTTACCGCTTACGGATTGAGCCTGAACCGCAACACCCACGCATAATAACAAAACTAAAAAGTGAAAATGCTTCATAAAAAATGTAATAATGCTGATAAGACGTTGGTTTTTAAGTTTCCTTTTACCCTGTTCTTTTTTTTTGCAGAATTGTGTTGCCCCTCCTGTTTTAAGGATGTTGTAGAGAGGTAAGAACCAGTCCTTTCGGGCTTTCCGGGAAAAACCCGGCAAATGTTAAGAAATACCTAATTATACTAAAAATGCGCGGCAGCACATTATTTACTGGGGTATGGTCCGCAGCTTATTTATATGATTTTGGCATGTTCCGGGGGCTTTAAGGGGGCAGAAAAATATTTACAACCCTTTAGTGTGCGTTGTTTGGCCTAAGTCTGTTATCTTGCACCTCCTTAATAATGTTAGAAGTATGGAATATTCAAAACTTGTGGCCGTAAGTGGCTTACCCGGTTTGTTTGAGTTGTTAAGCAGCAAAAACGATGGCGCCATTGTACGTTCTATTGAAGATGGTACAACAAAATTTGCCGCCTCCAGGGTACATCAGTTCTCACACCTGGAAAGTGTAGAAATATATACTGTTGGTGATAATGTAAACCTGGTAGAAGTATTTAAAGCAATGGATGCTGCCGGTACGGCTTTACCCGATGTAAAAGATAATAACGGGGTAAAGAAATATTTTGAGCAGGTATATGCCAATATGGATTTTGACCGTGTGTACGCCAGCGACATGAAAAAAATAGTAAAATGGTTTGACGTTTTAAAACGTAAGAACGTGGAACTGAAAGTAACTGAATTACCTGAAGAGGAAGAAGTTACTGAAGAGGCTGTTGCTGCTGTAGCTGAGGAAAAACCAGCTAAAAAAGCGCCTGCCAAGAAAAAAGTCGCTGAAAGCGACGCTACGGAAGAAGAAAAGCCTAAAGCAAAAGCTGCTAAAAAAGCAAAAGAAACAGAGGATGAAACGCCTGCTGAGAAAAAAGCGCCTGCCAAAAAGAAAGCAGCGCCAAAAAAGAAAGCAGAGTAATATTGTTTATATAGATCATTGGAAAAGTACGGTTTATAACCGTACTTTTTTATTTGTGGCTATTGTATGTATTGTAACCCAACTGCTGCAGCAATGATTAATGATGGATTATTACTGCCATCATCCTTAAAATAAAAAAGCCCCCGTGTGGAAACACGGTGACTTAGGTTAAGGCTCTGATTAGTAGCTATTTTAGAATAATATAATTGTCACCAAATAATTAGCTATCAAAGCTAGTTTAAGGTTTTGATATTTCCCAAAATTTGATATACCACAAACAGGTAATTTTTTATTTTATGGCGTCCAGCTGGCCCTGTACAAACTGCATTAAGCCTGCAATGTGACCGGGTGATAAATCAAACTTAAGTCCCGCTGTTTCAAACAGTTGTGGCAAAGGTTTAGTTCCACCCAGGCTTAAAGCCTGTATATAGTTCTCTATTGCTTTGGCCGGGTTTTGTTTGTACTGCTGCCACATACCAATGGCGCCCAGCTGGGCAATGCCATATTCTATATAATAGAAGGGTACTTCGTACAGGTGTAACTGGCGCTGCCAATGATAATACATATACTCCTCCAGGCCGCTGCGGTCAATTACCGGTGATAAAAACTCGGTATATACCTCGAACCATTTTTCTTTACGCTGTTCCGTGGTATGGTTGGGGTTTTCATAGATCCAGTGCTGGAATTTATCGATGGTGGCAACCCAGGGGAAAATGGTGATCACTCTTTCCAGTTGCTGCTCCTTCGCCCTTAATAACTCTTCTTCGGTTTTAAAAAACACCTGCCAGTGGTCCATGGTAAACAGTTCCATACTCATGCTGGCCACTTCGGCAATTTCGGTGGGGTATTCTTTAAAGCCGTTCAGCGCCAGGTTATGCGATAAAAAAGAATGCACGGCATGGCCCCCTTCGTGTACCATGGTGATCACATCATCAAACTGGCCGGCAGCATTCATAAAAATAAACGGTGCGCCGCTTTCTGCCAGGGGACAGTTATAACCGCCGGGGGCTTTGCCCTTGCGGCTTTCCAGGTCAAGGTGGCCCATGGTTTTCATTTTACCGATACAATCGGCAAAGAATGGTTGCAGCTGGTTAAAGCAGTCGATCGTTTTTTGCACCAGGTCCTCACCATTGGTAAAGGGCCGTAAAGGTTGTATGCCGGCTGGCTCGGCTTCTACGTCCCAGGGACGTAATGTGTCAAGACCCAACTTTTGTTTTTTGTTCTCATATATCTGGTTCACCAGGGGCATTACATGTTGCTTTACCGCTTCATGAAACAGGAAACAGTCTTCCTTGGTGTAATCGAAACGGCCTAACTCAGCGAAACGGAAATCGCGATAGTTTTCAAAGCCGGCATTTACAGCCACCTGGTGGCGTTTTTGCAATAAGGAATTAAACAGTTCATCCAGCGCTTCCTTATCCTGTAGTCTTCTTTCGGCTATTTTACGGTATACTTCTTCCCTTACATTCCGGTCGCTGTCTTCCAGAAACTTCATCGCCTGCTGCAGGGTATATTCCTGGCCGTTTACGGTCACCGTCATTTTACCGGCAATAGCGCCGAACTTCTGGGCTTCTACACCCAATGCGGCATTTATCTCTACATTCTCCTGGCGAAACAGGTCAATACTCTTTTTTACATTACGCAGGTAAGTGAAATAAGTGTCTTTATCCAGCTCGTTTACCAGCGGGTGTGCTAATAGTTTACGGTTCAATACATCGGCATAGGGTTGTATATGCGGCTGTACTTCCATCATAAAAAAGTTAAAGGCTTCTTCCAGTTCTTTATTTTCTGTATCACAGGTCATTTTGATCTGGCGCCAGCAAACATCTTCGCTGATGATGGCTTCCAGCTCGCTGCTGTCCTGCAGCCATTTGTTTAATTCATCAATGGTGTTTATTTCCCGTTGTTCCAGGTTTTTGAAGTAAGGCTCCAGGGAGGCCCAATCGGTAATGACAAAATCTTTTGGTAAAAAATGACGTTCAATTTTTTGTATATCCGCTGTTATCATATGAAGAGATTATTTATTTAGTATTTACAAAGGTTAAACAAATGACGCATAAAATAGTTCTAAAATATCCTTTGTTTAAGCCCGGGTCTTTTTATTCTTTGGCCAGTATTTTATAACTATCTGTCAACAAAAGTTGCGCCTGTTCCAGGCGTTGTGTTAAGTAGTATTTATGGTTCAGGCCACAAAGTACCAGTATTTTTTTACCTGGGTTTTCGCTCGCTATTTTTATAACCTGTTCGGCCATATAGTTATTTCTTTTTTCCCAGAATATAAGCGTTTTTTCAAAATCAGACACGACTGCTGTATCCTTTATATATGACTTACCCATTGCCAGCACCTGCTTTTTTTCTACTTCGTAAAGATGCCGGGTACGTTCCATTACTGCAGCATGGTTTATTTCGGCCAGGGTGGAGCGGACAACGCCGGCATAGTAATCTTTATTCATTTTTCTGAAATCGCTGTACAGTATACTGTCGCTGGCAGACTTGGATACATTGTCCAGTTGGGCAAAAAACCGGTTATTAATCCCTATCCATTTTTTAACGTAACCCCGCCTGTCAGGAATAAGGGTATCGTAAGGTACTATATCACAGTTCTTGTTCCGTTGGGCATATTTCTGCACACTTAGTTGTTCTATACTCGGTTTACCGATTTTAAAAAAGCGTACCAGCGATAAGCCAAAAACAGGTTTATAGGGTTTATCCTGTTCCCGTAAAATCATATCAGGCTCAATGGCGCTTATTGTTTTGTATAAGGTTTTATGATTGAATTTTTTATTGCCCGTATGTATGGTACCTATGATAATTATTTCAGCCGGTGAGGTGTTGTTTTGCGACAACAGACGGCCTGCACCCATACAGGAAAGTATGGTCACTAAAAAAAAGTTCCTGTATGCGGCGTTTAATGGCATGGCTTGTTTTAAAAAATATCGAACAACTGTTGCAACGATGTAACCGTATAAGTGCTGTTTACCTGTTCAGTATTACCTACGTGATTAACATATACCTGGTCTATACCTGCATTTTTAGCCCCTAATATATCCACTTCAACCGTATCGCCGATCATGATACTGCTATCGGGTACAGCATTCGCCCGTTTAAATGCGTACTCAAATATTTCTTTTTCTGGCTTTAAACTGTTGGACCCTTCGGAGGTGATCACCTCTTTAAAGAATGGCGCCAGGCCCGAATGTTTTAGTTTGCTGTGCTGCACGGTTTCAAAACCGTTGGTGATAAGGTGCAGCTCGTAGTTTTTATCCTGCAGGTATTGCAGCAGTTCTATTGCATGCGGGAATAATATGGTGCGGGTAGGTAACAGTTCCAGGAACTGTTCGCTCATTTGTTTGGCCAGGGCTTCGTCGGCAATTTTAAAATCGAGCAATGACAACCACATGCGTTTTACCCTTAACTCGTTTTGTTTGATAAACCCTTTGCGATAGCGCTCCCACAGCTTATCATTGTGTACCAGGTAGTTTTTATAAAACAGGTCAAAGTTATGAACACCTCTTTTTTCCAGTTGCAGGTCGCTGTATAAGCCGGTCAGTGTTTCAAGGGCATTGGCATCAAAATCCCAGAGCGTATGATCGAGGTCGAAAAATAAATGCTTGTATGTACGTGGCATAGCTACAAAGATAAACGCTTCGTTGCAGGGTTTTGCCAACAAACTGTTATTGCTAAATTAAACTTGTTTAAAAATATATTTTCGGTTAATATTACATACTCCGTTTTATTATACTCACAACTTTTTGTTATGCGCTTACTCCCTGTTGTTTTATTGCTTTTTTCATCATTTGTAAAGGCCCAGCAACATTATGACGTGTTGATACAGCACGGCCGTATTATTGATGGCAGCGGCAATAACTGGTATTATGGAGACATTGCGGTTAAGGATGGTAAGATTGTAAAGCTGGGACGTATAAACAATTCCACAGCCGCCAGGATCATAGATGCAAAAGGCTTAACGATAGCCCCCGGTTTTATTGATGTACATACGCATATTGAGGGTGATGAAAGCCGGGACCCCGAGGCAAAAAGTTTTATTTACGATGGGGTTACTACGGTGGTTGCAGGTAATTGCGGAGCTTCTAATGTAGGCATAGGCAGGTATTTAAGCTGGATAGATTCACTACGATTATCGGTGAATGTAGCTACGCTTGTTGGACATAATGATGTACGCAAAGCCGTAATGGGCCGGGCCAACCGCGATGCGACGGCTGCTGAACTGCAACAGATGGAGCAACTGGTAGCAAAAGCCATGCAGGAAGGAGCCGTAGGCCTTTCTACCGGTTTAATTTATATACCCGGCACTTATACCAAAACGCCCGAGATCGTTTCGCTTGCCAGGGTAGCAGCCCGCTATGGGGGTTTATATGCCAGCCATATGCGGGATGAAGGCGACAGTGTAGTGCAAGCCATTAATGAAGCCATTACTATTGGAAGAGAGGCCGGATTACCGGTACAGATATCACATTTTAAAGTAAGTGGCCAGCATAACTGGGGACGCAGTAAAGAAACGGTTGCCATGGTAGAAGCTGCCCGTAAAGAAGGCATTGAAGTAACGATAGACCAATACCCCTATACCGCCAGCAGTACCGGCATCAGCACATTATTGCCCGATGCTGTTTTAGCCGATGGACAGGACAGTATTAAAGCCCGGCTTCAACGGGCCGACATACGCAAACAGGTAACGGCACATATACTGGCCAGGTTAAAGAAAAGGAAATTAAAACACCTGAGTTATGCGGTAGTGGCTTATTATGCTGCGGATACCAGCTATAACGGAAAAAGTATTGAAGCCATTAACCTGATGCTGGGCCGTAAACACAACGCCAAAGCGGAGGCCGAAACCGTGATGGATATTATGACCAACGGGGGCGCCAGTGCTGTTTTTCATGGTATGAGTGAAAAGGATGTTCAATACATTATGCAGTACCCCTATAACATGTTTGCCAGTGATGCTTCTATCCGCATTTTTAACGCGGGCATGCCCCACCCCCGTGGTTATGGTACTAATGCCAGGGTATTGGGTCATTATGTCCGCGATTTAAAAGTGATAACACTGGAAGAAGCCATCCGCCGTATGACGAGCCTGCCAGCGCAAAAGTTTATGCTGCATAACCGGGGTTTATTAAAAGAAGGCATGGCAGCGGATATAGTAGTGTTTGATGCCAGCGAGGTAAGCGATGTATCTACTTTTACAAAACCGCATGCCTATTCCATTGGCTTTAAGTATGTGCTGGTGAACGGTCAATTAACTGTTGACAAAGCGGTACATACCGGCACCCGGGGTGGGGTAAGTTTGTACGGGCCCGGGAAGGAGTAGGTGTAGATTTTAGTATAGAGATATTAGTATATAGATAAGACTCCTGACTAAATACTATATACTTGATACACCATCTATTTTTAGTAACTACCGTCAGTATTATTGCTGCAGTCACATCTTTGTGCACTATTCAATTACCAAATTTCCAAATTAACTAATTACCAAATTGGCCTAGCTGCTATGATCGCTTACAATAACCCATTGTTTGTTTACTTTTTTAAACAGGAGGGTAAAATGGCCCTGGGCGTCGCCTACACTACGCGTTAAATGCCACTTGCCCACAACGGAGAAGTAAAGCACGGATAAACGTTTTACAGATATAATATCAAAATGCAGTTTGCCCATGGTGGCAGTATCGGGATAGTTTTTTTTGTAATTGTTCAAGGTGTTTTGCCAGCCATAGGTGATGCCGCTTTTACCAATGAACATGAGGGAATCGCTTTCCCAGTAGCCCTTCATAAACGCATCGATATTACCGGCATTCCAGTCGGCATTCTGGCGTTTTAAAATATTGCGGATGGTTTGTTCGTCGTTGTTTTGGGCAGTTGCAGTAATGCTCAGGAGTATAGCGGTGATAAGAAGTAGTTGTTTCATATTACTAAGATAAGACGGATGGGTGATTTATTAGTGCCGGATTTTAACCCCAGGGACGCCTTACGTATTATGACTGGCTTTTAACCACCGAGGTAAAGGAGTAAGTTCACTGAGTTACACGGAGACCATGTGCCCCTACTTTGTGCGCCTATGTGAAAAGCTTCGTGCTACTCAGTGGTACAAACATCTTTCTTAATTTACCATCCTTTACGGCTGTGGTAATGCTGAAGAATGTTATAAAGCCGACGGGCTGCCGGATGTGGAGGGCGGCGACCAGGGGGAGCCGGTGCGCAGCGTCAGCGTAGCACGGAACCCCGCAACAGCCGGTACTGCCGCTGACCAGGGCTATGCAGCCGGCAGCCCCAAAAAATACTTACTATTTTAATTTGGTATAACTTTGCCGCAACATGAAAAAGCAGGAAATACCACAGGACCCCAGCGCACTGAACAATGTTACCAAAGAGGTAGCTTATGCCGTTGATGATGCCGGTAATTATACCACTGACCTGAGTACGGGTTGGTCGGTAAAAGCCGAAGCGCTGGACCATGCCTGGCAGGATATTGAAAAACGGGTGGCCGATGCCCGGCAGAAGGTGGAACGCAAGGAAGCCAGCCCCCTTTTGTATTTCATGGAAAAAAAACTGATGGATGTTAAAATTTTATCGGCCTATACCGGCTTCTGGGGGATCACCATTAAGCGCCATTTAAAATACGGACCTTTTCAAAAGCTGAGCGAACAGCGTTTGAAAAAATATGCAGAAGTTTTTGATATAAGCGTTGACGAATTGAAAAAGCCCTTTTAATATAACTACACGGACAACTACGGTTGTTTATTATTGCCTTATCCACATTACACATTTACATGAAATTAGATTTTGAACATATACAAACGGCGCATTGTGAGAACGGCGTAAGCGTTAGCCTGTTAAAACACGCCGGTGTACAGCAAATGACCGAGCCCCTGGCTTTTGGTATTGGCTCGGGTTTGTTTTACATTATACTGAGCGTGGTAAAAGTGAATAATGCCCCGCTGATATCGTTCCGGACCATGCCTGGTAAAATATTTCAGCGCACCTGCCAGTCATTGGGTGTGCCGGTGGTACGCAAAAAATTTTTATCGAAAGAGAAAGCACAGCAGGCACTGGATGAAAGATTAGAGCAAGGCTTGCCGGCCGCCTGCCAGGTAGGTGTGTATTACCTGACCTATTTTCCCAAGGAATACCGTTTCCACTTTAATGCCCATAACCTGATTGTTATTGGTAAGGAAGGAGATAATTACCTGATCAGCGACCCGGTGATGGAAGGTCTGCATACTTTAAGCAGCTATGAACTGGAGAGGGTACGTTTTGCCAAAGGCCCGCTGGCACCACGCGGACAGCTGTATTACCCCGGTACCATTACCAACCCGGTAACTGATGAGCAAATTAAACGGGCCATTGTAAAAGGTATTAAGCGTAATGTGCGGGATATGCTGAACATTCCCGGTTTTTTTGCCGGCGTGAGCGGCATACAGCATACCGGCAAAAAAATAAAAACCTGGAAGGATAAACTGGGCGACGACAAAGCCCGCAGTTACCTGGCGCAACTGGTGCGTATGCAGGAGGAGATAGGTACAGGTGGTGGTGGTTTCCGTTTTATATACGGGGCCTTTTTGCAGCAATCGCATGCCTACCACCCGGTAGATGAGTTGCTGGACCTGTCGCAGCAGTTTACCAAAGCGGGCGACCGCTGGCGTGATGCGGCCATACAGGCAGCGGGGATTTATAAAGGCCGTTTACAGTCGCAGGCCGATTATGATGTAATGGGCGATATGCTGATAGAGATCGCCGGGCTGGAGAAGAAGGCTTTTACCGAATTAAAAGCGGTATCCAAACGGTTATAAAATTTTAAGTTGCGTTTATAGAAAAGCAATGGCGGGTGCCATTGCTTTTTGTTTGCAGGGACTTTCTGGTCCCTTTAACCAATGTTTTAACCTTTTAATATTTAATTGATTGTCATTCGTTTGTATGATAGTTATTGAGAACCCGTTTGTTAATTCACAATTCATGATTCATGAATTGTGAATTATTTGTATCTTTATACTATGAATCAGCACCATGGCATGCGCCCACAGGATATAGCGGTATTGTTAAAAATAATTATTTCCAACCCAGGTTGGATGAGTAAGGATATTGCACAAGACCTGGTTTTAAGTCCTGCAGAAGTAAGTTATTCTTTACAGCGTTCAGCACAGGCAGGCTTACTGGATGCCTCGAAAAAGAGGGTCATGAGAAAGGCCTTCCTGGAATTTATTCAATATGGATTGCCCCGGGTGTTCCCTGCTATCCGGGGACCGCTTGCTGTTGGTATACCCACCGCTTTTTCTTCTCCCGCAATTTCACCATACCTTATGACCAACCAGTTTAATGACATGGTGATATGGCCGCACGCTGAAGGAGAAGCCCGGGGGGAAACAATAAGCCCTTTGTACCCTAATGCGGTGCAGGCGGCCTTAAAAGATGAAACACTGTATCACTTACTATCCCTGGTTGATGTGATGCGCATGGGTAAAGTAAGAGAAAAAGAAATAGCACTCCGTTTGTTGAAAGAAAAATTCAATATACAAGATGCATGAAAATGTTATACGGATAAAAGCAGTAGCTCAATGTTTAAGAGGGCTTAATCATCCTTATGTTTTTGTTGGCGGCGCTACTGTTTCTCTATATGCCACACAAAAGGCAATATCCGCCAATGTGAGGCCTACCGATGATGTGGATATAGTGGTAGAGCTGGCCACCTACGCCGATCATACTCAAATGGAGGAAAGGCTCAGAAGCCTGGGTTTTATCAATGACGTTTCCTCAGGTGTCATATGCCGGTATACTATCGATGGGATTATTGTTGATATCATGCCGACGGATTCAACAATCCTGGGGTTCAGTAACCGGTGGTATGCCGAAGGATTTAATCATGCAATTCCCTATGAGCTGGACGATGAAACTGTAATCCATATTTTTTCTTTGCCTTATTTCCTGGCTTGCAAATGGGAGGCCTATAAATCAAGAGGCGGCGATTTACGAACAAGCCGCGACTTTGAAGACATGGTATATATTTTTGAAAATTGTAAGAATTTTGATGAGCAAGTTTTAAATGGTCCCAACTCTGTAAGACAATATCTGATACAGGAACTGTCTCCTTTACTGGATCACCCTGATTTTGAGGAGGTATTATACTGTCACCTGGAAAACGGAACAAACGCAGATAAGCTAATAGCCAAAATTAAGGCGGGCCTTGATTTACCATTTTAGTAATGCTAAAAAGGTAAGCCCACCGGTTGGGTTTATTATAAAAACCTGTCGCCTTTATTCCTTCTTACTTCGGCTACGTATTCCTTTATTTCCTGTTCTTTCTCTTTTTTACAAATAAGTAATACGTCTTTGGTATCTACTACAATATAATCTTCCATGCCCTGTAACAATACCAGTTTGTTATGCGGCATATGCACCATATTGTTTTTTGCATCAACGATCATTACATGATCACCGATCACCGCGTTTTGAAAATAGTCCTTCTCCATATTATCCCAGGCGCTGTTCCATGTTCCCAGGTCGCTCCAGGCAAAATCGGCCGGTACAACATATACGTTATCGGCTTTTTCCATAATACCAAAGTCTATAGATATATTGGTACACTGGGGGTATATTCTTTCTATAGCCGCTTTTTCATTCGGCGTATTAAAGTTGTCCATCTCGGCATGAAAAACTTCATGCATCTCGGGTAATGATTTTTCAAACGCATCTACCAGGTTTTTTACCTTCCAGGTAAAGATGCCGGCATTCCATAAAAAATCGCCGCTGGCCACAAATGTTTTTGCCAGCTCCAGATTGGGTTTTTCGGTAAAGGTTTTTACCTTATAAATGCCTGGCGCTGCTTCCGGTGCATCGTGTTGTATATAACCATAACCGGTGTTGGGATTGGTGGGTTTAATACCAATGGTTACCAGGGCATTGATATGTGTAACAAAATCAAGTGCTTTTTCAGCCACTTTCACAAAAGCATCGGTATCCAGTATCAGGTTATCGGCCGGTGCTGCGATCATTACGGCCTGCGGATCTTTTTGCAATAATTTAAAGCCGATATAGGCAATGCAGGGCGCCGTGTTTTTGCGTGAAGGCTCAGCTAAAATATTTTCAACCGGTATGTCAGGCAATTGCTCCTGTACCTTGTGTACATATTCGGCCGATGTGATAACAAAAATATTTTCTGCAGGTACCAGGCGGGCATACCTTTCAAAGGTTTGCTGAATAAGTGTTTTGCCCAATCCTAAAATATCTAAAAACTGTTTAGGCAATCCTGTACGGCTCATGGGCCAGAAACGGCTTCCGATTCCCCCGGCCATAATGGCCACATATCTGTGTTGGTTACTCATTCTATCTCCCGTTATGGTATCTAAAACTTCAAAGCTATTCATTTTAACTTATAATACCGCAACAGATATTGGGCTTATGCATCGCCGGTACCGGCATATAGTATGTATGTATTTGCAACTGGTTAAACCGGGTACATTTATTAACTTCACAAAATGAAAACCAATGGCCAGCAACCATATAAAACGTTAATTCTGGTACGTCATGCAAAAAGTGACTGGGGAAACCTTAGCTTGAGCGATTTTGACCGCCCGTTAAATGAAAGAGGCTTACGTGATGCGCCCCGAATGGCCAGGCACCTGGTTGAAAAAGGTATAACCATTGACGCCTTTATTGCCAGCCCCGCCAAACGGGCAAAGAAGACCGCACAAATATTTGCCGAGACTTATAAGCGGGAGAAAGATGAGATTATTTATCACACCGCCTTATACCTTGCTCCGCCAACCGTTTTTTTTGATGTAATTAGTAATACCGACAACCGGTATAATCATATTGCCGTATTCTCGCACAATAACGGGCTCACCGATTTTGCCAACCTGTTAACCAGCACGCGTATTGATGAACTGCCCACCTGCGGCATATTTGCCCTTTCGGTTGCAACGGATAATTGGGCCAACTTTACACATGCCGATAAACATTTCCTGTTTTGCGATTACCCCAAAAGCATCTGAAAAAAATCAATTATCTGAGGTTTCAACCCTTTAATGCCGGGTATTGTTATTCATTATTATCTGCGAACTTTGTACTATAAATTTTACCCGTGGAAAAAACGTATGAATGGCATAAGATAGCAATGCATGTGAACGAGCTGCCTTTTGCTGATAATAATATTGCCGTGATAAAAATCAAGGGTAAAAAAATATGCCTTGGCCTGTTTAATAACGAAATATTTGCTTTTAACTATTTATGTCCGCACGCCGGCAAGCCCTTAGTGGATGGATATATTGATGCGCAGGGCCGGGTAGTATGTCCCTTACACCGTTATAAGTTTGATATGCGGAATGGCCGCAATGTTACCGGTGAAGGGTATTTTTTAAAACGCTGGCCTGTAGAGAACCGGGAGGACGGTATTTTCCTGGGCCTGGAACCTTCCGGCTTTTTCCTTTGGTAAGTTTTTAGTAAGTAACCCTTATCTCCCGGTAGGCGGCTTTACCTAAATTTATATTGACAAATATCAAATAAACCCCGCTTTATACGCAGGCCCGGCAATAAAATCGGAGCAGCCCGTTAATAAGGGCAAATCCAATTTTATATGAGAAAACTCTACTTACTGGGTAGCAGTTGTTGCATTGCTGTTGGCATACACGCACAAACCATTTTTACAGCACAGGCTTCTGTTCCTCTTTACATTGCTCCTTCCACTGTTTTTTACGCTGATGGATTGGCGCTGCAGCCCTCCGCAGGCTTTACCATTATGAATAACAGCCTGGAAAAAAACACCACCTTGGTAAACTACACGGTTAACCAATATGCCGCCAGGGTATACAAGTTTGCCCATAATACCAGTGCATACAGCGGGTATATTTCCATGTTTTATGATGATGCGGAGTTAAGCGGCATGGCCGAAAGCATGCTGGAGATAAACCTGCACGATAACACCCAATGGTGGTCCTTAGGCACATCGGATGCTGATTACACAGATAACTATGTAACCAGTAATGCCGTAAATGCCCGGGAGTTAAACGAACTGGCCATTGCCAATATACTGATACCGCTACCCGTACAATGGGGAAGCGTACAGGCTTTCCGGGCCCGGCAGCATACCATTATAAGCTGGCAAACCAAACAGGAACAGCAGGTAAAAAGCTTTACCGTAGAACGCAGTATGGATGGTATTACCTGGCATACCGTTGTGGCCAATGTACCGGCAAAGAACAGTACACAGGGGGGCTTGTATAAGGCCACCGACCTGCAATACCAGCCTGCACAAGTGTATTACCGCATTAAACAAACCGATCTTAACGGGCAGCATAGTTTTTCCAATATTGTAACGGTGGATGCCATTGATGTGCAGCAGGTAAGAATGGTGTTATTTCCTAACCCTGTAACGGATGGCTTTAAAATTACCCATACAGGTACCGATGCAGTGAAAACCGTAACCCTGTACAGCAGTGCCGGCACGCCGTTAAAAAGCTGGTCCCAGGCTTCTTCGTACAGCTTAAGCGGGCAAAAGCCGGGTATTTATTTGCTGGCTGTAACTACCGAACAAAACAAGACCCACTATTTTAAAATTACCAAACACTAATTGTTTACAGGAAAAAATATCGTTATGAAAAAACTATTGATTATTCTTTTATCCTTTACCGTTTATAACAGCCAGGCCCAGGTGGGCATTGGCACCACATCGCCCAATACTACTGCCCAGTTAGACATTACGGCTAATGACAAGGGCCTGCTGATACCGCGTTTAACCGTAACACAACGCCTGGGCATAGTAAACCCGGCTACGGGCTTACTGGTATACCAGACCAATGATGTAACCGGCTTTTATTATTATAACGGCAGCGCATGGACCAATCTTGTCAGCGGCGGATCCGGCGGCGTACCTACCGGCACCATTATGCCATTTGCCGGCTCGGTGGTACCCGATGGCTGGGCATTGTGTAATGGTGCAGCCATCAGCCGTACGGTTAACGCACTGTTATTTACCACTATCGGTACTGTATATGGCGCCGGGAACGGCTCTACTACCTTTAATGTGCCCGACTTGCGTGGCCGGACCGTTTTTGGACTGGATAATATGGGTGGCACAGCTGCCGGCCGTTTAACCACAGCAGGCGGCATAAACGCCAATAATACCCTGGGAGCCAACGGCGGTACCCAGTCTTTAAGTATAGCCGTTACCAACCTGCCGGCGCATAACCATAGTTTTACCGGCAGTTCAAGCACTACATCCTCGGACAGCCATACCCATACCTACCAGGATGCTTATTTTGCCGAAAATACCAACCTGATTGGCAGCGCGGGTGCGATTGGTGGAAATGGCCGTTTTGGAACCAGTGCGGGTACAGATAATGACAACAGCTTTTTATTCCGGACCACCAGCAACGGCCATACATCGAATTACAACAGTAGTAATGTTAACCTGAGTACGGGGTCTGACAGCCATAATCACACCGTAACGGCAGCCGGTACCATTGGCAGTACAGGCAGCGGCACTGCTTTACCGGCACTAAACCCGGCCCTGGTGCTTAATTATATCATTAAATTATAGTTTTAAGGCCCGGTAACCGGGATTATTGTAAAAGGAGGAAAAAACTCTGTAAAAAATTAGTGCTGAATAGTTTGTTGGATAGTGAAAATTCCTATTTTTGCAACCCCGAAAGGGAAAACACTCCTCCTTAGCTCAGTTGGTTAGAGCATCTGACTGTTAATCAGAGGGTCGCTGGTTCAAGTCCAGCAGGGGGAGCGAAAAAAGGGTTTCAAATATTTGAAACCCTTTTTTATTATGTTAGTTATGGCTATTAATAAGATTTACCACCACTTCGACTATGATATTTTTTTCATCCGGGTTACTTTCAGCAATCATCAGCGTAAGGGCAACAAGTGCATTATCTGCAATCCGTTTATACCCATCCTCCCGGTAAAGAATCCCGTTTTTCTCCAGGAACCATACAAACAGGAAAGCCGCAATTCGCTTATTCCCATCTGAGAAAGAATGATTTTTTACGACAAAATAGAGTAGGTTGGCCGCTTTTTCTTCTATACTTGGATAAAGGTCAACTCCCCCAAAAGATTGATAGATTGTTGCAATGGAGCTTTTAAAAGACTCGTCTTTTTCATTGCCAAACAGACTGCTGCCACCAAACCTGTTTTTTAGTCCATTTATAGCTTTAATTGCTTCATCGTAAGTAACAACAAACGAGGACTTCTTATTTGTGCCGTCTATCGTTAATGTACGGTGATCATATTTGTCCAATACATCCAGCGCATAAGTGTAATCGGCCAGTACTTTAGCTAATCCACTGGTTTCATCCGAACTGAGAAGTTTTAACTCCAACACATTGCTCAAAAGCCGGACAGTTTGTTTTAACGTATCAAACTGTTGTGTTTTCTCCTCCAGGCGCTTTTCGTTTAACACATATCCTTTAGCCAAATAATCTTTTAAAACTTTATTAGCCCACATACGGAACTGTGTACCACGCTTTGAGTTTACGCGATAGCCAATAGAGATAATCATATCCAGGTTGTAGTGTTCAAGCTCTCTCTTAACCATCCGTTTGCCTTCCTGGCGAACTGTTCGGATTTTCCGAACAGTTGAATCCTGTTCTAACTCGTTGGAAGTGAATATGTTTTTTATGTGTTCGCTTATATTAGCTTTACTAGAGTCAAACAAATCCATAATCTGCGCCTGTGTCAGCCAGACCGTATCATGGTCCAGCACAACATCGATGGCCGTCTGTCCATCCGGCGCCTTATATATAATAACATTTCCCTTTTCCATACTTATTGAATATAGATAAAGTTAACGCTCTTGTAAACAGTTTGATTAATAGAATTAATAACATTGAAAGATGGAAACACCATTATCACTCCGGTAAATTAGCAAAGTTTATCAAATCATCTATTATTGGGTTAGATAATTGTCCAGCAGGGGAGCGAAAAATCAAGGCATTACACATAGTAATGCCTTTTTATTTGAAAAACGTACAAACAAAATCGACAAACAAAACGTTAACAGTTCCCGCTTCTCTTGACTCCCCTTTTCTTTAATTTTTTCGCGATTAACGGATCAGTTGGATAATCGGGGATTAGCTATATCCCTGCTTATCTCTAAATACAAATAGTTTCAACGTTCTGTTGATGTAACTATTAGACGATAATTAATTTACTAACTGTTCTTATCTAACGAATGAGGATACATTTCGGATTTAAATTTGCAATCATAATACACTTTGATAAATTGTCTTGCTGCTTATTCAATAAATTTAATATGGAAGAGTTGCCGATGCTGTCGTCAACCTAGTTGCTTAATAAACTTCTGCTTTAAAAGCATTTACAGATATTTCATCAGCATACTCTTTTAGCACTGTTATCATTTCTTCGGTCGTTGAAACTTTTCTCTTATGGATATCCTTCAAAAACAGCAACATTTTCTCTTCACCAATATTTTGTTCGAGTTTATACAAAAGATAAGGCCCTTTAAAATAGGCTACTGAATGCCATTGGTTATCGCTCTTTGTTATTTGGGAGATCCTTATAGGTTTTTTATAGGCATCTTCATACTTTTTCAACAACGTTTGAAATGCGTCTTTAGAAAGTGTATTCTCTATCCATTTTAATGCTGCAAATTCTGCAAAAGATTCATTAAGCCAGTCTTCCCAACCCTCTACTTTTGCATTTTGCCACCAAAGGTGTCCTATTTCGTGCGCAAGTACTTTTTTGTCCACTGGGCCAAACCCATCTAATAGAGATAATGAAATAAATCCTTTCCTTGCGTATGACATATCATGTCCAAAAGGATTTACCGCTATAATTAGGTTGTCAGAATCGGTTATTCCATACCATGTCTCAAAAAAACTGTAAATGGATTGTGATATTACTCGAATTTCATTTATTTTTTCTTTTGGCAGCTTTGTACCGTAGAATTTCATCCTGTTGTTACCGGAACTGAACCGTTGAAATTCTTTAGAAAGTATAACAGGTATATCAAAGTGGTTGTTTGAATTGGCGATTATTACATTTGATTTTTCATTCTTAATAACTCCGTTACCAATAACCTCGTACTCTTCTGGTTTGTGAAATTTTAAATAGTAGGAATAATTTTTATCATCAATGTTTACAGGGAACCAACCCGTGTAAAGGCTTAGTTCAATCCAGTTAGGATTATATGCAAATACAGCACTCTCAATTTTATCCAGTGGGTAGGAGTATATTATTGTTAGAATGTACTTTGAGGGGAATGTATTTTGAATCCTAATACTTTTTAAATCTTCAATTGTGTCAATCACCTTGTAGCTGACAGCTTGATCTCCAAATTTCAATTGTTTAATGTTGGCATTTTTGTTTAAATAGAAATGAAAATCCTTTTCATGTGTATTTTGATAACTAACATTAAAAGTGGCATTGAGGGTTTTTAAGGAATCAATATAAATACTACCGTCATAATGGGTGATTTTTTGTGCTATAGCAACTTCACTATTTAGGGCGATTGATACTATAAGGAAAAACAAGGCAAGGGTTCTTAACATATTTTTCATTTCAGGTTTTCAGATTAATACCAGCCAGAAAACTGTCTGAATTTAAACGGTAAAACAATTGAAATGTTACAACTATGATCACGAAATTTTTAGTTTATACAACAACAGCAGACTAGCTTAATTAGCTAGTGATATAATTTCGTATAGTTTAAAGCGCATTTTACCCCTTGCCGGTTTTTTTTAGTACAGCTGGAGCACAGGAAGCCATTGGAATTTTTTATTTTATCCCTAATACCGCATTTAGTATAACAGGAAATATGCGGCTGATTTTCACGCCTGAGGTCCTGATTTCCAATGATACCGTTATTCTTTAACTGAACTTCTTATTTGGTATATTTGAGTGACTTAAATAATTACTATGACAGATAGCAATTTGAAAAGTCCTTATAGGGCTACAGAACCACTTACATTCTGGAACTATATCAATGCTATAGAAAAAGAAGTGGTGCAAGAGTATGACGGCACTATAGTAGGTACAGATACTTATACCTACACTTATGTAGCCAATGCCAATGGCTACCCCACCAGCAGGCAACAAACATCGAATGGTACATTAAGCAGTACTACCACTTACGAATACATCATAAAATAAACCAACCAAAAAATAAGGGTATGAAAAATTAATGCTAATATAGGTTAGCAATGGCAGGCTGGTCTCCTTCTCTTTTTTCTGTTTTGATCAGTGTTCAGTTTCGTCTAATTTTTAACATCCAATAAAAATATATCGTTGCCATATTTACAGCTACAAGTAACCAAAATAGAGGAAATGTAAAAAAGCTTTCATAGCTACCTCCTTTGGGTATTTCCACCAATGGAACGGTTATTAAAGTGTCAAGTATAATAGCTGTAAGGCTCATGATTGTTCCAGAAATAACACCATTAATCCTATTACCATTTTTGTAAAAAACTGAAGCACCCAATAGTGCAAAAGGAATAATGAATATCGCAACAATGAGTGCTTGTTGGCTCAAGGAATCTTTAATAGCAGGAACGTAGCTTAGAATGATAAATGTAGTAAAAACAAGTAGCCAGATTAAAGCTCCAGTTGAAATTGCTCTTATAGTGTTCATTTTAATCTTAGTTTTTTAATCTATAAGAAATGAAATTCAAAAATCTTTCATAAGCAGTCTTGCTATTGCGATAAATCTTTTTAAGTCTGACTTTTACGCAAGATTGATAGTTATTACGAAGTTTGACTTCATTTTTTTATCGGTGAAATAAATATTATATCGCAAGCAAAACTAGAAGGTTACGGCTCTGCTAAATTGTATGAATGTAACATCTTCCTAAAATCGCATCAGAAGGGGAGCTGGCCTACAATATGGGTTTTGTGCTTTACATATTCACGAGGCGTCATGCCGGCATATTGCCTAAACATTCGGATAAAATGCGCCTGGTCGTAATAACCGTTCCTCAATGCAATCTTTGTAAGTGTGTCATATTCTTGATGCATGTTTTCAAGAGTATGGTTAAATTGCCTAATCGAAACTGCCTGTGAAGGAGAAAGGCCAAACCAATCTTTGAAAATTCTGTAAGTGTGCATTCTTGAGTACCCTGTGAGACGGTATAGGTCAGCTGAATACCCGTTTATCTTTTTGTAGATTAGCTGGTCGAGAAGTTTAGATATTTTTATTGCTATGCTAAAGTCAGTATTGTTTTGTATAATAGAGTATATGAAGTTTTCAAGCCACACTGCCCGGGAACTGAAGTCCGGCAATTCCCGAATTTCATTTTCCATTCTGTCCATATGATGGGATAGAATATCTTCTCCGTTAACCGCCAAATCAACCAGTTCGCTGCAAGGAATACCAAATACAAGATTGGCGGCTATCGGATATAAGGTTATACCCATTGTTTTTATATGGGGGAATGAAACTTTAAGTGGTTTTGTATTCAGGCCGCATAAAAAGGCAAATTTTTCGGTCGGGTTGGACGACTTGTTGGTAAAGGGCTTACTGTGAAACGTCCACGGGTCTTCAAAATTGAAAGTCAGCGAAATGAGTCCCTGGGGAAGCATTTGCCAATTCAGGGAACTGTCTGATGTCTGTTCCCAAATTATGGGTGATATTCCTTCCAGTTTCTTTGGTATGTAAAAATCCAAGTTCATCGTATCTCGTTCTGTTCGCTTTGGTTTAAGGTAGTGACCTGTAATCATGTTGTCCATATGTACCCTTTCCATGGCAAGTCTTTGGGCTTAAGATTCTGTGCGGGACTTTCCACAACCGCATCAATGCATTTTTTCGACAAGGACAATCTAATTTAACATCAATTATCCAAATTAAGGAAATATTGTTTTCATCCTTTATTTAATAAGCAGTAATAGAATAATTGTGCAACCTTTTAAGATTAATTTTTGGCGCCCTTGTAAATTAGCTTATCCCTTCAATTTATAAATTGCCGATCACGATTAATATCACTATTGTTGAACCACTTCCAGGCTCATCAATTCCCGGATCTTGCGGTTTCTGAAAGACTTTACCACCCCACCCAACCTCGCCCAAATGTCAAGGACAGCCGGGATGAATACTTCCACATTCAAAAAAATGTTTAAACAAATCAATGATCAGCCCATGTACGACTACTTGTCCACTCACCGTATGGATGAGGTACACAGCCGGCTCTTGCATACAAACGAATCAATTAAGCGTATAGCCTTAGATCTGGGATTTTCAGCACTGTCAAACTTCTCTAAAGTCTTTAAAAAGCAGTTCCAGCTACCTCCTTCATTTTACCGTAGAAAAGGCTAAAAACTTTCAGCTGAGCTGCAATTCTGCAAAACTTTTAAGTTTGTATTGATTATTTCCTTCAATGCGGAAACGGCTTGAAATTTTCCTGTCAAATAAGTGAAAGGAAGCCTCATAACCTTATTTATGCTATCCGGATTAGATGAGTTTATTGTACTTTCAGCCTGATGTAGTTTATCCAAATTTGCTCCCGGTCCTTGTTATTTTCAAAGTTTTGTAACATAAACGCCCGATTGTATGCTACTTTCCCTTTGAAACATAATTTATTGTTGATGTAAACTTTTACTTCCTTTTTTAAGTCTACCATTTCAGGAGAAATATTGATTAAAAATGACTGAATGCCTGAAGTTTCGATGTGGAATATATTATTGTCGTATTGTGCTTTTATTCTCCCCGAACTTCTGGGAAAGTCGAAAGCAGTTTTATCAACTGTTTTACTTATTAAACTGTCATCTTTATTATATTCTAACCATTGGGTAATCTTAAAATTTAGCTCTTTATGTAATTTTGCTTTTGAACTTAATGTATCCAACTTTATGTTGGAAATCCAATCTATATTCCCGTATTTTTCGTCGTCAAATTCCCAAGAAATTTCCTTTGGAAACGGATTTCTTTTTCGCGTTGTTAAATCATCAAAAAGAATTTTATAAGCAGGTTCAGATTCGTCAAATTGAGGAAACCAATGCGGAAATCCGTTGTAACGATATTCCTTGTAATCTGCCTTTATTTCATTCATTAACCTGGTAAAGTCATCATTTGCATTTGGCGGATAATAATAATCTTCGTCCGTCGAAAAGTTGACAAATGAACGGTTTTTTATATTTTCTATAAATGATCCTCCAGTAAAAACTTTGGGATATGTATTAAAACCATAAAAACCTGCAAATTGTGTTGGTTGTTTCATGAGATAGGAAAAAGAACCTGTTGCGCCATTTGAGTGCCCGGAAATAAAAACTTTGTTGTCATCTATATTAATTCCCTTTTTTATAACTTTTAGCATTTCAGGTATCATAAAAAAACCGTCATCTGGAGTCATCCAGTTATATTGTCGGCTTCCTTTTGGAAAAACTAAAATCACATCGTTTTGTTCAGCGTATTTTGTGTAATATCTATTCCACCCCCCTAAATTCCAATCGGCAAATTGATAATCAACCAACGCATTATGTCTTACGGCCCCGTGGAGGAAAAACAATAAAGAATATTTTTTTCCGGGATCGTAATTTTTGGGCAGGTGAATAAAAAAAGAGGTTTTTGTACTGTCGTTTACTATAAAAGAGATGGAATAGTCACTTTCTTTTTTTGCCTTATATGGGTTGAAATTCCTGATTTGTTGGTATAGTTGCTTTGCAGTTTCCGTTTCTTTCAAGATAATTTTATTACCGCTATAGAACTCCTCCTCTCTTTTTTGCAATTCGTCATAAAATTGTTTTTTCTTACTTATTGCAGTCGCTTTTAAAGTACCCCATCTCTGGTCCGAAATCAAATTTTTGAATTCTTCATTTGCATAATCTCTAAGGATGTAATTCCAGCTAGGATACCCATTGCCATCTGTTTGCATAGCGGCAAGAGGGGTAAGGTAAAGAAACGCCTTATCATAATCTTTTATTTTAACTGCGATTACTGCTGCGTAATATAGGCTTACCTTATCTATACTATCAGGATAAGTTTTAAAAGCTATCTCGTATAGATTTAAGGCCTGTTTGTACTCATCTACTTCTTTAGCACTCTCCTTTTGCTTTAAGGCTTTTGTAGTCAGATTTGAATAGGTATCCTGTGCTTGTACAAAAAAGCTTAATAGAATAAGGAAAATTAAAATGCCATATCTCATAAATCAACTTTTTATGAGACAAAACTATAAACAGATTATTTCAAAAACTTGTACAAATGGAACATCAAAATTTAGGAAGGTATGCGCCAGAAGGTATCTTCTTTACCGAATAGTGTTCCTTTATTGAAAAAGGTTTTAGGTGAACTTTCTGACCCCTCTGTCCCCTTTAACCCGGATATTGCCGCTACATTTTTTCGCTCCGGCTATATAGAATCCCGGGGACGTGGTATTGAGAAAATTGCAGCAGCCTGTAATTCATTCGGTATTCCATTGCCGGTATTTGATACTGGATTATCTGGCTTGATTATTATTCTTCATATCGCAAACAAGTGTATCTCATTCTGTTGTTACCGGAACAGAACCGCAGAAGTTCTTTAGAAAGTATAACAGGTATATCAAAGTGGTTGTTTGAATGGGTGATTATTACGTTTGATTTTTCATTTTGACTACAACAACAGTCGTTTTGGATACATCTGTTTTTTGAACGTGTTGCAATTTTGTATGATCAAATTAAAAAAGTAAGAAATGAACAAAAACATCATTATTGTAGGAGCAGGTCCAAATTTAAGCCTGGGAATTGCAGAAAAGTTTGCTGAAAAAAATTTTTCCATCGGACTGATCAGCAGAAACGAAGAAAAGCTAAAAGCTCAAATCGAAAACTTTAAGGCGAAAGGCGTTAAGGCAGAATATGCCGTTGCAGATGCTTACAATACATTACAAATAGAGAACGCTGTTGCCAGATTAGCGATTAAAATGGGAAGCGTAGATGTGTTGTTATACAACGCAGCGGCAATGAAATACAAAAACATCATCGATGAAACGGCGGATGATCTAACGGATGATTTCAAAATGTCGGTGGCAAACGCATTTCATTGCGTAAAAATATTGCATCAGCAACTCAAAGAAACAAATGGAGCGGTATTGTTTACTGGCGGCGGACTAGCCCTTTATCCAAATATTCAGGTTGGCTCCTTATCAGTTACAAAAGCGGCATTAAGAAATCTAGCCTTTCAATTACACGAGGTTCTTAAAGAAGACGGCATTTATGTGGGTACTTTAACTGTTAATAATACCATTCGCCCGGATAGCGAAACACATTCACCAAAAATTCTGGCAGAAAAATTCTGGGAAATGTATACAGATAGGGCGCAAGCCGAACTACAGTATTAATAAAAGGACTTCGCTAAAACAACGATATCCGGCAAAGACAAAATTGATTGTTGGATTGCAGGTTTTGACAAGTATAATTCTCTAATTCATTTAAACTAATGGAAAACTCAAAAATCATTACGGAAATAGAAAATACCGTTCTAAAATGGGAGGAAACAAGTACCGGGAATGGTGATTTTGGTGCCATAACATTTTTATATCGGGGAAAAGAATTTGGCCATATACACAAAAACGGAGATCTGGATATTTCATTCGGGGAGCAGATGGCTGAAGAATTACTGAAGAAAAAACTGGTCAAAAAGCATCTTTATGTTCCTAAAACTAATATTACTTACCCTGTTCTGAACGAAGGAAAACTTCCGTTTGCAATTTCATTGTTGCGGATTTCCTATCTTAGTCATTATATAAAAGCCAATGAAAAGGATATGTTTTCGCAAGGGATATTTGAAAGCGAATTGGCAAAGCTTCCAGAACGTTTAACATCAGTTTACCTGAAGCAAAAATGAAGCAAAGCAGGAAAATAAAAACTTTAACCGAATATCATCGTTTGCGTGGTTTTGGAGAGCCCGTACATCCTTTGATCAGCGTTACAGACCTGGAAACGGTTTCGCCTGAACATAATTTATCAGGTGTGATGGTAGATTTTTATTCTGTTTGTATCAAACGCAGTTCAAATATAAAGCTGAAATACGGACAGCAAGAATATGACTTTGATAGTGGCGTGATGTTTTTTATGTCGCCCAATCAGGTTTTTAGCCTCACGAGCAGCGGCGAAACACCCGCACAGTCAGGTTGGTTATTGCTTATTCATCCTGATTTTTTTTGGAACACATCACTTGCAAAGACAATTAAACAATATGAGTTTTTTAATTATTCTGTAAATGAGGCATTATTTCTTTCAGAAAAAGAAGAAAAAACCATCAATGATATTATAGAAAATATTCGACAAGAGTATCACGGCAACCTTGATAAATTTAGTAAGCAAATCATCATTTCGCATATCGAGACCTTACTAAATTATGCTGAGCGGTATTACAACCGTCAGTTCATTACACGTGAAAAATCCAATCATCAAATTTTGGAACAGTTGGAAAATCTGTTGACCGGTTATTTTAACAGTGGTGATTTAATTTTAAAAGGATTGCCCACGGTACAATATGTCGCTGAAGAACTCCACATTTCCCCAAGTTACCTGGGAAGTTTGTTGCGAACACTTACAGGACAAAATACACAGCAACACATTCATAATAAACTGATAGAAAAAGCCAAAGAAAAACTAACTACAACAAATCTTTCCATAAGTGAGATAGCTTACGAATTAGGTTTTGAACACTCGCAATCATTCAGCAAACTGTTTAAGCGCAAAACCAATATTTCTCCGTTGGAATTCAGACAGTCATTTAATTAGCAAGATTAAAAAACGGGTTTAAACCGGGTATTTTTCTTTTGCGTCTTATGTCAACACAAATATTAATCCCATAAGTTACGGCGTGATCGTACTTCCGCACATAACCATAAAGGCTGTAAAACCATTGGTGATGACGCTATTAACGTCTCTTCAATTTACTTGTAGGAATATGTGGCAAGTAAAATGGCCTTTCCTTCGACAATACTGTACATTTTGCTCAGGCGTCCGGCCCGATCATATTCATACGTAAATTCTCCTTTGGGACTACCGGGAATACCCAGTGTGATAACATCTGGCGTTTGTCCTTCCGTAAATCTGCGTAACAGCTTACCTTCCTTGTCATATTCAAACCGCACCGACACTTTACCCACTTCGTAATTGAGGCCTTCGGATGTAAGTTGTACAAGCCTTTTATTACTGAAGAACGCGTCGTGACGCTTCTCTGTTTTTGTGGTTATTTTTTTGTCGGGTACATAATGGTATGCTATACTGTGATAGCTTAGGATAGAATCACCCTTGTTTTCTGTTAATGTAGTGATAGTAGAGTCTTTACGGGGACTGATCATTTTCTGCGAAACAATTAACCCGTTGTTGTAAACATATTCGTAAAGGGTGGTATCCTTTCGTTTGGGATCATTGATATCAAAAATTGTGATTGAGGCTACTATATCGTTTTGATCATTATAAAAATGCCTGTCTTGCTGAAGTAGCTTTTTGTTTCTGTAATGATCCTTTGCCGACACACGTCCCAGGGAGTCGAGTGTTTCCATGGTCCAAAACCCTTTACCAAAGCCGTTCAATGATTTCCGTATGATGCTGGTTGTATTCGTATAAAACGACTTTTGCACAAAAAGCTGCGCCCGGATAACACCGGTTATCAACAGAAGGCTCATGAAAGTAAATAAACTTCTCATCTTCTAATATTATAAATGTCTGATAAATAATAAAATAGATTCTCTTACAAACATAGATGCCACAACCTGTTAAATTACATAACCCCACCTTTTCTGCACCCTGTTCTCCTGGCCTGTCATCCTCAATTAAGGCATAATGTTCTTTCAGCAATCCTGCCTTCAAAAAAAAGTTTAACGGCTGTAGAGGAATGAATAATTGAGCATTGGGGCTTTTTATCAAACTCACCTATTGCGGTTCCAGGCAAATCAAAAACATTTTTAAGCCACTCATTTATAAATGTGCTGTAAGTGTGGTGGTTATAATCATTTACAATTTAACAGAAACTGAGACTAGTGTTACACCTGTCCGGGCTCATCAATTCCCGGACCTTCCGGTTTCGCAGCTAAACAGCATTACGCAATGAATGTATCATTTCCTCTTGCGCTGCTACCCTTGGGTGTTTTGTCAGTGAGTTTCCGGTAGTCGAATCAAATAGCAAGGTTACCAAATATAAGGACATTGCGGGAAACAACTATTATTTGTCAAATGGCAAATTCACATCCAATAACAATTTCTAACTTTGCTCAATGGATAACTTCATTGAATATGTTTTACAGTTTGGCAATTTGAATAAGCAGCAAATTGACCTTATTAAGAGCAAGGCGACAGAAGTAGAACTCCACAAAGACGAATACTACTGGGAGGCCGGGAAAACCGTGAAACAAATCGGGTTTCTAACCAATGGCGTTATTCGGGTTTTTTATTACAACAACAAAGGCGAAGAGATTACCAGGTACTTTATTGACGAAAATCATTTGATCCTATCCGGAAACACTGTTGACGAAGTTTATACCCCTTCCGAATACCTTTCTGCTACCACAGATTGTAAACTGGTTGTTTTTTCAAAACAGGACTGGAAAGACCTCAGCGACACTATTATAGGCTGGAGCAGTATTATTCAAAAAATAATTACCAAACATCACACTGAAAAAATTACAAGAAGAAGTGAATTGGTGTCCCAGGAGGGAACTGAACGTTATCTTGACTTCATTAAAAAATTCCCAACACTGGTAAATCGCGTACCATTGTCATACATTGCTTCTTATCTGGGGATCACACAATCTTCTTTAAGCAGAATCAGAAAAAATATCCGCTAAAACCGCTTTTTGCCATTTGGCAAATGATAGCATTTTTTATTTGGTCAATTTCGTTTTTCACTTTTAAAATCTGGAAAAATGAAATTAAGAAAATTAGGAAAAAGCGGACCGGAAGTGTCTGAACTTGGTTTTGGAACAATGGGGTTAAGCTTCCCCAATGCACCATCAAAGGAAGAAAGCATCAAATTAATTCGTTCAGCCGTTGAACAGGGTATTACTTTTTTTGACACGGCCCAGGGCTACGGAGAGAATGAGCTTTTAGTAGGGGAAGCACTTGAACCATTACGAAAAGAGGTTGTTATCGCCACTAAATTCGGTTTTAAAAACGGGGATGTAAGACAAGGCTTAGACAGTCACCCTGACAACATCAAAGCCGTCGCCGAGGCTTCGTTAAAAAGATTAAGGACAGACGTCATTGATTTATTTTATCAGCACAGGCCTGATCCGAATGTTCCTGTTGAAGAGGTGGCAGGAGCAGTAAAAGATTTAATCCGAGAAGGAAAAGTCAGGTATTTTGGCCTCTCCGAAGCAAACGAAGAAACGATTCGTAAAGCGCACGCTGTTTTGGCTGTAACAGCTTTGCAAAGCGAATATTCTATGTTTTATCGTGAACCCGAAAACAATATCCTTTCAACATTAGAAGAACTGGGAATTGGTTTAGTTCCTTTCAGTCCATTGGGCAAAGGTTTTCTGACAGGAACCATCAACGCAGGTGTTGAGTTGGATAAAAATGATACGAGAAATATGCTGCCTCGTTTTAGCAAAGAAAACAGGGCCGCCAATCAGGCACTGGTTGATTTGGTTACTGCTATCGCAGCAGACAAAAACGCAACACCAGCACAAATCGCATTGGCCTGGTTGCTGGCACAAAAACCATTCATCGTTCCCATTCCCGGCACATCAAAATTACTCCGTTTGCAGGAAAACATTGGTGCAACAAAAGTTACTATTACAAACGACGAATTAGGTCAAATTAATAGGGCCTTGTCAACAATTAAGATCACCGGCGAACGTTACCCCACCCATTTACGGACCATTGCAGAAAATAATGAAAAATAGCAACCCGGTTAAAAATATTACCTGTAATGGCCAGAAGTAGCGCTGTTCAAAAATCTTATTATAGATCGAACACATGGAGGGCACCGCCGGGAGGCAATCCCTTTTGATCTTTTAATTTAACTAAACAGTTAGATAAATAATCTGAAAGTACAACTCCTGTATTTTTCCGTATGACTCCTGGTGTTCTTGCAACGCCAGCGGCAGTATTTTTTGTTGATATTAAAACAGCTTACTTACAGCTTAACGGGTGTGCAGAGCTCAATCAAAAACCCATCTATATCCCGTACATAAGCCACGGTCTGCCCCCATGGTTTTTGCATGGGTTTCTGTACCATTTTAGCACCCGACTGTAACGCTTGTGTTACCGCCGCTGCTACATCCTGTGTTACAAACCCCAGCTCCATAGCGAAAGGTCTGTCACCCAGACTGCTTTCAATAAACCCGTTTTTAAGGTTTGTATTGGCTAGTTCCTGGGAAGCAAAGGCGATGGTGGTTGCGCCGGTCTGTAACTCCCCGTAATCATTTTCAGGGGTTAGGAACCGTCGCTCCAGCCCAAATGCCTGTTCGTAAAATGCTATAGATGCTGCAACATCCTGCACATATAAAATTGTATAGCCGAATTGTACCATTACTTATTCGTTTGAAGGAGCGTGTAAAGTGGATGCCTTGCTGTTTTAGTCTTTATTGTTTTTTTGTACACGGAGCTGAGGCATTTTCGAGTAATCCGTGAGCCCCAGTTTGTTGCCGGATGGATCGGTAAATTCCACAGCCAGCCCGGTCGCAATTTCAAACGGCTCACTTAGAAAATTTATTCCCTTTTGCTGCAGCATGGTATAAACTTGTTGCACATCCTCCACGGTAAACCAGATGGCAGGCTTTGCGTTTTGCATACTGTTCACAATAATGGCAGGTTCATTATCCCCCACCCGAAAAGCCGTCATGCCTTTATCGGCAAAATCAAATTTGATATCCAGTCCAAGTTTGTTGATATAAAATTCCTTTGCCTCATCCAGGTTTTCTGCTGGCAGAAAGAAGTTGTCATAGTCATTGATGATATTCATAATACTTTTTTTGACCTCCGGAGCCTCAAAGCTAATGACTAAGTTTGATAAGTTCTTGTAACGCAGAAGATAATAGTTTGAGGCCTTAAGTATTATGGATCGATTGTTTTATCGACATAATGTAAAGTTAAAAAAAGGATATTGTCAGGGTGGTCTGGTACGGCTTCTATAGCTCCATTATTGTTTTCCGGCCCATTGGCGCAACATGATAATGACATCGTACAAAACGCCTGCTTCTCCTCTAAAATCACCCGAGTCTTCATTTACTCTTTTTTTTCAGGCGTTGGATCTCTTTCGCCAGTGTTTGTTTTTCTGCCCAGGACCGGGTTAGGCTCATGGCTGTTTTGTAATGTTCAATGGCTTTTGAAATGTTCTTTTCCGAATACAAATACCCCAGTAACCCGTGGTAGTAATTACTGGTAGTAAGTTTTAGTTTTTCCGCTTCTGCTATTGCCTTATCATTTCCGTATACCCTGGCAAATGCAAAAGTTCTGTTAAGTGCCGTAATTGGCGAATATTCTATGAGCATAAGCTGGTTATATAGTTGTAATATTTTTTCCCATTTATTCTCCTGACCGGTTACCGTATGCCAGTAGGCAATACCGGCCTCCAAATGGTATTTTGAGATATCGCCTCCATTGGTGGCATTAATCAAATAATAATTTCCCCTGGTAATGAGGGATTGATCCCATTGGTTTTTATCCTGCTGTTCAAACAGGATAGTTTCGTTATATTCATCGGTCCTCGCTTCCAGGCGAGAACTCTGAAAACACATGAGCGCCATCAGTGCGTTCACCTCAGGAGTATTCGTTAAAGGAGTTTCTGTTAAGTAAAATGTCAGTCTTAATGCTTCCGAACAGATATCCTTCCGGATCTGAATATCATTGGTTTTGGAAAAATAGCCTTCGTTAAACAGGAGGTACAGGGTTTTCAATACAATATCCAGCCTCGATGTGATCTGGCTTTCATTCAATGTTTTAATCTCAAAATGATCATTACGCAGCGCGGCTCTTGCCCTGAGCAACCGCTTTTTAATGGTCTCAGGTTTCGTCAAAAATGCATTGGAAATTTCTTCCACACTAAACCCACAAAGAATCTGAAGTGCTAAACAAATTTGACTTTCTGTTGAATTTGAAGGATTACAGACTGCAAATATCATTGCCAGCTGGCTATCGGAGATAACCTCCTCATTAAAATGAAAATCAGGCGCTGCCTGAACCTCATTTGTTGTCATTACGTTTTTGACTTTAGTTTCAAAAACACGTACATTTTTAAAATAATCCCTGGTCTTATTTTTTGCCACGGCATATAACCAGGCAATAGGGTTTTCCGGGATTCCGTTGATCGCCCAGTGCTCAGATGCTTTTAAAAAGGTGTCACTGGCAATATCCTCAGCAACTTCAATATGGCGCAGGCCAAAATGACGGCTTAACACTGCCGTCATTTTCGCATATTCCTGGCGGAACAAGTGGGGTAATAATTCGTTACACTGTTGCCCTGCTCCCATAATCAGCCATATGATCTTTTAGTCGCGTTTTAAAATCTCACGAACTTCAATACTTCCTCCTACCTGTTCAAAAATAGGATTCTCTTTTGCTATTGCTACAGCCTCGTCAATCGATTCGGCTTTTATCACGATATACCCGCTGATAAACTCTTTGATCTCAGTGTACGGGCCGTCTGTTACCACATTATTTGGTTTTACCGTTTTGGCGCTTCCCGGAGCGGGTAAAAGCGTGTTGCCCTTATCCACTAATTTGTCCTGAGCGGCAATACCGGCCAACCAGTTCATCCGTTGCTGCATTTGTTCGGGCGAGGGCTTAAAATCCCCAATGTCTTTTAATCTGAAGATTAACGCAAATTCTTTCATTGTTTAAAATTTTTATGTTCGCCTTAATAACGATCGAACTTTAAAGATGGGGACAATATGCTGATCTTTTTCGGGAATGAATTATACAAGATCGGTTTTTTAAAAAATCAGGCACCAAAAATTTTGAACCGGGGTACTAACCGCCCTCAAAAAATTTCGTTTTATATCTCACGGAATACGGAAAAGTCTGATTGATCGTTTGACGGCAATGTTAAATCCTTTCCACTTTTCCTTCATTCCGCGATGGAGCGGGTACCCGCTGCTCAAGTACCCGCCTCAATAACATCATCGTAAAAGCCAGCGCCCCAAAGATTACTGTTACCCAGGGAGAATATTCGGCACCATAGGTAACTATTATCCATCCGCCAACCGCCGTGCCCAGGGTAACACCCAGATTTCCAAAAGAAGTGGCCAAGCTATTGGCAAATTCAAGACTGTCCGGTGCTGCCGAAATCATATAGGTTGAAGCGTTAAGAAAACTGGGAGAATAAAACAGCCCCCAAATCGCAATTACCACCCAGGTGCTTATGGTATCTGTCCCGGAAAAATGTAGTAAAACCGGTACTATAATTGTGCCCGACAAAAAAATAGCGGTTGTAGCAGCAACATTTTTATTCAGCATTTTCCCGGCGCCCCAATTTGCAACCACGCCCATAATACCAAACAATAAAAGCATATAGCTCACCATGATCTCATCCATCTGTTTGGCTTTAATGAGGTATTCCGCAAAATAACCGTAGGTGGCAAACCAGGCAGTGATCATGAAAAAGTTCATAGCTGTACTAACAATGAAGACCGGCCTGGTCAGAATGCGTAAGACACTGCCATAGGATCTTCGCTCTGTCACCGGCATGGACGGCAGACCCAGGTATATTGCGATCAGGGCAATCATGCTGACAATAGCCTGTACGGCGAAAGAAAATTGCCATGAGGAGAAACTCGCTATCCAGGTCGCCAACGGAACAGTGGAAACCATAGCAATAGCCACGCCGCTGAACACTATGCTCATCAACTCGTTCTCCCTTGCCTTATCAGCACCCGATACTGATACCGCTAAGGCAGTAGCAATGTACACGGGCTGCAGAAAGGCCGGTAAAATTCTCACAAGTAGAAGAAGCCAAAACGGAGGAGAAAGAAATGAGATGATCCCGGTAATTAAGAACAGGCTTATCGCGACAAGCATCACCTTCTTGCGGTCATACCCGGACAGAAGTAAGGTCATCGCCGGACCAGTAAGTGCGATCACCAGGGCAAAAGCACCTAACAGGTATCCGGCCTGGTCGATACTGATCTTATAGTGTTGGGCAACCTGTGGCAGGATGCCAATGACCCCGAATTCAGTGGTAATGACGGCCAGGAAACCCAGGCCTCCAATGTATGCGTATTTTTTCACGGCAATTAATCGTTGAGTGATGCGTAGATGACATTTTTGAAAAGTGTGCCCAGGTCCCAATATGACGATGGTAAATATTGTTGTGTAAAAACAAGCCCGATCAAGTTTGCTTCAGGGTCAACCCAATAATGCGTATTGAATGCACCACCCCAGTAAAACGACCCGCTATTTTCCGAATGGAGGTATTGATTGTCCTGTGTTATCAAAGAGAATCCGAGTCCAAACCGGAAGCCGGCATCTCCATTCGCCATTGCTTCCTGACCAAGCTGGTTAGTGGTCATCAGTTCAAGGGTTCTTTTACCAATCAACCGTTTTCCATTATACGTTCCGCGATTAAGCAACATCTGAAGAAATTTTGCATAGTCAGCTGTTGTTGAGCTAAGACCGGCTCCGCCCGATAGCAATACGCCCTCTTTAGTAGGATAATCTACACTGTTGCCTTCATAGATCGGATGAGTGATCCTGCTGATACCAGACGTATTGATTTCTACCACGGGTACCAGCCGCTGCGCTTTATGCCGTGGGATCTTAAAATAAGTATCGTCCATTCCAAGGGGCTTGAAGATCCGCGTTTGAAAAAATACGTCCAGGGGCATCCCGCTTACAACTTCTACGAGATAGCCGAGCACGTCAGTATTCAATCCATACGTAAAGGCCTTCCCTGGCTGATGCACCAGTGGTTGGCGGGCAAGCAATCCGATCTTTTCTTTCAGGCTGCCGCCCTCGCTGCCAATCCAGGTTGGCACTCCCGCTTTTGAATAGATCGCATTGAAACGAGGGTCGGTGGAGAAGAAAGGATAGGTAATACCGGAGGTATGCCTGAGCAGGTCCCTGATCGTGATCTCCCGGTTGGCGGCTATAGTGGTGTAACTGCTGTCGGAAGGGTTAAACGTGTCAATTACCCGTGGTGCTTTGAAGGCAGGAATATATTTTGATACCGGTTCGTCTAATAAGAACCTTCCCTCTTCCCAAAGCATCATCACGGCAACACTGGTAATTGCCTTTGTTTGGGAGGCAATGCGAAAAATGTCGGTGGTCGCCAGCGGCTTACGTCTTTCAGCATCGGCATACCCGGTAGCTTTATTGTACAAGGTCTTATTGTCTTTGATCACAAGAACATTGATACCGGCAACTTCTTTGTTAGCGATCAAACGGGCGGTTAATTCGTCAAGTCCTGCGTGTAACTTGTTGGTCTGTGCGCTTGCTGCCGTCATAAAAAGGACAAAGCCCATTAATAATACCCTGTAATTCATGTCAATATCTTTTTTTGAAACCCAAAATTAGGGTGGCTTTGCTACCTTTGTGAGGTACACATCCCAATGTATGGTACATACAAATTTGTAAGTAATGGCAAAAAGAAAAGAAAATTCAACCAACAGTCTCAACGCCGAATACCTTCTTACCGAATGTGATTTAACTTATGCGATCTGCAAAGTGGGTGGACGATGGAAACTTTTGATCCTGTGTAAACTTGAAGAAGGAAAGCTGCGCTTTGGCGAACTTCGTAACCAGATCCCGGGTATTACCGAACGTATGCTAACGCTCCAGTTACGCGAATTAGAGAAAGAGGGTTTGGTAAAAAGGACGGTTTACGCAGAAGTGCCGCCCCGCGTGGATTATGAGATGACAGAAATTGCGAAAGAGCTGGTTCCGATCTGGGCACAACTGAGCAAATGGGGAGGCAAACACCGCGATTTCATTTCCAACAACCACCATCGACCAAAACAGAATGAAACATTCCAGTATTAAGAACATCATTACGATCCAACATCCTGAATCTGTACACCATACTAATGGAATGATTGGTTCCTGGACAGATTGGGACCTGACAGATAACGGGGTTCAACAAGCAGCAAACATTGCATATAACTTAAAGTCCGAAATCGAAAACCGGGAATGCTCCATCTATTCTTCCTCCCTGAAAAGAGCAATACAAACTGCTGAAATTATAGGAAAAAGACTAAATATACCAACCACACAAACCGATTCTTTACGGGAACGAAGTCTCGGAAAAGCAATTGGCAAATCCATACAATGGCTAAAGGAGAATATTGAAAATGAAGAGAACACTATTTATGATAAATGTTTTAGCGATGCAGAATCCAGGTTTGATGTGTGGCAAAGGCTATTACCTTTTTATAACGAAATCTTATACAACAACGAAGAAAATATGATCATCGTTTCCCATGGCGATACACTGAGTATATTTAATGTGATGTGGCTGGGATTAGATGTAGCAATGCTTAACGATATCAGTTTGTACGGGGTAAGCGGAGGCGTTTCTTTTTTACACCAAACAGCTGATGGAAAAAGAATAATAAAACGATTAAGTGACACTTCTTATATGAAGTCTTCCTAACACTAATATTATTTACCCCTGTTAACACACAATATGTGATGAACGCCATAAGTTAATCCATTAATATGGATCATCCCTTATATATCGGTTACAGCAAGACCTGAAGTCTGCTCAATTGGTACCGGATCCGGTCATCAGATCGCCTTTTTAAGCTTCTGCTTCAGATTTTTAGTAAACCCCTCCTTATCCTTTTTCACTTCCTGTAAAAATGCCTTATGGGTATCGGAAAGCTTGAAGTACTTGTCTCCCCAGAGATAGATCTCCATCATCACCGGTAGCAGGTCGATCCCTTTTTCAGTAAGCCGGTATAAAACTTTCAATTTACTGTCAGGGTGCTCCGACCGGGAAATAATGCCGGCCGCCTCCAGTGTCTGCAACCTGGATGCGAGGATATTGGTGGCTATTTTTTCTTCCGATTTTAAAAAATCGCCATAGGTACAGGCCTTTGCGTACATCAGGTCCCGCACAATCAGCAGCGACCATTTATCCCCCCATATATCCAGGGAACTGCTTACAGGGCATCCCGACCTTTTCTTTATTTCTGCCATAAAAATTTATTTACTTGCATTTTGCAAGTGATTGTTCCTATATTTGCACTTGCAATTTGAAAGCAAATTTACAAAAGCTGCTTTTATTTTCCGCTCAAACTAAAACTGTAAATTATGATCTTCACAAAACAGGTGATCAGCGAAAGTTACTGGAAGGTAAGTATAGACAACCCTCCGGTTAATGTATTCGACCCCGAATTCTCCGTGCAGCTCCGTGACCTTATGGACCAGCTGGAGGCTAACGAACAACTGAAAGTTGTTGTTTTTGAAAGTGCCAATCCTGATTTTTATGTGGCTCATGCAGAGTTGGTGAACATTTTTGAGTTTCCCAAAGGCGAAGGAAAAACAGGGCTTTCCAAATCCTGGCCCGATGTAGCGAAACGCCTGGAGCAGGCGCCGTTTGTCAGCATTGCATCCATCAGGGGCCGCGCAAGAGGTTTGGGGAGCGAATTTATCCAGGCTTTTGACATGCGTTTTGCCAGCAAAGAAAAAGCGGTATTTGCCCAGCCGGAGATCGGGATCGGCTCGTTTCCCGGTGGCGGCGGACTGGAACGACTTCACTTGCTCACCGGCAAGGCACGGGCGCTGGAGATCATTTTAAGTGGTGATGATTACGATGCCGACACTGCCGCAGCCTATGGATGGATCAACAGGGCTTTTACAGATAAAGAACTGGATGCGTTCGTAGATAATTTAGCACGTCGTATAGCTTCCTTTGACCTGAAGATCATCCAAAAAATCAAAGCAACAATGAATGCAAGGGCCGTTTTGCCCAAAAATGAGCATATTATGGAAACCCAGGTTGCTTTCTTTGCTTCACTTACTGAGCCGGAAGCCAGAACAAGGATCAAGTCGTTGCTGGAACAGGGCTTACAGACTTACGGTGACGTGGAGTTAAACCTTGCAAAATATCTTTAAACATTAACCGCAAAGCGTGGATAGGTACATCTCTCCTATCTGCGCTTTGTAAATTAAACAACAAAATATAGGATAATAATGAAAGCGGTTATCATCAACGAGCCGGGCGGTGTAGAAAAATTAGTATACATAGAAACAGCAAAACCGGAGATCAAAAGCGATGAAGTTTTGGTACAGGTAAAAGCTGTGAGTATAAACCCGGTAGATGTTAAGGTACGGGGCGGCGGGGGTATTTACCAGCTACTGAAAAACGAGCACCCGCTTATACCCGGATGGGATATCAGCGGCGTTGTAGAAGAGGCCGGAACCAATGCTACTTTTAAACAGGGTGATGAAGTATTTGGAATGATCCGGTTTCCGGGACATGGCAAAGCCTATGCGGAGTATGTGGCAGCCCCCGTAGATCAGCTTGCAGCCAAACCGGCAAATATTACGCACGGTCAGGCTGCAGCCTCAACCCTTGCAGCACTAACCGCTTACCAGGCAATGACCAGGCACGCGAACATAACACCGGGGCAAAAGGTATTGGTACATGCAGCAGCCGGCGGTGTAGGCCATTTCGCAGTACAGGTAGCCAAACACCTGGGTGCCTATGTGGTAGGCACTTCTTCAGTTAAAAATAAAGATTTTGTAATGGGTCTTGGTGCCGATGAACACATCGACTATCACGGTTACGACTGGAAAAACAGTGAGGTTAAATACGACTTTGTAATGGATACCGTTGGTGGCAACAATATTGACAACTCATTGGAGGCGGTAAAGGATGGCGGAGTAGTTATCAGCATTCCCGCCGGATTGAGTGAACACCAGACAGAAAGGGCAAAAGCAAAAAATGTACATGCATTGTTTTTTTTAGTGGCGTCCAGTGGCAGTGATATGGAAGTATTAGCAGGCTGGCTGTCGCAAGGCATTATTAAACCTTACGTATCAGAAGTATTTAATTTTAATGAAATGGGGAAAGCCCACTTGCAGGTAGAAAGTGGCAGGACTGTCGGTAAGGTGGTAGTAAGTTTATAAACTATCGCCATTCTACCGGCTATTAGTTGTACATACAACGGGGGCTTGTTTCTGCAAGCCGCCCGGTAGCTAATCAAAAAAGGGTTACAGCTATTCATTTACATTCAGCATTTGTTCCTCGGCCCCGGCATCTTTAGCACTGCCATTTTAGAAGCATTTGATAGATTCTTTTCCATACTTTGCAGTAACATAGTAGTTACCTTTAAGCTATGAAATGGATAACCAGAGAGCGCCCCAAAATTGACCGGCTAGCCTGCCCCTGGCTGATAAAAAAATTTGTCGACCCTGATGCTCAATTTATATATGTGCCTTTCAAAGATGTTTTGCGTATAGCACAAGAAACGGATGCTACCCCATTTGATATACCCGGTGTCGAATACACGCATTATGGCGATAAATGCACTTTTGATTATATTGTACATAAGCACAACATTCAAAACGCTGCCATAGATATAATCGCTAAAATCGTCCGTGGGGCTGATACGGACCGTCATGATATTGCCAACGAAGCTGCCGGGCTCCTGGCCATTTCATCGGGGCTGGCGTATAATATCACCGATGATTATGAATTACTGGAAACGGGTTTTAAAGTTTATGACGCTTTGTATAGCTGGGCCACGCATTTATATAAACAGAAACATTTACAGAACAGCCCTTTCGAAAATCTTTTGCACGAGGTTTATCTCAAATTCCTCAAATCTAAAACTGCCGCCCGGCAACCCCAATGGGTAAGAGAGCTGAAGGAAATGATACAAGACCAGGTTGACGCACAAATGAGCATAGACATTAAAAAATTATCCTCTGAATTAGAGTTGAACCCATCCTATTTGTCGCGGGAGTTTTCCAGGTATTTTGATGATCTGAATTTTGGCGACTACGTGAGGAAAAAGCGGATTGAAAAGGCCATGGATCTTATGAAAAACCCAAAGATCCCGCTTACCGAAATAGCATATCTCACCGGCTTTTCCGATCAAAGTCATTTCAGCCGGATATTTAAAAAATATACAGGCGATAGCCCTTCCCAGTTCAGAAAAAATTTGAAAAAAGTAAATATCATTCCAAAAGGTAAATAAGCTTCTATTCAGGGCGGTGCCGGATGTTTAGGTTTGCTCATCATGCAAAACTCAAATACATCCGGGATCACAATCATTTTCGCGCTGCTGGCACTTTTGTCCCATCAGGCTTTTTCTCAAACTACGGCAACCCATCCTGCCATTACGGGATACGCCAGCATCATGCATCCTGTTATCCTCATTAATAAGCATCATACCACCACCAATTTCGACGGCTATTACCAGGTCGTTTTCCCTTTTGGTATCAATATCTGGAAATCAAAAAAAATTGGCTTTTCCATTGAGCTTGCTCCCGGTATCAGGGCCGAAGGCGGAACCAGCAAAATGAATAACCTGCTCATTCATCCCGGTGTCTTGGTGGCGCTTGGAAAAGGTTTTGGTTTTGCAGGCCGGTTAGCCTTTGAAACCTCCGGGCGGTATGGTGTTACACCGGTTCTTAGTAAGGTGATTAAAAAAAACAAGGGATCGGCTTTTTACATTGCTATGCCCATGCCTGTAAGGTTCGGAAACAATCAGCCCGCATCTTTCTCTGCAGGATTTCAAATCGGTATTTCATTTTAAACTTTTAGTGTATGGACAAAAAAGCTCCCTATACCATACGTGAGTTAATAATATATTTCCTGAAGTTAGGTACAACAGGATTTGGCGGCCCTGTGGCCCTGGTGGGGTATATGCACCGGGACCTGGTGGAGAAACGTAAATGGATATCGGAAGAAGAATATAAAGAAGGCCTGGCATTAGCACAGTTAGCCCCGGGCCCGCTGGCTGCTCAATTAGGTATTTACCTGGGCTTTGTACATTATCGTATTACGGGCGCTACCTTAGCGGGACTTGCGTTTGTCATGCCTTCCTTTGTTATGGTTGTATTACTGGGTATGGCCTATAAAATGTATGGGGGCCTGCCCTGGATGCAGGCTGTCTTCTACGGTGTGGGAGCAGCGGTTATCGGCATCATCACCATAAGCTCCTATAAACTCACTACAAAATCTATAGGTAAGTTCCATTATCAATCTGTAAAACAAAATTGGTTATTATGGTTGTTTTTTACAGTAGCCGCCATTATAACTTTTATAACCAGGCAGGAGAGCATATTATTATTTATGGCTGCGGGGCTTTTATATATGTTCGTAAAAGCGCCGCCAAAAACAATTGGCCGGTCCTCTACAAATAGTGTTTTACTGTTACAAATCGGCCTGGTAGCAGGCGAGGATTCTATCCTTATGAAAATGGCGATCTTTTTTGCAAAAGCGGGAGCGTTTGTTTTTGGCAGTGGTCTGGCAATTGTACCCTTCCTGCACGCAGGTGTTGTAGAAGAAAATCAGTGGCTTACTGAACAGCAATTCTTAGATGCCGTAGCCGTGGCAATGATCACACCTGGCCCGGTTGTTATTACAGTCGGATTTATCGGTTATCTGGTTGCGGGCTTTCCCGGAGCCGGTGTGGCGGCATTGGCAACGTTTTTACCCTGTTATCTGTTTACAGTTATTCCCGCCCCTTATTTTAGTAAGATAGCAAAAAGCCGGCCGGTGAAGATGTTCGTTGATGGAATTACCGCTGCTGTAATTGGCGCGCTGGCCGGTGCTGTAGGGGTGATCGCAACCAATAGCATTGTAGATATTCCTACTGCTTTGATTACGATCGCCACCATCCTGACCCTGATTTACATTAAGAAAATACAAGAGCCTTATATTATACTGATTGCAGCAGTTTTAGGGGTTATCATAAAATTATTTGTGTGACCCTGGTCATCTTTTTTAATAAAAAACAAAAAATAATTTTTGCAATATCGTTGCAAATACTGTAGATTAGCGCTCGATTAATAACCAACCAAAAATTGAATCGCTACTTCAACAATATTAGTAAAAGCATAACAGCGCTGGTCTTACTCAGCCTGATGACTTTTATTTTCATTGCTAAAGTATTTCACGCACATGGGAATCATTCCTGTAATGATGTACTGGTTAAGGTAAAAATAGAAAAGCAGCATTGTGCTGTCTGCGAATACCATTTTACCCATGACGCCGATAACGTTCATGCGGTCATTACGATATTACCTTCATTTAACTTTTTGCCATTTAATAACGGCAAGGTTTTCAATTACGCTTTTACCCCTTTAAGTACTATTTCACTGCGGGGTCCTCCTTTCTCCTGCTAGTTTATTGGTATCTGTTGTACGCATGATTTAGCGGCAGCCTGTCATTTCTTATCGCATCCGGAACTCAGCGTGGATGCCGGCGTTAGTTTCATGTCAGATGATCCGCCTCTTAAACCAGGGGGCACCGTTAAATGACTGAAATGGACAGGTTACGTCCTGCACCTGTTATCACCTGTCAGGCAGGTTTTGATTCATCGTGCCCGGCATAAGCGTTCAGACTCCTGCTACCATACACTACACACTACTTCTGATCTTTCTGTTTACAGATCGTAACAATGTTGTTGCAATAACGGGAGTATGCCGAAAATCCCCGAAAGAGTAGGCGTTCATTTCTAAATATTTTAACCATGCAAAATTCAAACAAAGCAGCCCTGATTGCGGCCATTCTTGCTTCTAAAGCTGTTGGCGGCACACATTGCAGTAATTGCGGTCACTGCAAAGCTACGCTGTAAGCGAGCATTAGGGGAGCAGCTATCAGCCGCTCCCTTTTTTTAAAAAAGTAACACTTATAACATGAATACCGAAACGATAACCCTGAATCCTGATCAGCTAAAGGACCTGCTATCCTATCATAATGAAGATATCATTTCCCGGTTTACCGACCTGTTTGATGTTACCGAGGCCGAGGCCACCGACATTTTCCAGGAAACCAAAAAGTTCCTTTTTGTATGCCAGGCGGATGGTGTTTTTATTCCTGACGACCTGCTGATCCTGGATGAAATGTGGCACAACTTCATTCTTTTTACTAAAGAGTACCATGCCTTCTGCGACAGGTATTTTAACAGGTACTTTCATCACCTGCCTGCATCCAAAAAAGAAAAAGAGGAACAAAAGGTCCGGAACCTTCAAGACCCTGAAAATGCCCGCACGGCTTATTTGCAAAAATTAGAACCGATAATCAGCCTCATCTACGATCAGCTGGGGGAAGAGACGGTCATCAAATGGTTTACCACCTATCCTGAAATATATAGTAAAGAAAACATCAAACGGTTAAGGAAAGTATGAGCATCTTCCCTAAAAGAACGATCCCAGGTTCCACTGTCACCATACACTGGAATTTCAATACCGTACACATTACGGATACCCACGTGCTCCCCTATGTGCGGATCGGTGTACAGTCCCCGGACGGAATAACCACCATTCTGTTTGAGCAGCATGTACTGGGCTTCCCTGCCATCCGGCCACAGCTGGTTCCGGATACTAAAAAACTTTTTTACCTGAATAAAAATACCCCGCTGTTAGTACTGGCCGATTATTTAAGTACCCATCATAAAAGAGAACAGCTGGTACAAATACTGCAGAATGTCCAGGGCGGCCGGCATTATTATTTCACGTACATCCTTCCTGAAGATGCGGCCCCGGGTAAGTATAAATTAATTTCCGAAGTGCATAATAACGGCAATATTAAATACTCCAACACGGCACCGGATGATTTCTTTTTTGTTGAAAAAATTACGGTTGATGAGCATAAAATCATCAACCACTCTCCGGAGCCTGCACCGGTTAAAATTATTTCCTATCAACCTGGCGAAAAATTACTGCCGGAAAATATAACCGTGTTTGAAATGCAGCCAAAGGAAATGATCCCGGTATCCGCTTTCCCGGATAATTCATTTTTACTCTACAATGAAGAAAGGATTACACTCCCTCTTCAACATCCATTGTCCGTTCGCTGTATTCGCAACCAACAAGGCCTTTGCCTGCCTAAAGATGACACCATTCATGTACTACTGCCTGACGAAACTGCTTATACCCTTGAAGGGGCTGGAAAATCAATATGGGAAAGAGCCGATGGTTTTGCTACCCGGGAAGAGTTATCTGCAGCAGGCAACGCACCGGTTTACCAGGAAATGGTCGATAACCGATTAATTATAGAAATAAAAACAGAAAAATGATTACATCCTTACCGGACCGGCTGGTAGCCATTGACCTCACTAAGCAGTATAATAACCATACGGCGCTTAATCAATTAAATCTGCGACTCAAAGCAGGTGATATCTTCTGCCTGCTGGGCCAGAACGGGGCCGGCAAAACCACAACGATCAATATTTTTCTTGGCTTTATCGAGGCAAGCGCGGGAAAAGCCTTTATCAACGATATAGAAGTCAGGCCAGGTGATAATACCCTTAAAAAACATCTTGCCTATATACCCGAAGTAGTGCAATTATACGGCAACCTGACAGGAGTTGAAAACCTTCATTTCTTCAGCAGGCTTGCCGGATTTGATTATTCCCCTGAAGCCTTAGCGCAATTCTTACAGCATGCGGGATTGCAGCCGGAAGCGCACCGCAAAAAATTAGTGACTTATTCCAAAGGCATGCGACAGAAAGTAGCGATTGCGATAGCGCTGGCAAAAGATGCGGCAGTAATCTTTATGGATGAGCCTACAAGCGGCCTGGATCCCAGGGCAACCCAGGAGTTCACAACAATTGTAAAACAGTTGGGAGCAAAAGGAAAAACAATACTCATGGCAACACATGACATTTTTAATGCTGTTGCCGTGGGCACACATATTGGCATCATGAAAAACGGGATGCTGATGCATACGCTTAAAACTGCCGATATAACCGCAAACGAATTACAAAAGCTATACCTGGAAACTATTTAACCTGGTCTACTACATGAAGTCGCTTCTTTTCTTACTACTTATTCTTGTGTCCGCTTACGGAGGTTTCGCGCAAACCGACAGTATCCGCCTTGACAGTACCCGTGTATTAAATGCAGTTACGGTTAAAGGTAATATTAGTGTAAAGGCCCTCAGGCAACAACCTTTTAATATTGCCCTCATTAATGCGGCGCCCTATTATAACAGTAATATCTCCGGTATTGATCTGCTGAGACAGGCATCCGGGATCAAAATCAAACAAAACGGCGGCTTCGGTTCAGGCAGTGATTTTTTTATCAATGGCAGCTCCGGTAAACAGGTTAAGTTTTTTATTGACGGCTTACCCCAGGACAACCTGGGAGAAACACAAACGCTGAATATTTATCCGGTTGAGCAGATTGAAAGACTGGAAGTTTATAAAGGTGTACTGCCCGTGGAACTGGGATCAGATGCACTTGGCGCTGCTATTAACATTGTTACCAGGAAAGAGCGGGAAGATTATATCAACGCATCTTACTCGATTGCTTCCTTTAATACCCACAAACTGAATATACTGGGAAAGAAATATATCAACACTCATTTATTTACCTCCTTACAGGCCAACTTCAATTACGCCGCTAACGATTACCGGGTGCAGGCAGAGGTTATAAAACCAAATGGCCAGGCAGATACCATGAACGTTCCACTGTTCCATGATCTTTTTAAAAATTACAATGTGCAGGTGCAGGTAGGTTATACCGGAAAACCTTTTGCTGACCAATTGTCCCTTACGCTTTTACAGACAGGTACCTACGATCAGTTACAACATAGTTTGATGATGTTGCAGCCTTACGGTCACGTTTACCGTAATGAAAGACTGCAAACTGCCATCCTCCGCTATCAAAAGGACAACCTGTTACCTAAGACCGGTATAACGGCGATGTTTTCTTATAACCGGGTAAAAAGTTTGCTGATGGATACGTCCCGCTACTCTTTCCTTTGGAATGGTGAAGTAGCCCGTGATCTGAATGGCCAGCCACAACGTAAACTCAGCGGGGGAGAATTAAGCAGCTCCGGACATGAGTTATATACCTATACAGATGTTGCCAATAGTAAACTTACCGCAGTTTATAAACTAAACGGCAAGGCCAAACTTGTTTTCAGCAATACCTTCCAATGGTACCGTCGTACCGGCAGAGACCCTGTTGCACAAAAATTTTATGGTGGCATTGACTATTACCGCACACCATCGCAGATGTTGAAAAACGTATCGGGAATAGGATTGGAAGGAAATTTTAAAGAAACAAGATGGCGTTACCTGGCATCCGTCAAAAACTATTTTACCTCGGTAAAAGGGTTTGAGCTCGTTGACCTTAACCGGAAAACAACTAAAAAAACACTTACCCGGTTAGCCTGGAATGCGGGGTTGGGATATCAATATAATGAAAAGCTTTTACTGAAACTTTCTTACGAACATGCGGCGAGGTTGCCTGAACCGGAAGAAGCTTTCGGTGATTTTACTTATGTAACGCCTAATCCCAATATAGATGCAGAAAGAAGTGAAAATATCAACCTCACGGCCATGTATAATAGCGGCAGACTGGAAGCAGAGTTATCCGGTTTTTACCGTGATGTGAAAAACCTGATCTACTTACCCCCTTCCCAGTTTTTCAGCCGGTATGACAACCTGCTGAATGTACGTGTCATTGGCCTGGAAGGAAGTGTAAAATATCGCTTATGGAAAAATATTACGGTGAACGGGAATTTTACTTACCAGGACCTGCGTAACCGATCCAATATCAGCAACCGGCCTATAGATAACGGGCGATATAAAAACAGCCGGATGCCGAATGTTCCCTACCTGTTCGCGAATGGTAGCCTGATTTATACGGCACGGAATATTTTTAAGGATGGCAATAGCCTTCAGGTGTGGTACAATGGCAATTATACACATGAGTATTTCCTGTACTGGGCCGAAGACGGAGATCGCAACCTGAAGAACAAACTTCCTACTCAATTATTGCACGGAGCCGGCATTTCCTATTCCTGGTATGAGGGCCTGTCCCTTGCGTTTGAAACTACCAACTTAACCGATACCCGCACCTATGACAACTTTAAAGTACAGCTTCCCGGAAGGTCATTCAGTTTTAAAATAAGATTCTATCAAACACAAAAAAATAAAAAATGAACATGAAACGTAAAGTACTGTTATCGCTGTTTTCTATTTGTCTTCTTATATACTCCTGTAAAAAAGATAGCCCATCCGGGGCATCTGCTAAGAAAACTAATTATGCACTTTCTATTACAGGCGGTACCTATCCAAACCAAACTACTTATGTTTTTGGTACGGAACAGTTTCCTTCGGGGAATGTTTCTGCAACAGGCGCACTCGAGCTGAGCAGTTCCGGCCAGATGTTTAAATACGGCAATGATATCTATATTGCCACTTTTGGTGCGCCGGCAACTTTACGTAAATACGGTTTCGATGAAAACGGTAAACCCAAACAATCCGGAAGCATTTCCGTACCAGGACTGAGGACTTTTGGAGCGGTAGAGTTTTTGAATACTACAGAGGCTTATGCCGCCTCCAACGGCTTTGGAGGTATCCCCAAAATGGTCAAATTTAATCCCTCTACCATGGAGATACTGGGTTATATTGACCTGAGCAGTCTGCAGTTAACAGGCGCGACTGAAATTTATTACCTGGGTCTGGTAGAACGGGACGGTTACCTGTTCATGGGTGTTAATTATCAGAATGCATCTTTTAAAAACCTGGAGGATGCTGTTTTCGTAGCAGTAATCAACAAAAGCACCTCTACCGTAGAAAAATTAATTAAGGACAGCCGTACCAATATGATGTGGAATGGTGGCACTACCGCTTCTTTTAGTCCAAGCTGCCTGGTTAAAGACGCAAGCGGAGACATTTATGTAAATGGCTATGCAAACAATGGTAAACCAAGCGGCATATTAAAAATCAAAAAGGGTACTACCGAATTTGACCCATCTTATTTCTTCGACCTGGATGCCGTTACAGGTGGTCATTGCCTGGGCCTGTTCTACTTTGATAATAATAATGTATTTACCGTAAGGTATTCGGACGCCTCGGCTTACCCGTTTGACGGCAGCGCTGCAGGGTCATTCTATAAAATTAACCTGTCAGCCAAAACATCTTCGGGCAATATCTCTACCGCCATACCCGCCTTTTTTGGCGGCTCCACCTTTATGACCAAATGGGATAATGAGAAAATTTATTTCAATGTGTCGGCGGCAGGCAGCAATGCTGTTTATTCCTATAAGATCAGCGGAGGGGCCGTAACTAAAGAGTTTGACCTGACCGGACAGTGTAATGGTTTTACTAAAATCAACTAAGCATTTATCCCTGCAAAAAAGAAACCTTCAATAATGATACTGCGAATAATTAAAAATGAATGGCTGCAATACAGCAGGGATAAACGTTTAAAATGGCTGATCTGTTTTTTGCTGCTTATCAGCGCCATTGCCCTATGGCATCAGTTGGTTTTTCAAAGCCAGTTACAGACTACCAGGAAGGAAGCACAACAAAAATCACGTGAAGAGTGGTTGTCGCAGGAACTGAAGCACCCGCATATTGCAGCCCATTTTGGCAATTATGCCTATAAAAAACCTTCCCTGTTACATTGCTTTGATCCGGGACTGAGTATATATACCGGCACATCTGTCTACATGGAGCCTCACCGCCAAAACGATCTCCTCTTCAGCAAAGGACAGGAAAGCGACACAGGCTTACGTTTCGGCTGGTTAAGCCCGGCACTGGTATGCCAGTTATTAGTTCCCTTATTGATCATTGTTTTGTCATTCGGCAGCATCAACGGGGAACAAGAAAAAGGGACTTTGCCTTTGCTGCTTTCACAGGGTATATCATTCAGGCAGCTGCTGTTTGCAAAAACATTCGCCGTATTCCTGGTTTTTGAAATCTTTATAACCGTCTATTTATTCATAACAGCAATTGCCGCCGCATGGCTGCTAAGCACAGACCTTATCCCAGGTAGTCTCTTTTATCTATGGTTGGTGTACAGTGCTTATTGCCTCATCTGGAGTTTGCTGGGCGTATATGTTTCTTCAAAGATTAAGCACGCAGGTGGTGCTATTGCGGTGTTATTGCTGTGCTGGATGTTTACCAATATTCTCCTGCCGCGTATCGTGGCAAATGTTGCAGAAAATGTATTCCCCCTTACTACCAACTACCAATTCAGGCGACAGATTGCTGATGCGATCGAAAAAGGACTTGATGGACACAATACACAAAGCGAAAGGGCTAAACAGATCGAGCAGGAACTATTGTCAAAATATAAAGTAGACAGCGTGGAACAATTGCCTTTCAATTTTGAAGGGTATATCATGCAGCAGGGAGAGGAATATAGCAGTAAGGTATATGATAAGTTTTGGGGAGAGGTTTTTCTCAGCTTAAAAAAGCAAAAGCAACTACAGTCATTGCTTGGCCTGGGGAGCCCGTTTGTAGCGCTGCGTAATATATCTATGGCAACATCAAACGCCAGCCTGGAAACTGAAATTGATTTTCAGCAGCAGGCAGAACAGTACCGGCGTGATTTTGTGCAGGAACTGAATAACGATATGCGTGATAATTCGGCTTATGGGAGCTTCAATTCCTATAAAGTAAGTAAAGATAAATACCACTCCATCGGGGATGTCGAGATAAAAAACCATCCGCTTGCCTGGTCCTTCCCGCATATAGTTCCTGACAATGTTGGATTAATATGTTGGTTACTGGTTTTAATAATACTACTGTACAAAAGAGGAAATGCCTTCAGTTACCGATAAATAAAAAAAATGAAACCGCACAATCGCCATACAGGAATTACGCTCCATTTGCAGCGCTGGCTTTTTAAAAAGCAAAGGATCAACATACTGCTATTAATATTTTTTTTATTAGCGGGTTTATATGGGCTTTACCAGGGGGCCGCTTTTAAATATAAACAGCTCCGAACAATTGAGTCTTTCAGGAATGAAAAACTCCAGGCCTTGCGAACCTTACAATCGGGCTTTGATACCGACACCACAAAACCGGAAGGGCTTGCTGCTTATAAAAAAGCCACCGGCATCATATCCAGTAACTGGAACATTGTTTTACCGGTTTATAAGCCCCCTGTAAGTACGGCCATTTTCAATATCGGGCAGGCCGATATATTCCCCTATTACTATACCATAAAAAATGAAAGCTTCTTTATGCAGCTTTTTAAACAAGGGGAAATAGCCAATCCATTGCGATCCCTCGCGGGACATTTTGATACCAGCTTCTGGATCATTTACCTGCTTCCGCTACTGATTGTGGTATTTTGTTTTAATACCTTGCCGGCCGAATCCGATAATGGTAACTGGAAGCTTATTAACAGCCAGGGAATAAGTGCCAGGCAATGGGTATTATCAAAATGCCTGTTCACCGGGCTCATCACCGGAGCAATGGTTGTTTTCTTATTCTTTATTGGCCTGGCATTGAATTACTGGTGTTTTAAACAGGCTCCAACGCTCAATGATCTCCTTTTCCTGCTAATGGCAGGTATTTATCTTGTTTTCTGGCTATCGGTGGTCTATGGTATCAATGCGTATGCTAAAAACACCAGCAGCGCAGCCCTTTTGGGAGGAATTTCGTGGATATCAATTTGTTTTATTGTTCCTACGCTCGTGACCACTGTTGCAGAAAAAGCGATCCCGGTCGATAACACGCTTATAAGCCGGATGTCCAGGCGACCGCAGGGTTCCCGGTTTGATGATACAGCCTTTGCAAAACAAACTATTGCCCGGCTGGGAGAACTTCGCCCCCAATACAGGAATACAACGCTGCAACCTCAAAGCCCCGGCTTTGGGTTTGCCACCTATATGTCCTATCACGAATTGAGGGACGACAGTAATAAAAATGCTGTGCAGGATTATTTCGCAGGTATCGAACGGCGTCAGCAGGTAACCAATGCTTCCGTATTGCTGAACCCTGCTGCCGGTGTGGACGGTATGTTCGCTCACCTGGCGGCAAATGATGCACAATCCAATCACCATTTTATATGGCAGGCGAAGACGCTGCACCAGGCATTGCACGATGTCTATTTTCCACCACTATTTTTTGAGAGACCATTAACCAGGCATGATTATGAAAAGCTGCCCCTTTTTATTTACCGGCCGGTTGGTGTTACTGCAACCGGTATTATCACCAGCCTGGAACTATTGCTATCGGCAGCCTTCATTTTTTTAATCAGTAACAGGAAAATCAAAAAAAAGTGGTCATGAAAAATACAATTATATACTTCCGCAGCATTCTTTTATTGCAAGCGGTAATACTGCCGGTAACGATGCTGATAGCACAGGATACGCTTAACATGGTAAAAACAGATACCCTTGGAGAGGTTACCGTTAAAGCAAAAAAGCAACTCATCGAAATAAATAAAGGCAAGGTGATTTTAAACCTGCAGAACAGTGCCTTAACTTCCGGGGCCTCTGCTTTTGACGCACTGAAAAAACTTCCCGGTATTACTATCGGCCAGGATGATAATATATTGCTCCGCGGATCTGCCGGCATTAATGTAATGATTGATGGAAAAATGACCTACCTCTCCGGCAAGCAATTGACGAACCTGTTACAGGGCATGAGTGCTGAAAACCTGAGTAAGATAGAGCTGTTAACCGCTCCTTCAGCAGAATTTGATGCAGCGGGAAATGCGGGTATTATCAATATCGTAACCAAGAAAAGAAATACACTGGGGTATGGAGTAGATCTTCGTTCGAGTGTTACCAAAGGACGGTACTGGATGGTGAATGAAAATATTACGGCCAGTTTAAACACCAAAAAGTGGAGTTTATACGGCTCCCTGGACTATAATACCCCGCACCGTTCAATGACCGGTAAAAGCGGCAATACCGTTATACAAAATGGTGAAAGGCTTGAAATAAAGAGGGATGCAGAAAACATTTACAAAATTAAATACTATACTTACCGTGCTGGTGCAGACTGGCAGGCAGGCAGGCGCCATCTGTTCAGCTTTCATTACAACGGGTATTTTGATGATTTTAAGGCCTATAAATCTTCCAACCTGCAAATGTTTTACCCTAATGGAACATTGCATTCAAATATTCAGACACAAAATAACATCATAGAACCTTATCATTACGATGCGGCCAATTTCAGTTATAAATTTGATATTGATACTTCAGGCAAAAAACTAACCACAGAAGCTCACTACATCAGTTACAGGAATCTTTCGGACGGATCAATGACCAGTAATACATCAAATGGCGGGTCAGGTGCAAACGGTACCACCCATGTGCTGAGGCAGCACCAGCCGGGTTTTATCACGATTAAATCTATAAAGACCGACCTCGAACTACCCTACTCAAATTTCTCTGTAAAAGCCGGTGTAAAATATGCGATCACTGCTAATGATAATGAATACCGGTTTGATTCCTTACTGGCCGGAGATTTTACAGCGGCTGAATCCATGTCCAATCATTTCAAATATGAAGAAAAGATACTCGCAGCTTATGCTTCGGTGTCGCGGAAGTTTAACCAGACCTCAGTAGAAGCCGGCCTGCGTCTTGAAAATACTTATGCCAGGGGATATACGGTAAAACAGGATTTGAACAATACCTGGAATTATACCAGGCTATTCCCCAGCCTGTCTATTGATCATGTTATAAATGAAAAAAACAAGATCAACCTCTCCCTGAGCAGGAGAATTAACCGGCCTTCGTATAGCGACCTGAACCCGGTGCGTTGGTACAACGACCAATATTTTTATTACTCCGGTAACCCGGAACTGCAACCGGAAATGGCATGGCTGGTTTCAAGCGCCTATACACTTCGAAATAAATACATACTCACCGCCACTTATGGATTACGTGATAATTACCTGGGCAGGCAATTGGTTGTAGACCCTTCCAGTGGTTCCATAAAAAGTCAAACCGCTAACTTCAAAAACGCTAAACGCCTTGACCTGGATATCTCACTCCCCTTTTCTGTTACATCGTTCTGGGACTTACAGCTGAGCTCAGGCGTAAACTATACTACCTACCCTATATCCATCATTGCAGGGTTCAAACAGCTTTCTTTATGGGCCGGAAACATTCAGTTGCAGCAACAGGTACGTCTTCCTTATGACCTGCAGTTACAAGTTTCGTCCTCTTTATATTCCGGCGAACTTATGGGTATCTATAAATCGGCTGATTTTTTTTATATGGATATCGGGGTAAAAAGATCGTTTTTTAAAAACAAGCTGGTACTTCAGTTAACCGGCAGTGATTTACTGCGGACCAACCGGTATAAAGCCACATCGCAGACAGATATTTCGGATTATCGCTACAACGATCGTTCAGACTCCAGAAGGGTAGCGTTTTCTATCCGTTATCATATAGGCGGTAAACTGTTGAATAAAAAAGCAAGCACTATTGAGGAACAGGAACGTTTATAAAAGCAGTTAACCTCTTTTTATGTCCGGTAAAAGACAAATGATATTACAGGATGATCTTTGGCGTTTAATGGTCCGCCTGTCATTGCCCGGTATTGTGGGCATGCTGGTCATTGCAGTCAACTCCTTTGTGGATGCATTATACGTTGGCCGTTTTGTTGGCGCTGAAGCACTGGCAGGGGTTTCCATGACCATCCCGCTTACGGTATTAAATACGGCTTTACTCAACCTTGTTGCTGCCGGGGCCAATTCGCTCTTAAGCCGGAGCATTGGAAGTGAAGATACCGCTACGCAGGATAGGGTATTTGCACATATACTGCTGCTTTGTATTGCAGTGTCAGTTCTGCTGATGGTGCCCGGTATTTTTTTTGCTGAAGAAGTTATTGGCTTAACAGGAGCAACGGGGCGGGTGCTACACCACGGCGTTGAGTATTATACCATCTCGCAAGCGGGGTGTTTTTTTAGCGTTTTCGGATTGGTTAGCTCCGGCCTTATTCGTGCAGAAGGTCAAATAAAAAGAGCCATGTTTATCAGCATTAGCGGCGTTTTGATCAATGTGCTGCTGAACCCTGTATTTATTGTCTGGCTTAAAATGGGTGTACAGGGTTCCGCATGGGCAACGGTATTGTCTATGTTTTTCTATTGCCTGCTGACTACCCGGTATTTCCAGTCTGGGAAAAGTGTAGTCAAGATCCGGCTCGGTTTACAAATTTGGAAAAAACAGATATTCAGGGATATTTTAGCCGTTGGAGCTTCCGCTATGTTAATGCAGTTAAGTAGTTTTATCAGGCAACTGTTTTTATTTAAGGCGGTCACACGATATGGTACAGATACCCAGGTTGCTTTATTTTCTGCTGTCTATCGTTTATTTACTTTCTCGGTCATTCCCGTTTTTGGCATCCTTCAAACCTTGCAACCCGTAGTAGGCATCAATTACGGGGCAGGACAACAAAAACGGAGCAGGGCTGCAGTAGCGGCTTTTCTTACTGGCTGTATCGTACTAATGCTGGTTATAGCATTACCTTCCTTTATTTTTCCCAGGGAAGTACTCAGCTTACTGGTACCGGGTATTACACTCAACGCAGGAGAGCTGTTTTATTTCAGGATGGTATTGATCATACTGTTGATGGCCCCGGTATCCTCGGTAAGTATTGTTTACCTGCAGGCAACAGGTAATGCAACATGGTCTGCCTGGCTGGCAGGAGGGCGTGAGCTTGTATTATTCCTGCCGCTTGTGCTGCTTTTACCCCAATTCTATGGCCATGCAGGCGTATACTATACATTAGTGATTGAGAATTTTTTATACATGCTGATCGTACTCATGGTACTTCGCTACTACATGAAAAACATGCCAGTGCTTAATAGCTCCTCCAATAGTTTTACCAACTCTTTTCGTTTCTTCCATTTGTTCAATAGAAAAGCGGGCAAATAATTCTTGCAGCGCTGCCTGCGTGTGAAAAGTCATATCTTTTCTTATAGCCCAGGAATCTTCTGTTCCGAAAAAATGGCCTGCAAAACGTGATCCGTGTTGCAATGCATCGAGTATTTTTTTCCAAAGCCTTCCAAAATGCGCAGGAGAACAAAATGGAAGAGAAAATGAGGCATTGATCAACATCGCAGGCTCGAGCTCAACTTCTTCAAATGGTTGATGGATAATATTTAAATTGATGGCATCACCAGGAGCAACCAACTGTTTCAGCTTTTCCCCAGCGGCATGCTCTTTATCAATAGCTGTTAGTTGCCAGCCATTAGCCAGCAGGGCAATACTATCAATTCCGTTTCCAAAACCAAGATCAATCGCTCTTTTTTGCCCGGGAGCAATTTGTTCTTTACCAAACTGTTCAAGCGCAAAGGCAAGAGTGGCGGCAGGAGTGAGTGTTTGCTTTGAAACGGTGTTGTAGTGAAGGCTCCAGGAGGGCTGTTCCATAAAATATTTGGGGTTAGTTCCAAAAACTTGTGTAATAAAATTAAAGAATTATCTGTTATTTCCGGAGCACTAACTCATTTATTTCTGACTCCTTAACACCACTGTTCATTTACATCATAATTATACCGTAAAGCATCACAAGATCGAAAAGAAATTTCGTACAGGATAATGTTCTGCTCTTTTTTGAGCGGGAGTAATGATGACTATTTGTTGATCAATTTTAAGATAAATTCAATCTTCTTATCCTGCTTGTCCCAGGTGGAGATCTCTTCCCTGATCTCTTCGGGAAACTTTTTTTTAATATCCCTTAACGCATTGCCAATGGACTTCCTTAAGTATAAACTTTCTGTCCGTTTATTGGAACTGATCAATTCAATGGCTGTTTTAGGGTTTTCTCTGAAAAAATCTCGGCTCGTCCATATCCGCAGCCCTTCCGTTACTGCCCTGGCAATATTGCTGTTCTTATGCTTTATCCAAAACTTGATTTTTACCAGCGACTTTTCATACCCTTTGTTTTTACAATAAGCATCAAACGCTTTTGCCAGCATTTCCTGAACCCTCCAGTTTTCATCTTGTGAAACCGTTTTTTCAAGCAGTTCCAAGGCCTTTTTATTTGTCACCGCCAGCTCACCCAATAAATAAGTTCCCAGCATCCTCACCTGGTAAGGTTGGGTGCTTTCAATAAAACCCTGTGCAAGTTCAAAATGATCAATACGATCATCCTGTAGAATAACCTGCCCTGCTTCAATTATATGGTTGAACCCATGTTCAATCTTCGATATTTTATCAAGTAACGCCTTCATTTACTGACATATTAATTAGATGTAAAACCCGCCTATACGACAGGAAAATACGTAAAAATCAACCCGTTTTTCTTGTATTTAAAAACAGCAGCTTATTTATTCGTACAAATTAAAAAAGTAAAAGACAATTTTCCCGGCATAAAGTGTGGCACGAAATAACAGAGACATGGGGCACCACAAGTATTTGCATGCGACCGCCCAACCTGATATGTTGCAGTCAGGCAAAAACTCTTTGCAGTAATTAAGCGGTTTACAAAGTAGTTCTCTTACACTAATGAACAATGGTGGTCCTGGTACCTATTGTTTCTTAAACAGGGCGATCGTTTCTCTTTTATCATCATTTAATGCCAGCGTATCACCCGTTATTTTGTAGGTTCTTGCATTACCCAGGGCTTTCATAAACTGCGTTTCTATGTCAAGGTTAGGACAAGCCATTTGTGTAGAAATGATTTCAGATATCTTAATACTGTCTGCTGCGCTGATATGAACATTTGCGCCAAACCCGTTACATCCCAGGTTACCACCCGTGCTGACCAGGTTGGTAAATTTAAGATTCGGATAGTTTGGAAAAGAAGTATCTAAGGCAATGCCTGAGCCATTGAGCTTCACCAGCTTCCATTCTTTATTTAAAAGCTCTTCAGCCGTAGCAGTACTTTCAACAGCATTCGCAGGTTGTGCAGTTTCGGAGGGTTCTTTTGTTTGCTGGTTATTACAGGCCGCAAAACTAAAAGCCACTGCAAAGAATAGCATACTTTTAAGCATATCATTAGTGTTTAAATCAATGTTAATATACAAATATTATATCAATTGACAAACCCGTACATTTCAGGCGACGTAGTGAATACGGACGGCTATATTGCTGTTGCGCCCTGTACTTCTTATTGATGAAGAAAAAGACATAGTCAAATATTCCACCCTGATCGCCGTTCGTAAAAAACACATACCCGTTCTTTTGTTTCCTAAAAGTCACAAGATCAATTTGAACCAGTATGGGTATACTCAAATGTAAGCGGCTAAAAAACATGTTAAAATGAAAGCCCGGTCCTGATTTTTTTTCATAAAACTGACAAAATATCTTTCCCGGTTTTATTGCCTCCTGGACTGGCACAGCTCTTGTGGCTCTGAAAATGATAGCTACACTATCAGGTAATTTAATTCATAGAACGTGTCTTTACCTATTGTTCAAGGTAAAAAGCGTATTTATTTTTTAATGTAAAACTTGTTAGTTATGTGGAAAGAACTTGTGAAACCAATCGTTACAACTTGGGAACAATGCCGCAAAATGATCCGGCAATTTTTTAACCGGGACGACAATGATCCTTATGGCAATAACCCCTATGTCATCATCTAGGTGTTGCCAACTTTTGCCAGGTAAAGTAAAGAGATCAACTGGCTTTTTTATAGCGGAAATAAATCATTCATGAAAGGTTAGGGAGATGTACTTTATTCTTGTCCATATAAAAACGCGGGAAGGCACTATTGAAATTGGAAGGTATTTGCTTGGCCGTGACGAATCTTTTGCGATGGAAACCTTCGCATCCTTACAGGGTAAGGATAACCGGGAAGACAGTTTGTGTATCCGGCTGGACCTGGTATACGAGTCTCCGGGAGCCTTGCCTGTATGCCTGAAAACTATTGCCTGCAGGTTAAGGGAGTATACCCAAAACTGTGCATTATTGACAAAAGAGATCTTCCGTCATTTTATGCTGGAAGATGAGGCTCCCTGGTAGGGGTTGACGTTATAATAGGATATAGCCTGATACCGGCTTTTATTTCACCATTTGGTTGTCAATTACACTAACGTTCACTATGAACAGAAGTAGAAAATGTTCAGTTCATTTTATGAAGAAACACGTTCATTAAATATTGTAATCACCAGGTAATTAAATTTGCACCTCTTCGAACCTGATTTATGAAATTTCTTTTCGCCCGCCTCTAAGCCTGAACCTATTTTTTTTTATTTTAAAATTTTTCAGTTTTGAAACATCTGTACTTATGTGCGGTAATTTTCTTAATTACCGGGGTGGCAACTAATGCCCAGGTTGTCCGCAACTTTACTCCCCGCTTCTCAGTCGACACCAAAGGAAAAATGGTCTTTGTCTCTAACAACATTATTACCACCAAACAACGAAGTGGTGGCAGTCCTGTAAATTATAATACATTGCCGCCGGGCTGCCCTGTAGCCAGTCAACTTTGTAAAAACGACGGGGAACATAATACCAATATTGATATTGATAATGATCCTGGCACATTTAACAGCTCTAGTGCCAGTATTACACTTCCCGATTGCAGTAATGTTGCTTTTGCCGGGCTATATTGGGGAGCAGGAATAGCAGTCAACCAGGGTACAAATGGTCCGCTGCCAATGAGTGCAGGCGGTTGGAACCAGGTTAAATTCAAAATCCCGAATGGCAATTACCAAAATGTGACAGCACAAAGAGTGGATACCCTCACAGAGGTATTTCACAGCTATCAGTCCTTTGCTGATGTTACCCATTTAGTGAGAGCCGGTGGTAGCGGATTTTATACTGTGGCAAATGTAAAATGTGACACGGTAAATACCGCTGCGCAGCCTATTGTAAACGCCTTCGGCGGTTGGACAATGGTCGTTATTTATCGCGATTCAACAATGCCTTTACGTAACATGACCATTTTCGACGGCCTTGCGCTTGTAAGAAATACTGCTCCGCATAACGTCCAGACCATTACAGTAACCGGGTTTAGCACCCCTCCTACGGGTGATGTATCGGCAAAAATGGGTATGGTGGTATATGATGGTGATCGTGGCGAAACAGATGGTTTTGAAGTAAGAAGAAATAGCGATGGTGTATTTGTCTCACAAACAGATGTAGGACAGGGAGCAGACGCAGTGTCGAATGCGGGTGATGCATGGAACAGTTCAATTACAGATACTACAACTGCCGTAACATCACGTATTCCTGCCCACCAAAATACATATGGATATGACGCCCATTTATATAAGTTGAACAATACCAATAAAGAGTATTTCCGGAACAATGATAATACAGCCGTTTTTCGTTTAAGAACTTCATCGGAAGGCTATGTTTTAGGTGTTGTTACTTCCGAGATTGACACTTACGAACCGGAAATGCTGATGGAAAATGGCATTACAAACCTGAATGGAGCCACTGCAAGTAAAGGTGATACCCTTATTGTAAATGCAAATATTCGCAATACCGGCACTGATCTGGCTAAACAAGTGCAGGCGACCTATTCGCTGCCAGCCTATTTAAAATATGTGCCTAATTCTATTATTTTAAACGGCACGCCTAAATCCGACGCTTCGGGTGATGATGAAGCAGACTATGACGCGGGTACCAGAACTGTCAAAGCAAATATTGGAACCGGTAGTTCTTCTGCTACAGGGGGCGACATCCCGGGAAACAATGCTGCAACCTATACCATGACGTATAAAGTTACCATTAGCAAAGACTGTTCAGACATTGGTACAACACCTTTGCCTTTAATACTTCAGGGTAAACTGTTTTATGAGGGATTAACCACCGGATTGGGAGATTCAACCGGTTCCCGTACGGCGTCAAATAATAACTGTGTACAGCCGGTTGCCCCTGATACTATTTTTCTGACAACCGGATGTGCTATAACCTTACCGGTACGGTTACTGAGCTTTAGAAGCGTAACGCAATCAAATGGCACTTTGTTAACCTGGAAGGTAGAGGAGCATAATGACGGTAAAAATTATACCCTTCAATCCTCATTTGACGGAACTTCTTTTTCGGACCTGTATTCGCTGAATGTACCGCTACAAAACGGGACAATTAGTTATGAATACCTGGACAAAAACAAATACGGGGAAAAAACTATTTACTATCGCCTGAAGATGACCAGCATCGACGGTACCATTGAGTACAGTCATACCATAGTTTCCCGTTTTGAAACAAGTTCAAATTGGAGCTTAACCCCTAACCCCGTATCGACGGTGGCCATATTTCGTACAAACAAACCGGTTGATCGCCTGGAATGGTATAATTTCAGTGGTCAACTGCTAAAGACTGTCGATAAACCTTTAAATGGTCAGCGTATAGAATTATCCCGCCTTGCATCAGGTACCTATATCGTTAAGGCATACCAGTATGGAGAAGCAACAGCTATTAAAATGATCAAACGATAATTGATAACATTGTTTTGAACGCGAAAAGGGATGTCTTTGAGACATCCCTTTTTATTTAGTACCAATAAGGATAAGTTTTAAGCGTTCCTGTTATCTTGCCCCGATATAGGTCCATGTTTCATCAAAAGCTGTCTTGTGGCCTGTTACACCGGCTTCGTCCATCCAGTATTTGATACGGATGGTTTTTGTTGCCGGGTCCCAGGTATTTATGCCGGAGGGATCCAATACCGCCGAGCGGCCATTCTCAGAAGGCTGCCCGTAACCGTTTCTTACACTCACCGCTTTATTGGTGGCGGGATCAAATTTTACAATAACCGAAAATTTACTGTAATAGGAAAGGCTGCCACCATGCAGGATCAGGTGACCGCTTATGCCCAGCTCCGGTGCAAACATTTCAATTTCGGTGTTACTGATGGTTTTAAGATGGTATTCCTTAGCTGCAGGCGCACTGATGCGCGGCTCTGTTTTATCCGTTATCGTGCCCGTTATACTATACCGGCCATCGAATTTGTTGATATCCCCGTTAATTTCAGCCTCTTCCTTTTTCTTTTTACAGGAAAGCAGTACTAAAAAAAGAAGGCTGGCTATGATGAATATTTTCCGTTGCATATAGTTGTTTTTTATACATCGGAAGAAATTAAAAATGTCATCGGCGAGGCTGCCATAGAAAAAGGGGCTCAGCCATTGAACCCCTTAAAATTTTCATATACCCTTTATTACCCGTGACATTTACCAGCACGATCAGGCCATATCAGAAAGGTTTTTCTTTACGTCTTCCACATGTTTTCCAAACTCTTTATTAAAGTGGAAACGCGACACAAAAAACGAGACTGCGATAAGTGCTGTATAGGCACATATACGTAGCCCGGTGGCAATATCATACCAGGGTTGTATTAATTGTGCCGTGCCGGCATTTTTAAAAACCTCCAGGAATACGGCCAGTAAAATAACACCTGCCAGGTAAGTAAGCCGGTAGCCCCATAACATGTATTCCATAGAGCGTATATCACGCTTTAGCTGGTCTGCCACCGGGGCATCTGTCCGGCCTGTCCTGTTCAAAATAAAATAGGCTATGCCAAAAAATACGGACCCTAATACGATAAGCCCCGCAAAAAGACCGAAAAAGGGATCGGATTGCAGCGAAGGGTTTTGTATTGCTTTAACAATGAGAATGATGAACAGGAATGGGATAATAACCACCTGCCTTCCAAGGGCCGTTTTTAACGAGGCCGCAGGGCCATAACTTTTTTGTTGACTAAGTTCCATGATTTTGTTTTTTGAGGTTGAAGTATTGGTTAAATGATTGTTTTGCCACTTATGTTTAAGATCATCGAGTTCCATAATTCATATATTTATTAGTTGTCTTAATTTTTCTTTTACCCGGGTCATCTTTACACGCAAAGTACTTTCGCTTACGCCTAAGATCACCTCCATTTCTTTATAGGACCTGTCTTCCAGGTATAACAAGGTCAGTGCCTTCTCAACCCCGTTCAGCTTTGCAATAGCATGATAGAGTTGCTGCAGTTGTTCATCTTCCGAGGGTGAAGAAAAGTCTGTTATTTCAGGCATAACATCTCTCTGCACAACCGGTATCATTCTTTTCTTTTTACGGATACCGGAAAGCGCCGTATTGATAGATACCTGGTACAACCAGGTGCTGAATTTGGCCTCACCCCTGAACTGGTCAAAATACTTCCAGGTTTGTACCATGATCTCCTGGAATAGGTCCTGCCGGTCCTGTTCGGTTTCTCCATACAGCCGGCATACCTTCCAGATCAGGGCCTCGTTCCCGGCAATTCGTTCCGTAAAAGCATCCTGTTGTTGTTGGCTTGTCAATTCTTATTCATTTTATGTATATGTAGTCAAGAAAGGAAAAATGTTACGGAAAGAAAATATTTTTTCAAACTTTTTTAGACACGGATGATCCCGCCCTCCTGTTAATTTTGCGGAAACAAACAGTTTTGCCATAATCATGGCTTTTAAACAGCCGCTATATTTTACCTTTGTTAGGGCCGCTTTCTTTAACACGCAATACTCATCAGTTGCTGCGGGTATTGTTTCCTCCTTATTGCTGATACCTAAACCAAAAGTTTGCTATCTATGAAGCACAAACATATATACGATGCACAGGGCCGCCAGCTTTGCTGTACACCACAGGAAGAAAAAATATATACCGACGCCAATGCCCGGACCTTACTGGAAGAAAAGCCTCATAGAGAAGACCACGACCATGAACACAGTGATGATGATGGCCATGACCATGGCAGCACCAACAAAACGACCTTCCGGTTATTCCTGCCCTCCGTTATCAGCTTTGTGTTATTAATGCTGGCCATTGCCTTTGATAACTGGTTGCCGCAAACCTGGTTTACCGGTTGGGTAAGGCTGGTTTGGTATATTATGGCCTATGCGCCGGTGGGTTTGCCGGTAATTAAAGAAGCATTTGACAGCATCCGCAAAAGCGATATATTTTCCGAATTCCTGTTAATGAGCATTGCCACCATCGGAGCCTTTAGTATTGGCGAATACCCCGAAGGTGTGGCCGTGATGCTTTTTTATGCCGTAGGCGAAGTATTCCAGACACTGGCTGTAACCAGGGCCAAATCAAGCATTAAAGCCCTGCTGGATCAGCGGCCCGATGAAGCCACCCTGTTAAAAAACAACCAGCCGGTTACGGTAAAAGCTGCCGACGTAAACATTGGCGATATTATCCAGTTAAAACCCGGTGAAAAACTGGGGCTGGATGGTGAACTGCTGTCAGAAACGGCAGCCTTTAACACGGCAGCGCTTACCGGGGAAAGCAAACCCGATACTAAAACCAAAGGCGAAGTGGTTTTAGCCGGCATGATCAACCTCAACACGGTTGCCCAGGTAAAAGTTACCACGGCCTATAATGACAGCAAGCTGAGTAAAATTCTACAGCTGGTACAAAATGCCACTTCACAAAAAGCGCCTACCGAGCTGTTTATCCGCAAGTTTGCAAAAGTGTACACGCCCATCGTGGTATTGCTGGCGGTGCTCATTACTGTTGTTCCTTATTTTTTTACCAGCCCTTATATATTTGATCAGTGGCTGTACCGGGCCCTGGTGTTCCTGGTTATTTCCTGTCCCTGTGCTTTAGTCATCAGTATTCCGTTGGGGTATTTTGGCGGTATTGGCGCTGCCAGTCGTAACGGTATACTGTTTAAGGGCAGTAATTTTTTAGATGTACTGGCCGGTATTAAAAATGTGGTGATGGATAAAACCGGCACCATGACCGAAGGCGTGTTTAATGTGCAGGAAGTAAAAATGCAGGAAGGTTTTGATGAAAAACAGATCATGCCCCTGGTGAATGCGCTGGAAAGCCAGAGTACCCATCCTGTAGCCACAGCCATTCATAACTATGTCGGCGAAATAGATGCTTCCATAAAACTGGAGAACACAGAGGAGATTGCCGGCCATGGACTTACAGCAACTGTTAATGGTAAACAATTGCTGGCGGGTAATTTTAAGCTGATGGACAAGTTTAATATCCCCTACAATATCGATGCCGCTGGTATTGTGTACACTACTATTGCCATAGGTTATGATGGAAAATTTGCCGGGTATATTACCATTGCCGATAGTATTAAAGCCGATGCAAAAGAAACCATTAATAAACTACACCAGCTTAATGTAAAAGCCACCATGCTTAGCGGCGATAAAACCACCGTGGTTAAACATGTAGCGCAGCAGCTGGATATTGATCATGCGTTTGGCGATTTATTACCGGAGGACAAAGTAAATAAAGTAAAAGCCATTAAGGCCCAAAACGAAACCGTGGCTTTTGTAGGCGATGGTGTAAACGATGCGCCGGTGGTAGCTTTAAGCGATGTGGGCATTGCCATGGGCGGCCTGGGCAGCGATGCTACTATTGAAACAGCCGATGTGGTGATACAGGACGATAAGCCCTCCAAAATACCCATGGCCATTGAAATAGGTAAACAAACCAAAAAAATTGTGTGGCAAAACATCACCCTTGCCTTCGTGGTAAAAGCCATTGTACTGGTTTTAGGTGCGGGCGGCCTGGCCACCATGTGGGAAGCCGTATTTGCCGATGTGGGTGTTGCCTTACTGGCTATACTGAATGCGGTACGCATACAGCGCATGCAATTTTAAAAAGCCATTTTCAATATACCAGCGACCCTCTGATTTATAGTCAGAGGCCCCTAAATCTAAAAACAAGCCTAAGAAACTCAACGGCAGCAATAAATATGTCATTGGTATGATAGGTAAGCAATTTTATGGCACTCATTCGGGTTGGCTTTACCTTTGTATAATTTTACCCGCAGATAGCGCCGATTGTTTCCGCAGATTTTCGCAGATTATAACATTATTGGCGAAAATCTGCGCTGCCCTTTTCTGCGACATCTGCGGGTAAAACCGTTGCCCAATTAAAAAGGAATTGCCATTTCTTATAAAACAGCACCCGACTTAAGGATGAGGTTTTTGTGTATCGTTTTAAAATCCTCTGCCCGGAAGGGTTATTTATTTTGCAATCTCAACTCGCCGTATAAAGCATTCACTAACATTAACCACTAAAAATGCCAATACACCTGTATCATTATTACTACTCCAACAATTTCTTCTCCTCTGCCGCCTGGCGTACCAAACATAACCGTTACTTGTTTAAAAAATAGTTTGAAAAACCGGGGCGTAAACTATATAAAAAACGGCCCCAAACCAGGGCCGCTTTTGTGGTTTAAATTTCGGTATACTTAATGGTTACTACCGGCGTTGTTTGTGTTATTTTTTTTAAATACGGCTGGTATTTAAAAATATCCTCCGCATTTTTATACGCAAAATCAAACTCCTGTATATACCCATGTGGAAAGTTTCCCGAACGGTCTAACAATTCGCTAAACTGCTCCTGGTATTGTTTCCGCTGTTTTTGCTTTAATACTGTTTTCCAGTATTTCATGGCATCAAACCGCGATAGCTTACGGCCAGCGCCGTGTGCACAGGAGTGTAAAGCATTTGCCGCACCGGTTAAGGAAGCGGGTTGTACCAACAAACTACCTCTTGACATAGATAATGGTATTACCACCGTTTTACCCGTGGCCAGTGCCGTGCTTCCCTTGCGGTGTATTACCTTACCGTTGGTAAACTGTAAATGGTTGTGTACAGCATCTTCCAATACATACGGCGTGCCGTGTAATACACCGGTATCATCCACCTGGCTGTAGTTTAACTTCAGATAATTTTTTGCAATACCCGCTTTATTACATTGTATATAATTGGCCTGCTGCAAAAAAATAAAGGTTTTTATACAAAAGTTTTTTCGCCTTTCATAGCCAAACGCCAATGTTGCCTGGTAATACTGTACAAAGTCCTCTTTCAAAAAGTCTTTGTGTACAAAGTCCACCGTTTCGCCATATACCTTTGAAAAATCCCTGGTTAGCTGTATACATTGCTGGTACAGGCCAATACCACGATCCCTGGTACCTGTATGACAAATAATATAAACAGCCTCTTCATCTTCCTCAATGGCTAAAAAATGGTTGCCGCCACCCAGCCCGTCATCGGTCATTTGCTGATGCGCAAATTGTAAGGCTTTGTAATGCGCCCGTTTGTCAAATGGTTTTAACCAGTATTGTTTATTCACTTTAAGGTACATAACCCCACAGCCAATATCCTTACCGGTTATTAAGGGGTAACAATAATCCGATGTTTCAAAAACCACCCCAACCGGCAGGGCTTTTTCAGCGCAGTAATGAATATCGGTAAAAGCACAAACGGCATTTACAAAAGGTTTTTGTGCATACTGCTGCAGCTGATGCATAGCATTCTCTTCAATGCTATTGGCATCGCAATAAAATCCAATAGATTGCATGTTCTTATTTTTTACGAAAAAAAAGATTAGTTCCCGGGGATTGGTAGGAACATCTTCCCCATACAGAGATGTCAGCAGCCGAAGAGTATTCGGAAATGCAAAACTACAGAAAGAAAAAGGATTTATAAAAATTTAACCATTTCAATTGGTTGAGCAGAGTTACTACAGCTGAACGGAGCGTCGCAACCGCAGCCCCATCAGGGCGTTACAGCTGGCAACAAAAAATAAACTATTACAACCCGCTTTGTTTATTTTCGCTACAAAAAACAATAACATGGTAGCAGCTATATTAACACAATTAAAAAATGGTGAGCTGAGCTTTAAAGAAGTACTGGCTTTTATTGAAGATAATTATACCCACCGCCCCTTTGCTTTTAAAAACGGAGATCAGTACAATACCGCCAACGAAAACCAGGGCAGCGCCCGTGTGTTTGCTTTTGCCAAACAACAAAACCTTGATAAGGAAGATACGTTATTGTTATTTGCCGAGCATTATAAAGCCGTGCTTAATAACCCGCAGGGAACCGATCACCAGAACATCCGACAGTTTATGCTGCACGGCTGGGAGGGTATTGCGTTTGAATAGTTTTAAAAATGCAAATTTTATTCGCCGGGGCTGCTTACCTATGTAAGCAGCCTTGTTTTTTATGGTATCAAGCATTGTAACATATCCTGTATATTCTTATAAACCTAACGTATATATATTATCGGATGAAACAGTTTAAATATTTATAATACTAGTACATCTTATTCTGTACAAAGCATATTACATATTGCACAATATTTTTCTTGCTATCGGCAGTGCTCCATTTTTTTATGTAAAATTTTTTTGTAAGCAGGCCCTTGTTGTTAATAAATCGGGGGCGTGTTCATACACATGATTATCAAGGTGTTTAATAAAAAACAGTAGCCGCCTTATAATAAAACCGGTGGTGGTTGCTTCGCTTTCTGCACTTGCCGGCAAGCCAGCCACATTGCTTTATCATAAATTTTAATCACCTTTGTTTGACAAGTTCATCATCCTTTTTTAAACACCAAATTGTTCACCTATGTTTACTAAACTGGCCCTGGCATTATCCGCACTTGTTATACAATTACCGGCCGGCATTTTTTCTTTCTTATTGTTTTTACTGCCGGCTTCATTCCGAATAAAGCTTGTATCATACCTGTATTAACCATTGTAAACAATGGCCTTTATGTACAGGACTTAAACCCTTGTTTTCATTTTTTACCCGGCTTTGTTTTATAAAACACCGGCGTTTTGCCAGGTGCCCCCTGTAATTATTTTTATTCCAGCCCTCCCGATAAGCCAGATCATAATTTTTTAACCCCGCAGGTATTTTATCCATACCCGGCGGATAACCTAACATGTAATGAAAAAAACGAGTTTTGGCCTGCTGTTCTTACTGGCCTCCCTGTTATCTTTTTCGCAAACACCCTTTATTACCACCTGGAATACCACAAAAGATGGTGTGTCGGCCAATAACCAGGTAGTTTTTCCCGGCCCTGCTGTTTACAGTATTAACTGGGAGCTGGTATCAAACCCTGCTATTGCCGGCACTGCAGCAGGCGTATTTAATACTACGATTAATTTTCCGGCCCCTGGTATTTACCGCATTAAAGTTTTACCGGTTGCACCTACTACGCTAATGGATTTTAATATGCCCCTTGTTTTCAATACCGGCGATGCCCAAAAATTGTTAAGTATTGAACAGTGGGGTTCAACTCCATGGGCAGCAGATATGAGTAATGCTTTCGGGTTTTGTGCTAATATGAATATTACCGCCACCGATATCCCTGATTTTAGCGGGGTTACCAGTATGAACCGCATGTTTTTTGAATGTGTGGCACTTACCGCCAACACTACTATGAATAACTGGAACACAGCAGCCGTAACCGATTTTGGCAATATGTTTCATAATGCCGTTGCCTTTAACCAGGTTATTGGTAACTGGAGTACCGATAATGCCGTTTTTATGGATAGCATGTTCCTGAATGCAGCAACATTCAACCAGCCTATAGGCGGCTGGAACACCACAAAAGTTACCCATATGAACAGTATGTTTGAGCAGGCATTTGAGTTTAACCAGCCACTTAACAACTGGACCACGGCACAGGTAAGTACCATGGCTAATATGTTTGAATATGCTTTTGCCTTTAATCAGCCGTTGTCGCAATGGAACACCGGGAATGTTACCAGTATGAGGAGTATGTTTGAACTGGCTTTTACATTTAACCAGCCGCTGGGTAGCTGGAACCTGCAAAAGATTAGTGCCGGCAACGGTTCGCTTGAAACCATGTTTGATGGCTCGGGGCTCAACTGTATAAACTACGATGCCACGCTGGCCGGTTGGGCAGCTGCGGCCACAACACCCAATAACCTTAACCTGGGAAGCGCTGGTATAATATATTCCGCTGCTACCGGGGTTACCGCCCGCAACAACCTGCTTACCAATAAAGGCTGGCAGATAAACGGCGATAGTTACAATGCAGCCTGTAGTGCAACCTTACCGGTTAGTTTCGGCCATATTTCGGCCTTTATCAGTAATAACAGGTTACTGGTAAACTGGACCACCCTTACCGAAAATAATAATGATCATTTTGAAATTGAGTTGTCAGCAAACGGAAAAGATTTCTTTCCTTATGCCACCGTACAAACACTGGCAAGAGATGGCAACAGCAGCACACCTTTGTCATATTCGCACAACTTGACCGTTCCGCAAAAAATAGGCCTGGGCCTTATGTTGTTACTGTTAATGCCATTAAGTATAGGCAGCAGGAAAATACGGCGTATGGCCTTGTTCCTGCTGCTGTTTGCCGGTACCCGGACCATGTATAGTTGCTCGAAAAATAATGCAGACATGGTTTTACCAGCAGACAAAATATATGTACGTATCAAACAGGTTGATAAGGACCGCCACTTTATTTATTCCAATGTGGTAAAGGCCGGTTACCAATAAATACGGGCAATACTTTTTTGTATAAGAAAGGCCACGGTATAGTAAACGTGGCCTTTTAATGTATTGCTGATATGCTGATCTGTTACTTTACTATAAAAGATAACTTTTCCTCTCCTGCTCTTAAAAAATACGCACCGGGCCTGAAGTTGTTCAGGTTAAGGTTATGCTCTCCGGCTGCATATTTTTTGCGTAGTAAAACCGCACCGGTACTGTTGTAAATGGTTACTTCTGCTGCATGGTTTAATATAAGTGTGGCCGAGCCGTTTATAACAGGGTTAGGGTTTATACCTGCCAGCCTGTTGCCACTGGCTCTTACTGTTACAATTTTACTGTAACTGGTTACACCATCAAGGTCTCTTTGCTCCAGGCGGTAATGATAGTTCACATTATTGACAGCCTGGTCCTCGAAACTGTAATGGCTTTCGTTTTGTGTATTGCCTGCAGCATTAACGGTTCCCAGGTTTTCCCAATCGGTACCATTGGTACTTCTTTGTACAACATAATCTTTTGCCCCCGATTCGCTAGCAGTACTCCATTTTAATAATACCGTTCCGTTTTGTTGTTTAGCGGCAGTAAAACTTAACCAGGTTACAGGTACTGTTATGGTATAGGTAATCTCTATACGACCACCGGTAGCCACCCAGGCTATATTACCATTTGTAGTGGTTGAAGTAGGTGTAACAACAAGGTTGGCTCCAATGCGTCCGCCATTACCGGCCGTTTCTCCCGTTACATTGTAAATAGTACCCCCTGCACCACCATAGTGGCCACCACCACCGCCACCGCCGCCGCCGCCATCAGCGGTTGAGCTGGTTCCATTGCCCCCGGTATTGGAAGTACCGTTCGCAACATATGTATTAGAACCTGGCAGGCCTGAACCAGCCTGGTTGGCCATACCACCGCCGCCACCGGCACCCGCAGCCACCACCCTTACGGTGCCGGCAATCGTTAATACAGAAGCCGAACCACCACCGCCGCCGCCACCCGACGAACCTGTTGGGCCTGCGTTGCCGCCCCTGCCTCCATTATAAGCAGTTGTATAAGTTGATATACCCCCGGCGCCACCACCCGTGTTGGTTGCCGCGCTTGTTCCTGTTGTGCCTACCCGCCCGGGGTAAATGCCTATCACATTTCCGGGTGTTACACTGAATGTGGCCGATACAAAGCCCACGTTACTGGCCGCCGCATTGGTACAACCGGCGCCACAATCCTGGCCGCCCAAACCGCCACTGGCGCCCCAGATCCTTACACCAATAGAGTTTACATTGGCTGGAACCGTCCAGGTAGTTGAACTGTTGTATACAGTAGTAATTTGTGCAAAAAGGGAAGAGCCTAAAAAAGTAAGAAGTAATAAAAAAGTAGATGTTTTCACATATTTCATTGCATTGAGTTTAATGTTGTTACAAGCCTTTACCGGGGGTGAAGGTACTCATATTACAAGTTGATAATAATAGGGTGGACCCCCTCCGTTAAACAACAATAATACCAAAACAGGCCTTTTTTTGCCCAAAAATTAAGGTTTTCTACTAAGTAATTTGTCCAGCTTATTGCTTATAATTTTATGAATGGTCCCGGGTATTTATACCAAGGGTTACACATCCAAAATGGAGTATAATAATTTTGTTCTCAAAATTTTACACTTTACAAATAAAAAATAGGTGTTTTGCTTTTCACCATACATCCATACCTGTTTATTGTTTCAGTTACATGAAAAAATGCGGGGTTAAACTGGCTGTATATGCGCAGGTATTTTAGGGTAGCCGGAGCTACTATAATTGCTTTACTTTTCTCGAATTTTTTGATAAAAATCAACTATTTACACCATTAAATAAGTCCCGTTTTTAGCTGTAAAAGGTCCAAAAAGCAAAGCGGCCACCAATGGCGGCCGCTTTGCTTTTTCCTGTTTTTGCTTATTACAATACAAACTTCACCGTTCCGGTACTGCTCACCAGAACATAGGTCCCGGCTTTCAGTTGCGAAACATCAATGAATGTCCTTCCGGCTGGTATATTGCGTTTGATCAGTTCCCGTCCCTGCAGGTCAAAAATGCTGATCTGTTCATTTGCCTCAGTATCCAATTGCAGCTGGTTATTTTTTACGGGATTTGCTCCTATCCGCAGGGCTTGTTTGTCATTGCCGGTAAGTGCATACAGGGTTTTGCTGTAAGTGCTCTTTCCGTCCAGGTCTACCTGCCTGATCCTGTAATAGTGTTTACCGGCTGCCGGGCTTTCGTGCTTATAAGTATAGGCTGTTTCTCTTACCGTATTTCCGGCGGCGGCAACCACCGATAACAGTGTCCATTCACCCGCTTCGTATTTATGCTCCAGCTCAAACCGGTCAGTATTTATTTCTGATAATGTGTTCCAGTTCAGCAACACATCTTTCCCGTTATACTGGTAAGTAAAATCTTTCCATGTTACCGGCAAAGTGCTGATGGTCATTGTTGCGGTAACCAAAGGGTTTACAGATGCGCTGCCTTCCCCGGCCAGTATAAGCCGGTTATTACTCCCTGTTTTACCAACCGCCACGGCGTAAATATGATCGGTACGCCCCGATGCCTGTATTGCCCAACTGGTGCCATTGTAATAATGTAAAGCGCCGGAGTTGCCGGCCGCCCATATATTGGAGCTGTTGGAGCCGTAAATATGGTTTAGTGTATAGGTGGTGGTGGTCTGTAATGTCCAGGTACTGCCGCTTAAACGGTATATCTGGCCCGGGTTGCTGCCGCCGGTTCCACCTACGGCCCACATATTGGTGGCGCTGCTGCCCCATATGCCCTTAACCGTTGGCACACCGGATAATTGCTCCACCCAGGTATCCACCCCGTTCCATTTATAAATAACCCCGGTATTGGCGCCGCCCGTTGCACCCACCGCCCACATATTGGCTGCATTGGTACCCCATATACGGCTGGGACTAAAAGCGGGGTTTATGCCTGTATTTCTTGCTGTCCAGGTACTGCCGTTCCAATGAAATATACGGCCCGATGAGCCGGCTACCCACACATTGTTGGCGGCGGTTCCCCAGATAGAACGAATACTACCCGATCCAAACCAGTTGGTAGGCGATAACAGGTTTTCCCAGCTTGTTCCGTTAAACCGGTGCAGTTGGTTGCCGGTAGTTACACCGCCTACATATATGGTATTAACGTCGGCCGCCCATACGGCAAAGCGCTGGCTGTTTATACCCAGCGGTTCGCTTTCCGTCCATGTACTGCCATTCCATCTCACCATTTTGCCGGAGTTACCCACCGCCCAGGCATTGGTGGCATTTAAAGCAAAAACATCCCACATCACCTGTTGGGAGGGTTGAGGACTTACCGGCGCCCAAACCTGGGCTTTTAAAAAAACAGGAGCCAGTAACAAACAAGAGTAGAGGGAGAAATGTAAAAATTTTTTCATACAGCTTTTTGATTATCCTTCAAAGATAACGGTCTGTATGATTTATATTTCTTTGATAATGATAGGTTAACACATTATATTTTTAATATTATTATTTTTTTTAAACATGTGCTTTTTTATAAGAGAAAACCCCGGACTTTATCCGGGGTTTTCTCTTATCGCCTGTTGCGTTTTATTGTTTTTTAATTTTGAATGTTTGTGTTTCCCCGTTTTTAGCCGTTACTTTTATTATATATATACCGGTTAAAAAACCGCTCATATCAATCTCCGGCCTAAAACCCTGTAACTGTAAAACGGTTTTCCCGGAAAAATCCATCAGACTAATTCCGGCAATATCCTGGCGGCGACCCGACTCCAGTATCAGCTTATTGGTAACCGGGTTAGGATATACGGATAAGAGTTTAACCAGTCCGGCAGTGCCCGCTTTGGCTATATCAGAATAACTGTACTGACCGTCTATATCAATTTGTTTTAAACGGTAATAACTGGTGCCGTTAAGGATATTATTATCTGTAAAAGCATATTGCAGGCTTACCTGGCTATTGCCCTGTGGTGCAGCAGTTGGCACAAAACCAATCTGGGTCCAGCTAATACCATCGGCACTTCTTTCAATCCCGAAACCGGTATTGTTTTGTTCTGAAAAAGTTTTCCATTTCAGGCCAATGGTATTTACTCCGGTTTTTACGGCCTCAAGGTCACCTAGTGTTACCGGTAGCGCAATATGGTCAATAATAGTATAGGTGATCTGGCCATGCAGCGTTTGACAAAAAGAGCCTGCAGTATTGGGTGCTATAATATTACCTGTTGGGTTTAACACCTCCATAATAATGGTTTCATTGCTTTCTGTTACATTATCCGCAACTATTTGTATATAGGGAGCTAGACTAATGCCCGTGGCATCTGTACCATCATAATTACCTACCGGAACAGGTATAGTAATAAAACCGGTAGCCGGGGTGGTAATATAATCTATGCCCCGTGTTGCAGTACCACCTACAAAATGTAATTGTACCGAACTGGGCGTACTTACATTACCGCTTAACTGTAGTTTGGGAAGCGCTGCGGTGGGTACTGTTTCCAACCCGCTTTTGGAAGCGCCTTCAAAAGTAGCCACAGAGCTGGCCGTTTGTATCTGTATATTATCCAGGAAATTGCCTACCGATAAGCTACCTCCCGAAGTACTCACCGCCCTGAAACCAAACGTTACCACATTACTGGCGGAGGAAGAAGGATTGGTCCAGGTTCCACTGTATAAGGTCCAGCCATTGGCATCAGTACTCACTTTTGTTGCCGTGGTGCCGGCCAAAACACTACCGGCGACAATATCGTGGGTACCGGTTACCGCGTTATTATCATCAAACATGGCCACATCAATATAGTTAATCGTAAGGGCCATCCTGTCCACCCCACTACGCCCCCTGTGGGCAAAAGACCAGGTAAAGGTTTCGCCGGGTAATAAACAAATTGGTTCCTGCACCAGCATACCACTTGAGTGAGCGTTGAGTTCTACAAAATAATTACCGCCGTGTGCCGGTACATTTCCTGCAGGATTACTGCCACCACGCCAAAACTCAACCGGTGTTCCATGTATGGGTGCACTGACAGAAGCATCCCACATGCCTACAGGCTCTGTTGTACTCCAACCGGCCACCAGCCCTTCGGCTACAAATTGTACACCGGTTGTTATATTGCTTCCTATTTCAAAATTCCCGTTTGTAAAATACCGTACCGGTTCTGTTGTTGTGGTAAACACCTGCACTTCCCCAAAAGTCAGCGCTTCATCCTGTAATGTGAGTATGCGCACATAACGGGCTTTGTGAATACCAATATTCAGACGCAATACCCGGTTCGTTCCTTCCAACGGAAACTGCGGGCCAAGATTAACATCCACAGCCTGCGGAACTGTAGACGAGGTACCAAAAGGCAGGCTACCGCTGGCTATGGGTGCTGTATAAATTAAACGGTTAATGCGGTTTTCGCCAATATAAGCCGAAGGTTGCGCGGAGGTGAAACTAAGATCTGTAGATTGTGTGGTGATCATAAACCGCCGGCCCCGGTTTTCAGTTGCCGTACTTGTTGTATTAGCCACCAGCACAATGCTGTCAATAAAATAATCCGCGCCTAAATCAATCTGGAACCATTCTGCATTGGGCGGGGCCTGCGCATTGCCTGTAGTAGCGCTGTTGGCCCCATCGTTAAAATTACCATTTACCAGGTTGGACAGGTTGGTACCCGATGTGGCGGTTACTGTTTTGCCCAGTGCCACATTGGTTTGTGCGCGGATCGCATGGGTAATAAAAAAGGTTGAAAAGAGAGATAGAAGGTAAAAGTGTTGTCTCATAAAAGTCAAGGGGGTTTATAATAGATTCAATCAGGGAGCCTTAGTTGGTGTTGCAGAGAGCCAAAACACATTACTAATATAACATATTTTACTTCTATGCTATTTGTACTCCGTTAAGAAGTTATCCCCGTAGTCCTTTACAGAAGCGGTTTTCAGGTTGTTATACATTGAAACCCAGTTATAAACAAAAAGGCCCCGTGTTTATAACACAGGGCCTTACAACCTTTTAATTTAATATTAATCCTGCACCACCAGCCTGAAGCCGTTGCCATGGATATTTACGATCTCAATTTTATCATCATCCTTTAAGTACTTACGTAACTTGGCAATGTATACATCCATACTGCGGCCGTTAAAATAAGTATCGCTGCCCCATATTTTTTTCAATGCCTGGTCGCGGGGTAACAGGTCGTTCAGGTGCTCGGCCAGCATCTTCAGCAATTCATTTTCTTTGGGCGATAAAGTTTGTGTATTCTCACCATGTATCAGTTGGCGCAGCTTGGGGTTAAAATGATAGCTGGCCAGGTTAAACTCTTTATTCTCCGTTTCTTTATTTATTTCTTCGTTGCGTTTTAATATTGCTTTTATTTTCAGCAATAATACTTCGCTGTCAAAAGGTTTGGTAATATAATCGTCAGCACCCAGTTTATAGCCCTGGATAATATCTTCCTTCATGGTTTTGGCACTCAGGAAAAACAAAGGCACATCCAGATCTATATCTCTTATCTCTTCGGCCAGCGTAAAGCCATCCATATTTGGCATCATTACGTCCAGCAGGCAAAGGTCAAATTTTTCACGCTGAAAAGCAGCCAGGCCCAGACGGCCATCACGCTCCAGGGTTACATCATAATCATTTAATTCCAGGTAATTCTTTAACACACTTCCTAAATTCGGATCATCTTCGCATAATAATATCTTGGGCTTCTTTGCTTCCATCTTGTATTGTTTTAATTGTATGACGACAAATAAAGTTAAAGGTTTTTGTGCAGGGAAGAATAGGATTGCAATTTTTTGTTAAAACACCCCTTTATTCCTGTTACAAGATACTTAATTTTTTCCTGGGCCGGGCTTTTACAGTGTATGATTGACGATTTAAGATTTTCGGTTTAACGAAGTTTCCGTCATTCATCACCCACAATTCATCGCCCCCTCCCAACACCGGAACTTTTGAACTGACGGAACCGTAATTTTGCCTCATGAGAATTACACCCGATAATAAATGGAAAAAACTGGTGATCATTGGCGACCGGATCTTAATAAAACCTACACAGGGGCACGACCGTACCGCCAGTGGTTTATACCTGCCCCCCGGCGTGCAGGAAAAAGAAAAAGTGCAGCAGGGCTATGTTATTAAAACCGGCCCGGGATATGCGATTCCTGTACCGGTGGAAAGCGAAAGCTGGAAAGCCGAAGAGGAGCAGGTGAAATATGTACCCCTGCAGGCCAAAGAAGGTGACCTGGCCATTTTTTTAGTAAGCGGCGCAACCGAAGTAATGTACGAGGAAGAAAAATATTTTATTGTTCCGCAAAACGCTATTTTAATGCTGGAAAGGGAAGAGGATTTTTAATATAAAAAGAGCAACCGGTTTAAACCGGTTGCTCTTTTTAGTATTGCTCATTATTTTTTTACAAAATAAAATTTACCTCCGTTCGTGGTAGAGGTGCCGTTACCCCAGCCGCCTTCCATAAAGGTAAAAATATTATTTACCTCTGCCTGCAGGGAATAAGTACCTGACCCCGGTGGTATATAGGTATAAGTACAGGTAAGGGTAGAACCGGAAATAGTATACGTACCTTCTGCCTTAGCCCCTGCCGTAGTATCTGCATTATTGGCCAAAATTCTTGCCGTTCCATTATTGCGTAAAAGTATGGCAAACGGCTGTGTAGGGTAGGCGGTAGTGTTTCCGTATTTACCTGTCCAATAACCCTGGAGTGAGGGTTTATCGTCTTTGTCTTTTTTACAGGATGTGATAAAAAAGCTGGCACAAAGTGTAAAAGCCAATAAGGCTGGAAAAATTTTCGTTTTCATAATAAGGTTTATTTTTTGATAAATTATACCACAAAAATAAACTCCGCTTACCATGGTTAAAATACCACCTTAGTAGTGTTTTTGCAGGCAATGGCACCTATCACTTTATCCTGTCGTACCACTTTGGTAGTATAACAGGGCAGTTTTTTGATATTTAACATACCGGTTTTTATAGTGTTTGGGGTTCCTGTTTATCCCAAAGCATTATTTTATTTACTTTTATGCTTATACAGGGGCAATTCCATATTGCCTGTTTCAAAATATTTATAACTAATCCATGAGCAATACACAACAGTTTATCGATACGGTAACGGCAGGTTATACTTTTAAAGGCGATAGTCTTCGTTTGGGCACGGCTATGTTAGACGGTCAGGTGATAACCGAAGCCAAGGTAAGCGTACCCTTTAAAACATTAAACCGCCATGGATTAATTGCCGGCGCTACCGGAACGGGCAAAACAAAAACCCTGCAGGTGTTGGCCGAAGCATTAAGCGATGCCAGCATTCCCGTATTAATGATGGATATTAAAGGCGACCTTAGCGGCATTGCTGCCGAAGGTGCTGTTAACGACAAAATAACCGAACGTTACCAGAAACTGGAGCTGGAATACAAGCCCAGTGCCTTCCCTACAGAACTGCTTACCCTGAGTCATGAAAAAGGTGCCCGGCTGCGGGCCACGGTTACCGAGTTTGGCCCGGTATTGTTATCAAAAATATTAGGACTTAACGATACCCAGGGAGGCCTGGTAGCCATGATATTTAAATACTGCGATGATAATAAACTGCCCCTGCTGGACTTAAAAGATTTTATAAAAGTATTGCAGTTTGTAAGCGATGAAGGGAAGGCCGAGCTGGAAAAAGCTTATGGCAAAATATCCACCACTTCAACCGGTACTATTTTACGTAAGGTTATTGAACTGCAGCAGCAGGGAGCCGACCTGTTTTTTGGTGAACGTAGTTTTGATGTGGACGACCTGATGCGTATTAACAACGATGGTCGTGGTATGGTTTCCATTGTGCGTGTTACCGATCTGCAGGACCGGCCTAAGCTTTTCTCTACTTTCATGTTACAGTTGCTGGCAGAGTTATATGCTACCTGTCCCGAAGAAGGCGACCTGGATAAACCCAAGCTGATCCTGTTTATTGATGAAGCACATTTAATTTTCCAGGAAGCCAGTGCTGCTTTGTTACAGCAAATAGAAACCGTGGTAAAACTTATCCGTTCCAAAGGCATCGGCATTTACTTCTGTACGCAAAACCCCATGGACGTTCCGGCCAGCGTACTGGCACAGCTGGGTTTAAAAATTCAACATGCTTTACGGGCCTTTACTGCTGCCGACAGGAAAGTAATTAAACAAACAGCCGAGAACTACCCGGAAACCCCGTTTTATAAAACGGATGAACTGTTAACCCAAGTGGGCATAGGCGAAGCCCTGGTAACCGTGTTAAACGAAAAAGGCATTCCCACACCACTGGTACATTGTATGTTAGGCTCGCCCCGCAGCCGTATGGATATTTTAAGCGATAGCGAGATTGATGCTTTAGTCGCCAAATCACGTATTGCGGCTAAATACAACGAAGTAGTTGATAATGTGAGCGCCTACGAAATACTGACGCAAAAGCTGGAACAGGCTGCAGAAGCCGCCGCGGAACAAAAACAAAAAGAGACGGAGGCTAAAGAAAGTAAAAAAGCCGCGTCAAAAGAAAAAGGTTTTTTTGATGACCCCGTAGTAAAAAGTATGACCCGCACCGCCGGTAACACTATTGTCCGCTCTTTATTGGGCGCTTTAGGTTTGGGTGGCAGGAAGAAGAAATGGTTTTAACAGGACTTTATTATTATAAATACTCAACCTCTGCCCTACGGGTATTGTTATCCTTACCAAGATATATTAATTTTATACCCTAAAGGATCGCTATGCGGATAACTGTACTTTCTTTTTTATTACTGGTTGTTACAGCGGTTACGGCACAAACACCGTTAACCGGTATGCCCGGCAATTCTTTACAACAATCCATACAGAAGCTGAACAAAAAATGGTCATTCAGTAAATACATAGGTGCATCTACCAGCTTTGGCTTTTTTAATGGTGGTAATGCTTCGGTGTTTTCCGTGCCGGTTGGCTTGCAGCTTAACCGCCAGCTTAATAATAACCTTTATGCTTTTGCCGGTTTATCGGCGGCACCTGCTTATGTTAACTTTAACGGCTCGTTTTTAAACAACAATGTTAAGGTAATGCAGCAGTCATTAAGCCGGTATAACCAATTTGCCACTTTTACCCGCGCCGAACTGGGTTTGATGTATGTGAATGAGCAAAAAACATTCTCTGTTTCCGGCAGCTTTGGTGTACAACAGGGTGTTCACCCTTTTTATCCTATACAATCTTTCAATACCATCCAGCCCAGCCGGCAATATAACCTGCAACGGTAATCGTCAACGGATGGCGTTATAGTGCCAACCAAACTTTTTTATGCCTCTGTATGTATTAATAGTCGTACTTGTTAAGTACGTTGCCTTTTATAAACTATTTATTACCGATGAGTTTACTTTTTACCCCGCTTAGCTTTAAAAGTATTACGCTTAAAAATCGTATTGTAATTTCACCCATGTGTCAATACTCCGCCACCGATGGCTTTGCCAACGACTGGCACCTGGTTCACCTGGGCAGCCGGGCTGTAGGTGGCGCCGCACTCATTATACAGGAGGCCACCGCTGTAACCCCGGAAGGCCGTATCAGTTATGGAGACCTGGGCATTTGGCAGGACGAACATATTGCGCCACTGCAGCGGATTACAAAGTTTATAACAGATAACGGCGCCATACCCGGTATTCAATTAGCACATGCAGGCCGCAAAGCCAGCTGTGAAGTGCCATGGTTAGGTGGCGGACAAATAAAGGAAGGGCCACACCACTGGCAAACCGTGGCAGCTTCGGCCATACCCTTCCAGCCAACCGATCATGTACCACATGCATTAACAATTGTCGAAATTAAAGCAACCGTTGAAGCCTTTAAAACAGCAGCACAACGGGCTTTACAGGCCGGTTACAAAGTAGTGGAAATACATGCCGCCCATGGATATTTAATTAACCAGTTCTTATCACCATTAAGCAACCAACGCAATGATGAATATGGGGGCAGCTTTGATAACCGGATCCGATTTTTAGTAGAAATAGTGGATGCAATACAATCCGTTTGGCCGGCTGAATTACCTGTTTTTGTACGCATCAGTGCCAGCGAATGGGTAGAGGATGGCTGGTCCATTGAAGATTCGGTACAACTGGCCCGCGTTTTAAAAGAAAAATCAATTGACCTGATCGATTGTTCCTCCGGCGGGAATGCACCGGCCGCAAAAATACCTGCAGGGCCGGGTTACCAGGTACCCTTTGCAGCCGCAGTAAAACAACAGGCAGCCATACCCACGGGTGCAGTAGGCATTATCACCAATGCCGAACAGGCCGAAGCGATATTAGAGGCCGGGGAAGCAGACCTGATTTTTATTGCCCGTGAATCCCTGCGGGACCCGCATTTCCCTTTACATGCCGCTAAAGTATTGGGCGATGATATTACCTGGCCGGACCAATATGTAAGAGCCAAACGATAGTGTACCTGTCACGATATAATATATTGTTGGCCATGGTTCGTGAGACACGAACCACGACGCACAAACCATGGCACTATTTATTATTCTTCAATACTTTTTTTACTTCTCCTTTTATAAAGCCATTCTGGAAATAAGGATAAATGTTCTTGCCCGGACAGGTAGTTTTTGTACTATGATCGCGGTGGGTAGAGATGGTTTCAGGTGAGATCTTGTATTTGATACAAAAATGGGCGATCAGTTTGGTCAATACTTCCTGCAGTTGTGGTGTAAATGGCTGTTCCTCATAATTACCTAAAAAACTGATCAGAAGGTGTCCCGTTGGGTCATACTCCGTATTGGTCTCTCCAACCGTTAGCGGGTCACGCCCCTCGTATACTGTTCCATCGGGTGCAATTAAATAATGATAAGGAATATCGGCCCATTTACGATCCGGGCCCATGCTCCAGGTTTGTACATTTTTTAACCTTGTGGCGGCGTTGGCAGTATCGGCCAGCACTTTACCACCTTCATGGTGCACAGTGATCCTCACCGGCGAATGTTGTTTATATGGTTTAGCTGTAGCGGCCTGCCAGCTGCTGCGGGGTTGGATCAATACATGGTTTAAGGACGGTTCTGCTTTTATGCTCTCATTACCGCTTCTGTCCACAGCCGATACGGCAACGGCATTTAACCGTAGTTTTCCTTCCTGCATCTTTAACACCAGGCTTTTATCCTGCTGGTTTAAAATTTTATAGCGCCAGTTATTGCCGTATTTATAATAAACTACCCACTTAAATACATCCTTTTCATCAGTGTGTGACCACTCTAGGGTTACCGTTTCGGTTGCGGGTGTAAGGTTAACGGAAGGGGCAGCCGGAGCCACCGCATCTAACCAGCTGCTGGCGGGCACCAGGGCGGGTTGTTTGTAAGGCCCCTCGATCAGGGCTTTGGATAGTGCCGGGTTTTTAGTAACGGAAGAAATACTCCAGTGCACCACCCCGCTGCTTTGCGGCATCATGCCCCGGGTGATCATAATTTCATTCATTATTTCGGTGGTATTGGCCGCAGAAGTATCACGTCCCACACTAATGCCCGGCCACAGGTGACGCTTCATTGTGTTCTCGCTGTTCCACCAGCCCAATAATACCGGGAAGCTTTGTGCATAACGGTTGGTTGGCCAGTACAGTTGGGGTGAAAAATAATCGATCCAGCCTTTATTCAGCCATAATTTTGCGTCGGCATATAATTCTTCGTATTGGTCAAAACCCTGTACCGACTCAGGATATCCGGGTCGCCAGATACCAAAAGGACTCAGACCAAACTTCACCTGTTTTTTCTCCTTCTTTATTTCACCGTATAACCGTTCAATAAAAGTATTTACGCTTTGTCTTCTCCAGTCGCCGCGGGATAGCTTACCGCCCTGTTGCCGGTACTGTTTCCAGCTCACACTATCTGGAAAGTCTTCATTCTTATTATATGATGCATAGGGATAAAAATAATCGTCAAAATGTACCCCATCAATATCATAACGTTTTACAATATCCATTACTACATTCACACCATGGTCCTGTGTAGCTTTCAGCGACGGATCAAACCACCAGTATCCTTCTTTTAAATGCACTACCATCTCCGGTTTTCTTTTTACCACCGAGGTTTCGGTTACCGGCCCGCCGGATACATGATGTGCCCGGTAAGGGTTTAACCATACATGCAGTTCCAGCCCTCTTGCATGGGCAGCATCAATCCAGAACTGCAGGGGATCATAAAAAGGTTCAGGTGCTTTACCCTGTGTACCGCTCAGGTAGTAGGACCATGGTTCCAATTCACTTTTATATAAAGCATCCGCTTGTGGCCTTACCTGAAATATCACTGCATTAAAATTGTGTGCCTGCAAAAAGTCCAGTAAGGTGATAGCTTCCTTTTGTTGCTGCTCTGTGGACAACCCCGGTTTACTGGGCCAGTTGATATTGGCTACCGTTGCTACCCAGGCGGCACGGAACTCACGGTTTACCTTAGGTATACCGCTAATATTTGTTGACGGTTCTTGTACAGAAGTGGCAGTGGCTTTTTTACTCCCGGAGCAGGATATAAAACTGAATACATAAACAGCGCTGATAGTAAAGAGCAAGAATCGGATCATATACGTGGATTAAAATATGAGCGATAAATTTACTATAAATTGTGTGCTGGCTTATGTATACCAGGTAATGACCTGTTGATTTTTTTAAATATTATACAGTGACTGCTTGTTCTTTCGGGATGCATTCGAAAAAAACTACGTTTAATCTTTTTTCCCGCACATAACCGCTTCGGTTGAACAGGCATCTTTATAATAAAAAACCGGTTCATTAACCGGCGTTTAAAATATATAAGAACGCAATCATCAGGTATTGCTCTCAAACCATTTGACATAAGCTGTTACAGCTTTTTCAAGCAATGCTCTTGTATCCTTGTTTTTTATATTTCCCTCTTCATCAAACAAGTTATTTACCTCCGGTATATATACCTCAGGCTGTTGCATGGTGGGCATATTCAAAAAAACAAAACATTGCCTTAAATGATGATTGGCGCCAAAGCCTGAAATACTGCCCGGTGAATTACTGAAGATGGCTGCGGGTTTGCCTTCCCACACACTTTTACCATAAGGTCGGGAACCGATATCAATGGCATTTTTTAATACGGCAGGTATGGAGCGATTGTGCTCAGGCGTAATAAATATAAATCCGTTTATGTCTTTTATGGTATTACGAAATGTTATATACGATTCGGGAACTTTATTATCGTCATCAAAATCCTGGTTATATACCGGTAGATCTTCTAACGAAATGGTAGTGAAGGTATAGCCGTCAGGGGCCATCAACAATAAGGCATCCGCTATTTTTTTGGAGAAAGATGCTTTACGTAAACTGCCTGCTATTAATCCGATTGTTTTACTCATGGTATCATATTTTATAGTTAATCAATACAATGGGTAGCCGGTTGTATTGAATACAAATATTAGTCCATTATTAAATGCAGGCTATAAAATCAGTTTTCTACCACATAGTAATTTATTTCTAAAAAACGGTTGGTGGCAGTCTCCTCATCGTTTTTGGCTTTCACCTCTTTTATTACGCCTCCTATACGGATATACTGTTGCGGTAGTTTTTCCTTACCTTTTTTATGTGCAATAATAAAAAGTTCATCCGCCTGCTGGTTACGGATCTCGTATAAATCATAGCTTTCAATAATGGGTATCATGGTGAACGCTTTTCCGGCGGGTACAAGAATAAACCCGTTAAGCTTGGTCGTTGATTCGCTCAGTGCCGGTACACCACTGATCACAACATTGGTGCCTACCAGCTCTTGCAGGTGGGCAGAAGGCAGTTTAATTTCAGATGGTTTGAATTTATCATAGGCCTCTTTCAGGGCCGGATCAAACTTTGACCTCAGGTTTGCTTTTTCCGTTTCGCTCAGTAAGGATATAGCCAACTCTAAAAATAAGATGGTTTGCTGCGGTTGAAAGAAAACACCGGCCACTTTACCTACCTCCTGGGGAGTAATAATATCATCGTTGGCTTTGGTAAAAACATTATAAAACCTTCCGCCATTATCCAGGCTGGCAATAGCTTCTGCTTCGTTTTTAAAAGGAATTATTTTTTCCATCTTTGATCATTTTTGATATTACAATATGGGAGTAACTGGTTTATTGATTATCGCTTCTTAATACCGGGGAATTATAACTTCAGTTTCATCATGATATCCGTTTGTATATCATCGCCCAGTTTAAAAAGGTGTTTATCAAACGGCACAAAGCCGTTTTTTTCATAAAACCGGATAGCCCTGGCATTTTCTTCCCAAACACCGAGCCACACATACTCTAACCCGGCTTTCCGCGCAACCTGTATGGCTTTTTCATATAACAACTGCCCTACTTTTTTTCCGTGAAAGGCCTTCGCCACATAAATGCGTTCTATCTCCAGCGCCCGGCGATCCTTTAACTCAGTTTGTGAAGCGCCGGTATTTAATTTTAAATACCCTATCACCTCTTCATCCTGTACCGCAAAGTAAAACGCAGCATCGGGGTTGTTTAACTCGGTGGTTAGTTTTTCAATAGAAAAACTTTCTTCCAGGTAACGGGTCATATTCTCCTCGGTGTTAACTGCGCTAAAAGTTTCGTAAAATGTTTGTTTGCTAATGACTTGCAGTGTTCCTATCTCCTTTTCGTCAATTTTTATAACCGTTATCTCTTTCATCCTTTATATTTATGTACAATCAATGTTTTAATTTTCGTGAACGGTTCCCTGGTGATAATGGCGCTTCAGAACAGATAATACCCGAAGTTTACGGGATATTTTTTTCAGCCGCTGCTGAAGCCGGTGACTTTAATGTCATTCCCAATGTTAGTGGAAGAATTAAAAAAAACTGAAAGATATTAAACATAAAAAAACGTGCATGTATATAATAGCCCAAATAAAAAAAACCGTCAATACCGTCTATTAGCCAATAAGATAATATAAGCATTAAAAATATGACGATCCTCGTTTCTGTTTTATATTCTATGGCAATAAATTTGTTTACAAAAAAGGTCATAGTAATTGCAACAAAAATAGCATTTGCAATAGCATAAGGCACCATCGAACTTTGAAATGATGCCATTAATGGGCCTAAGCCAAAGGAACCGACCACGAATGTAAGAATCGTTATCCCGCTAAATACCATAAAATTGGATATGCTTTTCTTTGGTTGTCCCAATGATAGGGACGCTGCGAACAATAGCAAAAAACCTAACCCCGATATAAACCCTTTATCCCTCTTTGTAAATTCATCTGTAAGAATACATAAAACCGTCCAGGCAATACTTAATACTATAAAAATTGTAATGGTTGTAATAAATACTTTTTTGTCAAAAACCGGTTTTTGTATTGATTGCATACGGAAAATTTTCTATGCTTTATGAATGTATCTAAGTTACTACAGCAAGCCTTGGTTCAAAAAAAATTGCTTACCTGCTTATTCTGATTTTTTCTTTTTGTTCCGTTTTTCCTGGTCCTTATTGATCTTCTCTATTACATCCCGTGGTATAACGGTCAGCTGTTCCGATTCACAGTTCCACATATTCAGGTACTTTTCCGAGACTACAGTGTGTTGTTTCCATTTGGCAAATTTGGCATATAAAAGTAGGGTACAAATATCTGTAGCGGTTATAAAATGGCCCGTCTCGGGCAAGTGCATATGCATGGCGCCGATCGCATTTTTGTCCTCGTCCTTACCGTAATAAACCGGAATGATATTTCTATGCAGTTGTTTTTTTACCAGCAATTTATTATCCTTGTCAAAGGTCAGCAGGTAATCGTTTCCAAATATTACCACTCCTGTTTCCTGCGGACCGGTTAAAACATATACTTTTTTCTCGCCTCCGTTAACCAATGGTATCAGGTTCAGACTAGTGTTCTGGTAAGACCTAAACATGGTATCGTTTTCTATTTCCTGTAATGCAAGCCTCCTTATCACGTACAGTTCATTTTCTGTTTTTGAAAAACGCCTTTCTACTAGGTCTGTTCTTGCCGTTTCAGAGTTGTACGTGCTATCAAATGAAATAGTGCCAATTACTTTAGCATTTGATCCTTTAGAAAAGAAAACACACTTGGCAATTCCATTGTCTGTATAAGAAAAATACCCCCCTATATTATCTTTTTGGGTATACTTTTCTAAAAACAAATCTGTTCCGTACCAGGAGGCCATTTCGGCCTTATATAAAAGCTTTCCTTCTTCAACGATTGGCTGCGCATCCTCTGTAGGATTAATTTGTGCAAAAACGACCCCACTTAAGAGCGCGAATAAAATGGTAAATATTTTTTTCATTTATATAAATGTTTGATAAGTTATTGGGAACTGTGCCTGTTAATATTTAAAGAGTGAACATAAATTAATACCCTTTACGAAGAATTTACTATTGTTCAATAACTGATTAATATGCCCGTTTTATCTATCAAAAAGGCTAGGAAAGATATTTAATCTGTTCGTATTATCAAAAGGATAAAAATCTTCTTAAATAGTGATGAGTAAGCTCATGGATCAGGATATTTTTCTGATCATCAGTTGAATACAGTTTAGGTGACATTCGTACCTTTAGCTCTATTCCAAAAAATCGACCAGATGAACACCGATCTTTCCATTGATATTGAACAAATACAACAAGTTTTTCAGCAATTTAACCTCTCCGAAGAACAGGCCCGGCGGGTTTATTACCACGAAAAAGAAAAGTCAATATTTGAAAACAATCTCCATTTTAGTTACTGGGAAGAAGCCGATCATGACCTGCATTTTTTCAGATCTGTTTTAAATGAGGAACAGTTCCGGCAATACGAGCAACAATTAAAAGATAAAATACTACACCACGAACATGGATTGGCAGTACAGGATAACGACAAACAAAAAGAAATAGCTTATTACAAGGAAGTACTGGATTATTATAAAACCACCTTGTTCCCGGCTCTTACCAATCTCCGGCTTTTTCCTTTTTTCGGCCTGATATTTTCCGAACGCTCTAAGTATGACTATTTACAATCCGAGTATAAAAAATTTGTACAATATACCCGGAAGGACCTGCTGGTACATCATTTCCGGAATTACCGGCAACTCATGCCTAACCAGCTTAAAGTTTCACTGTTAAGCCATTCCCTCCATTTTTATTTGCCCGATTATTCTTCTTTTCGCGATCAAATGGATATCCCTACAAAAAGCATGGCACAATATTTTGAAGAGAAAGTATGCAGGTTAGACAAAACGTCAAAACAAGCAATCGTTGATATTATTGCTGAACTGGATGTTTTTACCAATAGCATCTATCCTAATTATTTCGAAGAATCCGGCGGCTGGCATGTAGATATTGGTATAAGTGAAGAGGATGCAATATTGAACAGTTTAATGTCAGTATTGTTAATAGATAAAGACCATTATGAAGTTGATAAGTATGATATTTAATCTCTTCATTAAAATATTCCCTGTACATGCGCACCATACACCAGTATCTTGACAAATACCCCATTGATCCCCGCAGCGAAAAACTCATTGTAGGGACCATTCACCCGCATGCGCATGAAAAGTTTGTGCTTCCTTTTTTTTATGGTAATGTCAGCAGCCTTTGGTCAATATTCAGCGATGCGTTTCCGGATGAATTAAAAAAGCCGGTTACCCTCGAAGGTGTTTTACAATTCCTGCAAAACCATCGTATTTCCATGAGCGATACCATACTGGTGTGTGACCGCAAAAAACCAACCGCCCTGGACGAAGATCTTATCCCCCTAGAGTTAAATACAAATATTGTGGAACAGGTACGGCGGTCCAATATCAATGAAATATTTTTTACCAGCGGTTTTGGAAAAAACGGGGCCTTCCGTTTGTTTTATGAAAAAATACTGGGGCTTAAAATAACGGCACAAATTAAACAAGAGAGGGAACTGGTACTGGACAAAAGTATATTCGGCCGGCCTGTAAAGCTCATTATTTTATACTCGCCTTCCGGCGCATCCAATGTAGGGCTATCCCAAACAAAGTTGTACCAGGAAAGTAAAGACAAGTTTTCAAAATCGGCCAGGCCGGTGTATGATTTTAAAGTACAGTACTACCGTCATATGTTCGCTAAAAAACAGGGCAATCATTGCTGACCGCCCTTAATGTAAACTAAAGCTTAATGGTGATCAGGTATGACTTAATCTGGGATCATCAAAATAATCATTCACCTTGGTGGGGTTATTCTTGAACAACTCTCCCAGTAAAACTCTTTCTGTTATTTTATTTCCGGGGCTGTCCTCGTTATAAATATTTACAAATAACAGCCCGTTATCACTTATTTCAATGGCCGCTGTTTCACCATCAGCCTGCCGGCTGTCCAGTTGTTGCGCAATGGTAGCATCGGTTCCGCTATATTCAATGGTATGGCAGGTGGCATTAATATGGTGACTTTCTGCGCCGTCATAAATACTAACTGATGTTAACACAGCATAACTAAGATCCTTTACATGCATGGTTATTTTCGTGCCGCCCGGTAAAATAAAACTGCGTTTGTTCGTCAACCGGTCTTTTATGTGTTTGCCGTTAAGGTTTTCATGATTACCACTCAGGTCTCCCGAGGAAACAATGCCCCATAATTCCAGGTTATAATGCGGATAGGTATCATGCTGAATTTTAATAGTGTTTTTTAAGTTGATGGTAATGGTCCAGCCATCGGCTGTTTTATATACAAAGGGAGCGGCAGCCGAAGCCTGGCTTAATGACCCTTTTGCAGGCACCGGCTTACAGGTGCCCAATTCCGGCCCTTTATTTTCCTCTTTATTTTTTTTGCAGGAAAAGAGAACAAGGACTATAAACAGTAGCGGGTACAGGAAATGCCTTTTCATATTATTTTTTTAAATACATCGTAACCGCTGTCAAAACATCATCATCCGGTGCCGGATCAAAAGTTTATGGGGTTGAAGCCAAAGGGCTGCCCGATTGGCAGCAGTAGCTGCAACGGTGGTAGGGGGTGTGAAAGGCCGTTGCACTACTGCCAAAAGCGGGAACTGCAGCTGATCCGTGTTACCAAAGCCGGGAGCCCCTATTTTTTCACAAAAGCATATCATTTTTCAGCACACGGTAATGATGGTGTAAATTGCACCCATGCAGGATTATTTACAAGGATTGAATGACAGACAACGTGAAGCGGTAACACATATTAACGGCCCTATTATGATTGTTGCCGGCGCCGGCAGCGGTAAAACAAAAGTATTAACCACCCGTATTGCGCACCTGATGGCTCAGGGGGTAGACTCTTTCAATATACTGGCGCTGACCTTTACCAATAAGGCGGCTAAGGAGATGAAGGAGCGTATTGAAAAAATATTGGGCAATAACGAAGCCCGCAATTTATACATTGGTACTTTCCACTCGGTGTTTGCCCGTATACTCCGTTTTGAAGCCGATAAAATTGGTTACCCCAACAACTTTACTATTTACGATACGGATGATGCCAAGAGTGTGATTAAAACCGTATTGAACGAAATGAACCTGGATGATAAGCAGTATAAACCCAACCAGGTGTATAACCGTATATCCGCGGCCAAGAATGCCCTGGTGGGTCCGCAGGAATACATGAACGATTATGCCTTACAACAGGAGGATATGCGGGCCAACCGCCCGGCCATGGGACAAATTTATGCGGCCTATGCCCAGCGCTGTTTTAAAAATGGCGCCATGGATTTTGATGACCTGTTAATTAAGTTTTACGAGCTGCTGAAAAATGTGCCCGAAGCTTTACACAAGTACCAGCATAAGTTTAAGTATATATTAATTGATGAGTACCAGGATACCAACCCGGCCCAGTACGAAGTAATAAAACTGCTGGGCGCCATGCACGAAAATGTTTGCGTGGTGGGCGATGATGCACAAAGTATTTACTCCTTCCGTGGTGCTACTATTCAAAATATTTTACAGTTCCAGAAAGATTATGATAATGTAAAAGTGGTGATGCTGGAACAGAACTACCGCAGTACACAAACCATATTAAATGTAGCCAACCAGGTAATTGGTTTTAACAAAGGGCAGATTGAAAAGAAACTGTTTACTGATAACAGTACCGGTGAAAAGATAAAACTGATCCGTACGGCCTCGGATAACGATGAAGGACGTTTTGTAGCCGATACCATACAGGAACAAAAATTACGCAACCACTTTAATAACCGTGATTTTGCTATCCTGTACCGCACCAATGCCCAGAGCCGGGCCTTTGAGGAAAACCTGCGCCGCATGGGAATCGCTTACACCATGTATGGTGGCACCAGCTTTTACTCGCGTAAAGAGATAAAGGATATGGTGGCTTACCTGCGCCTGCTGGTTAATACTAATGACGATGAAGCATTGAAACGTGTTATCAATTACCCCGCCCGTGGTATTGGTAAAACAACCATTGATAAACTTATTTTAGTGGCCAACGAAAGCAACCTTTCTTTATGGCAGGTGCTGGAACGGGCCAGGGAAGCAGGTTTCAGGGCCGGCACTTTAACAGCGCTGGAAGATTTTGTGACCATGATGAAAAGTTTCATGAGTATGTTGCAAAAAAACAATGCTTATGATGTAGCGGCCCATGTGGGTAAACAAACCACTATTATTAAAGAACTGTTCAATGATAAAAGCACCGAGGGTGTGGCCCGTTACGAGAATATTCAGGAATTACTGAACAGTATTAAAGAATGGACCGAAAGCCCGGACAATGACGAAGGAGAGCTGGTAGATAAAAGCCTGGGCGCTTACCTGCAGCAGATCACCCTGCTGACCGATGCAGATAATAAAGATCCCAATGCGGATACCGTGAAACTGATGACCATTCACGCCGCCAAAGGACTGGAGTTTGAATGTGTATTTGCAGCCGGCTTGGAAGAATCGCTTTTTCCCAATGCCATGGCCATTAATACCCGTGAAGAACTGGAAGAAGAACGCCGCCTGTTTTATGTAGTGGTTACCCGGGCTAAAAAAAGATTATGGGTTTCCTACGCCACCAGCCGGTATAAATTCGGTTCACTGGTACAAAATGAGCCCAGCCGTTTTATTGAAGAAATGCCCGCCGAGCTGGTGGACAGGAGCTTTGCCGGTGGAGGTGTATTAAAACAAACATCGGGCTTTGGTAATAAGCCGGCTTTTGAACGGATGAACAAGGGCAATGCCTGGAGCAGCGCCGGGCAGGCAGAAAAAAAATACGGTCCGCCGCCGGGTAAGGAAAAAACCAACCCATCGTATATTGGCGCAACACCACCCGCCAATAAAGTAGTAGAACATAAAGCCAGTGAGGACTTTGCCGCCAGTGATACCGCCGACTTAAAAGCGGGACAAAGAGTAGAGCATTTAAAATTTGGCTTTGGCGAAATTTTAAAAATTGACGGCAGCGCACACAACCCCATGGCTACTATTAAATTTGAACAAAATGGTGAAAAAAAGATACTGGTAAACTACGCCAAGCTACGGATAGTAGAATAAAAACATCCTCAACCCCTCCGGTACGGAGGGGTTTTTTATTACAGCCGTTTTACATGGTTTTCCCCGTTTTATCCACTATAAGTAACGGAAAATCGTACAAATACGACAATATTCCAGGTATTTGTGCTCAATTATGCACAATTTTAGGGACGCTTTTTTGTAATTAATCTCTATCGGCTGTAGTTTTATATGGTAAATCCAAAGATTAAACATTCTTAAAGCCAATATTGTATGAAACCAAATCCGCGTCGTATGCGCAAGATTTTTAATTTTGTCGCCTTCAACCTTTTGTTTTTTGCCCTTTATTTAAATTTCATTCATAAAGACCAGGACAGCTTACCGGTTACTACTGCTATTACCGTTAAAAAGACCAATACACAATTAGTGGCTAATCCTGAAATTTCAAAAGATAAAGAATTGAAACAGCTGGTACTTGAAAAAAATACTACCGCTGTTAACCAGTAATATTTCTCATGCAGTGTTTAGTTGATCGATCCCTATTGTGTAAGCATCAGTGGGGATTTTTCTTTGCATAAAAAAAATCCCGGTGTCAGGTAACACCAGGATTTTATATTTTAAAACTTATACTGCTTAGTTCAGCATCAAAGGCATCACCAGCATTAACAATTCTTCATTTTCATCCTGCTCGGTAGGTTTAATTAAACCTGCCTTGGTTGGCGTGCTTAATTCCATGTTTACATCTTCCCCTTCCGAAGCGTTCAACATTTCTATCAGGAATTTTGCATTAAAGGCAATCACGAGGTCTTCGCCATTGTAAGTACATTTCATTCTTTCATTACCTTCAAAGCTAAAGTCAATATCCTGTGCAGTTAACTGTAACTCACTGCCACTAATGCTTAAAGCCACCTGGTTCGTGCTTTTGTTACTAAAAATGCTGATACGGCGTAACGCACTCTGGAAATCACTTTTGTTCACTGTTAAACGGTAAGGATTGTCAGCAGGTATTACCACTTTATAATCAGGGAAACGTGCATCAATTAAACGGCAGCTCATACGGGTTGTACCATGTTGTACAAACAGGTGATTGCTGTTGTAGTTAATCGTCAGTTCGTCGTTATTATCAGGTATAGCCGCTTTTAATAAGTTAAGCGGTTTGCGGGGCACAATAAACGAATCGTCCTTTGCACCTTTTACATCTTTACGTTTATAACGTACCAGGCGGTGCGCATCGGTAGCAACAAACTGTAAGCTTTTTGTTGTCAGTTCAAAAAACACACCCGTCATAGCCGGGCGCAGGTCATCACTGCTGGTAGCAAATAATGTTTTGCTGATAGCTGTTACCAGGGCGGTTGCCGGCATAGTAAAAGAGGCGGTATCATCAGCCGTTGGTTCTTTGGGGAAGTTATTGGGATCTTCACCCATTACCTTGTACTTACCATTATCGCTGGTAATTTCTACGGCATAGTTTTTATCAATATTAAAGGTAAGCGGCTGGTCAGGTAAATTCTTTAAAGAGTCTATTAAGATCTTTGCCGGTATACAAACCCTGCCACTGTCTTTGGCTTCCACTTCCAGTTGTACACGCATCACTGTTTCCAGGTCGGTAGCAACAACCGTTAAAGTATTGTTCTCAATTTCAAACAAAAAATCTTCCAATATGGGCAATACAGTGTTGGTGTTAATTACACCCGAAATATGTTGTAATTGCTTTAATAAAGCTGAGGATGAGGCGATAAACTTCATACGTTAATAGATTGTGGCGAAACTACATAAAAATTGTTGATTTTATAACAAGCTTCACAGAAAGCTGAAAGCGAAAAAACTGTATTCCCGCAAAGCCTGCATACCATATAAAACCCCTCTTGCGGAGGGGTTTGGTATTATTAAAATTCTGCACTTTTCGGTGTTCTTGGGAAAGGTATCACGTCGCGTATATTGGTCATGCCGGTTACAAACTGTACCATCCGTTCAAAACCCAAACCAAAGCCGGCATGTGGTACGGTACCAAAGCGGCGGGTATCCAGGTACCACCATAACTCATCTACCGGCACACCCATTTGCTGCATACGTTCCGTTAATACGTCCAGGCGTTCTTCCCTTTGTGAGCCACCCACAATTTCACCAATACCCGGGGCCAGTATATCCATGGCTGCAACTGTTTTACCGTCATCATTCAAGCGCATGTAAAACGATTTTATCTCCTTGGGATAATCGGTCAGTATCACCGGTTTTTTAAAATGTTTTTCCACCAGGTAACGCTCGTGCTCACTTTGCAGGTCCATACCCCAGCCCGTAATGGGGAACTGGAATTTCTTTTTCTTATTATGGTTGCTGTTGGCCAGAATATCTATGGCTTCTGTATAAGTCAAGCGTTCAAATTTATTGTTCAGCACAAATTCCAGTTTCTCAATCAGGCCCAGCTCGCTGCGTTTATCCTGGGGTAATTGTTTCTCCTCGTCGGCCAGGCGTTGCGCCAAAAACTCCAGGTCATTACGGTTATTATCCATTACATATTGTATCAGGTAATGAATAAACTCCTCGGCCAGGTTGGCATTATCCTCCAGGTCGTTAAATGCAACTTCCGGCTCTATCATCCAGAACTCGGCCAGGTGACGGGCCGTGTTGGAATTCTCCGCCCGGAAGGTGGGCCCAAAAGTGTAGATCTCACCCAGGGCAGTAGCGCCCAACTCCCCTTCCAGCTGCCCGCTTACGGTAAGGTTGGTACTGCGGCCAAAAAAATCTTCTTTAAAATCAATCTGTCCATCCACATCTTTTGGCGCAGTACCATCCACCGGTAAAGTGGTTACACGGAACATTTCACCCGCACCCTCTGCATCGCTGGCAGTAATAATGGGTGTATGCAGGTACACAAAGCCTTTATCATTAAAAAACTTATGCACTGCAAAGGCCAAGGCATGGCGTACCCGGAACACTGCACCAAAAGTATTGGTACGAAAGCGGAAATGTGCTACCTCACGCAAATACTCCAGCGTTGGTTTATTACGTAACTGGATAGGATACTTCTCCGCATCACTATCCCCTAATATTTCAATAGTATCGGCCACCAGGTCCATTTTCTGGCCCTTGCCTAAAGAAGGAATAATTTTACCGGTAACTTTTAACGAAGCCGATGTGGTGATCCTTTTCAACAGGTCATCATTAAAACTACCTAAAGTAGCCACCACCTGCACGGTATCATTTGTACTGCCGTCATTCAATGCTATAAACTGGTTATTTCTGAAACTGCGTACCCATCCCATTACTACTACTTCCTGACTGGCAGGTTCCAGCTGCAGCAAATCTTTGATCTTCGTTCTTTTGTTAAACATATAACCGTTTTTTAAGGAGGGCAAAGATAATATTAAAGTTCAAGTCGTTCAATGGTTCTCTGGGAGTTTAAGATGAACCTAAAACCGGAGCATTTAAAACAGTTATTAATACGAAACATTTCGTATTAATAATATTCAAAACCTCCTTCCTTATACCTTTATCCCTTTTACCTTTTATAATATCCTGTACGTTCTATCTCTTCCCGTACGGCATCTGGCAAAAGGTATTTCACCGATTTATTCTCTTTTATTAATGTGCGGATGGCAGTTGCCGATATCTCCAGCAAAGGCGCATCAGCAATCTGTAAGTCAGCGCCTATAGTATTATCAATGGTAAAACCCGGGCGGTTATATACAATAACAGGGAAGTGTTTAATAATATACTCGTAGTTATGCCACTTGTGCAGGTTTTGAAAACTATCCCCTCCCATGATTACATGAAAAGTATAACCGGGGTGTTTCTCCGTTAAGTGGGCCAGGGTTACCGAAGTATAGGAGGGTTTAGGTAAACCAAACTCCACATCCGATACCTTCATGCGGTCGTCCTGTTGTATGGCCACCCGCAGCAGGTGCAGCCGGTCATACTCGTTTAATAAAGTCTTGCTTTCTTTAAAGGGGTTTTGTGGCGATACCACAAACCATATTTTTTGCAGGTTGGTGGTATTTAATATATGATTGGCAATGATCAGGTGACCTATATGTATGGGATTAAAAGAACCGAAAAACAAACCTATATTCATTCCGCTATTTTATAACAATTATATGCTTTAATGAAATCTTTTAGTTCAGCTTAATATTACCCACCATTATATGCATGGCTTCTTCTTTACGTAAACTCAGGGTATAGCCCGATACTGATACCACAATAGGGTCACCCAAAGGTGCAATCCTTTCCATAGCAATAGCTTCCCCCGGGGTGCATCCCATTTCCATCAGCTTTAAATACATGGTATCGTTATCTGTCACCAGCCTGGTAATTACTGCCTGCTGCCCGGGTTTTAAAGTGGTAAGTACTTGCTCCATTGCTTATGTATATCTTTACACAAAACTAAGGCTTCGGTACAGCTTTCAGTTACTATTTCAGGAACATTATCAATACAATATGCAAAAGATATACTTCTTCTTTCAACACCCCACCACCCTGCGAAACCGGGGTAACTTAAAAGCCTGCATAGCCCATTTATTCGAGGTGGAAAAACAACCCCTTGAATCCTTAAACTTTGTGTTTACCAACGATGAGGAATTACTGACCATTAACCAGCAGTACCTTAAACACGACTATTATACCGACATTATCACTTTCGACCTGGCAGCAAAAGGGCAACCCACACAGGGCGATGTATATATCAGCGTGGAAAGGGTAAAGGACAATGCCCGGCAATTAGGCATCTCGTTCTACAAGGAACTGCACCGGGTAATATTTCATGGTGCTTTACACCTTTGTGGTTATGGCGATAAAACAGCCAAAGAAGAAAAGAAAATGCGGGAAATGGAGAATAAATACCTTGACCTATACTTTACCAAATAAGATCCAGGGGTATACAACACTATTATACCCTTCTTTTTTACTTTCTATCATCTATATACTGTATACTTAATACTATATACTTTCCCTCACCCGGGGCTCTCAACTTAACCTCCTCACCCAGCTTCAGTCCCCGCTTTCCGTTACAAGTCCGGCACAAGCCCAAACCACCAACCTTCACCGGGCTTTCCACTGCAATCGGGCAGCCTTTTTGCTATACAAAGACTTATAAGTTTCTTTTAAGGTATTATTTTAAGGGTATTAACTAAAAGCATATCATTGGTATAATAGGGTCATTGTTTCACATGACACTGTTTCAAGTTGAAACAGTGTCATGTGAAACACGTATCTTTACACAAACATTGTTATGAAACCGAGAAAGAAATACCAGAAACAGGAGGATACGCCTGAACAATTGCATGTACGGGAAAAGAGGAAATGGCAGATTAACCTTCGGCGCTATGTATTAGAGCAGAATCCTTGTATTGAATATGCCCCCTATTTTGGTTTAGACAGTAATAATATGCGCTCCTGGTTTGAATACCAGTTTTCTCCTGAACAAAACTGGGACAATTTTGGACAAGCCTGGCAATTCGACCACCTGATACCCGTGGCTTATTTCGACTACCACAATGAAAAAGATATGAAGCTTTGCTGGAATTTTACCAACCTCCGTGTAGAATCCATATTATTGAATAAAAACAGGGGGCATCGCCTGGATGTATTAGCCGCTAAATCCTACTTTCAAAAGCTATACGATACCACCGGTTACTTTATGTGCCAGGAATTATTGGCAAAAATTGATACTATCCAATTATCCGAGTTTGTTAATACCCAGGCACAACAGGAGTTTATTAATACCCATAAGGATTACCTGGAAATGATACAGGACTATTCCACCTTTGAATTTGAACTATTAAACAGTGGTAGAACAGTAGAACAGGTAAACCAGGAAGTAAACTTCCTTAAAAACTTTAAACCCTGATGGATTGTTTACATAACCTAAGTGTCAATTAACCCCATACCTATAATATAACAGGTATTACTACCTTTGCAACTATGTTTCCAGAATATGATATAATTGTTGTTGGAGCAGGACATGCAGGCTGTGAAGCCGCCGCTGCCGCTGCCAATATGGGTTCAAAAGTTTTATTGGTAACCATGAATATGCAGACCATTGCCCAAATGAGCTGCAACCCGGCGATGGGTGGTATTGCCAAAGGGCAAATTGTGCGAGAGATCGATGCGATGGGTGGTTACTCCGGCATTGTTACCGATAAAAGTATGATCCAGTTCAGGATGCTGAACCGTTCCAAAGGACCAGCCATGTGGAGCCCCCGTACCCAAAACGACCGCATGTTATTTGCCACTACCTGGCGGGAGATGCTGGAACAAACACCCAATGTAGATTTTTACCAGGATATGGTAAAAGGACTGGTAATAAAAGATGGCCGTGCCTGCGGTGTGATCACTGGCCTGGGACATGAAATAAAATCCAAAGCAGTAGTATTAACGAATGGTACCTTTTTAAATGGTATCATTCATATTGGCGATAAAAACTTTGGTGGTGGACGTGCTGCAGAAAAAGCGGCTACCGGCATTACCGAACAACTGGTTTCCCTGGGCTTTGAAAGTGACCGTTTAAAAACCGGCACTCCTCCCCGTATTGATGGCCGCAGCCTGGACTACAGTAAAATGGAAGAACAACCCGGTGATGAAGAAATAACCGGCTTTTCCTTTTTGGACATTCCAAAACCTGAAAAACAAATCAGCTGCTGGATCAGTTATACCAACCAGAACGTACACGATATACTGAAAACCGGCTTCGACCGCAGCCCCATGTTCACCGGCAAAATTGATGGTGTTGGTCCAAGGTACTGCCCCAGCATTGAAGATAAAATAAACCGCTTTGCCGAAAGAGAACGTCACCAGTTATTCATAGAACCTGAAGGATGGAATACGGTTGAAATATATGTGAATGGTTTTTCCACTTCATTACCCGAGGAAGTACAATACAAAGCCTTACAGATCATTCCCGGATTTGAGAATGTAAGAATATTCCGCCCAGGCTACGCCATTGAGTATGACTATTTTCCACCTACTCAATTAAAAAACACATTAGAAACAAAATTAATATATAACTTATTCTTTGCCGGTCAGATAAATGGTACAACAGGTTATGAAGAAGCTGCCTGCCAGGGTTTAATGGCAGGTATCAATGCCCACCAGCGTGTGCATGAACTGGATGAAGTAATACTTAAAAGAAGTGAGGCCTATATCGGCGTGCTCATTGATGACCTTATTACCAAAGGTACCGAAGAGCCCTACCGCATGTTTACCTCCCGGGCAGAATACCGTACTTTATTAAGACAGGATAATGCCGATTTACGATTGACTGAATTAAGCTATAAACTTGGCCTGGCCAAACAGGACCGGATGGATAAAGTGATACAAAAGCAAAATGATATTGAGGCCATTAAAAAACAATTACATGATATTGCTCTGGAACCAGGCCAGGTAAATCCCTACCTGCAATCACTGGACTCGGCCCCCATTCCTGAAAAACAAAAAGCGGATAAAATATTATTACGACCATCTGTAGATATTCATAGTTATGTAGCAGCTGTAGATAATTTGCAGGATCTTAAAAAATACCCGGCTGAAAATATGGAGCAGGCAGCTATCCAAATTAAATACGAAACTTATTTACAAAAAGAAAGAGAACTGGTAACCCGGATGAGCCAGCTGGAAGATCTTGAGATACCTGATGTTTTCGACTATAAAAAAATCACTTCCCTGGGTAATGAAGCCAGGGAAAAATTAACAAGGGTAAGACCAAGAACCCTGGGCCAGGCCAGCAGGATATCGGGTATTAATCCAAGTGATATACAAATACTCATGGTATTCATGGGCCGGTAATATTTCAGGCAAATAATAAATAAACATCAATGTCCAAACTTCCGGCAACCGGTACCAATATATTTACTATTATGAGTGCCCTGGCCACCACACACCAGGCAATTAACCTGGGCCAGGGATTTCCCGATTACCAGATGGATGATACATTAGTAAACCTGGTACATACCGCTATGCAGGATGGGTTTAACCAATATGTTCCCATGTCCGGTTACACCCCTTTGTTGCAAACCCTCGCCAATAAAATTGAAACACTATACCATCATCAAATAAACCCGGCAACAGATATCACCATTACACCCGGTGGTACCTATGCCATTTATACAGCGCTGACCAGCATACTCCACCCCGGCGATGAGGTAATTGTTTTTCAACCTTGTTACGATAGTTATATTCCCAACATTATTATTAACGGAGCTATACCTGTTTTAGTTGATCTGGAATTTCCTGGCTTTACCATTGACTGGGAAAAAGTAAAATCAAAAATCACCCATAAAACCAGGGCAATTATTATCAACTCCCCTCATAATCCAACAGGTACCATTTTATATGAAAATGATCTGCTGGCATTACAACAGATTACCCGGGATACCAATATTATTATTATCAGTGATGAAGTATATGAACATATTGTTTTTGATAATGAAAAACATGAATCTGTTTTAAAATACCCGGAGCTGGCTAACCGCAGTTTTGCGTGTTTTTCATTTGGTAAGGTTTTTAATGCCACCGGTTGGAAACTGGGGTATGCAGTAGCGCCACAGCATTTAATGAACGAGTTTAAAAAAGTACACCAGTATAATGCCTTCTCCTGTAATTCTCCCATGCAGGTAGCCATTCATCACTATCTGCAGCAACCGGATAGTTATCAGCAACTATCCACTATTCAACAACAAAAAAGAGATTATTTTAGCGAGCTGATCAAAACATCAAAGTTCAACCTATTGCCAAGCGAAGGCAGCTTTTTTATTTGTGCAGATTATAGCGCTATATCAACAGAACCGGATACCCAATTTGCCATACGCCTCACCGAACAATATAAAATTGCGACCATTCCTCTTTCTGTTTTTTATGAGAACAAGACCGACAACAGGATCATCCGTTTTTGCTTTGCAAAAAAAGAAACAACGCTGCAACAGGCAGCCGAAAAAATATTAAGTATATAAAACAAACATTTATTTTTACTAACAAATCATACGCATGCAACATCATAAAATGTCCTTACTTGAAAAAGCGGTTCTTGTATTCAATCTCTTATTATTAATTACCGGTATTGTTTTATACAATATCAATCTGCCTGCATTCCAGGTATATATTGAAGAAGATGGCTTTGTAGAATGGATAACTGTACTTGGCTTATTAGGTGTTGTATTTGTGTCCATCAACAGGTTATTTACCCTGCGTAAAGAGAAAAGTGGTTTTTTCCTTTTCGTAACTGCCATGATAGCAATCCTGTTTTTCTTTGCTGCCGGTGAAGAAATTTCCTGGGGCCAGCGAATATTTGGTATAGAAAGTTCTGAATTTTTTAAACAGAATAATGCGCAACAGGAAACTAATCTGCATAACCTGGTTGTAGGCGGAAAAAAAATAAATAAAATAATCTTTTCTACTGTTCTCAGTATTTGCTTAGGCATCTACTTTCTTATATTCCCATTGTTATATGTAAAATGGAATAAGTTTAAACAATTTGTAAACTACAGTGGTATACCGGTTCCACGTGTATATCATGCCGCAGCCATTTTAGTTACTTTTTTATTAACAGAAATTATCAGGGATGGAAAACGGGCCGAATTATTAGAATCGGGAGCGGCGCTTATATTTTTCTTATTATTACTTTACCCGATGAACGGAGAAATATTTAAGAAAAAAAATATTAATTAATTATAATCCTGCAGCCGCACTAATGGCTAACATTTTATCGATCGGCTTTTTAGCAGCCAGTCGTAATGTCTCCTCCATATGAATGGCAGGCCGCTCATATTTCATACACAGGTAAATTTTTTCGAGTGTATTTAATTTCATGTGCGGGCAATCATTACAGGCACAGCCATTGTCCGGAGGAGCAGGAATAAAAGTCTTGTGCGGGCTATTTTTCATCATCTGGTGTAAAATGCCCGTCTCAGTAGCCACAATATATTCCTGGGCATCATCCGTTTCAGAAAATTTAAGTATGCCGGTAGTTGACCCTACATAGTCAGCTATTTTTAAAATGGGTTCCTCACATTCCGGGTGAGCCAGTAATTTAGCATTGGGATACTGCATCTTCAATTTCGTAATATGCTCCAGGCTGAAAATTTCGTGTACCATACAGGCACCATTCCACAACAGCATATCCCTTCCGGTAACTTTGTTAATATAGGCACCCAGGTTTTTATCCGGCGCAAAAATGATCTTCTGGTCCTGTGGAAAACTATCAACAATTACCTTGGCATTGCTGCTGGTTACAATTACATCACTCAATGCCTTAATGCCGGCACTGCAGTTGATATAACTGATCACAATATGATCGGGATGCTGTTCTTTGAATTGTTTGAACAATGGCGGCGGACAACTATCGCTTAATGAACACCCGGCCTGGAAATCGGGGATAACCACTTTTTTGCTGGGATTTAAAATTTTTGCCGTCTCTGCCATGAAATGCACACCGGCGAAAACAATCATATCAGCTGTTGTTTTTTCAGCCTGCTGGGCAAGGCCTAAACTATCCCCGATATAATCTGCAATATCCTGGATATCGGCATCCTGGTAGTAGTGTGCCAGGATAACGGCATTTTTTTCTTTTTTCAGTTTTTCAATTTCCGCAAACAGATCCAGGGTCGGATCTATCTGCACATCTAAAAAGCCTTTGCTTTCCACTTGTTCGTCCGATATTGCAGCAGTATTTTGTGTTTCCATCTCTTTTGCTTTAGCCGTTTAAATGTTTTGCAATGTTACACCCTAACTCGATGCAAAAACAAAAAAAAATTTTCAAGTCCCCCTAATACAATAATAATATTATTATAATTTTTATATAAATAAAACCTATTATTATTATGGCTGTGGATTAGTGGAAAACTTATTTTTTAGACCCCGGTAAAAATTTGTTTTTCTCGTAATTCACATTTATTTCACTGTTATTAACATTTAAGATAGTTGATTGGTTTAGTTTACAGCCTATTATTAACATACATGTGAATTAAGCAAAAGGATAAGTTTTTTGGGAGCCCTACCCTGTTTTGGTGTTAATAGTATATGAACAAAATGGTGATGACCAACAGTCCGAACAAAAAAGAATGGTTATCCCAAAGTTGTAACCTATTCATTCGGTTTCATACTAACGTTTCACACAGGGTTATTCACGTTAATTACACATAATCCACATACCATTGTGAAAAAAAAGTCAGTTTCCAATGCTAAAACTGTTTCACAATGAACGTTTCATGATAGGTAAATAGCAGTTTGTTCATCATTCGTTCATATTTCCACAATCCTGCTCAACGCTTTTTATAGAGTGTATATGATAAATAATATAGTATACTTTCTATGTTTATACCGGGTAGAAGATCCGCAATTAGAACAAATCCCGGTTTAACAATGTATAAACTGCTATTTTTTTAACCCGAACCCGGCTTACAATAGAACATATTATATATGTATATAAGTTAAAGCAGGGAAACTTACATTTGCAATATTTGAACGATTGTTAGTTTTTTGGTAAACCTGCATTTTAAAACTGAATAGTATGAAGTGGTTAAAGCTTAAATTATTTTCTGTCTTTTTATTTGTCTCTTTTATTGCCCGGGCCGATGAAGGCATGTGGCTGCCCCTACTCCTGGAAAAAATGAATGAAAGCCAGATGAAGAGCCTGGGTATGAAAATCAATGCCAGTGATATTTATAGTATTAATAAGGGAAGCCTGAAAGATGCCATCGTGAGTTTTGGTGGTTTCTGTACCGGCGAAGTTATCTCTTCAAAAGGCCTGTTATTAACCAATCACCACTGTGGTTTCAGGTCGGTACAAAGTCATTCCACCCTCGATAATAATTATATCCGCGATGGTTTTTGGGCAAAGGACAATAACAGCGAATTACCCAACCAGGGGTTATATGTAACCTTTATTGTACGTATTGAAGATGTAACCAAACAGGTATTGGCCGGCATTGCAAAAAATGCGACCGAGGATCAGCGCCGTGCTGCCATTAATGCAAACATGGAAAAAATAAATACTGCTGCACCGAAGGACAAATTCCAGAAAACGATGATCCGGTCTTTTTTTGAAGGTAACCAGTATTACATGTTTGTAACAGAAACCTATAATGATGTTCGCCTGGTAGGCGCCCCACCCCAATCAATAGGCAATTTTGGCCAGGACACTGATAACTGGATGTGGCCACGTCATACCGGGGATTTTGCTTTGTTCCGCATTTACGCGGGTAAGGATAATAAACCGGCTGATTACTCGCCCGACAATGTTCCCTATGTTCCCAAAAAAGCATTATCTATTTCCCTGGACGGTGTAGAACAGAATGATTTTACAATGGTTTTTGGTTTTCCCGGGAAAACCACGCAATACCTGCCTTCGGCAGCTGTACAACAGATTGTGGAGGTGAGTGACCCGGCAAAAATCCAGATCCGCGATAAAGCACTGGAAGTACTGAATAAATTTATGCGTGCCGATGAAGCTATTAAAATTAAATATGCCGCCAAATACGCCAGTGTAAGTAATGCCTGGAAAAAATGGCGTGGTGAGGTACTCGGCTTAACCCGCACCGGCGGCGTTGCTAAAAAACAAAAACAGGAAGCGGAGTTTGAAAAAAGGGTGAATAATAATAGTGTGCTCAAAAATAATTATGGAACCCTGTTAGGCGATCTGCAGGCAACTTACCGCCTGATAGAACCTTTATCCCTGGCCAGGGATTATTATAATGAAATAACACCGAGGATAGAGATCTTCAGTATTGTGGGACAGTTCAATAAACTATCCAATATTGCGGATAAAGACGAAGCCACTTTTGCAAAAGCAGTAGAATCGGCAAAAACCGAGCTGGTAAAAATTTATAAAGATTATGACGTAAATGTGGATAAGGGATTGTTTGCTGCACTGATGGAATTATATGTAACCAAACAACCGGCGCAGTACATATCCCCTCTTGCCATACAGCAGGCAAAAGCAGCCAACAATAATTTTGTAAACCTGGCTAACCAGTTATATGATGCCAGCATTTTACACGACAAAGAAAAAGTAAATGCCAAATTAAACAGTAATCCCAAAGCTTTTTTATCAGAACTGATGAAAGACCCGCAGGTATTACTTTATAATGATATGATAATTGCCTACAATGAAAAAGTAAATACACCCATTGCACCACTGCAGGCAAAACTGGATGCATTGCAACGCAGCTATATGCAGGCCCAGATGGATGTATTTACAGAAAAAAAATTTTACCCAGATGCCAACAGTACCTTGAGGGTTACTTATGGTAAAGTAGATAGTTATATACCAAAGGATGGTGTACAATATAATATACAAACCTACCTGGATGGGGTGATGGAAAAATATGTACCCGGCGATTATGAGTTTGATGTACCGGAGAAATTACGCACGCTGTATGCCAATAAAGATTTTGGCCAGTATGGAGTAAAAGGAAAAATGCCGGTTTGTTTTATTGCCAGTAATCATACTACGGGTGGTAATAGCGGCAGCCCTGCCATAGATGCACATGGTAATTTAATTGGGTTAAATTTCGACCGTGTATGGGAAGGTACCATGAGTGATATTAATTACGATCCTTCTATTTGCCGGAATATTATGGTGGATATTCGGTATGTATTATTTATAATAGACAAATTTGCCGATGCGGGCCACCTGGTGAAAGAGATGAAACTGATACATCCGAAAAAGAAAAAATAAAAAGTAAAAGGCGTTTCAATAGTGAAACGCCTTTTACTTTATAAGGTTATTAATTTTTATGCAGGAATATTTGCAATCCCACACTGATCTGTAAACCGTGGCGGTTGCTTTTTTGCGTAGTAAGATTTCGTAAGGTTTCATCAATACTGCCATCCATATTTACATCACGCTCGGTAGTTTTTCTCACTTCATTTTTATAACGGGTGTATTTATAACCCACCGCTATATCAAGGCCCACCTGTTCCCCCAGCATTTTAGTAATGCCGACCAGTAAACCCGCATTGATGGCAAAATCGCCGGAGGATTTTGTGTCCGTTACATCTTTATATTCTGACCCCTTGTAAAAAAAGCCATCGCCTTTGGAGGAGCCAAAGCCTAATCCCGCGGTAGCCTCGGCAAAAGGTAACCAGGTTTTTTCTGTAGTAAAATAATAACGGGAAAAAGCGTTCAGGTCAGCAAAAAAACTGCTGCTATTATCCTTACTATATATATTACCACTGTTTTGATCCTTATCATTCCTTTTTGCGGACAGGTAATTTAACCCGATACGCCCGCCTACAGCTACCTGCGGAGTAACAAACCAGCCGAACCCCGGAGCCAGTTTAATATCAAAATTTTTGATGCTGGCCTGCGTATTAAGTATGCCGCCGACATCCACGGGCTGCCCATAATCGATGGTGCTTGAATGGAACAAAGCACTGCCAATACCGGCATTCACCAGTTTGGTACCTTTTTTAAACTGGCCGTTCAGCATAAGGGTAAAACAGCAGGCCAAAAGCAGGGAAACGGGTTTAAATATCTTATTCATGCAGTTAATTTATAAACCAAACTTAATGATAAAATGGAGTAAATACTATAAAAATCAAGCTGATATATAGTGTAACCATATAATATAAATATTTTATATGCTTTGATGTAAAAAAGGTTTTTTACACTATCTTTAGGAAGCCGGTACCACAATGTACAGGTAAACCAAAATTAACTTTTGCAAAAAAACTGTATTATGAGAAAGAACTGCACTTCTTTATTAGCACTATTATTTTCAGCAATTACATTATTTTCCATAGGTTGTACCAAAGAAGGTCCTGAAGGTCCGGTGGGTGCACAAGGCCCGCAAGGTCCTCCCGGTTCAAACGGCGCCAATGGTGCAACAGGCGCTACGGGCCCGGCCGGAACAGCAAATGTTATCTATTCATCCTGGTATACAACCGTTACCGCCGATTGGGTGGCCGGTTACCAGGCACCTAATAATTACAATGTGGAACTGATATACAACCGTACCGCACCGGGTGTTACCCAGGCCGTTTTAGATAATGGCGTGGTACTGGCCTATGGTAAAAACTTTACAATTGGTCAATCAACTCTTACCACCCATGTTTCACCGTTACCTTACCAGGAAGCCTTCAACGGCCAGTTTTATGGTTATGTGACAAGCCTGGGTAAAATTACATTTACCTACGATCCTATCGATATCATCAGGCCGACCAGCCAGATTGCGGGCATTGCTTACCGTTATATTATTATTCCCGGTGGTGTTTCCGGTGGCCGTTATATGCGTGGTGCAACCATCGAAGGAACAACCTATTCACCGGAGGATCTGAAAAAAATGAGTTATGAGGAGGTTGTTAAATTATTAAAAATACCTGCCCAGGGCACGAATATTCAATAGGTAAAGAAAAAATTATTTTGTCAGCGGCGTTATTCAATAACGCCGCTTTTTTATTTATAAAAACAAATCGGGACAGTATCTTTGACCGACTATGACAATACATTTTGGCTATAATAAAAAACAGGTAATACAGGCATTGCGTTATCATTTTATCACCCGGCCCGAAATAAGGATCATGCTGATCGTGGTAAATATTTTTTCCATAGCCTCTTTTATTTTATATATGACCAATATGGTGTCGGCTATGGCTTTTTTGGTCAGCTCGCTATTATGGGCCATTCTCATGTCCAGCTTCTGGTTTATTATGCCCAACCTGGTATATCGCCGGGCAGAGACCTTTAAACATGAGTTCACCATGGATTTTTTAAGCGACGGCTTCCGTCTGTCGCACGATAAGGGTTCCCGTTTCTGGGAGTGGAGATCCCTGGATACTTATAAGGAAAGCCCGCATTTTTTTCACCTGTATTTTGATACCCGTTCTTTTTTACTGGTTCCAAAAAGTGCCTGCGAAACTGCCGAGAAGGAAAAAGAACTGAGGACAATTTTAAATATTAATACCAAGGGAAAATAACCTGCAAAAAAACCGGCGTTTAACCATTTTGTAAACCTGTTTTCATTTCCAAACAGTTTTGTACCTTTCAAGCTGTCAAAAAAAATGAAAACATGTTAAGCAAATTATTTGGGTGGGGAAAGAAAAAAGATACTGCAGCAGAAAGCACAGAACCTGCCTATAGTTTTGGCAGATACTCCGATAATAATAAAACTATTTTACAGGTAGACCGCTGGACGGATGCCGAGAATAATTTTAAAGAAAAAAAACTCTACGAAAGCATTGATGCTTTTTTTTCCTACCTGCGTGATGCCAGTATTGACAACGTTATATACGAACGAAATGCGAATGAGGGCCGTTTTGAATTATTCCAGGGCTCCAAAAAAGTAAAAGGTTATTTTAACGATAAAAAACTGGAAGCGGAAGTTACCCTGGCCCGTATGCCCCAGCCTTCGGTACCCGTAATGCGCCGCCTGCTGGAAATGAATTTTAATTTATACTACAGCCGCTTTTCTTTGGATAACGACCGCCTTTGTATGCGGTTTGACAGTACCATTGAAACAGCCAGTCCCAGTAAATTATATTATGGTTTAAAAGAACTGGCCACCCGTGCCGATAAACAGGATGACCTGCTGACACAGGATTTTTCGGTATTGGAAGTTACCGATACCGAGCATGTGGATGAGATCAGTGTGGCAGAAAAGGAGATCAAATATGAGCAGTTGCAAAAATGGATTCAGGAAACCCTGGATACCATTGCAACGGTGGATGCCGACAAGTTTTCAGGAGGGATTGCCTATTTGTTATTAACCCTTGTATACCGCATCGATTTTTTGATATCTCCCGAAGGAAGTTTGCTTAACGACCTGGAAAAAATTTCCGGCATCTTCTTTAAAAAAGATGACCGCCAGCCTGTGGAAAAAAACAGGGATATGATAGAAGAGCTGAAAAAGATACAGGTTAAACCCCAAGAAGAAGTATTTAAAAACCTGTTCAGGTCAAAATATACTTTTGCTATTGTTGCACCGCAGCCGCATAAAACCATTGCCGACTCTATTAACGGCAGTAACCAGAACATGTATTGGTACAGGGATAATAATTACCCTTATTTTGCCAACCAGATCATAGAATACGGTATTTCCTTTGCGCAGTATTCGTATAGCATGCCAAAGGTCATCAGTGAATTGTTTTTACTGTTCATGCGCATCAATTACCCCGCTTATTTCAAAGCACTGGGCTTTACAACAGTGTATTATGATGCGGACCGCAAGGTATTTAATGCCAACCTGGTAATTGAAAAAATAAAGACCATACAGGAACAATGGCGCACCCGTTATCCTAAAATGGATTTTAAAGTAAATAACCTGCGCTTTGATACCCTATTGAATTTTAATCATAGTTTTTCAACAGAGATCGAATTTTTAAATATGGATTCCAAATAAACCGGACCCCAATAGTTATTATTATTAAATGCATCACAAAATGGATTCGCAACAAATCATTGAAAAATACCAGCAGGCCATTATACAGATAGCTACCAATAATGGTACAGGTACAGGATTTTATTTAAAAGAGTTTGATATTATTGTAACGAATGATCATGTGGTGGCGGATAACGCCGAAGTAACCATAGCCGGAAAATTATTTGAAAAAGTTTTTTCCCGCGTATGGTATACCGACCGTAAACATGACCTGGCTTTTTTGGAAGCCCCTAAAAATATAGAACTGCCGGATGTGCGCCTGGGCGTTTATGAAAGTATGAAGGACGGTGATGCGGTACTGGCTATTGGTCACCCGTTTGGGTTGAACTATACTGCTACGCAGGGCGTGGTTTCTAAAGTAGACCGTATCAGGGACGGATTGAAGTTTATACAAATTGATGCTGCCATCAACCCCGGAAACAGCGGTGGTCCGCTGGTAAATAAATCAGGGGAAGTAATTGGTGTAAACTCTTTTATTATTAAAGGTGGCGATAACCTGGGTTTTGCCTTGCCGGTATCTTACCTGCGTGAGGCATTGCAAATGTACCTGCCCAACCGCGGCCAGGCAAGTACCCGCTGTTACAGCTGCAGCTATCTGGTTACTGCTTCCAATATTGAAAGTAAAAAATATTGTCCCAGTTGCGGTACCGAAGTAAAGTTGCCGGAAATACCTGAAAAAGAAACCGAGCCTGTAGGGGCCGCTAAAACGATAGAAGATATTTTAAGGGAATTGGGTAAGGATGTAAGACTGGCGAGAGAAGGGGTTAATAACTGGTCGGTAAAAGAAGGGTCGGCTAAAATAAAGATCGCTTACAACGCCGATAATTATTTTATTGCCGGCGATGCCTACCTGTGCCAGATGCCGGCAGATGTAACAAAGATTAAACCGCTGTACCAGTATTTATTACAGGAAAACTATAAACTGGATGGACTGGTATTGAGTTGTGTAAAGAATAATATTGTTTTATCGCGCATTATCTATGACCTGGATATGAATAAAGAAACGGGGGTGAATGAGTTTAAAAATTTATTTACCAATGCCGATAAGTATGATGATGTATTAAAACATGAATTCGGCTGCCTTGACAGGCTGGAAGAATAGATTTTATTGGATTGTATAAAACAGGTCCTGTTAGAAACAACAGGACTTTTTTATTTTTGTACCATGTTTAAAAAGCAATTAACACCGGAGCAGGCTTTACAAAAGCTGAAACAGTATTGTGCTTACCAGGAGCGGTGTCATGCAGAAGTGGTAGATAAACTATACCAGCTGGGCGTATGGAAAAAAGAACATGATGCGATTATTGCTACTTTAATTGAAGAGAATTATTTGAACGAAGAGCGTTTTGCCCTTGCTTATGCCGGCGGTAAATACCGGATGAAACAATGGGGCCGCGTAAAAATAAAATACGAGCTAAAACAAAAGCAGGTCAGTAATTATAGTATTAACAAAGCACTGAAACAATTTGATGAAGAAGAGTACCGTCAGACATTGCAAAAACTGGCGAATGATAAATATGCATTACTCAAAGGTGAACAATACCTTGTACGCAAAAAAAAGACAATGGATTATTTAATACAGCGGGGTTATGAAACAGACCTGATAACAGCTGCAGTGAATGATATCATAAAAAAATAAGGAGCGTTTTTTTAATATTATACCTTTATCTTTAATCAGAACCCCTTAAAAAGCCTGAATGAAGTATAACAATTTTTTAAACAACCGCTTAAAGATTGCCTTACCATTATGGACTGTGTTTTTCCCAATCGTTGGTATTGTTCTGTTATTATTGCCGGTTGGTACAGACAGTAATTTATATGCCGCTTTACTGGGCATAATATTAATGACCATTGTTGTATCGGCCGTACACCATGCCGAAGTGGTGGCGCATAAAGTGGGCGAACCATTTGGTACCATTATTTTAGCCCTGGCCATTACGGTGCTGGAAGTATCGCTGATCGTATCTATCATGTTAACGGAAGGCGAAAAAGCATCTGCCTTGGCAAGGGACACCGTTTTTGCGGCTATTATGTTAATCCTTACCGGGATAATAGGCCTCTGTTTATTAGTAGGTGGTTACCGGTTTAAAGAGCAGCAATTCGTAAAACAAGGGGTAAGCGCCTCCTTGGTAGCACTTACCGCCATTGTTATATTAACACTGGTGTTGCCTAATTATACCACCAGTGAACCGGGCCCGGTTTATAATACCAGCCAGTTAATATTTGTAGCCATTATATCACTGGTATTATACGCCGGTTTTATTGCTGTGCAAACCGTTCGTCACCGCGATTATTTTTTGCCGGAGAAAGATGATGAGGCTTCGGGAGAAATGCATGCCGAGCCGCCGTCAAAATTAACGGCTATAACCAGTCTAATTTTTTTATTAATAGCCCTGGCCGCGGTTGTATTGTTATCAAAAAAACTGTCGCCGAATATTGAAGCCATGGTAGATGGTATTGGTGCCCCGCAAAGCCTGGTAGGTATTATCATTGCGGCAGTAATATTGTTTCCCGAAGGATTGGCTGCCATACGTGCCGCCAGGAAAAACCGTTTACAAACCAGTTTGAATTTAGCCCTGGGCTCGGCGCTGGCGAGTATTGGTCTTACGATACCGGCTGTGGCGATTGTCGCTTATTTCACCGGTTTTACCGTAACCCTGGGTATTGATACCAAATCCATATTACTGGTCATGCTTTCACTTTTCACTATCAGTATTTCATTTGGAGCCGGCAGAACCAATATATTACAGGGTATTGTATTGCTGGTGATACTGGCTACTTACTTGTTTACCACGATCATACCATAAATTAAATAGATAAAATGTAAAAGGGCTTACAAATTACTGTAAGCCCTTTATCGTTTTCAGTTTAATAACGTTATCACAAAACAATTTTAAATACAGCCGCCGGGGTACCACCAAAGGATTTCTGCATACCCGAACCGGTTTTAATAACCAGGGTATTACCTTTTACGCTAACGGAAGGTTTAAGCTTAGTGCCGAGCAAACTAACAACGGGTTTTTTGCTGATGGGCAGGTTATTCAACGTTATGGTAGCCGGTAATATACTATTGGCATTGTCCAGTAAATAGTGTGCATAAATTACTTTTCCGTCTTTTGATTGTGTATAAAAAATATTTCCTTCCGAGTAAGGAGCGATGGGCTTGGTAGCATGGATGGCTTCCTGGTTAACACTCATCCAGTTGCCGATATCTTTTAATCTTTCATAGGCAACCGGGTCCCAGTCGCCATCGGGACCAGGTCCGATATTTAATAAAAGGTTACCACCACGGGAAACAATTTTAATTAAGGTATGTACCAGTTTGGTGGCCGATTTGTATTCATCGTTGGGTACATAACTCCATGAGTTGCCCATGGTCATACAGGTTTCCCAGGGGTATGGCAGGGGTTTATTGGGTAACTCCTGTTCAGGGGTGGTGTAGTTTTCAAACTCACCGGTAACGGTACGGTCAACCACTAACATACCCGGGTTATAACTGCGGGCCATGGCTGCAATTTTTGGCATATCAATATCCTGGTTAATAGTGATGGTCTTTTGCCAGGATACCGAGGTATCAATGGTGGATAAAGGGCGAACCCAGCCGCCGTCCAGCCACAAAATATCCACCTTGCCATAACCGCTCATTAACTCTTTAATCTGGTTATAAGTAAATTGTTTGTAAGCGTTCCATCTTTCGGGGTATTTAGTAACGTCGTAATTCACGTTCCTGTCCTTCGGCGGAAAATAAGGCCACCAGTAATTTTCGTGGTTCCAGTCAGGCTTTGAGAAATAGGCCCCGATCATAAAACCGTCTTTACGGAAAGCGTTAAAGATCTCTTTCGTTACATTGCTGCGCGGGTTAGCGGAGAACGGTGTTTTTTTACTGGTAATTTTATAATCGCTTTCTTTGGTGTCGAACATGTTGAACCCGTCATGGTGCTTGGTGGTAAATATCATGTACTTCATACCGGCTTTATTAGCCGCAGTTACCCACTTTTCCGGGTTAAAGTTTACGGGGTTAAAGGTGGTTTGTAATTGTTCATATGCTTTTACATACTCATAATAATTTTTTGCATGAGGTCCTTTGCGTTGGGTCCAGCCTTCATCTTCCGGGCAAAGACTCCAGCTTTCCACAATACCCCATTGGCTGTAGGTACCCCAGTGCATAAACAAGCCAAACTTCAGGTCCTGCCATTCACTTATTTTTTTTATCACCATCGGATCGGTGGGGGCCACATATTTATGATGTGTTTCTGTTTCGTGTTGCGACCATACTAGGGTGCTCAGCAACAAACCAGCCATCAGCATAATACCTTTCATACAACAAATATTGAATAAGCGTGAATAAAATTATGATCGGTGGGTATTCACCCATCCGTAAAACCATGGTTACAAATATAAATAAGGGGAAGCCAAAAACCACTGTTCAAGCGGCTTTCCGGCGTTGTTACTATTGAAACTTTTCTACCACACCTAAAGCAAACAGCGCAAAGTCATACTTGGCAGGGTCTTTCGGATCAAAACTTCTTAAATGTTGTGTCAGGTTTTCCGCGGCCAGCCAGTCATCCTGTTTCCTGTCCAGTAAATTAAACCGCCTGGCCACCCGGGCCACATGAATATCCAGCGGGCAGATGAGTTGTGCGGGTGAAATGTTTTTCCAGATACCAAAATCAACCCCTTTTTTATCGCGACGCACCATCCAGCGTAAAAACATATTCAGCCTTTTGCAGGCCGAGCCTTTGTAAGGTGTGGAAATATGTTTACGGGTACGGGGTGGCGCATCTTCCAGGGAAAAGAAGTATTGATGAAAACCGGTCAGCATAGCTTCTACCGTATTACCAAAACCGGTAAAAGCGCTTTCGAGTGAATGGTGCTGTGTATAATGATGTTTAAAAAAAGCGACAAAGTATAAAAGATCGGTATCATTAAAAGTGCGGTGTTTAAAACCCAGTAATCTTTTCAGGTCCTCATCGCTGTGGTGCACACAAAAAGCATGAGGCTGATTGTCCATCCGTTCTAATAGCTCCTTACATTTTTTTATAATGGTGGTACGGTTACCCCAGGCCAGAGTGGCGGCAAAAAAACCGGCAATCTCTATGTCCTGCTGTTGTGTAAATAAATGAGGAATGGAAACAGGATCGTCCTTAATAAAAGAAGGTTGGTTGTATTTTTTTACCTTATTATCTAAAAAAATCTTTAACTGCCCGGCGTTCAAAATGTGTTTTTTAAAGCAATAAAATTACTGTAATAAAGGATTCCTCCCGGCGGTTAAAACAGGCATAAAACCGTCTAACGATGGAGGAATAAAAAACGCCATCATATGATGGCGCTTTTTTATTTACTGTTGACGAACCGGTTCATTTTTGCGGAACCGGTCAAAGATTATTTTACTGGTCTTTTCATCAATTTTTGATGACTTTTTCAGCACACTGATAAAATGCTCAACTTCTTCCACAGCGGCAGGGCAACCGGTATTGCTGCCATCGGGCATTTTAGCATCTGCGATCACTTTACCATCTGCATCAAATACGATCCAGAACGGGATGCCCGAACTCTTGGGCGTATTTGCATGTTTTTTATATAACTCTTCTGCACCGGGGTTCTCCAGGTTCTTTTTACCGTCGGACTCCAGGATGGTGAGGTGTTCAATTACATAATTGTCCTGGAAAAACTGTTTGCATACCGCATCGTTCATGGCCGTATCCATTTTACGGCACCAGCCGCACCATGATGCGTGAAACATCAGAAATACATTCTTTTTTTCCTTTTTGGCTGTGGCAAATGCTTTTTTCAGTACTTCATCGGCCGAGGGAGGCGTTTGCTGGGCAAATGAAATAACAGAGATGCTGCTGAGTAGTAATACACATAAGAGGTTTTTTATCATAAGTTCTGTTTTTATTTGAGTAGAATAAAGTTATCAAATGAATGGAACATTATGTTTGAATAGCCGGATGTTTTTAAAAACAAACCATTATTAAAACGCTATCCACATTAACAGCACAAAGAAGGTGTGTTCCCCCTGATTTTCTGTTCCACAGATGACAAAAGTCAATCCCCAGGTTTCCCCTTTGCCATATTGATCTGCGTAAACGGTCGTAATTTTTTTGAAGTCCGCGGATAAGCCGGTCAAACGTAAGCTTTAAACAGCTTTTAGAAAACGGAAACGCCGTTACATTCATTTATTGTTATAAAACAGAATAAGCCAGCAAGCCAAACAGGTATGCAAGGGCCGTCATATATATCACCTGTATCACTGGCCATTTCCAGCTTTTTGTTTCGCGGCGTACAATGGCCAGGGTGCTCATGCATTGCATGGCAAATACATAGAATAACATTAAGGAAACGCCGGTACCAATGGTATACACGGGGCTGCCATCTGCACGGGTGGCGGCATGCATTTTTTCCTGTAAGGGCAGGTTTTCTTCCCCATCATCTTCTACACTGTATAAAGTAGCCATAGTGCCCACAAATACTTCACGGGCTGCAAAAGAAGTGATGAGGGCGATACCAATTTTCCAGTCATAACCCAACGGACGAATGGCCGGTTCAATAGCATGGCCTACAATACCAATATAGGAGTTGGCAAGTTTTTGATTGGCATATTCTATATCCAGGGTAGCGGTATCGGCACCGGGTTGTGCTAGGGCCTGTTCATATTGGGCTTCTACTTTTTCCATCCGCCCACCCGGGCCAAAGGAGCTCAGTAACCACAACACCAGGCTGATGACCAGGATAACCCGTCCGGCCTGCAACACAAATATTTTTGATTTTTCCCACATGGATTGTAATACATTACCCCAGCGTGGCGCATGATAGGTGGGCAATTCCAGTACGAAAAAGCTTTTTTCTTTTATTTTAATGAACCATTTGGCTACATAGGAAACAACAAGGGCCATAACAAATCCCAGGAGGTAAAGCCCCAGCATGACCAGGCCCTGCAGGTTCATAAAGCCCAGTACCTTCTGGTCGGGTATGACCAGGGAAATAAGGATAACATATACCGGCAGACGGGCCGTACAGCTCATCAGCGGTGTAATTAAAATGGTCAGCAATCTTTCCTTACGGTTCTCAATATTACGGGCGCTCATTACCGCCGGGATGGCACAGGCAAAGCCGCTGATCATGGGCATCACGCTTTTGCCGTTCAGCCCTACTTTACGCATGATCCTGTCCGTTAAAAAGCTGATACGGGCCATATAACCGGTATCTTCCAGGATGGCGATAAGACCAAACATGATGGCTATTTGCGGCACAAAGATGATGATACCGCCAAGGCCTGCGATGAGCCCGTTAATTAAAAGATCGGTCCAGTTATTATCCGGCAACTGTTGTTCCAGCCAGCCACTGAAATTAGCCGTGCCTGCATCGATCCAGTCCATGGGATAAGAAGCCAGCCAGAATAAACTTTGAAAAGTAAGGTATAATACTGCCAGTAAGATCACATATCCCCAAACCCGGTGCAAGAGTACATTATCAATTTTTTCGGTGATCAGGCTTTGACGTAAAGGATCGGGTTCGGAAACCGTCCTGGTCATGATATGGTTGATACGCTGGTATCGCTGCAAAATCTCCTCGGCCTGTATACGGGTATGGTTAAACTTATGTTTTGTTTCAATATCCTCTATCTGTTGCTGTGTGCCATCATTTAACAGGAAGGATTCATGGTTAATAAGATAATGAACAGCAGTATAATTGCTTATTTGCGGAAAAAGCTTTTGTACATCGGTAATGGCATCACCGGCCAGTGCTTTTACATCTACAAAATCATATGCAGGGGGTTGGTAAAGACCCTGCGCTGTTTGTTCAATGGCTTTTTTCAGCTGCGGCAGGCCTTTATTCTTACGCGGGTTAACCGCTACTACCGGGATGCCTAATTCTCTTTCCAGTGCCGCCACATCTACCCGGATACCTTTTTTTTCTGCAAGGTCCAGCATGGTCAATGCCATTACCACGGGTTGTTTCAGGTCGATCAACTGCGAACAGAACAGGAGGTTCCTTTTCAGGTTACTCGCATCGGCTACCACCACCACTACATCGGCTTTAATACCATGGTCCTGGTTCAGCAATACCTTATAACTTACCCACTCATCCAAACGGCGCGGGTATAGGCTATAAGAGCCCGGCAGGTCAATCACCTGGGCTTCACCTGATGACAAGGTGGTGGCGCCGGTTTTTTTATCAACCGTTACACCGGGGAAATTGCCCACTTTTTGATTTAAACCGGTAAGCCCATTGAACAAAGATGTTTTACCACTGTTCGGATTACCCACTAAAGCGATATGTAATGTATTCTGTTGCAAGATGAAACGTATTCGGTAGAAAGGCCCGCAAAAATACAGTCAATTACCCGATTTACAGTATAATGACGGCTAAATGACAAATCCATGAGAAAAGCCGGCGGAAATAATTATTCAATAAAATGGTATTATCAGTATACCAGGCCGCAATACAATAACTTTGCAGCCAAATAACAGAAGCATACAGCATGAAAAAGAAAAGTTTACTGGTAGCTGTCATTATTATGGCTACCGTAACCGTACAGGCACAGAAACTTAAAAAAGCCGATAAAGAAACCATGGCCAATTTACAGGCGCACGTTACCTACCTGGCCGATGATAAACTGGAAGGACGCCGTACCGGCAGTAAAGGTGAACAGCTGGCAATGGACTATATCAAAACACAGTTTGAAAAATACGGTATCAGCCCTAAAGGAACAGCTGGCTATTTCCAGGCTTTTACCGTAAACGATGGTAAAGCTATTGGACCGGATACTTATTTCAGCATTAATGATAATAAACTGCAACCGGAGAAAGACTATTTTCCTTTTCCTTATTCGCCCGATAAAAATATTGAGGCTATGCCCGCTGTGGTATTACAGGAACATGATATGCCCTGGTTTGTAGATCTGAAAGATGTTTTTGCCGACAATAAGGATAACCCGCATTTTGACCTGGAAACCTATATTTATAACAATGCAAAAAAAGCGACTGAAAAATTAGCCACAGCCATTATTGTGTATAATAGCAGTGACCGCGATGACCAGTTAAAATTTAAAAGTAAAGACCGCTCAGAAAAACTGGCCATTCCCGTGGTATATGTAACAAAGCCGGTGGCGGATAAATTTTTTGCCGATAAAACGGCCCCGCTCGATATTCATTTAAAAACATCAATTGTTGAGAAAACAAGGACGGGGCATAATGTAGTGGGATATATTGATAACGGTGCTGCCAATACAGTGATACTGGGCGCTCATTTTGATCACCTGGGTTATGGTGAAGACGGCAACTCCATGTTACGCACCGGCGAAAAACAAATTCATAACGGCGCCGATGATAATGCCAGCGGTACAGCCGCATTGATAGAACTGGGACGTTTATTAAAAACATCCAAGATTACCGGTAATAACTATTTGCTGATCGCTTTTTCCGGTGAAGAGCTGGGTCTGCTGGGTTCAAAATATTACACCAATAACCCAACCATTAATTTATCCGGCGCCAACTACATGATCAATATGGACATGGTAGGCCGCCTGGACGAGACCAAAAAATCCATTTCAATAGGAGGCTTTGGCACATCACCGCAATGGGCGCAGGTAATTACCAACAATAAGAAAAACTATTTCACTATTGTTACCGATTCCAGCGGCACGGGCCCCAGTGACCATACTTCGTTTTACCAGAAGCAAATACCAGTATTGTTTTATTTTACCGGCACACATGCCGATTATCACAAGCCCGATGACGATGCCAATAAAATAAATTATACCGGCCAGGTGTATATTGTTAATCATATCCTGAACGTGATAACACAACTGAACAAACAGCCTAAGCTAAGTTTTTTACCAACCCGCGAGAAGACCATGCGCAGCAGCGGCTCGTTTAAAGTTACTTTAGGCGTAATGCCCGATTATGCATATACCGGCACCGGTTTAAAAATTGATGGTGTTACCGAGGGCAGACCGGCAGCAGCAGCAGGCCTCAAAGCCGGCGATATTGTATTGACCATCGGTCACCTGGCCATTAATAATATGGATGCATATATGCAGGCGCTGCAGGCATTTGAAAAGGGACAAACAGTAAAAATAACCTTTAAGAGAGGCGATAAAACGCAGGAAGCAAGCCTGACGTTTTAATAAAGAAGTAAGTTATAAGGCGTGGGGGTAGTATGGCTTTGATAAACGAAAAGATTCATTGACAATTTAACTACCTTTATATAAGACGGGTTAACCATTCATAACCTGGTCTTATAAGTGTAAGCTTTCACCATAAACCCCGAACGATGGCTGATAAAAACTTTAAACTATCCATCAATACCTACGAACTGGCGGAAGAGTTTTTTGAAGATACCCGCCTGCTGGGCATTATGGCCCCGATAAAGGACTACCAGTTTTGCTGGCAGCTGAATAACCTGATGGATATTGACTTTAGAATTAATATTGATATAGAGATACAGCTACGCCGGAAAAACCGGAACTATTATTTTTCGGTATACGAATACCAGGACCCGACCGGCACTTTATGCCACTACCTGTACCGGAATTTATTTGACGGTGAATACCTCTTGCCTGAATTTAAACACCTGGATTTTTTATGGCTGATGAAAAATGATATTGTGGCGGATGATTATTTAAAAGAGACCATACAGGCTTTGCGCAGTATCAACGGCGTACAACTGGTTACAGAGCTAACCAATGAAAAAATAAAGAACAAGGAACATCTTATTTTTTAAAAGCGATACAATCGCAAAAAACAAAGAATATGAGTACCGTAGCCCAACAGGAAAACAAAGCACCCGGGTGGGAGCTTGCCGATAATAAACTATACAAGACCTTTACCTTTAAAGATTTTAACCAGGCTTTTGGCTTTATGACTAGGGTGGCACTTGCCGCCGAAAAAATGGACCACCACCCTACCTGGACCAATACCTGGAACAAGGTGGAAATATGGCTGCAAACACATAGCGCTGATAATACCGTAACGGAAAAGGATTACCAGCTGGCAGAAAAGATCAACAGCATTGCCTGATGGATAGAAAGGAACAACCCCGGCGTTTATATACCGTTGGATTAGTAGTAATACAGGAAAACAAATTATTACTGGCTTTCAGCAATCATAAAAAAGCCTGGTATTTACCGGGAGGAAAAGTTGATGCCGGTGAAACACCGGTGGACGCACTGCTGAGAGAGATAAACGAAGAGCTTGGCATACAACTAAGAATAACGGACCTGCAATATTATACACATATTACGGCCCCGGCTTTTGGAGAGGAGGAAAACATTATAATGGAACAGGACTGTTATGGTTATACATTAACCGAAAAAATACAGGCCGGCAACGAAATAGGCGGTATTCAATTCTTTTCACCGGAGCAATATGCCCTTGAACCGGCACAAGTGCCGGGAGTAATACAACTATTTGAACAGTTGAGCACAGAGGGTATATTAACAAGGCATCCGGCTATTCAATAAATTACAATCATAAAGTATTGTATCACTCTGGTGATATGGGTAGCGACTGTATGCAACCATAGCTGGATTATTGTATTGCAAAAAGCAGTGATCATTTTTATATACAAAAGGCGGGCTTCCCGTTTACCTTTGTGGTAGAAAATAATACGATAAGTTGTCCGATAAAACACATAAAACAAAAGGCATTGTACTGCGTACGGTTAAGTACGGGGAAAGCAGTGTAATTGTTTCTATTTATACCGAAATATTTGGCCAGCAGCCCTACCTGGTGAACGGGGTAAGAACTTCGGGAAAAAAAGGCAGCGCCAAAGCCAACCTGTTCCAGCCGGGTGTTATCCTTGACCTGGTAGTATACCATAATGAATTAAAACAACTGCAAAGGCTGAAAGAGTTTCGCTGGGGCTTTTTATATAAACATATACTACAGGATGTAATAAAAAACACCGTGGTATTGTTTATGGTAGAGCTGTTATCCAAATGTTTGAAACAACCCGAGGAAAACCCAGACCTGTTTTATTTTATGGAGGACGCTTTATTACACCTGGATGAGGCAGATGATAAAACCGTAGCCGGTTATCCCCTGTTTTTTTTAATACAGCTTACCTACTTTTTAGGCATTCCGCCACAGGCCGCCACAGCAGCACAGGCGCAGGAGGCCCAATTGTTTTTTGATTTGAAAGAAGGCTTTTTTACAACAGAGATACCGGATCATCATCATTATATACAGCAGCCCCATACCTCGGCACTGATAAATTTATTACAGGTAAGGCAACCCAAAGAGTTACCTGAAGTACCGTTAAGTGGCGAAAATAAACGCAAGCTGATGGTGGCCATGGAAGAATATTACCAACTGCATATAACGGACTTTGGTACTTTACGCACGGTACCTATTTTAAGGGAGATATTACGCTGACGGCAAAAATCTATTGTAACTTTACAGCAATTATGGCAACAAAAACGGCAGTTATTACAGGTGCATCAAGAGGTATAGGCAAGGCAATAGCCCTGCAGTTTGCGGCGGCAGGTTACGATCTGGTCATTACATCGCGTAACGACTATGCCTTATACCAGGCTACTGAAGAAATATTGACGCATAACCCCGGATCTGTGGTGAAGGCAAAACCGTTTGATCTATCCGGCAAAGAGCAGGCACAGGCTTTTGGGGCCTGGGTATTGCAGCAAGGTGCTGCGCCGGATGTACTGGTGAACAATGCGGGCCTGTTTAGGCCAGGGTCGGTACATAACGAGGCCGATAATAACCTGGAAGACCAGATTGCCATTAACCTCTACAGCGCCTATCATACCACCCGCAGCCTGCTGCCTGTTATGATGGAAAGAAAAAGCGGCCATATTTTTAACATGTGCTCCATTGCCTCGGTAAAAGCCTATGATAATGGCGGTGCCTACAGTATCAGCAAATTTGCTTTATACGGTTTTAATAAAAACCTGCGGGAGGAGATGAAACCTTACGGCATAAAAGTAACGGCCGTGTTACCGGGTGCCGTGTTTACAGACAGCTGGCAGGGCTTTGATAACAGTGACCGCCGCATTATGGAAGCCGCCGATATTGCCCGACTGGTGGTGAGTGCCGCTGCTTTATCGCCGCAGGCCTGTGTGGAGGAAATATTGATACGGCCGCAACTGGGCGACCTATAAAACCTTTAGTACAGGTTAGCACCCATTTATACATTTTACCATTATTTTTCACAGGGCTTTGTTATTTTGTTGTTCTATGCGTAAACTGCTGACAATAATATGCCTGCTGTTAACGGGTGCAGTTATCTATGCACAACCGGTTTTTAAGGTAATTACCCCTCAAGCACCTGTAGGGATTGGACAGCCGTTTACCGTGCAGTACATTATGGATGCTTCAGGAGCCGCATCCTTTACTTTACCGGAAGCTTCGGCTTTTTCTTTTGTAAATGGCCCCGACGAATATATAACCGGTAACAACCTTATCAATAAAGTGTATACCCTGGTGGGGAGGATAGAGGGAAAAAATGTATTGCCGGAGGCTTCGGTCACGATCAAAGGAAAAACCTATTATACAAAACCGGCTACTATTGATATTTTGCCGGTTGAAGGAATTTCACCAAAAGGAGCCGTCCCTGCTACCGAAGAGTTGTCCACGCTTTTACCGGGAGAAGATCCGTATAAAAAAATAAAAGACAATATTGTTATACAGGTAGAGGTAAACCGGAAGCAATGCATGGTTGGTGAGCCTGTTGTTGCCACTTACAAAATTTACTCCAACCTCAGCTCCGAATCGGATATTATAAAGAACCCTGCTTTTTATGGTTTTGCCGCGGTGGATATTATTAACCTGGAAAAGCCGGTAACCACTGATGAAATCTTTCGCGGGAAAAAGTATTCAGTACATACGGTACGAAAAGTACAGCTATACCCTTCGCAGGCGGGCAAGTTTACCATTGATGCCATGGAAGTGCTGCACCGGGTAACTTTTGCACAGGGACAAACCCCACATCCCACGGTAACAGAGGGGGTTATACATAACAAAGACACAAACAAAAAAGGGATTGTATACGAAAGCAGGATGTCATCGCAGCCTGTTGTCATTAATGTATTACCCCTGCCCGAAGCCAACCGCCCGGATAGTTTTGGAATGGCTACGGGAAAATTTTCCTTAACGGCTACAGTGAATAAAACCGTGCTGGCAAAAAATGAAACCTGTTTGTTAAGTGTAGCTTTAACCGGTAAGGGCAATATCATACAGATAGCATCACCAACCATTGAATGGCCCTCGGTGATAGAGAATTTTGAACCACGTATACAGGATACCATTAACAGGGAACAGGTACCCCTCACCGGAACCCGTACTTTTTTGTATAACTTTTTATCGCCCCGGTCCGGCGAGTATACTATACCCGCTATTGCCTTTACCTATTTTGATACCGACAGTAACCGTTACAAAACAATACATACCCGGCCTGTAAAAGTTGTAGTAGAGGACCGTGAGTATGTGGCGCAACAGGAAAACCTGCAACAGGGAGGCCAGACAAAAGCGGCATCCCGAAGTACCTGGTTGTTTATTGGTGTGCTGCTGGTATTGGGTATTGGAATTGCCGCCATGTGGCTGAGCAGTAAAAAAGAAAAGAAAGTAACTGCCCGGCAACAGGCAACGGCACATATAAAAACAGCCGAAGCCTTTTTAGCACCTGCAACAGCTGCTTTACAGGAAGAAGGGAACGACAACCAGTTTTATACCCTGTTACGCAAAGGTATTTATGATTACCTGGCCCAGTTTTTACAACAGCCCGTTAGCAGCACCAATAAACAAAACCTGCAGGCGTTATTATATACCCGGCAGGTTACACCCGAACAGGCAACAAAACTGTTTGCTATTATTGAGCAATGTGAACACGGCGCTTTTACCCTGGCATCCCTGCAACATAATAAAGAAGCGCTTTTACAGGAAACCCTCGCATTACTGAAACAATTTTAAACGCCCGCTTTTACTAAAGAGTCATAAGACCTGAGCAGGTTGAAGATGCTACGCGTTTACGCCTGTTCCTCTCCTCCCTTCTGTCAGGTTTTTGTCAGTTTTCGGATTATGAAAACGGCTTTTCCGATATCGAAAACATTTATGGTTTTTGTGATGCACTTTTACTATATCAAACGAAGCGTATGTGTCATTACCAGACTTTATTTCACGACGATAGCATTGGATATGTGGTACGTTGTACAGAGTGTGAAAAACTGCAGATAGGGTATGGTAATTTAATGGTCACTTACAGCCAGGAAGATTTTGATTCGTTTCGCTGGTGGCTGAAAAAAATTAAAGAAGAACAGCACCCGGCCCAGAACCCCACCTTACGTTGCATAGTGATACCCACTCCCTGCGACGGTATGAAGTTGTTATTGAGCATGAAAGAGCTGAGCGACTTTTACAATATGCTGGAACAGGCGGATACCGAATTACAATCTTTAGAGCTGATACGTCTTTTTACCAACGAAAAATAATAAACTTTTTCAAGCATAAAATGTGGATCATGGTGTGGTCTTAGTCGTAAGACGACACTAAAAACAACTCCGGGGCTGCTACTAGTAGCCTTTTTTTATACGTATTTTTTCAATTCCCGCTTATTGTTTGCAGGTAATTTAACCGCAAAAAGCCACCAAAAAGAAGCCCTAAAAAAACATATTAATGTTTGACCTTCAATATTATATGAATGTTGAAAAAAAAATATTTTAAAAACCTTTGAATATTAACTAAGGAAAATTACTTTTACACCCTCTTAAGAATCCGCAGATTTTTGCCAGTATGATTAGTGGTTTTACTAGTTAACTATCTTGGATCTGCCCATCAAGAGCCTGACGTTTTTTTTATCAGGCATCAAACTCCAACTTATCCAAACATATCAAGGCCGTTACTATTTCATTTTTTGAAATAGATAAGGCAAAATATGGTTTGTTATTAAAGCAAACCCGCACCCGTATTCCTGTAAAAAGCTACATGATAAATCTTCATTCCTTCTGTTAAGCTGCAATTAACCAGGCGTTTTGCCTATTCCTTACTTTACTTAAAACAGTTTGTATGAAAACAAATGTACTTTTTTGCATTGCCATTTTGTGTACCTTATTGGGTGTACAGTTAAACGCCCAAACCATCACCAGTGCGGGTAAAAACCAGCTGGTTACCAGCAACTCCGCCTCCCTGTTAGGCACCATCAGCGGTAACGGTAATAACTATACCTGGTCCGTTCAAACCAGCCCGGCAGGCGCACCCGCAGCAAGTTTTTCTTCAACCACCAGCTTAAACCCAACCATCAGCAACCTGGTGAACGGTACTTACAAACTGCGTTTTGCGGGTAATGGTGCCAATAACTATAAAGAGGTTTACCTGTATGTTACCGGTAGCCGCGGTGCACCCCTGATCAATATCGATTTTGGTACCGGCACCACCTCACAAACCTTAAGCAGCTACCTGGCTTCTGTAGGTAACGCAGGTACAACCGGTTTAAACTACCAGCATAACGGTACCCAGTGCCCTAATGATGGTTTTTACTCTATATTACCACGTAGTAACGGTACCTGCTTCAGCTCCTCGTGGATCGATGTAAGCGATCATACCGGTAATACCAATGGCCGTTACCTGATCGTAAATGCCAACAACCAGACCGCAGGTACTTACTACGAACAAAATATCACCAATCTTTGCTCCGGTAACGCTTACGAGTTTTCAGTATGGATTGCCAATTTAAACCGTATTGGTAACACAACCTGTGGTAGCGCCGGTTTTGCACTGCCCAATATTACTTTCTCTTTTTATGACGGCAATACCCTGGTAACGTCAAAATCTACCGGATCAGTTCCTTTGGTGGCCACCACTGAAAGCGACCCATGGAAACGTTATGCCGCAACAGTTAAAGTACCAAATGGTGTTAGCCAGTTACGTGTGGTAATGACCAGCAATATTGGCGGCTGTGGTGTTGACTTTGGTTTAGATGATATCCAGTTAACATCTTATGGTCCTTCTATTTCAATTAATATACAGGGAGGAACCCCTGTTCCCGGCGGTACTGTATTTGAACGTCCTTATACTTCCAGTTTTTCATTACAGGCTTCGGCACAGGCTGCCCGCTTAGATGATGGTACTGATTATACTTATGCTACACCAACTTACCAGTGGCAGCGTAAGAACAGCACTACAGGCGTTTGGGAAAACGTATCGGGCAGAACAACCCTGCAATATGCAGTTACAGGTTTTAACAGAACAGATACCGGCTGGTACCGTATTGTCATGGCTAACACCGGTAATATTGATAACAGCAACTGCCGTGTAATTTCAAACGAGGTTTACCTGAAAGGCCCGGACGAAGCTACCTTACCTATTACTTTAGGAGCGTTTACCGTAAGCAAACAAAATAACAGCGCTTTATTAAAATGGACCACCCTGAACGAAAAAGAGAATGCTTATTTTGAAATATACAGAAGCCTGAATGGTGTTGACTTTGAGCGTGTGGGTACTGTAGCGGGTAGTGGTACAACTGGATTGACCAATAACTACCAGTACAGCGATGATATTAACGGCTTAAGCGGTATTATTTACTATCGTTTAAAAGATATTGACTTTGACGGTAACGGTACATTCAGCAAAATTATTTCGCTGCGTGGTGAGAACAATGCTACCGCCATAGCTGTATACCCTAATCCTTTTGTTGGTGATATTAAAGTTACCGTTAACAGCAGCAGGGAGCAACTTGCCAATATACGCTTAACAAATATTGCCGGCCAGGTACTGGTTAACAAACAGGTAATGATACAGCGTGGTCAGAACATTGTGGTGTTACCGGAGCTGAATAGACTGCAAAAAGGTTTATATGTAGTTGAGTTTGTATCGGACGAAACCAGGGTAGTAGAAAAAATATTGAAGAAATAAAAACATCCCCCTAATAAACCATGGGCCGGCTGCAAAGCTGGCCTTTTTTTATGTTACCGGCTTTAGTAATACTGCTCATCGTTCCTTGCGCCGCACGCTTCAACGCTATCAATACTATTGAGGTTTTTTGTTTACCGTAGTTGATTCACTATAAAAATTTCAACAAAGGCAACAATATTATCCGCATCCTGTTATCTTAGTTTAAAAATTACACCCATGAGTGAGAAGATCGCCATTATTAACGAGTTAATACGCAGCAGAAGATCCGTTTTTCCCGACCAGTTAGCAGCAGGAGAACCCGTTGATGATGCTGTTATACGTGAAATTTTAACCAATGCCACCTGGGCACCCAACCATGGTAAAACAGAGCCATGGCATTTTACCGTATTCAGTGGTGCAGGGTTGCAAAAGCTGGCCAATTTCCAGGCCGACCTGTATAAACAGGAGTCAGGCCCTAATTTTAAACAAATCACTTACGACAAATTACTGGCCAATCCTTTAAAAGCCTCGCATGTAATTGCCCTAGGAATGAAACGCTCTGCCAACCCCAATATTCCGGAAATTGAAGATATCGAAGCAGTGGCCTGTGCGGTGCAGAATATATACCTGTCTGTAGCGGCCTATGGTTTGGGCGGTTACTGGACCAGTGGCGGCGTAACGTATAAACCCACCGCCAAAGCTTTTTTTGGTTTAAACGAGGAGGATAAACTCCTGGGCTTTTTTTATATTGGCCATGTAGCATTGCCCACTACCGGTGGCAGCAGGGCTCCGCTGGAACAAAAAACAACCTGGGTAAAATAAACAGGTCCTCACATCAAATTACTCTATAATATAATAGAAAAAGCCGCCGGTTAACCCGGCGGCTTTTGTTTGCCCATATATCAACGGCGCACGTGAAAATACGCTATTGTTTACAGGTCAAGCAGTTATCATTTTCTATCCGTCATCGGGGGCCCGCAATCCAAACATTATGTTAAACCCTTGCTGGTATTGGCTTTTACCGCAACAATCAGGATGATTAAGTGTAATTATACAGGTTGTTACCACGTAGGAACACCCGGCGGTTAAAATGTTAGCACTGTGTTAATACGAAAGATAAGTTATGCACAGTATTGTATTTAAACATGGTGAAACTACAAGGCTATCAAGTATTTGTTCGCAAGTTTTACATAAACAAATGCCCATTGCTTGCAAGTACCGGTAGTTGCATACTATTTTTACGCTGTTATTCGTTAAAGGGGCATATAATCGTACTTTTTTTGAAAACAAAGAATCCAATTATCCTGTTTGTTGCTCTTGTAGCCATTACATCTGTTGCCTGGCTACCTCATCGCACCATGCTCACGCCAAAGGCGGAACCAGCTGTAACCGTAAACACGGGAAAAAGCGCAGGAACCCGAATTAACAATACAAAAGGCTTTTATCAACACCTTAAGTTAGATGCAAAGGGATTATCGCAGCAGGCTTTTGAACTGGCCTGTAAAGGATATGAACGCCTGGTAGAAAAAGGCCAGCTGGAAGAGGGCGCTTACCTGGTGGTATGCGATTTCAGCCAGTCATCGAACCAGAAAAGGCTGTACCTCATAGATATGGAAGATAGTGTGCTGGTTAAAAATACCTATGTGGCGCATGGCAGGAATTCAGGGGATGAATATGCTGTGAAGTTTTCCAATAAACCGGAATCCCTGCAGAGCAGCCTGGGTTTTTTTGTAACACGTAATACCTATAACGGGGCACATGGTTTATCGTTGAGACTCGATGGCATGGAGCAGGGCATAAATGATAAAGCCATGGAACGTAATATTGTTGTACATGGCGCTGATTATATTGGCAATAACTGGTTACAGTTTAATAAATACATGGGTCGCAGTTTTGGTTGCCCGGCATTACCGGCAAGAGAAAGTGCCTCCATTATTAACACCATAAAAGAAGGATCCTGTCTTTTCATATATCATCCTACGGCCTCAAACTACCCGAAAAGATCGAAATTATTAAACGTTTGATTGGACTCATATTAGGATTGGATGAGAAAATTCCCTGCCTTTATAGGCGGGGTTTTTCTTTTTCAGGAGTTTGTTAAATGTTATAAGTTAATCGTTTGTATATGCCAGCAGGTTAACATTTAACGAATAACCATTAACGGAACTACTACATAAAGAGCGGAACCTGCTACCATATTATAGGGAAGAGTAAGCTCAGTTATGTACCTGTAGCCGGTAAAACAATTTAAAAAATCTTAATTATTCAATAATCAATACCCAACGGTTATTTATTATTTTTGTGCCTTGCCGCATTGTCTCACCCTATTGTGATCGGAAGGCGGTTTTACAAAACTGTTTGTAAAATGAACAAAGGTCCTGTTTCAAATTTTATTCAACACCATTACCGCCACTTTAATGCAGCCGCATTGGTAGATGCTGCTAAAGGTTACGAAACACATTTGCTGGAAGGTGGTAAAATGTTAGTGTCACTGGCAGGTGCTATGAGTACTGCCGAGTTAGGTATATCGCTGGCCGAGATGATCCGCCAGGATAAAATTGCCATCATCAGCTGTACCGGTGCTAACCTGGAAGAAGATGTGATGAACCTGGTGGCACACTCACATTATAAACGTGTACCCAATTACCGCGATCTTACTCCGCAAGACGAGTGGGATCTGTTAGAGAATCATTATAACCGTGTAACAGATACCTGTATTCCTGAAGAAGAGGCTTTCCGCCGTTTACAGAAACACCTGGTAAAACAGTGGAAGGATGCTGAAGCAAAAGGCGAACGTTATTTCCCTCATGAGTTTTTATACAAAACCGTTTTAAGCGGCGAGCTGGAGCAGTATTATGAAATTGATCCGAAGGACAGCTGGATCGTTGCGGCAGCCAAGAAAAATATCCCGATCGTAGTACCGGGCTGGGAAGATAGCACTACCGGTAATATTTTTGCCAGTTATGTGATCAAAGGCGAATTACAGGCCAGCACCGTTAAAAGTGGTATTGAATACATGGTATGGCTAACCGAATGGTACCGCGCAAACTCCGGTGGTAAAGGCGTGGGCTTTTTCCAGATCGGTGGTGGTATTGCGGGTGACTTTCCTATTTGCGTAGTGCCGATGATGTACCAGGACCTGGAGTGGCATGATGTTCCGTTCTGGAGCTATTTCTGCCAGATCAGCGACAGTACAACTTCGTACGGCTCTTACTCAGGCGCTGTACCCAATGAAAAAATTACCTGGGGTAAATTAGATATTAATACGCCTAAGTATATTGTAGAGAGTGATGCGACCATTGTGGCGCCATTGATCTTTGCATGGATACTGGGTTGGTAATAACCGATATAATAAAAAAGGAAAACATTTGTTTTCCTTTTTTATTATATCATGAGTTGTCCGTTTTATTCATAACTATTGATCTTTTCTTCAAATTCTTTTTCTGCTTTATTCTCTTCCAGTTTTAACCTGTTTTCTTTGGCAAAAGTTCTTTGTGCTTTAAGAAATTTATTTACCATAACTTCTTCTCTCCGGGTTACATCTGCCGTAATCTTTTCATTCAAGGCCATTTGTTCAGCCGTTCCCCCGGTACTATCTATGCTGAGTATCAAATCTGTCATCTGTTTATATTCATTCCGGAACACATCGGCATAAAAACTAAAGGTCTCAACAGCAACATCCCGCATTTCGGTATTGCCTTTAAAAGCGGGCATTCCTTTTAGATCTTTAATCATGACATCCACTTCTTTGGCCTGTACAGATAAATTTTCCAGGGCGCTTTGCGGGTCCTTTTGTACGGTTTCAACATATGAAAGAATCATATGCATTACTTCCGTTTGTTTATCCACAATGTATTGGTTATACTCAATGGCATTGTTGTAGGTAATGCCATTGGGGCCTTTTACTTTCTTGCTGGAACAGGCTGTAAAGGCAAGCAGTAAAATGGCACACAAAAAAAGAACTTGTTTTTTCACCAGTTTTATATTTATGATCGGGAATGAATCTACGCTACTTAATTGAAAAAAGGTGCCATTTGGCACCTTTTCTCTTTGTACAGGCATTTTTTTATTGCTTATCAATTTCTTTCTGGAGTTCATTTTCCAGGATGCGCATATTATGCTCTTTGGCAAAAGCACGCTGGGCCTTCTGGAACCGGTTATCAAATTCTTTTTCATCGGCACTTAGCTTTTCGGCTACCTGGTTAAGTTCCTGGGCCTGTGCTTCGGTGAGGTTATTGTCTGGGGCCGCAGCTCTTATCTCGGCAATTTTTTTATAATCTTCTTTAAACAATCTTTCATAAAAGCCAAACAGTGCTACTGCTGCGTCGCGTAACTCGGTATTGCCTTTATAAGCGGGCATGCCTTTTACATCTTCGATGTCTTTTTGGATCTCTGCAGCATAATTGTCCAGTGATGCAAGGGTTCCTTTTGCATCGGTATTTACGCTGTTACCAAACTGCAGCAGGTTGCGGGCAGTTTCGGTTTGTTTGTTAATAATATAGTTGTTGTAGTCTTCAGGGCTTTTGTATGATACCCCGTTAGCGCCTTTTTCAGTGCCTGATCCGCAGGAACTGAAAATTAAGGCAAACCCCATGGTGAGAAGCAGAAGTGTCTTTTTCATTTGTAAGTTTTTTTTAACAATTACAAAAAGAGTACCAAGTAGTTAATACCGGTAGATCATTTGGTTTTATAGAAAAGATTTTTACAGCGGGTCCGCATTGATAATGCCCAGTTTTTCAACGGCAACCTGGGCGGCTATTTGTGAAGCATCTTTTTTATTGAAGGCTTTGCCTTCGGCAATGGACTGCCCGTCCACCACGGCAGCAATAGTAAACAAGCGGCGTCCGTTCTCAAACTTTTCGCTCAGGGTTTCAAATTCCAGCACCTTACCGTTTTTATTGGCCCAGCCGTATAACTTGTTCTTATGGTTTATTTCCAGTATCTCCAGGTCATCCACGAACATATGGGGTAAAATAATATGGTCCAGGGTCCATTTGGCGGTTTTTTTATACCCTACATCCAGGTATATAGCGCCTACCAGGGCTTCCAGTGTGTTGCCAAATATCTGGCTTACTTTTAAGGAGCTGTCCATTTTATTGAACAGGGTAACTTTTTTCAAACCCATGCGCACAGCAATATCGTTCAGTTGCTGGCGGTTCACCATCTTACTGCGCATTTCGGTTAAAAAACCTTCTTCACGGTATGGGTAACGTTTAAATAAATAGTCCGCCACCAGGGCGCTTAATACGGCGTCGCCCAGGTACTCCAGGCGTTCGTTGTTTTCATCAGCGCCTTCGCGGACCGACCGGTGCGTTAAGGCTGTTTTATACAACGAAATATTGTTGGGCTTAAAACCCAATATGTTCTTGAGTTCCTTTTTAAAGGAAGAACCTTCATGACTGGAAAAAATATTTGAGAAGAAATCCACAAAGTTCAAGCTACGTAAAAAATTGCAAAACAATACAAAATTGACGGGCCATTGAAAAAATAATAGGGCAAAAACCGTATTTTTTCCGGTAACGGATGATGAACTGTGAAGCATAAAAATAAAACCCCGGCTGGTATTAAACCAGCCGGGGCTATTATTATATAATATGGAGATGAATTAACGACCGGGAATTTCCAGTTTTAAGTCACGCTTCATCATATCATCCCTGTTGGCAATTTCCCACGCAGTATAAAATACCAGCTGCGCACGTTTGGCCATTAAGGGGTAGTTAATTTTATCAGGGGTATCTGTTGGCTTGTGATAGTCAGCATGCACACCATTGAAATAGAAGATGGCAGGAACGCCGTTCTTGGCGAAGTTGTAGTGGTCGCTGCGATAGTAAAAACGGTTTTTGTCGTTAATATCGTTATACCTTTTATCCAGCTTTAATTTTACATATTTATTGGCAATGTCGGTTACAGGCGTCAGGTCTGTACTTAATTTATCATCACCAATAACATATACATAATTTAAAGAGTCTTTGTCTTTACCGGTATAATCGCTGCCGATACGGCCGATCATATCAATATTCAGGTTAACCGAGGTTTTTTCCAGGGGAAATACCGGGTTGTTACCGTAGTACTCAGAGCCCCATAAACCTTTTTCCTCACCACTAACGGTCATGAACACCATGGTTCTCCTGGGTCCTTTACCGGCCGCTTTAGCTTTGGCAAATGCTTCGGCCATTTCAATTACCGACACCGTACCGCTTCCGTCATCGTCGGCACCATAATAAATAGTACCATCGGCACGGATGCCTTCGTGGTCGTAGTGTGCTGTTACTACTACATACTCATCTTTTTTATCCGAACCTTCTACAATGCCGATCACGTTAGAAACCAGCTCTTCTTTGGTTACTTTATTTACAGAAAGGTCAATTTTTGCCTTGTATGCTTTAGAAGGGGCATTACCGGCTTTTAATCTAGCCAATATACCATCACCGTCAGCACCAATGATCTGGGCCGCCACTTTTTCAGAAATGTTTACTACCTGTGGGTATACCGAAGCGGCATAACCGTTTAACTGGTAGTTACCACCCGATACAATGGGTTTGCGCGGGAAATTATCAGCTACAACAAAAACCGCGATAGCGCCTTTGGTCTGTGCATTCCTGATCTTTACACTCAGGTTGGCCGGTGATGAAAAACCGGTAGCCGTTGTTTTATAATTAGCGGGAGAACCGTTGGCCAGTATTACTACTTTACCGGCAACATTCACATCCTTATAGTCGTTCCAAACATCACCATCCACAATACCATAGCCAACAAATACCGCTTCGCCCAAACGCAGGCTGGCATTATAGCTGGTCATGGCATTTACCTGGTAATCGTTATCGGCAGTAAAAGTTGTACCATTTACTTTTAAAGTACTACCGGTAATTGAATCCTTATATAAAGGATAAAACTGGCGGTAAGTGCCATTATTTCCCGGTAATAAACCAAAGGATTTGAACTGGTTCTCAATATAGGTAGCAGCACGCTCCAGGCCCGGAGACGGGGTGTTACGCCCTTCCATTTCGGGGCCGGCAACGATATACAAATGTCTCTTTAAATCGTCGGCAGTAATACTTTTGCCAAACGTGGTGGGGTTGGTTTTCTTTTGCGCACCGGCAACAAGTACAGTAAGCAAAGAAAGACCGAGGAAAATTTTTCTCATATCTGATGATTGTTAAAAAAATATAAAGCTCAAACTTAATGTAAAAAGTTTGAGCTTCCATCCTATTTTTATAAACGGCAAAAAATTAACTGCAGGGAATTTTGTTCACCCGGTTGGCATGGCGTCCACCTTCAAAAGGTGTGTCCATGAATACCTGTAACATTTTTTCAGCCGTCGCCTCACTTACAAAACGTGCCGGGATACACAGGATATTGGCATCATTATGCTGACGCACCAGCTGGGCAATCTCTTCGCCCCAGCAAATGGCAGCACGGATATGCTGGTGTTTATTGGCAGTGATGGCCACTCCGTTTGCCGTTCCGCATAACAAAATACCGAAAGCAGCTTCTCCGCTTTCTACAGCCAGCGCTACCGGGTGTGCAAAATCGGGATAGTCTACCGAGTCGGTACTATGGGTGCCGAAATCTTTAAACGCAATGCCCTTGCCTTCTAAAAAAGAGATCAGTGCGGTTTTATATTCAAACCCGGCATGGTCGCTGCCAATGGCAATGGGTTTACTGAAATCAAAAATTTGTGACATAAAAGATATTTTAAGTAAAAATTAAAAAGTCAAAAAAAGAATGCAGGCTTTATTTTCAAATTACCTTCACCTCCCCACCCTGTATTACCTCTAAAAGATCATCATGAATAAGGCCGTTGGTGGCCAGTATACGGTGCTGGTAAGGTGAGTAGGCGGCGCCGGTAAAATCAGTTACTTTTCCGCCCGCTTCTTCCACTATCAAATATCCTGCAGCGCTATCCCAGGCCTGTAATTTGTGTTCATAAAAACCATCAAAGCGGCCGCAGGCTACCCAGCAAAGATCAATAGCAGCGGCACCCAAACGACGTACCGGTATACCTTTGCGCACCAGTTTTTCAAAAACCTGTAAGGGCCCGTTTTCCATATCCAGGTAAGTATAAGGAAAGCCGGTTACCAGGCATGACCTCGTTAACTGTGTTTGCCTGCTTACCTGTATGGGCTTGTCATTTAAAAAAGCGCCTGCGCCTTTCTCGGCAAAAAACAGCTCATTCATATGCGGGTTATACACGGCACCCATGATCACCGTACCCGCCTTTTCTATACCTATAGAAACACAATTGATAGGAATACCCTGTGCAAAGTTAATGGTGCCGTCAATGGGATCAATGATCCATTTATACTCCGATTGCTGCGCTACTGCCCCCGCTTCCTCGCTTAACAGGAAATGATCGGGAAAGCTTTTTTTGATAACGGCAAAAATGGCCTTTTCTGATGCATGATCGGCCTCGGTAACGGGATTGTTCAATCCTTCTTTATTGGTAACAACAAAATCTTTCTGAAAAAAACGGACTATTTCTTTTGCTCCGGCTTCAACGGCTTCAATAAGGGTTTGTTTAAGCATACCCAAAGGTAAAACTACTAAACGGTAAAAATTTTGAATACTGCTGTAAAACTTCGTATTTCGCAGAAATAAGCCGGAGATCATTGGATATATCTGTAATTATAGTTAATTATAACGTTAAGTACTTTTTAGAGCAATGTCTTTATTCGGTACAGGCTGCCCTAAGCAAGGTACAGGGGGAGATCATTGTTGTGGACAATAACTCAACAGATGACAGCATTACTTACCTGCAACCCAGATTTGCCGGAGTACAAATTATAGCCAATAAAGAAAATACTGGTTTTGCAAAAGCTTGCAACCAGGGCCTGGCTATAGCAAAAGGAAAATATATCCTGTTTTTAAACCCCGACACCATTGTACCGGAAGATTGTTTTGAAAAATGCATCGCTTTTTTCAATGATACCCCGGATGCCGGAGCACTAGGAATAAAGATGATCGATGGCAGCGGCACATTTTTAAAAGAATCCAAACGCTCTTTTCCCTCACCCCTCACCTCCCTGTTTAAACTATCAGGCCTGTCGGCACTGTTCCCAAAATCAAAACTGTTTGGCAGGTATCACCTGGGGCACCTGGATAATGATAAAAATCATGCGGTGTCGGTTCTGGCAGGTGCTTTTATGATGATCCGGAAATCCATACTGGATACAATAGGTGGTTTTGATGAAACCTTTTTTATGTATGGTGAGGATATTGACCTCAGCTACCGGATAGAAGAGGCGGGCTACAGGAACTACTATTTTGCCGGCAGTACCATTATTCATTTTAAAGGGGAGAGTACCAAGAAAGGCAGCATGAACTATGTGCACCTTTTTTATAATGCCATGAGCATTTTTGTGCGCAAACACTATGGCCAGGGTAAGGCCGGCGTTTTTTCATCACTTATTCATATAGCTATCTGGTTCAGGGCGGTATTCAGCGCAATCGGGGGCTTTATGCGCAAGTATGGCATACCCTTGTTCGATATAGGACTTATTATACTTTCCTTTCTTGCCGTAAAGTTTGTATGGGCAGGCTGGATAAAACCGGATACCATTTACAGTACCGAACTTTTCTGGTCGGCTATTCCCGCCTTTGCCATTGTTTACCTGATAACGGCTTATTATGCGGGCCTGTATGATGGTAAGTATAAAGCCTCGGAATTATTAAGTACAACGCTCATCGCTACGGTGGTATTACTGGCCGTGTATGCACTATTGCCCGAACACCTCCGTTTTTCGCGGGGTATTATTTTGTTCGGCGGTTTGCTGGGCTTTGTTTTTATCGGGCTGTTCCGTTACGTTCTTATCAACCTGGGTGTAATTAACAGTCAGCGGCGTGAGGAGGAACACTATAAAACCATTGTAGTGGCCGATCCACAGGCCTATAACCAGCTGATAGACCTGATGAAACGCACCCATTTGCCGGAAAGAATATTAGGGCGTATCAACCCGCCGGGTATGGAAGAGCCGGCCCTGGCGCAGTGGCAGGATATACATGTATTAAGAACATCCATACCCTATCACGAAATTATTTATTGCGGTAACAGTGTTCGTTATAGTGATATAATTAACCAGATACAGGACCTGCCCAAAGGCATTAAGGTTAAAATACACGCAGCCGGCAGCCAGAGCCTGGTGGGCAGCCATTCCAAAAACATTACCGGCGAAGCGGTTACACATGAGCAGGCTTTTAACTTAAGCAACCCGCATACTCAACGTTTAAAACGGCTGACCGATGTTTGTGTGGCCTTGTTATTGCTGCTTAGTTTTCCTGTTCACTTATTCCTGGTAAAAAAACCATTCGGTTTATTATATAATAGTTTTGCCGTATTATTGGGTAATAAAACCTGGATCGGTTATGCTGCTTCCGGAGCCGGGTTGCCGGTATTGAGGCCCGGTATTGTAGCCAGTAATGGTGTGCCGGTAAAAAAACAAAAAGTTATTTCTTTTGATAGCCTGTATTTACTGGACTTCTGGTATGCAAGAGATTTTGTAGCATTAAACGATATTCAAATATTAAGAAACGCTTACAGGAACCTGGGCGATTAAAAACAACTAAACACCATACACAAAAGAACTTTTACCGTGCAACACAATTAGCTTTTTGAATGAACGCCCTACTGGCGTTTGTTCATATCTTTGCATCAATTGTTTGCGCTATTAAAATTAACGACCCACAGTAAAATATATGGCTTCAATCATTGACATTAAACTGCCCAAGGCGATCGCTAATGCATTACGCATTCCGCCTAATACAGCCAAAAGGCAACAGCAGCGTGTGTTAAAAAAACTGCTTAAAAAAGCCAGGTTTACCGAGTTTGGCCAGAAATATCATTTTGATGAAGCCTTAATGGACAAGAACATCGGCAAAAAATTCCAGCAGCTGGTGCCGGTGCATGATTACAATAAAATTTACGAAGAGTGGTGGAAAAAAACCCTCGATGGTGTACCCGATGTAACCTGGCCCGGTAAAATAAAATACTACGCTTTAAGTTCGGGCACTTCCGAGGCGGCCAGTAAGTATATTCCTATTACAAAAGAACTCTTACGCAGTAATACCATTAACTACGTAAGACAGTTATTCAGCGTGTTTGGCTATGAGGAGGCAAATAAAAAAGCGTTTACCAAAGGTTTTTTAATGCTGGGCGGCGCTACCGATCTGCAAAAAGGCGAAGCCGGTTGGTATGCCGGCGACCTGAGCGGCATCCTGGCAAAAAAACGTCCCTTCTGGTTTCAAACCTTTTATAAGCCCGGTGGACGTATTGCAGCGATGAAGGACTGGAACCAGAAACTGAACGAGATTGTAGAACATGCCAAAGAATGGGATATCGGTTATATAGTGGGTGTACCGGCCTGGTGCCAGATGTGTATGGAGATGATCATTGAACATTACAAAGTAAAAAACATACATGAGATATGGCCCAACTTTGGCGTGTTTGTACACGGTGGTGTATCCTTTGGTCCGTATAAAAAAGGCTTTGAAAAACTACTGGGCAAGCCCATTGTGTATGTAGAGAACTACTTATCCAGCGAAGGCTTTATCGGTTATAAAATGCGGGAACATGCCAGGGGTATGCAACTCGTGCTGAACAATAATATATTCTTCGAATTTGTTCCCTTTGATGATAAAAACTTTGATGCGGACGGAGTGATCGTAAAAAACCCGGAGGCCTTAATGATACACGAGGTAGAGGAGGGCAAAGAATATGCTTTGTTAATGAGCACCAATGCCGGTACCTGGCGTTACCTCATCGGCGATACTATTAAGTTTGTTGACCTGGAGCGTCATGAAGTGGCCATCACCGGCAGGACCAAACATTTCCTCAGCCTGGTGGGTGAGCATTTAAGTGTGGACAATATGAACATGGCCATACAGCTGGCCAGCGAACATTTTAATATCAGCATTCCCGAGTTTACGGTGGTCGGCCACCCATATGAAAACTTTTTTGCCCATACCTGGTATGTGGCTACCAATGATGCTGTACATGCAGATGACCTCAGGCAATATATTGATAAAAAACTGCGGGAGTTAAACGATGACTACGCTACCGAAAGGGACAGTGCATTAAAAGAAGTTTTTTTAGAAGTACTGACAGAGGATAAGTTTTTAAAGTTTATGGAATTGAAAGGGAAGTTAGGCAGCCAGCATAAATTTCCCCGTGTAATGAAAGGAAAGATGCTGGAAGAATGGAACCGCTATCTACAAACAGGCTCAATTTAATTAAAAGACGATAAGCAGTTATTACAGGTCCAAGTACTATGACAGAAGCATTACTAAAAGGTCTGACGTTTGGTTTATGGCTAAGTTTAGCGGTAGGACCCGTATTGTTCTCTATCATCAAGCAAAGCCTGAATAACGGGTACAGGGGCGGTATAGCTTTTGTACTGGGTGTTTTTGCCAGCGATGTATTACTCGTGCTGGTGAGTAATATTTTTTCAGAATTCTTTAACCGGGTAAGCGGCCTGCAGAAAGAGATAGCTTTTGTTGGTTCCGTTTTTTTAATTACACTGGGTATTTACTTTTTATTCTTCAAAAAAACGGTGATCAATGATAATGCCGGCGTAATGGTCAAATTCCGCAAAAGAGATTATGCACGAATTTCACTCTCCGGTTTTTTTATGAACCTGCTGAACCCCGGGGTATTTGTTTTCTGGATCTATGCTTCATCTGTTGTGGTCTCCCAAACCACTAATCACCGGATTATAGTTTTTGTCACCTGTTTATTATGGGTATTGAGCACCGACCTGTTAAAGGTTTTCCTGGCCGATAAGATCCGCAACCGGCTTACACCCAAAAACATTCATATCATTAACCGGCTCAATGGCGCTATTTTGCTGGGTTTTGGGGCAGTGTTGTTATGGGGAGTGTTTTTTTATAAGTAAGGGTTTGTTCATAGTTGATAGTTCATGGTTCATAGTACAAAGGCCAGAACCTGATAGTTGTTTTTTGAACCACAGCGTACCGCTGAGTTTCCCTCTGTAATTAATGCACATTTAATAAAAGCCAATTAATAAAAGAGTCTCTGCATCTTTCTCCGTGTAACTCCGTGAAAACCGCTGTGCAACTCTGTGGCGAATATTTTTAATAAATCATCTTATACCCGATCCCTCTTACATTAATAATCTTTACACTATTATCGGTACTAAGATATTTCCTGATCTTGCTTATGAACACGTCCAGGCTTCTGCCCGAAAAATAATCGGTATTGCCCCATAAGGTTTGCAACAGGTAATTACGCTGCAGGGCTTCGTTGCGGTTCAACAATAACAACTGTAACAGGTCGGCTTCACGGGAGGTGAGCTGTTTTTTTTGTTTGCCGTATAATAATTCACCTGCCGGATAATGAAAGCGGAAGGCGCCGAATACCCATACCCGGGCTTCGGAAGATCTGATAACCGCACTGTTTTCTTTACGTAACAACGATTTCATCCGCACCACCAGTTCGGCAATACTGAACGGCTTTTTCAGGTAATCGTTGCCGCCTAATTCAAAACCTTTTACTACATCATCGGTTTGTGAGCGGGAGGTAAGAAAAATAACGGGTGTATAGGCATCGGCCTTTCTCAGTTCCTGTATAAAATCAAAGCCACTGCCGTCCGGCAACATGACATCGGCTATAATAATATCGGGGTTATGCTGACGGTATAAAAGCATGGCCCTGGAAACAGTAGGCGCATGGCATACCTCAAAGCCTTTTGCTTCCAGGCTTTCTTTCACTATTTCTGCCAGGGCAGGTTCGTCCTCAATAAATAAAACTTTTTCTGCACTCATAATGGCCATGATAAAATAACGGTGGTGCCTTTCCCTTTGGTGCTTTTGATCTCAATTTTTCCCTGGTGTGCTTTCATGATCTGCAGCACAAAATTCAACCCCAGGCCATACCCCTTAACCGCATGGTTAGGTTTGGGCTCCCGGTAAAACTTATCAAATACATGCGGCAGCGAATCGGCAGCAATGCCTTCCCCACTATCCCTGCAATGCATATAAAAATACTTATCGTCAGCCGTACAGGTAATAGCTATATGCACAGTTTCTCCAGAATACTTCACGGCATTGTCCAGCACATTGGTAAGGGCCTGGTTAAAAAATTCGGGGTCAGCAGGTATAACCGCTACATTGGTTTCATTGTTAAAACGGTAATTAACCTTTTTACCGGAAGCTATTTGTAACCGTTCTATAATTGCCTGCAGGCTGCCGGCTACCGGAATATTTTGTCGCTGTACCGTTAATGTTTTATCATATACCGAAATATCCAGTATATGATCGATAAGTCCTCCCAAACGTTTTGTTTCATTAGCGGCATGCTCCAGGTAACGTTGCTGTTGTTGCTTACTGGTATCATCATCCTGTAATGCTTCAATGGCCGCGGCAATGGTAGCTACGGGTGTTTTTAACTCGTGGGTAATATTATTTACAAAATCGTTCTTGATAACAGCCAGTTTTTTTTCATAAAACAAGGCCTTCAATAATAACCAGGTCACCAGCGCCACTAAAATAACCAGCAATACCGAGCCGGCTAAAACCCATTTCATCTGTACAAAAACATAACCCACCGGGTTGTCAAACACGGCCCGTACATACTGCTCTTTAGGTGCCCACCACTTATAGGTGGGCAGGGCTTTGGTAACAACAGATCCGGCTTTTAACCATGTAGCCGGTGTTTTAATATAATGCGACAGGCTATCGTTTGCGGCCGTGTAAAAATGAAAACGGGTATGAATATTTTGCTGTGCCAGGTGCCGCAGCAATACGGAGCGTAAGCGGGCCGTATCAAAACTATAGGCTTTAACCTTATCCTGTACAAAATGTCCCAGGCTTTGAATACGGAAATACACCACATGATTCTCCAGGTCTTCGGTACGCAGGTTACGGGCATACTGCCGGGCTATTTTCCGTTTATAAGCGGTATCACCGGCTCTTAGGGAGTCGGGTAAATTGAGGGAGCTGAAAGAGGTATGATCTTTTTTATCTTTAGCGCTATAAATATGATGAACCATGCCCTTTAAAGTAGCAAAGGTTTTGCTGCTGATTACAAAGGCAGTGGTATCCATCAGTTGTTCCGTCAACAACTGCTCAACGGTATCGCAACGCAGCCGGAACTCCTCCCGTATCGCATCTTCAAACACCAGGTTCACCTGTCTCTCAAAATTAAACAGGGCGCTGCGGTAATAATTCTTTATCCAGTAAAACTGTAAAACAATCACCCCGGCTATGGCCAGCAGGCAGATCGTTAATAATAACCGGATATTTTTTACCATACTACAAATATAAAACTTGTAAAAAGCTTCCCCGGGCCGTTAACAAACAATAACATTCGGTAACAGGCGCTTAACGCTGCGGCAGCAAAAGGGGGTGGACATTTGGTAAAAATAAAGACATGAAAAAGTTTATCACCATCACCCTCCTGTTTTTTGTACTGCTGGCAACAGCACAGGAGCCGCTGTTAACCACCGGAAGCGCTTTTCCCGATATGGTCATTAATAATATCAGTAATGCGCCGGTAAAGGAGTTTTACCTGGGTAAAGCAAAGGACAATAAATTTTACATTCTTAACTTCTGGGGCACCTGGTGCAGTCCCTGCATTCCCGAGATGGATTCGCTGGCAAAACTGCAAAAACAATTTGCCGGTAAAATACAGGTAATTGCTGTTTCCGATGATAATGAGGCAAGAAAGAAAAAGTATTTGCAAAACAAACCCTCGGCTATATGGCTGGCTACCGACACCAGTTATACCCTGTACAATATGCTGGGCCTGGCTTACGTGGGCCAGAGTATTATTGTAAACCCGGCTAAAAAAATTGTAGCCATGGTAAGGACCGACTCTATCAATGCAAAGTTGTTACAGGCCGTACTAAAAGGCGATACGGTGAAAATGAGCGCAGGCATTAAAGAAACGCTTATTGCTTCGGGTAAAGATGAGTTTGGGGTGGACTCTTTAATGCCCCATAGTTTTACCATCAGGGGTTATAAAAAAGGACAGCGCAGCATGGGCAAACTTTACTGGGACCATCCGGTATATGGTAATCGGCGTGCTTCCTGGTTCAATGTAACGATCGGTTTACTGTACCGGGCGGTCTATGGCATTAAATCTTACGGAAAGCAGGAGTTGTACGAGGGCGGTGTAACCGAAGCTGACGTAAACGGCCACGATAACAATGATAAAAGCGCTTTATACTGTGTGGACATACTGGTACCGCCGGGGAAAGAAGACAGCCTGCATAGTATACTCCGGCAATACCTCAACAATCATTTACCGGTGCAGGCCAGGCCGGAAAAAAAAGTAATACCGGTATATGTGCTCAAACAAAAGCCGGGTGCAACCCTTACTATTATGCCATCTGTTGCTGCAACCAGCTCTATGGGTTTCAGCGGCCGGGGTTATACCGGTACCAAGGTGACGTTAAAGGATTTTGCCGATAATTACCTGTCCAACGAACTCGGCTTACCGGTTGTTGATGAAACAGGGCTGGCAGGATACTACGATATTAAAACAGATGTGGAGCAGCGGGACTTTGCCGGCATTATAAAATCAATAGAAGCGCTGGGCATGGTGGTGGAAAAGGCAGAAAGAGAAATGCCTGTTATCGTGTATTATAAATTAAATAAATAAAAAAGCCGCTGGTAGCACTGCTGTTAAACGGAGCCCGCCACAACTTTGTGGGGGCAAGCTGTCGCAACACAGGTTTCATCAGGGCACTGCAGCTGGTTAAACAAAAAAGCATATCAAAACGATATGCTTTTTTTATGTTGTAAACATTTATAATTGCCGGTTATACTACCGTGAGCAAACCGTACATATAGGAAAAACGGGAGCTTTCCGGCACCAGTAAAAATATCTTCTCGCCTTTTTTCAGCTGGCCGCTATGGAACAGTTCGTCCATCATTAAATAAATGGATGCTGCGCCAACATTCCCTACGTTAGGCAGGTTAACAAACCATTTTTCGTAAGGGATGGGAATATTTTGTTTATTGATCTCGTCAAATATTTTGCTGCGGAAAAAGTTGCTGCTCATATGTGGTAAAAACCAATCAATTTCACTGCTCTGTAAACCATGTTTCTCCATGGCTTCCCGCATTTTGGTAATACCCAGCGGCACTACAAATTCACCCAGTTGTTTTACATCCTGTTTAATGCTCATGATCGATTTGCCTATCAGGTCTTCGGGCGAATAATCCTTGTAACTGATCAGGGTGCCGTTCTCATCCTTATCGCTGCCCATATACATACAGGGGTCCAGCTCTTTGGCAAAGGATACACCGTCCAGCCAGTCAATACGCAGGCTAAGCCCATCGGTATTCGGCTTATCGCTCATTAATACCACCCCGGCACCGTCCGATAACATCCAGCGCAGGAACTCTTTTTCAAAACCAATATAGGGGTTCTCTTCCAGGGCTTCCAGTTTGGCGGCTTCGTCGTCAAACATCTCTGCACGCATGGTGCGGGATAATCTTTCCGATCCGCTGGCTACGGCCTGGGTAGCTTCGCCGGTGCGTACGCTCATATAGGCATACTTCAGCGCATGCATACCGGCACAGCAAACACCGGATGGCGATACTACTTCAATTACACCGGTTTCCGGCAATTCACCATGCACCATCACGCCGTGCGAAGGCATCAGCTGGTCGGGTGAGGATGTGCCGCATGAAATAAGATCAATGGTCTTTAGCCCCTCGGCAGGGTTAGGAAACAATTTGCGTACCGCCTGCGCCACCATCTGCGCATTGGTATGGGTACTCACCCCGTTTTTATCAATAGCGTAATACCTTTTCGTAATACCGTTATTACGTAATATTAATCTTTTCGATTTGGACGGTTTGTTATTAATGTAACCCAGGTACTCCTCAATATCATCATTTGATACAGGCTCATTTGGTAAAAAATGCGAGGTGTTGGTAATATAAACTTCTTTCAACGACATGATCTTATTTTAATGCTACTCCGGAATAATATTGTTGCTGTTTTTTAATACGTTTTAATTTAAATATGCGGAACAAAAAAAAGTCCACTACATACAGGGTGGGCGCCACCACGCATAAAGCAAACAAAAGGTAATACTTAAATGCGGTTACCCAAGCGGCCCTGTTTTTTTTTCTTTTATTGATCTGTTTGGCCCATATCGGGAAAAGGTGGGCGCCTTTATGTTCAAAAAACATCAGGTGATAATGCACTTTTACCGCTTTCTGCGCCACCAGTGCGGGCTGAAGCCCGCCCCAGTTCTCCTGGTCCAGGTGTTGTAATACAGTACTGCCAAAAACCGATGCATGCTCAATATCTGCGGGTGTAACACCGGGCTTTGGAAAAATGCCCCATTTCCTGTCTGTACGGCCATACAATAACCAGTGTATAATGGTTACCAGGCTTACATAATTATTATGGCGGTCCACAATAGCAATATTACCCACCAGTGTGGCATTGGCCTGCTGTAACAGCAGCTTCACTTTTTCCTGCGCTATCAGCCACATATTGCGACATCCGCTAATAGTTACTACCGGTGTGCCGGCGGCAACCGCTTTAAAAGCCGGGTGTTGTAATATGGAGTTGGCCGGCAGGCTGGGCGATAAAAACCAGGGCTGGTAGCCAAACAATATCAGGTCGTACTTTGTCTCTTTAGGCGTAAAAGGTTGTAAGGGTACGGGCTGTAAAAACACACAATCCGGCATTTTGTCAAAAAAAACCGATGCCTTCCACGGAAAAGCAAAGCGCTGCTCCGGCTGTACCAGCAACTTTTCCACGCTTACCCCGGCCTGTATAAGCGGGCGGGTAAAGCTGTCCATTATTTCCGACAACTGCCCTGTTTGCGTGTAATAAATTGCTAATACCTTTTTATTTGTCATAACCTTGGTGGCTGCCTGTGGTGGTTTATTTAAAATCATCCGGACTAATGATCTTCGATGTTTTGCTATAAGTAACAATAGCCGATTGTACCACAGCCGGCAGGCTCTTATAACCTTTAATGATCATCGCTTTATCCTCGTCCAGGTTCTTTTTATACTTAACAATATTGGGTGCGTTTTCCTGTATCAGTAAACGCAAAAACCGGAACTCTGTATTATCATTATCCCTGCCAATGGCCGCTTCCAGTTTTTCTTTCCCTTCTTTAAATGTACTCAGTTTTTTAGCCGGTCCCGAAATAAGGCCCGATTTGCGCATCAGCAATGCACCTTCAAAAGCCTGTTTCTCGTTATCACTGCTGTTTTGTACCAACGCCAGCTGGGCCTCAATGGGCTCCAGTTTTGCCAGCCGCAGGGCATCGTATACCGGTTTTTTGTCCAGTGCCGGTAACACGGTAAATGCCTGGCCCACTGTTACAAACAGGGCTGCTACGGCAAAAAACAGCATAAAACGTTGGGGTATGCTACTTAATTTCATAAAAAACATGCAAATATAGTTAATTAATAGGCAAGCTGCTGCTTATCAGCCATTACAAGACAAATATTCAACAGCCCGCGTTGCAACATATATAATACAATATTAATACCTAAAAGCCCGGTTTAAACTCTTCTGCTAACAATTTGTTATAAATGGAACAGTTTTTGATAAGTGGTTCTATTATAGTGAAGTATAGAGCTAACTTTGCAAAAATTAATCGTTCATTTAAAATTAACGGATATGAAAAAAGTGTTTTTTTTATCAGCATTTGTATTGGCATTAACAGCGGCAGGATTTTCTCAAAGCGATTATAAAAGCGCCATTGGTATTAAATTCAGCTCCTCCTATTTTGAAAGAGTAGGTGCTACGTATAAGTTCTTTGTAGGCGAGCCACATGGTATTGAACTGGGACTGGGTGTGCGCCCTAACCAGGATTTTGGTTACCTGGCCGGCCGCTACAATACTACTTACGTAACCTTCTCAGCTGCTTACCAGTACCACTTTAATATTCCTGTTGAGGGATTACGTTGGTATGTAGGTGGTGGTGCTTTGGGTTATAATGCCTTTTCAAGCTACGATGGTCCTAACAAAAACGATTACAAAGGCTTTGGTGTAGGTTTATTCCCAACCGGTGGTGTGGATTATAAGTTCACTAAAATTCCTTTGAACTTATCGGCCGACATCCGTCCTACTTTCATCATCGATGGTCCTACTTACTGGAACAGTTTTGATGCTAACGTAGGTGTTTCTGCCCGTTACACTATCGGCAGCAGAAAATAATACACTGCTAAAAAATTATGAAAGGAGCTGCTTCGGCAGCTCTTTTTTTATGCCCGAAAAACAGGGTCAAAAAACGCTGCATCAAAAATGCCCAAAAACGCAGTATTATTTAAACGGTCATATGTGTCTGCCCATGTCTTTCTAATCTATATACTAAAATCTCTATACTAAAAACCTCTATACTAAAGTCTATATACTATTCAGGGGCTCTCATCGTCCCGTTCTTTCCTCAGCTGTAGTCCCGGCTTTCCGCTGTACTCCGCCACCCACCCCTGAGCCCAGCCCTTCGGCGTAGTGCCGCTGCAATCCGGCAGCCTTTGAGCTTTTAAGTATCTATGCAACGAAAAGGGGGTGTATATGGTCAGTTAAAAAAACGGGTATGAAACATACACTAACTGCCATACTTTGCCTGGCGCTGCTTTGCGGCATCATGGCCTGTAAAAAAAATAAAGATACCAAAGCCGATTGTTACAGGGATAACGCGGTGCGGTACGAAATAAATAACCAGGCGGCTACCGTTCACCTGGTAAACGGCGAATACTATATTGCCGAACAAAACACCATTGACAGCCGGTTATTTCCCTGTAACCTGCCGGCGGAGTTCAGGCAAAATAATATAGCTGTATTGGTGAGCGGCCAGGTTAAAAGCCTTCCCTATAGTGGCACCCGGCCTGCCGGCGATGCCGCCCTCATTATTACCACTATTACCCGCCGGTAAACCGCGTATTAAAAATACGGGTATCATGGTACGAACGGCCGCATCATGCAATTGTCTATATTTGTAGTCAATCAAGGTTAAATATGCATATCAAAAGTTTTTCCCCTCCAGCGCCTTAATTAATGTTACACAGGGCCCTGCTTATGGCCGGTTATGCCGGGCTGTAAACACTATGCCCTCCTTCAACTTAATTATTTAATGCATTCACTTAACTGCTCTTGCGCAACGGGAGTATAACTTTTATATGAAAAAAACATATTTAATGCTGCACCTTGCAGTAATACTGGCCGGCTTTACCGGTGTTTTCGGAAAACTGATCACTGTTAACGAACTAATGCTTACCTGGTACCGGGTACTTTTTTCAGCCATCATCTTATTTTTTGTGGTTAAGTTGTTTAAGGTAAACAGCCAGGCTACCCGGGCTCAAAAAATGCGTATCGGTAAAACGGGCCTGCTGCTGGCCATACACTGGATATTCTTTTACGGCAGTATCAAATACGCCAATATATCTATAGGGGTGGTATGTTACTGTTTAACCAGTTTTTTTACGGCCATCTTTGAGCCGCTTATCAACCGCAAAAAATTCAATATTATACAACTGGCCTTAAGCCTGCTTACGTTAATTGGTATCAGCCTCATCTTTCATTTCGATGCGTCCTACCAGCTGGGTATTTTATTAGGCGTTATATCATCGGCCTTTGCGGCGCTGTATACTATTTATAACGAAAAACTGGTCCGGCATTACGATAGTAAACAGATCATATTCTATCAAATGACGGCCAGCGTTATCGGTGTTAGCTTGCTAATACCCCTGTATTATTATTTTTTCCCGCAGCAACAATATATACCCACGGGCGCTGATATTATCTACCTGTTTTTACTGGCGCTTTTATGTACCGTGGGCCTCTATGTAATGTTTGCGGAAATACTCAAAAAAATATCGGCATTTACGGTGAACCTTACCTTTAACCTGGAGCCTATTTATGCCATTATACTGGCCTTTCTGTTCTTTAACGAGGGGCAGCAGGTAAATATGTCCTTTTATGTGGGCCTGGGTTTTGTTACCAGCTCGGTGGTGCTGCAAACTATACTGTCTTTAAAAAAGAAAGAATAAGGGTTTATCGCCAAAGGCGATAGACCAGGAATACGAAGCTGCAAGCTTCATATAGCCATTTGTAACCAGCCAGCGGTGTTGCAAACTTCACTATCCTTAAAAGGGAAAGGATAAGGGTTTATTGCCCAAAGGCGACAGCATAAGTTTACGAAGTTGCAAGCTTTGTATAGCAAACAATACCGGCTTCAATAACAAAGCCTGCTGCTTTTAAGCAGCAGGCTTTGGCTGTTATAAGAAACACTATCAAAAAACTGAAAAGTTCACCACCTGTACATGTTTTGTTTGGCAGAACTTTAATAGTTGCTTAATTTGTAAGTGCTAAACCGGTTGATATGGAGAACAGGAAAGAAAAGCGGGGTATTGAAATAACCCGGCAGTATTTTGATTTTTTAGACCAGCACATTGAAGATGTGGTAAATGGCCAAAGCCCGGCCTTTATGGAACTGAACCAGATAGCCCGCGAGCTGGCCGTATCACATACCCACCTTACCGATACCATACAAAAAGAAAAAGGCAACCACCCCTGCCACTTCTACGATGCCCGCATCATTGACAAGGCCAAACACCTGCTCATGCATACCAATACTTCGGCGGCGCAGGTGGCTATGATACTTACTTACGACCCTGCCAACTTTTCCAAATTCTTTAAAAAATGGACCGGCCAAACCCCGGGTGGTTTTCGTAAAGCCAATAAAATAAAGACCACTTCCTGAAACTTCCGAAAAGTTCACCACAATGCAGCCCTCACGCTAACCGAGCTTTGTTAAACATTAAAAAATAAATATTATGGCAAGAAATGATGTAAAGGGTAAAGTGATCCTGCTGGCCGGCGGCGGCAAAAATTTAGGTGGTTTATTGAGCCGTAATTTTGCGGCCCAGGGCGCAAAACTGGTAATTCACTATAACAGCGAAAGCACTAAGGCCGATGCGGAACAAACCCTGGCCGATGTGCAGGCGGCAGGTGCGGAAGCCATCCTGGTACAGTCCGACCTGACCAAGGTAGACAATATCACCAAATTGTTTGATGCGGCGATAGCCAAATTCGGTGGTATTGATATAGCCATTAACACCGTGGGTAAAGTATTAAAAAAACCTTTTGTTGATACTACCGAAGCCGAGTACGACAGCATGAGCGATATTAACTCCAAAGTGGCTTACTTCTTTATCCAGGAAGCGGGTAAAAAACTAAACGACAATGGTAAGATTTGTACCATTGTTACCTCGTTGCTGGCGGCCTACACCGGTTTATACTCTACCTACGAAGGCTTAAAAGCGCCGGTTGAACATTTTACCCGTGCAGCCTCCAAGGAGTTTGGCGGTCGTGGTATTTCAGTAACAGCAGTAGCGCCCGGCCCCATGGATACACCGTTCTTCTACGGGCAGGAAAGTGATGATGCGGTAGCGTATCATAAATCGGCAGCAGCCCTGGGCGGCCTTACCGATATTAAGGACATTGCCCCGCTGGTGCAGTTTTTAGTAAGTGATGGCTGGTGGATAACCGGGCAAACCATTTTTGCCAACGGTGGTTACACTACGCGATAAATAATGATGGCCTGTTGCTGACTGAAAAGAAAGCCAAAACAAAACCCCGCAGTTTAAACTGCGGGGTTTTGTTTTATAAAAATATAATTGTTTACAGGTTGCCCATTTTTTCCAGCTCTTCCGGTGTAACTACGGTATAACCTTCGGGAACGGTAAGGCTGAATACTTTTTCCTCTACTTTTTTATCAAACTTAGTGGCAACAAACTTAACGTTCATACCATTTTGCTCGGTGGCAAACTCCAGTGGTACCCCGTTAACCCCAATATTGGCAAACTGTTCCAGCCCGGCCAGGCTGGCATTTAACTCGGTAGTAAACCAAATAACCAGCTCTTTGCCATCTTCAGTTTTAATAGTGGCCTTGGTACATTTAAAGCCGATGATCTCCTTGGTTTCTTTGGTAATGGTTGCTTTGGGGGCATTTTTTGCAGCTTCTTTATCGGCTTCGGACAATTTATTTTCCACCGCCATTTTTTGACCCATTACAGACATCAACATTAAGGATTTATCGCTTTTGCTGTCGGTAATCGTACTCATATCCATAAAAGCGCCCATCTTAACATCGGCCCTGGCCTTGCCGGCCATAAAAAACAGCTCCATGGTCGATCCCTCCATCATACTGGTGGCCATGGCCATATCGGGGTTATCGCTCGAAAAATCAATTTTATAGCTTACCTGGCCGGTAGCCTGCGCTGTTGCGGCTTTAATGGTAACCAGTAATAAAAAGGATAGCAATACTTGTTTCATCATCATTTGTAGGTATTAGAGTTGTAAGATAATTGAAAAACTGACGCATTTATACATTTTGTTACTAATGGTAACGGGAGCTTTTTAAGTTTACGCCAGGCATTAGCGTATACTATGTTGCGCAATGCACTTTGTTTTTGATGGCCGGCAACTATTCAGTTTTTAACTTACGTTTAGCGGTACTCACAACCAAAACACCATTAAAATTTTGCAGGTTTATGGCGGCAAAACTTGCCGGCAGGCCGTTGCGGGATAGGGTCCAGGCTTTATCCGTTTTTTGTTTACGATATACGCCGTCCCACTGGCCGGCAAACAAAATGCCCTGGTAGTTAAGTATATTAAATGTGTACAAGCCCCTGGGTAATCCTTCCTGAGCACTTATCCAGGTAATACCATCCAGCGAGGTCAGTAACAGGTCGTCATAGGTCATAGCATATAATTGTGTATTGTCTGAGCTAATATTATGTACACTGCGGTTGGGCAAAAGGTTTTTCCAGTTATGGTTTGTGTCTTTTGTATACACACCCTTACTGGTAGCCAGGTAAAAGCTGCCTTTAAAAACCGTAGCGCCATTTACCTGTAGCGAGGAACAACCATACTCCGGCATCCATTTATGTAAACCATCGTTCCATACATAAAAACCATCATTGGTGCATACATACAAGCTGTTTCCTGATTGTATAAACCGCCGGATGCTAAGGTTGGTAAGGCCGTTATTTTTTACTGACCAGGTCTTGCCTTCATCGGCAGAATAAAAAACACCGTTATGTTGTGTACCAATATATATGGCATTATTAAAAAACAGCATAGCGCCCGGGTTGCCATCTGTTATTGCCTTAGCTGTGGGTATTGGCATCCATGCGCTGTCAGCGGTGTTATAAATATATACCCCATACTCCTGGCTGGTTAATGCCAGTTTTGTATCAGTAACAGCAATACTTCCCAGCCCTATGCTCAGGTTTTGCGGTAACCCTGTGCTGGCATTTTGCCAATGTTTGCCATTATCGAAGGAAAAATAAATAATGCCGGTATCGTTTACCTGTTGGTTATTTATTAAACCGGCGGTGGTTCCGGGGATCTTTTTACTTTTCCCGTAACAGGCACTTAAAGCAACCAGTAACAGAATAATGATAATATTATTTCGCATGCTTATGTTATTTAGTGGGACGGCCGGTAAAACCCGGTTTAGTTTTAATATTTCATCATTACCTGAAAACGACTTCGGTACCTGAAGCTGCTTAAAGATAAACATAGTTAATCACAAAATGTACAGAGGTAACAACGGCTTCATTTATATATTATGGTTTAAAAAGGGGCTAATAATACATGAAAGCCACAACATAAAGCGCTTTCGCGAAATGCTGGGTATAAAACAGGAAGCCCTGCCGGAGCAGGCGCCCAGAGTATTAAAAGTGTCGGTGGATGCGATTAAGAATTTTGATGAGGAATCTGCGGTTAAGGTAATTTCCAATACAGCATCATTTGAAAACTGTGAACAACCGGCGAAATTGCGGAGAACCGTAAGTTGTATAAAAGGTTGTTACAGGCAGAAAAGGAAAAGATAGAGTTGTTGAAACAGTTATTGCATAAGGTGAAGTAGTGTTTGATTATTTAGTTGGAAAACATGGCGGTCCAACAGCGCCACCTCCATACTCTAATACCAATGTATCGTTATAAGTAATATAGGTACAGCTATCGTTATAATTGTTTCTATTTTCTTTAGGGGATAGGTTTTGTGAAAAGATTGTAATAATACTTACCCATACCGCTACGCTGAAAACCAATAGTAAGGGGTTCACCACTTTTTACCGAAATACAATTGGCTGCATCCAGTTTTTGTTTCAGCAATTTTAATGTTTGCCTTGTCCAGCCGAACATACTTAACAGAGAATCTACCTTTTTGTTATTTATGTTAATATTCCAGCTATCGCCGGATGTATGGTTGTTGACTACATGAAAAAAGCGAAGATTTTTATTGTCTTCAAATTCAATATCCACAATAGTATTAGCAGGCACAATGCTATTTACATAAACCTTTAGTTCGTTCAGCTCTTTTGTTTTAGCCTGGTAATTGTTAATTAAATCCTGTGTTGTGTAGTGTCTGCCTTCTCCAAAATCAAAAGACAGGGTTAATGCCGTAAATAACATATAACCAACAAATACTAAAAAACCTGCACCCAGTAAGCGGACCCCCCATTTTAATACACTGTTCATATGGGTAAATTTACAATAACCTGCTAATGTTTAGCATCGTGACAGGATTTGCAAATGGCCACCAGCCATTCTATAGGGTCTTTACCAATATTGTTTTTTGCATATTTTTTATGATGAGCCTCCGTTGCCTTAACGCCACAATAAGCACAGCGCCAGTTGTTATGTTTAAGTACAAGGAGATGTTTTTTTCGATTACAATGAAAAACATTCTCAAAGTACAATGTCAATAGTAAAACTATTGGGTGTGAAAACGAAAGAAGTATATCCTAAACGTTATCTACAAATACTCCAATTTGACAATTGAAGTCTGAAGAGTCAGTAGGCGAATAGATATTAATTCCATACTTATTTTCCATTACATAAAGTTGTTTTTCCATTTTGAAATTTATGTTTTTCACAACATATTTTTTATCTTCAAATTCAATCGTATTTCCGATTTCTATGAACTGAGTTTCATCATAGGCATGTCGTTCGATGTTTAATAAGTCAAACGATTCACGATTGTAGAAATAGGCAATTGTCGCTCCTTGAACGTGCTGAAGTAAAATTCTCACTTGTAATTGTTCCATATTCATTTTTTGTTGTCTATGTTTATAATTAGTGGAAAAGGTTTCACGACAAATGAAAAAAGCAATTAAACAGATAACGTTTCTTTAAAGCACCGCGTTAATATTACAAATAAACTTTTTAGTGAAGTGAAATTCTTGCTTTTACGCTTGTGCTGTGTTAGGTGTAATTTTTAAAATGTCATCCAATTCAACTTCCATAAATGCGTGAATGCTTCTATTTGCATAAAATCTTTTAATCCTTTGGTGTCCTGTAAATCGAAAGCATTAATTTGATAATCGATTAGGTCAGAATAATAAACAAACCTTGATGCCTGGAAATCATTAGACCTACTTTTTACTACTGAATTTATTGCTTTTGAGAGTTTCTGTAAATTGTTAATACTATTTTTATTATTAAAGTCTCCGGCGTTCTTTCTTATTGCTTCAATCTGATTTATTAAATTTTCTTCATTAAAGAATTCGAAGTCAGGATTAGCAACTCCGGTTATTCCTGCTTTGTCATAAAACCATTTTGAATGTTCTTTAAGCATTGATGCTTTAGGAAATGTTGAATTGTCAACTATTGTTTGATTTGAAGTATGATTATACAGTTCTTGCTGCTTGTGAAATACTGGTGCAGCGTATATCACTAGAGCCTCACCTGCAAGTTCGTCTTCAAGTTGTTCGAGCGCTAATTGCTGATGTGGGGTTATTTCAAAGAACCAATAATGACCATTTATATTTGGCTTTAGATTACTGTTGGATTGTGAAGAATAAGTCGAACGTTTTGCTTGAATAAATAGATTGAGTTTAAAATCCGGAAGGATTTTACTAGGCTTACCTCCAGACCATATATAATGATAAGGTCTACCTTGTAAGATAGTGCCTCCTAAAGTGGAATTGTGTCCATGAAGTTTCCATAGGAAATAATGTACGCAAAACGAGGCCCTGTCAATTCCAATAGTGTTTTCAAAAACCTGCCCAGGTTCCCATAACAAATGACTCCCTTTTTCTAGTTGATTAAAAAGAGGCCCCCTAAATTCGCTTTCTTCGAAGTCACTCATATACTATTCATTAAAATTATACTTAACGGTTTTCGGACTTGGTAAAGTGGCGGAAATAGAAGCACAAATGTTCAATTGAAGAACCGCCATTGAACTTAGCACTAAACCCGACAATTTGCGAAACAATTGTTAGGTGCAGTAGTTGTTTTCGTCTCTAATTTTCAACCAAATAAACCTGACTGAAAAGCATCTTTTTTGTATTTAGTTTCATTTTTTGATTTCACTTTGTTGATTAATTCTTCCAAACTTTTTTGTGTTAGAATTGTAATATTTTTTTCTTCAGCAATCAACTGTCTATTTAAATCAAACATTGGGTTTTCGACGTCAAATTTTTGGTCGTACATAACTGCTCTTGGAATATTGTAATCTTTTGCAAATCCCATAGCCAGTCTTGCACCACTATCAAATTTTTGTCCGAACATTTTCCATCTTTCTGCTGTATCTTGTGCGTAACTTGCAGCTAAAATAATAGCATCACAAAATAACGCTTGTAATCTATCACGATCTTTATATCTACTGCTTAAATCCATTGCAGATTTATGTTCATCATAATATTCAGTTATTAAAAGTCCGCCGTTTTCAACAATTTCAAATGCTAAACTTTTGTTTTTCGCTGGCATAATATTATTTAACGGACTTGGTAAAACCGCTATTGTTTTTCCTCCAATAAGTGCTTGTTTATGAGCAATACTATCACAACCCAAAGCTAATCCGCTTACAATTATTATACCCTTTTTTATGATTTCTGCAACAATTTTTTGTTCTCTTATTTCTATTTTTTCATCTGGATTAAGAAGCCCAATAACTGTAATACACGAATGTTCAATGTCAAGAAGACTAATGTCTCCTTTGTAAAAAAGAAAAATTGGACGTTCGCTTTCCTTTACTTTTCCTCTGTATTTTGGAAAACTTTTGTCGCCAATTGCAACAAGTCCATCGCAACTATCTTGAAACTTTTCTATTTGACTAATAATTTGGGTTTTGTCAAACTCAAACTCCTCAATAGTTATTAATTCTTCTTGTTTTGAGCTACTATTTAACAATGAAACAATTGTTTCAACACGCTCATTCCCTTTTAACATTTTATTTATCCAAGATCTGCCAATACCTTTATAGGTTTTTGCAGTTATAATGTTGATTGCATTGTCTGTATATTTCATTTCTAAGGAGTCTAAAATTTTAAAACGGTATAACCGATTGCATAAAAAGTAACGGACTTAGCACCTTTGCTTAATAATGCTTGAATTGCGTCTTCGTCAATATTTACAGTTTTTGTGTAAATATCGTCAATTAATAATATATCCTTACCCCTCACATTCTCTGATATATTACAAGTTGCATTAGTTATTCCTACATATGGTAAATCGCCATCATTATTGAAACCTTCGATTGGTTTTTTTAGATGCGTTGTTTTTGTGTTAGTATGTCTTTTTATGTAATCTGTTCCATCAATCAAGCCAAGTTTATTAACAACTTGTTTAACTGTTGCTTTAAACAATAATTGGTTTGGACGATAACTATTGTCTGACTTTGACCTTGGAACAACACAAATAGTTAAAGATGATTTTCCTAAATGAGAGTGTATTTTTTGCAAATCATCAATCAAGATTCTTGCAAAATCAGTCTTAGCTGTTCTTAAATGGTCGGTTGTCCAATTATGATGTGAATCATTTTTAAGTTTATACAAAAAGTTAGGATTGTTTGGTAAATCAAAACCACCAAAATGTGTATGATAAAAAGCTTGAATTTCTTGCTTCAAATAATTGTTTTGTTTAATAGTGAATGGTATCATAATTTATAAACTTATAATGTTATCGAATAGAATTCCCGCAAGTTTTGCATCCTGAATTTCAATTTCCTCATTTTCAAAAGCAATAACATTTTGGGCAGATAAGTTTAAAATGTTTATCGCATTTTTATATTTGTTTACACGATTGCCCTTGTCGGAGATCTGTTTAAAAAAAAAATCACTGAAGTTATCAATAAGTTTGTGGTGTTTTAATGTCAAAACAGCTCTATCTTCTCGGCAATTTGTTACTAATACAGTTTTATTAGTTTTTGAATATTGAATTAGAATGTTAGAAACCGACTTATTCAGTTTTGTATGAGTTAGATGTCTATTGTAGTTTATTTCCTTTTGCTTAATAATTTTTACCAAATTTTCTTCTGTCAAATTTGGAATTACCTTGTTTAGGGTAGAACGATTAAATCTTTCATTCTGAACATATTCAATTTCAATTTTACTTTGAATAACAGATTGTATAGCTTCTCGGTAAGATAAGAAATTTGCAAAATCTGTATCAATCAAAGTTCCGTCCATATCGAAGAATAAAACAGTGTCAGAATTTATATTTAGGTTAATGTTCGTTGAGTTTTCCATTCTCACATTTTTGTAGTCCGTTATGTGTTGTGTAATACTGTTCTCATACACTTGAACCTAACTTATAGATTAGTATAATTCATACATAACTAATTAGTAATAAAGGTATAATGACCGTGCATAAACGGCTTAATTGTTTAAAAACGGATAAACAACTTTAAGTCGTAGAAGTAGTTTATACAAGTTTAATGATTCGTTAAAGTGGTTAACGTATAGGTGGTGGCTATACATAGCTAATTTAAATGAATAAATTGAAATTTGGAAACAGGGTTTTTCCTGTTTTTTATAAAATGTGGCCTGCCAAGCGTAGGCGGTTTCTACATAAGCATATATCATAATTTGTAATTCAAATGTATGTTTTGGGACAGGTAACTTTTTACGGAAAACCGTAACCGGGTTCCACATGTGAATATTTAGCTCCTGACACAAACACAATTGTTATTATGAAGTTGCTGGCATCCATAACCAGATGGACATGAACCGTTACAACCACTTGTAGTAGCGCAATACTGCAGTGCGCCAACTTCTGATAAATACGCTAAAACAGCGTTAAACATTTCTCCCGAAATATTCTTTTCTTCAAAACTTTTTTCCCACTTGGCAGTAATTGCTGCAATTTCTTCTTTTGTCATTTTATTAGTTTAATTGTTAGATTAAAAGACAGTTTTTTAGGGCATCAGGGCTTGAACTTAAAGCAGTTAATTGGTGAGCGTTGCCAGTACCCTATCCACCAAAGTAAAAATTTGTTGCTCCGTCATTCCTGTTACTGCGCAGGTATTTTTAAAGTCCGTATCAAACTGTTTAAATTTACTATTCAATTCTGCCAGCCGCGCATTAAAATAATTCCTGTTGAATGTATCGGTCAGGAAATTTTCAATTTTGTCAATTACCAAAACGTCTAGTGTAAAAAAAACAATAATAGTAGGAAGATGAAACTCCTCCTTTATATTAAAAAGTTTCTTAAAATCGCCAGATAAGCGGTCCACTCCAATAGCTATCAGGAGCGATATAACAAGAAGCCCCAACCGAAGTAATCTTTTTATCCATTTATGACACTTTAAACGTGACCGATTTTCGTCCTGTATCTTTTTATAACGGGCACCCATAGTGCCTACAATGCCGTTTAGCTTAATTATGGTGGTGTGGGCTATTTGTATTTCTTTCTCCTGCCGGCCTATTTAACCCGTTCTGCCTGAAGTTCATCCAGTCTTTTTATTAAGTCCTCATATTTAGATTCGTATTTATTACGAAGCGCTTCTTCTATTTCTTTATTTAACAAAAGTGCCTCTTCATCAAGTGCTTTAATTTTTCCCTTAAGGCCGGCCTTATCGTCCAGGTAGTCAAACGCCGCAATTATTTCTTTTATGTATTCGGGCGTTATTAAAGTAACGTAAGTTATATTTTCAACAAAAAGACGTTCATACATTTTGTCCAGTAAAATATACTTAGTCTCCGTTGTTAGCTGTTTGCTGTTCAGCAGCTCGGCTAAATGATCAAGCTCTTCTTGTGTTACCATGGTGGGTAAAGTCTTGTAATGAAAGGTATTGATGGTTATTGTAACGATCGATATTAAAATGGCTCCAGCCTAAAAGGAGATCACTTTAAATGGAATATTTACATTGAATGCTATATTGAATTTATCCTTTGTAGAAAGGTTGTTATCAAAAATGTTTTTAAAGCCGGCCATTAAACCAAAGTTCAGTTTGCTGCCATCTTTTTCGGTGTTGGCAAGGGAAAGCATGGGCCCAAAAAGAATATCGACACGGTTGGAAACAGAATAAAATTTTGAATTGGACCAATTGACCGCAGCGTTTAAACCAAAGTTTTTATTTTCACCCAACAGCAGGGTGTATTGCAGATCTACATTGAAAGAGTGAAAGGTTTTAAAGGAAACATAACTGCTGTCAAATGCTTTTTTACTGGCTGTTGACTGTTGCTGAACAGAAGGGATGGAAGTTGAAATAAGCGAATCCGTTACATATGTTTTATTATACTTTTTATTTTCGGGAAGCTCAAAATTTGCCTGGTTTTTCCAGGTGAGGTCAAGGCTAAAGTTATGGCCTGTTTTAGGTGTTGAACGATACCAGGCAACGCCTATGCTTAATCCATAGTTATGATAAGCGGTGTCCATAAATCTGTTACTATACAAAGGAACAGAAGGGTTGAATTGTGTAAACTCTTTACTGTTATATAAAATGCCCGCATTTAATAACCAGACATTATATCCCGTCCACCGGGCCGCTCTTTCTTCATAGGCCACCAGGGAGTCTTCCAGGTAGTTATACAGCGCCTCCGCAATGTCTGCGTTTGTTGACGCCGTTTTAAAGAGGCTTTTTCGTTTGTTCAATGTTTCAATATCACGGACAAGATTATTCCTGGCTACCGTATCTTGAGCAATGGAGGAGGATGTAAAGCTATTAGTTAAAGTCAGCGGTTTAATATTGCCGGAGTTGTCTGTTATTGCTTTTGACAATGCTGTTCGGTTAGTATCTAAAAGGGGTAGCGCCTGGTTGTATAAGGACATCAGGTAGTTGGTTCTTTTTAAATGAAACTCTTCGCATAATGATCTGCTTTTATAAAATAAGCCTCGTTTGAAAGCCCAGCTTATACCAAGTTTGCCGCCCCAATCTGTTCCCAAACCATTTTTACCCGAGTATATTTCGGTAATATTATTTGTAATAGCACCGTTAAAACCAAAATTCAAAAGCCAGGCGTTTGATAGCCGGAAAGTGGACTGTATTTCTGCAGAAGTTTTATCATCACTAAACTTTATGTTTGCCCCTGTTCCTTGTTTAATATCCCCCGCAATATTGGGCGCCACTTTCGTTAGCACACCGCTTGTGAGTTTATTAAAGGTTTTTGGAAGTACCATTTTTTGCTCGTTACAGGAAACAGCAGTTGCTAAATTAACAACTTGGCTGCCTAAACTATCAATCAGCCATTGGTTAGGAGGGCCTTGAGCCATTAATAAATTACCGGTAAAGACGCACAATAAAACGAGTAAAACCTGTTTCATAATTTATTGTTTTAATTAAGTATGCTCATAGTAAACAACCGTCGTTTAATGCCTTTATTAGTTGACAAGGGAGAAGGATAAGTGTAGTGATGTAAATGCATTTTTCATCCAGCCTGAAAATTATTTCAGTTGGCCTGGGCGAGCTATACAAAGGGGAAGGACTACAGATAATCTGTTAAACAGCAGGTTTAATAGAAGGATAAAAGAATTAAGGAACGTAAAATGTTTAGGAATAGGCGCGGCTACTTGCCGTGAAAAGCCTGTTAGATTGGTTCATGTTTAATGGTTGTTGGTTTAGAAATAGTGCTTTACTAAAGCTACAAAGAAGAAATAGTACGAACAAAAAAATACGTATAATTATTTTTTTATAACGTAAATGGTTTGGCGACAAGCAACGTATAAATTATAACCATTTGATATGTTTAGTATTAAATGAATCGTTCCTGTGTAAAGAAACCCTAACCAGCCGCCCGTGCATGAGTCGTTTATAAATAGAAATTATCCTGGCATATTAGAAAGTGAGGGCCGGAAACACAGGCTGGTGATGGAGGTACATTATGAATCAATCAATTAAACGATTGTCTAAACTCCAGCGGGCTTTGTTTAGCTTTTGTTTTAAACAATTTACTGAAGGACTGGGAGTGCTCAAAACCCAGCTCGTAAGCAATTTCGCTGACCGTAAGATCGGTGGTGGCCAGTTTTTCCTTTGCTTTCTCAATCAGCTTTTCGTGGATATGCTGCTGGGTGCTCTGGCCCGTAAGCTGTTTTAATAAACTACTTAAATACTTGGTTGAAATATTAAGGCTGTTGGCAATAAACTGCACACTGGGCAGGCCTTTGGAGCTTAGTTCGGGGTGGCTGAAATAATGCTGCAATAATTCCTCCAGCCGGGTGAGTATTTTGTTACTGCTTATTTTACGGGTAATGAACTGGCGCTCGTAAAAACGCTGGGCATAGGTAAACAACAACTCCAGCTGCGCTATCATTACATCCTGGCTAAATTTATCGATATTGGAATGATACTCCTGCCGGATATTGGCCACAATGCCGTTGATCAGTTCCTCCTCACGGGGTGAAAGAAATAAAGCTTCGTTCACCGCATATCCGAAATAGGCATATTGTTTTATTTTCTGGGCAAGGCCGGTGTTCCATAAAAAATCGGGATGAATGAACAACATCCAGCCATCCAGGTTATGCGGTACGCCGCCATCTTCCCCGCGCAGGATCTGCCCGGGGGCCAGGAAGGCCATCAGTCCTTCATCAAAATCGTACTGCTGCTGGCCGTACATCAGTTTATCACAACCCCTTTTTAAGGATACAACGTAGAAGTCGAATATCACGGCATCGATGCCGTCGGGGTTTTGCAGGCCTTTGAGATCGATAAGGCTGATAAGCGGATGCTGCGGGGCCGCATACCCGCCAAGCTGGTGCAACTCCTTAATGGTTTTTATCCTGAATGGTTTGGCCATGGGTTAAAATTTAAAAGGGTATTTAAGCCAGATAAGTACCAGGGGCAGGGCCAGGAAGGGTATTTCCAGCAAGGCCATTTTATAGTTGCCGGTGTTTAAGGACAAGGCCATGATCAACACAATGGTAACCGCGTTTAAAACATTGCCCAGGAAAAAGGTTTGCGGGAAAAGCAATAGGAGGCCTAAAATAATTGAGAACACACCAAAATAGGGCATCAGGGTTTTGGTAATACCCAGGTCGGCCATCATTTTGGTTTGTGCGGCATTGGCCGGCTGAAAAGCATCCCAGCCATGTTTCAGGCTCAGGAAAACAGAAGCGGCGAGTAGTATAATGCTGATGATCTTCATATACAATTTTACTAAGTTAAAAATTAGTTACCATACATATAGGAGGCGCCCATTTTCCCGGCCTGTGCCAGTGCCAGTTTGGGGGCTACCCGGCTTATAATGCGCATGATTTTGGCCAGGCCGGGATAAACCTCTTCTTTATCCTGCTGCATACCTTTTATAGCGGCCGCCACAATTTTATCAGGCGCCATCAGGGCTTTGGGGTTAAAGCCACCCTCGTTTATAAATTTATCGTTCAGCGCCGTGGTGCTGCCGGGCGCTACCAACTCCATTACCCTGATATTGGTTTTTTTCAACTGCACCCTTAATGCCTGTGTATAGGAACGCAGTCCCGCTTTACTGGCACTATAAATAGGCGAAACGGGAAAGGGCATCAATGCAATACCCGAACTTACATTTACAATAACAGCCTGCGCCTGCTTTTTAAGGTGGGGTAAAAACTGTTGTACCATACGGATGGGCCCCATGAGGTTGATCTCAATTTCGCGGGTAATATCGGTTAACTCATGCTGGTGATGCAGACTGATCTTGCGCATTTCACCGGCATTGTTAATGAGTATGTTTAATGCGGGGAATTCACGGGTAACGGTTTCATATAAGTGGCTGATGTCTTCGGCCCGGCTTACATCGCTTTGTATAATATGCACCGCGGGCAATTGTTTTTTCACTTCCTGCAGTTTTTCCCAATTTCTGCCGGTAATAATAACGGTATTACCCAGTGCTAAAAGCCTGGAGGCAAACTCGAAGCCAAAGCCGCCGGTGCCGCCGGTAATAAGGATGGTGTTATTTTGTAGTTTCATTTTACTGTTGTTTTGTTAACACAAAGTTCAGCAGCGGTTGGCAAGACGGTGTAGCCAAAAGACGCAATATTGTAGCCGGAATGCCGCTTGAGGTAATAAAACCTGCGTTTGTTTTATTGCTCCCCTGCCCAACAACGAACGGAACGGTGCAGTGAGTGACACAACAGGCGATGAGCCGGGTTACTGCAGCCGGTTACCAAAGAAATCATAATAAAATAAAGCTTTATATGTTGAGCGGCTTAGTATAAGCGGCAAAGCTTACTTTTGCGAGGTTTTGGCAAAATAATGAGTATACCTGTAGCGGCTACATATCAAGCAAAGTTTGACCACCATAGAATATGCGTGGTAATACCTACCTATAATAACGAGGCTACGGTGGCCGGTGTTATTGCCGATGTGCAGCAGTACACCCGCAATATTGTAGTGGTAAATGATGGCTCTACCGATAGTACCCCGCAATTGTTACAAGGGCTGTCAGATATACATTTGGTAAGCTACACCAAAAATGCGGGCAAGGGCTGGGCCCTGCGCCAGGCATTTAAAGCGGCCCGTAAACTGGGTTATGATTATGCCATTACCATTGATTCGGACGGGCAGCATTTTGCCAGCGACCTGCCCCTGTTTATTGAAAAACTGGAAGCCGAAGGCCCCGCCATTATCATGGGCGCCAGGAATATGCAGCAGGAGTCGGTACCGGGTAAAAGCAGTTTTGGCAATAAATTCTCCAACTTTTGGTTCAGGGTGGAAACGGGTATTAATTGTCCCGATACACAAACGGGCTACCGCCTGTACCCTATTGCGCTGCTGAAAAAAATGCGTTTTTTTACCCGCAAGTACGAGTTTGAAATTGAAGTACTGGTACGCAGCGCCTGGAAGGGTATAAAAGTAAACTGGATACCCATTAAAGTATATTATGCGCCTAAGGAAGAAAGGGTATCGCATTTCCGGCCTTTCAAGGATTTTTCCCGCATCAGTGTATTGAATACCGTGCTGGTGCTGATCACTTTTTTATGGATAAAACCCCGGAATTTTTTCCGCAAAATATTCCGAAACGGTAACTGGTGGAAGAACCTGAACGACCAGTTATCGGAGCCTAACGAGACCAATGCCCGCAAAGCGGCATCGGTAGGCTTTGGGGTGTTTATGGGCATAGTGCCTATCTGGGGTTTCCAGTTGCTGGTGGGTATAGCCCTGGCGGTGCTGATGCGGCTGAATAAAGTGTTGTTCGTGATAGCCGCCAATATCAGTATACCCCCTATGATCCCGCTGATCATATTTTTAAGTTATAAGGCTGGTGCCTACTGGATGGGTGATAAGGCCGTGAACCTGGGCTTTTCGGAGGGCATCAGTTTACAGACCATCCGGCTGAACCTGACCCAGTATATTTATGGCAGCCTCACCCTGGCTGTTGTGGCCGGCTTGTTATTTGGCTTGCTTACCTGGGGGCTGCTGAGTTTAAAGCGAAAAAGGTAGATGTATAAGGTTTTTAAAACCTTATACGTCTGAGCGCGGCTATTTTTTTATTTGAACAGGTTGCTGATGAAACGAGATGAAGGCCTCAAGTCCACCGAACCAGTTTATACAAAAACTGCGGTTGATACAGGTTGGTTTATCGCTGATAATAGCCTGGTAACTGTCAAACGACCACTGGCCAATATGTGAAGTGAGACCATGATGTACGGCATTTTTGTGGATATAAAAGATGAAGGCCGTTATATCGCTGTCCGTTTTTGCTTCACTACGTTTTAAATAGTCTATAAACAACGAACCTTTGCGATGATACATTTTGTTAAAGGCTTTTGCATAGGCGTTTAACCAGTTGCTGAACTGTTTCATGATAAATGCAAGAAGCACCTGGTCTGTAATGGGGGCGTCAGACATTTTTAATTTATGATAGTGTGACAGGATTTGTTCGCGGCTGTTAAGCCTCACTAATAAATGAAAATGATTGGGCAGTAAAGCATAGGCTAAAAGATCGGCAACCGGCAGTATATACCGGTTGAAGAGTACCAAAAAGTACCGGTAATTTTCCTGGTTTAGAAATAACTTTTCGCTGCCAACAGCCCTGTTAAAAACATGATAAATGGTACGAGGCACTAAGGGAATATGGTATTTGCTCATAAGGAAGAGACTTTGGTTAGCAACTTAAATTTAAATAAAAAGGGGCTATACTTTTTTCAAAATCTTGTAGGGCCGCAAGACCGTTAAATAAAAGACAGTTATAAATGCTGATTATGTTTGATATGCTATCTTGCATAACTAAAGTAGAGTTACAAGTAGCCAAAACAATTGATAAATAGTAATATTGTTGCCAACCACGTATAAAGTATAGTGCTATTCAGATGCGCAAATTATTTACAGGCATATTTGACTTTTTTACTACACGCAAGCCCTTGCTGTACCTGTTGTTTGCAGGCACCCTGGCTTTGTTTGTGGTATTGGCCCTGCAGGTAAAGTTTGTGGAAGATATATCGGCGGTTATTCCCCAGGATAAAAAGACCGCCAAACTTACCTCGGTTTTCCAGAACTCCAAATTTGCTGATAAACTGGTGGTGATGGTGCGGCTGAAAGACAGTACCCAAACCGATCCCGATAAACTGGTGGCCTATGCCGATGAACTGGCCGCTGCTTTGACAAAAGATACCAGTTATATTAAACAGGTAAATTATAAGGTTGAGGACGACCTGACCTTTGAACTCTTTGCCACTATACAAAACCACCTGCCGGTTTTTTTAGACGAAGCGGATTATAAAAAAATTGACAGCCTGGTACAGCCCGCTGCCTTACAGGCTACCCTTGAACAGGATATTCGCCTGCTGACCTCCCCCGCCGGTTATGCGCTGAAGGAGGTGATCAGTAAAGACCCTTCCGGCATCTCTTTCCTGGCTTTAAAAAAACTGCAGCAACTGCAGTATGATGACCAGTTTGAATTGTACGACAATCATTTTGTATCGAAGGACCAGCAAAACCTGCTTTTATTTATTACCCCCCGTTACCCTGCGGCGAATACCGGCGCTAATCATCAATTTTTACAGCAGCTGGATAACAGTATAGATAGTCTTTCCGGACAGGAACTGGCCAAAGAGCTGGATGTAAGTTATTTTGGTGCGGCGGCAGTATCGGCCGGTAATGCCAAACAGCTACGTACCGATAGCCTGCTGACACAGGGTATTACCGTATTGTTTTTAATATTATTTATCGGTCTTTATTTCCGTAAAAAAAGAGCGCCGTTTTTAGTACTGGTGCCGGTGGTGTATGGGGCTGCTTTTTCACTGGCGGTTGTATGGCTGTTGAAAGGCTCCATATCGGTGATTGCGCTGGGAACCGGATCGATTGTACTGGGCATTGCCATTAATTATTCGCTGCATGTTTTTAACCATTACCGGCATACCCGCGGTTTACGCAGTACTATTGAGGACCTGGCTTTTCCCCTGACCATTGGCAGTATTACCACCATCGGCGGTTTTTTATGTTTGTTGTTTGCCAAATCGGCCATGTTGCAGGACCTGGGCCTGTTTGCCGCCTGTAGCCTGGCAGGCGCAGCTGTATGTTCCCTGGTGTTTTTGCCACATTTTATTGGTAACAAAAAAGAAACTGCTGCTACTCTAATAAAAGAGAAACATTCCTGGTTGGATAAACTGGCGGCTTTAAAGCCTGAACATAATAAATGGATGGTGCTGGCTATTGTGGGTTTGACTGTGTTGTTTTTGTTTTATTATAATAAGGTGAGGTTTGAGCCCGATATGACCAGCCTTAATTATATGACACCGGCGCTGGCCAAGGCTGAAGCGCAGCTGAACAGCATCAGCGGGCAATCGGTAAGATCATTATACCTGGTAAGCGAAGGGGCTGACAGGGAAAAGGCCTTGCAGCAGAATGAAAAAACGGTCCGGCAAATTGAAAAATTAAAACAGGCAGGAAGGATTACCAGTTATGCCGGTGTATCCGGTTTGCTGATCAGTGATTCTTTACAACAACAACGCATACAAGAATGGAATAAGTACTGGACGGCGGATAGAAAAGCCGGTGTTGTAAATAATATTAAACAACAAGGCGCCGCCTTAAAATTTTCGGCCACGGCATTTGATAATTTTGAAAGCCTGCTCAACAACGATTTTAAACCCGTTGATAAAACGGAGCTGGCAGCCTTTCAACAACGGTTTGTAGATGACTATATTACCGAAAAGCCCGGCAATGTATCTGTTGTTACTTTATTAAAAGTGTCAAACGACAATAAGGCGGCGGTGGTGACGGAGCTGGATAAACTGCAGCAGGTAACGGTATTGGACCGGCAATATTTAACCACCCGTTTAACGGAGCTGGTGAATAAGGATTTTAATAAAATTGCTTTATTCACCTCCTGCCTGGTGTTTTTTGTATTGCTGCTCACCTTTGGCCGTATTGAACTGGCGCTGGTTACTTTTATTCCCATGCTTATCAGCTGGATATGGATACTGGGTATTATGGGTATGTTTGGCATTACCTTTAATATTGTCAATATCATTGTATCGGCCCTGATATTCGGATTGGGCGATGATTACAGCCTCTTTGTGATGGATGGTCTCTTAAATGAATACAAGACCGGCAAGAAAAACCTGGCCTCTTATAAATCTTCCATCTTTTTATCGGCCATTACTACGGTAGCCGGCCTGGGTGTACTGGCTTTTGCGCAACACCCGGCGTTGCGGTCTATTGCATTTATATCGGTTACGGGTATTGTGTGCGTGGTGATCATGTCGCAGGTGTTGATACCCTTTTTCTTTAACCTGATCATTAAGAACAGGGTTGCTAAAAACTTTTTTCCCTGGACCTTATGGAGCTGGTCGCGTTCGGTTTTCTCCTTCACTTATTTTGCGCTGGGCGCCGTGGTATTAACTGTGCTGGGTGTGATACTGATCAAGCTAAACCCGTTTAATAAAGAAAAAGGTAAATATATATACCATGTTCTTTTATCCAAACTATGCGGCTCGGTATTGTACATCATGGGCAACTTTAAAAAAGTGGTGAACAACCCTTTGAAGGAGAACTTTAAAAAGCCCGCTGTGATCATTGCCAATCACCAGTCTTTTTTAGATATACTGGCAATGACCATGTTACACCCCAAAGCTGTATTGCTGACCAATAAATGGGTGTGGAACTCCCCGGTGTTTGGAGCCGTGGTGCGGATGGCTGATTTTTATCCCGTGATAGAAGGTGCGGAGAATAGTATTGAACTCATGCGCGATAGGGTAAAACATGGTTACTCCATTATTGTTTTCCCGGAAGGCACCCGTACTTCTTACCCGCCCATGAAAAGATTTCACAAGGGGGCGTTTTACCTGGCACATGAACTGAACCTGGATGTAGTGCCGATCTTGTTACATGGTACGGGTTATACCATGACCAAGGGTGATTATTTATTAAAAAATGGTACACTGACGGTACAATACCTGCCGCGTATCAGTGCAACTGATGAAAGCTGGGGTGTGGGCTATGCAGAGCGAACAAAAAAAATATCCAGGTATTTTAAGGAGGAGCACCGCAAGCTGTCACAGGAGCTGGAGACGGTGGATTACTACCACGAAAAGCTTTTTTACAACTATGTATACAAAGGCCCGGTGCTGGAATGGTACTTACGTATTAAAACCAGGCTGGAAGGTAACTACAAACAATTCCATGCCATTGTTCCCTTACAAGGTAAGATACTGGATATGGGTTGTGGTTATGGCTTTATGAGTTATATGTTACATTTTGCCGGGCCGGAAAGAGAGATACTGGGCATAGATTATGATGAAGAAAAGATTGCAGTAGCAGCCCATGGCTTTTGCAAGGGCGAAAACCTGCATTTTTTACAGGCCGATATTGTGACCTTTGATTTTACAACAAACTACGATGCCATCATCATCAGCGATGTGCTGCACTATACTACCCCGGAGCAGCAGGAGCAGGTAATTGATAACTGTATAACTCATTTACAGCCCGGCGGCAAACTCATTATCCGTGATGGTGATGCGGATATTGCCCGCAGGCATCAAACCACCAAATTAACAGAATTGTTCTCCACCCGGCTATTTGGTTTTAATAAAACAAGTGGTCACGGGCTGCATTATTTATCGGGTCAGACCATTGAAGCAATTGCCGCTAAACACGGACTACAGGTAACAAAGATTGACAAGACGAAGCTTACCTCTAATATTATTTTTGTAATTAACAAACCGCATGAACTTTGATGTAGTGATTATAGGATCGGGTATCGGCGGGCTGGTATGTGCCAACATACTGGCCAGGCAGGGTATGCGGGTTTGTGTGCTGGAAAAAAACAAACAGTTTGGCGGTAACCTGCAAACCTTTGTAAGGGATAAAGTTATTTTTGATTCCGGAGTACATTATGTAGGCGGATTGGATAAGGACCAGAACCTGTACAAGGTATTCAGTTACCTGGGCATTATGGACCAGTTACACCTGGAACGTATGGACCTTAACTGTTTTGACGGTATTATAGCCGGGGAGGATAATATAATATACCCGCAGGCACAGGGACATGAAAACTTTATACAGCAACTGTTACCCTATTTTCCTGATGAGGAGAACGCGTTGCGTGAATACTGTGATAAAATAAAGGAGATATGCCGGGCTTTCCCGTTATATAATCTTCAGCTGGACGGCACCCTGGAACAAAAGACCATGGCCAGCTCCTTAAGTGCCAAAAAAATAATAGAGTCGCTAACCAGCAATAAAAAACTACAGGCCGTACTGGCCGGTAATAATATATTATATGCCGGTGATGGTGAGGCCACACCTTTTCACGTACATGCCCTGATCATTAACAGTTATATTGAAAGCTCCTGGAAATTTATACACGGCGGCTCACAGATTGCCAAAGCCCTGGTGAAACAATTAAGGTTTTATGGCGGGGAAATATTAAGACACCAGGAGGTAAAGCAACTGGTGAGTGAAGGCGATACGATTGCCTGTGCGGTAACCAATACCGGCGAAAAGTTTTACGCCTCACAATTTATTTCCAATATCAGCCCGGTACATACCCTGCAGATGACGGACAACCCCTTACTGAAAAAAATATACCGCAACCGCATCAACAGTCTGCCAAATACGGTATCCTCTTTTTCGATCAACATCGTATTACAACCTCAAAAACTACCTTATCAAAGCAATAACCTCTACTACCATCACGAAGGACATTTATGGACAGCCAATGCATACACACCCGAAAACTGGCCTTTGTTATATGGCATTTTTTTCACCGCCAGTAACCAATATCCGGGTTATGCAGAATCGGTGACCATACTCACCAATATGCGTTATGAAGAAGTACAACCCTGGGCGGATACTTTTAATACCACCTTACACGAGGCGGAACGGGGAGCTGAATACCTGGCTTTTAAGGAGCAGAAGGCACAACAGCTACTGCAACAGGTATATAAAAAACTACCACAATTACAATCGGCCATTAAACATTATTATACCATCACCCCGCTTACTTACCGCGACTATATCGGCAGCACCGATGGCAATATGTATGGCTTTGCCAAAGACTATGAAAATCCTTTAAAAACAACACTGAGCAGTAAAACAGGTGTTCCCAACTTGTTCCTCACCGGTCAGTACCTGAATATGCATGGCATACTGGGCGCTACATTAAGTGGTGTGTTAACGGCTATCACGGTTTCGGGTAATGATGCGATTATCGGGGATATTCGTGAGGCGAAGTGAAGAGTCGTTGATCGTTAATTGTTATTAGTTAATAAGGGGGCTAAGTATAATTTTCAAATTATCTTATTACCTCATTATTTGATTGTTCAGAGGCTCTCGATGGGGAAAGGATTTACTAAACAATTAGATACATATTAACTATATGGAACTATCATTATTTAAAAAAACAGTCACTAAGACGTTAGTTACTCATGGATTTATTAAAAACAAAAGCTATTACTATTTAATTTTTAAAGATATTATAATTGTAATAGGATTACAACGATCAAGTTATTCTAATGGGTATTATATAAATATTGGATATATAATAACTCAATTGCGCTCAGCATTATCCTTACCAAAAGACGTAGACGGAGACATTCGGTCTAGGTTTTATATTGAAGGGAATAAAAGTTATGATATAAGCCTGTTTGATTTGGAAATGCTGACAGAGGATAAGCTAACAAAAATAATAGAGGAAAACATTGAAGAATACACTAAGAATGTGGCTACACTTGAGGATATAAAATTATTAATAAAAAGGCGCCCTTCACTATTATTTCAAACCAGAATATCCGCTAAAGAACTACTGGGTTACTCAATTTAACTATCTATTTAGGTTATTCGAAGTTTCTAGTTTCGAGATACACATACTATTGCCTTTGGCGATTACAATAGTTGTTAGCTAGGCTAAGAAGAACAGGGACAAAACAAAAAAATCAAAAGTAGAATAAATCTGAAGTAATGAATGATAATATGTTGTTATTCACAAGTACGGCAATATGTCTATTTGCTATAGCCGTATCGTTTAAAATTAATAGAAAAATTGGTAATGTAAACGCAATTATATTCCTATTGTATAATTTGTCATTATATTATTGCTTTTTTTATAAAAGCTTTGGAGGATCTAGCTTAGTATGGTGGTCTTATTTATTAACACTAAATTTAATACACATATTATCAATGTTTATATACATACTAATAAAGCTATTAAACCAGAAAAAAAATTGATTACTATTTCTATTGTGAAAAAAAGCATACAAGGTTTACAATAACATGCATATTAATAATCAGTTTATGGAATGAATAGCGTTTACTTATCTGGCACGAGTCTCGGCTATTCAGCTATTCGCAACTTGTAGTTTCGTAATACTTATACTATCGCCTTTGGCGATCATCTACCCCCTGCACTAATTTCGAATATGAGGAGTGCAAATGGAGAAAATTTACATTACTCAAACCTCGACTTAAACACCTCCCTTGAAGGTAGCAATTCATTCAGTAATCCTATCATAAACGGATAACTCTTCAACTCATACACCAGCGTTTTGCTGGTAATATCCGAAGAAACCACATTAAAAACACCTTCGGCTTCATACTCAAACTGTTTGGTTTTGGTAGTAATGGTAACAATATTTTCGTGTATAGTTAAGCTAGCAATTTCGTAATACTTCCATTTAGGCACTGCATATACAAGCACAAATTTTTCGCTTACAATGGCAGGATGTGGTGCAGCATTATCGCTGTTCTGGAAAGCGCCGGTGGCGTCCAGCTCTTTAACAAAAGCTTTTATGCCCGTGCCTTCAGTGAACATATTAATGATATGGTTATCGCTGTCGTAATGCAAGGTGCTCAGGTTGGTGAGAACACCTTTTTCTAACTCCAGCTCTATTTTGCAATAGTCGGGTTGGGGTTGTGGTTTAAAGACTTCACTTTGATGTAACTGCAGGATAGCTTTAAATAAAACCCGGTCTACAGGTAACTGCGCTTTCAGTAAAAATGTTTTATAAGCGCCTGCAGTCAATACCTCAAAAGAAAGTGCTGCAAAATCATCATGACTTTGCAGGTGAAACAACGGCAGCCCGTAACTATCTCCATGGGGGTTTTCATTGTACTCAAAACAACCGGTCCGGCGGTTAAGTTGTAACACAACACCGCTGTTGGACGTAGAGCCGATATAGATGCTGAAGGTATCAAAGGAGTGCGGGTGATGCGTGAGGTGAAAAACGTTGGACTTGATCGTCTTTAATTTGCCTTTTTCCAAACCGAAAGTAAATGCTGCCTGTAGGATAAAATCGGTCAGTTCTTTTGTATATCCGTTATAAATAAAACCCCAGAGAAATTCGGGAGACTCATCCCCCGATTTAAAAGTAGCCAGGGATTGAAATACCCATTTTATATGTTTACTGATCTCCTTTTGTAAGTTTTTGCTTTCATGTGCTTTTGAAAGTAGATGGATGTAACGGTCCAGGTTCTTCTCACAATCCCGGATATTATCGGCATTAAAAAAGCGTTCGGATTCAGGCGTAGCTTCCAGGTCGGCGTAGAGTTGACGAATGATCTTTTCTTTGGCCGCCTGTATAGATTCAATAGGGGTCATGCTGCTGTATTTAATTAAATCGGCTTTTCGGCTATTCGAAACTTGTAGTTTCGAAATACTTATGCTATCGCCTTTGGCGATCTATAAACAGGGAGATATCAAAATCTGCAAAAACTACAACAACTTTGTCACCTCCGCCTCAATCACTTTTGCAAAATGTTCATGTTCCAGTCCATGAATCCGTTTTGCCAGGCTTTCGGGCGTATCACCCGGTAAAACCGGGCAGGTGGCCTGGAAAATATGAGCGCCATGATCGTACTGCTCATCCACATAATGAATGGTAATACCGCTTTCGGCCTCGCCGGCCGCAATAACTGCGGTATGCACAAAATTTCCATACATACCCTTACCGCCGTATTTTGGTAGTAAAGCCGGGTGTATATTGATGATACGGTTGGGATAGGCTTTAATCAGGTTTTCAGGTATTTTCCATAAAAAACCGGCTAAAACCACGAATTCTACCCCTTTTTCGCGTAAAAAAGGTAAAAAACTGTCGCCGCGGAAGAATTGTTCCTTTTCAATAGTGAAACTTTCCACACCATGTTTCTCTGCCACAGCAAAAGCGCCGGCTCCGGGTTTATTACAACCCAGCAAAATCACTTTTATTTGCGGATGGTGGGCAAAATGAGCCATTATCTTATCAGCATTACTACCAGCGCCACTGGCAAAAACCGCGATTTTTACCTGTTTTTTACCTTTTCCGGCCATTCTTTGCCCCATTTTCTTCAAATATTTAGTAAAAAAGCCAAATTGGCCAAAAAGAATGCTCACAGCCAATACACAGAATGGCCAGACCAGGGTCACCACCAAAACATATATAATTACCCATAAAAACCGATTTTCAATATTCATCCAGCCCATCACCGTTTTACCGATCAGACCGCTCAGGCTGCCGCCAATGGCAAAAGTGCACAGAATGAGTAGTACTTGCCATCCGGTAACTTTCCATTTTTGCTGCAGGCGGTCCAACATGCTGAAGAATTTATATTAAGGGTCTTAAAAGAAGGTTGCGCAAAACTATCATATATATATATACCAAGTGGTGCGGAGGCAAACCAAATTTCCTTGTTTACTTATTTAAATGACAAAACATTTGTCAGGCGGCAAAGGTTTCGGTCATCGGATCATCATTACAGAATATATATCGATTGCTTTTTGCGGACTGTAATTGTCACCGGATTGTCGGCTGTGCGGAGTTGTTCCCACTTGAAAAACGAGTGACTTTTTTATGACAAACTATTTTAGGGCATGGTATTTTTTACTGCTAAATACGCTGAAAAGCAATACAGTAGCGGGTTTAAAAAAATTTAAAAATGTTGTTCTTTTGTTAACTTCTAGGCTTATTTTTGCACCCAATTAGAGCTTTTTATCCACATTTTTTGATCAAATGCGAATATGACTCCGAGTAAGCCAATAATTCAACGAATAGCGCTGGTTTTTTTCACTTTTTTAGTGTTTTCCATAGCGAATGTTAATGCCCAGGATGGTAAGGCATTATTTATGTCCAAGTGTGCTACCTGTCACGCACCTGATATGAAAAGTAACAGCACCGGCCCTGCCTTGGGTGGTGTGCAGGATCGCTGGGAAGACCAGGGGAAACTACACGAGTGGATCAGGGACAATGCAGCTTTAATTAAATCCGGTTATCCTAAGGCCGTAGAGGTTTCAAAAATCTCTACTACAGCCATGGACCTGTTTCCTACTTTAACGGATGCGGATATTGATGCTATTCTGACCTATGTAGATGAAAAGTTTAAAGAAGTACCAAAAGTTGCTCAAAACGGTGAAACCGGCGGTGGATCTGGTAATGGTAACCAGAACGCTGTGATCTTTGGTGTTATATCATTAATACTGGCTTTGATCGCCTTTATATTAATGTATGTTAACAGCAACCTGAAAAAATTATCTGACGATACCGAAGGCATTGAACGTCCTGAGCCTTCACCTTTCTATCGCAATAAAGTTTACATCGCCATTTTTGCGGTATTCATGTTTATTTTAGGCGGCTTCTTTGTAACCAAAGGAATGATTGGCCTGAATCGTCAACACGGCTATGAACCCGAACAACCTATTTTCTACTCACATAAAGTACACGCCGGTATCAACCAGATCAGCTGTCTGTATTGCCATGGCAATGCCTGGGAAAGTAAAACAGCCGCTATTCCTTCGGTTAACGTGTGTATGAACTGTCATAAAACAATCCAGTCTTACGAAAAAGGACCTGAGTTGTTTGACAAAAACGGCAATAAAGTAAACGGTACGGCCGAGATCGCCAAACTGTACGAGTATGCCGGCTTTGATCCTAAAAATCCTGATGCATGGGATCCTTCCAAAGCAAAACCGATTGAGTGGGTGAAGATCCACAATATGCCTGACCACGTTTACTTTAACCATAGCCAGCACGTACGTGTAGGTAATGTACAGTGCCAGACCTGTCATGGTGAAATTAACGAGATGGATGTGGTAAAACAGGTATCAGAGTTAAGCATGGGCTGGTGTGTGAACTGTCACCGTCAAACCAAGGTTAACTTTAACTACTCCGACAGTACCGGTAACCAGTTCTATAGCATTTACGAGAAATTCCACAACGATATTAAATCCGGTAAAATGGATAGCGTAACTGTAAAAGATATCGGTGGCCTGGAGTGTCAGAAATGTCACTATTAATAGAGTGACCCAACGGGTGTTGCTACGTGAAAAGAGGTGAAATTTTCAAATTGATTAATTTTTCAAATTAAGAATAAATGAGCCAAAACAAATACTGGCAAAGTTTTGCAGAGGTTAACGATCCGGAAAACTTTAAAACACGAAACGCTGATGAGTTTCGTGAAGAGCTTCCGTTTGAAGATGAGGGCAAGGGTATTTTAGATGCCAAAGCGCCCCGTCGTGACTTTTTAAAATACCTGGGTTTTAGTACTGCAGCCGCTACACTGGCTGCCAGTTGTAAGATCCCGGTACGTAAAGCAGTGCCTTTTGCCAGCAAGCCTGAAAATATTGTTCCCGGCGAAGCAAAGTACTACGCTACCACCTATATCCAGGATGGTGATGTGGTGCCTGTATTGGCTCGTGTACGTGACGGCCGCCCTATTTTAATTGAAGGCAATGACCTGTCTTTTGTAAAAGGCTGCACAACGGCACGTATCCAGGCTTCTATCCTGGACCTGTATGATAAGAACAGGATCACCCACCCTAAACAAAGAGCGGGTAACGAACTGAAAGAGATCCCCACTTTTGAAGCGTTAGACCAGGAAGTAATAGCGGCTATTAAAGCAGCAGGCGGTTCGGTAGTATTATTAACCAGCACGGTTAACTCTCCTTCTGCCTTACAGGCCATTGCTGATTTTAAAGCAGCCTACCCCAATTTTAAACATGTACAGTACGATGCGGTATCCTATACCGGTATGTTACTGGCCAATGAAGCAAGCTTCGGACGCAGAGCCATCCCGGCTTACCGTTTTGAGAATGCAAAAAAAGTGGTAGTAAGCATCGGCGCTGACTTTTTAGGTACCTGGTTAAGCCCTGTTGAATACCAGCATGGTTATGCCCTGAACAGGAAGATCAACGAGGCCAAGCCTGAAATGAGCAAACACTACCAATTTGAAAGCTTCCTGAGCATGACCGGCGCTAATGCCGACGAAAGGTTTAACCACCGCCCGTCTGAAACCGGTGCAGTTGTATTAGCCCTGGCAGCGGCTGTAGGTGTGGAAGGTATTAGTGCCCCCGCACTGAAGAGTGAAAAATTAAAAGCAGGTGTTGCTAAAGTAGCAAAAGACCTGTTGGCGAATAAAGGACAAAGTTTAGTAGTTGCCGGCAGCAACGATGTAAATGTACAATTGATCGTAAATGCCATCAACAACGCGATCGGTGCTTATGGTACTACCATTGACTGGTCGGCCCCGGTAAATTACCGCCAGGGTATTGATAAAGACTTTGCCGATTTATTAAACGAATTACAAAGCGGAAGCGTAGGTACTTTATTAGTACAGGGCGTTAACCCTTATTATACCTGGCATGACAGGGAGAAAGTAAAAGCTGCTTTTGAAAAAGCCAAAGTACGTATCTCCTTTAACGAGAAACTGGATGAGACTTCGGTACTGTGCAATTATTTAGTGCCTACCCATCACTACCTGGAAAGCTGGGGCGATGGTGAAGCTACTGCCGGCAGCATCGGTTTTGTACAGCCTACTATTTACCCGCTGTTTAAAACCCGCCAGTGGACAGAAAGCCTGTTACGCTGGGCTGGTAAAACAGAATTATTTGAAGAGTATTTCCGCAATTTCTGGATCAATAAATTAGGCGGCTTAGATACTTACAACACCGCCTTACAAAACGGTGTATGGACCAGCGGCGCTACGGCTGCCAGTGCAGGATCGTACAGCGGTGGCAGTGTTGGTACTGCGGTAAGCGCTATCAGCGCCAAACCTATCTCTGCTAAAAAAGAGGTAGTAGTTTACCAGAGCAATGCAATGGGTTCGGGTTCGCACCCTGCCAACCCATGGTTACAGGAGTTACCTGACCCGATCACGAAGATCACCTGGGACAACTATGCCATGATATCGGTTTCTACTGCCGATGAATTAAAGATCAATTATAAGAGCAACGATTACGAATATTACCCGCAAAAGCCTGTTATTAAGGTAAAAGTGGCCGGTAAAGAAGTGGAGTTGCCCAGTATAGTAGTACCGGGTATGGATGCCAATACCATTGCGGTTGCATTAGGTTATGGCCGTACAGAAACTCTGGGAAGCACTTACGTGGATAACGCGAATAAGACCAAGAAAGTAGGTGTGGATGTTTATCACCTGACCTCTTTTAACGGTACCAGCGTTGACCTGTACGCTGCTGATGCGGATGTAGAGAATACCGGCAGCAAGTTTAAACTGGCCCAGACACAGATACACAACACCTACGAAGACCGTGTAGATGTAGTGCGTGAAACATCTTTAGCCAGCTTTATCAACGATAAAACAGAGATCAAAGATTACCAGCAGCATTTATACGATACGTACAGCGGTAAGGAAGGTGCTACCCGTGAGGATTATGCCAAAGAAGGCTCTCCTTATGGCAAACACGACCAGCCCGGTATTAAATGGGGTATGAGCATTGACATGAACGCCTGCTTTGGTTGCGGCGCCTGTGTAATTGCCTGTCATGCCGAGAATAACGTACCGGTTGTAGGTAAAAGCGAGGTACTGCGTTACCACGATATGCACTGGTTACGTATTGACCGTTATTATGTTTCTGACGAGAAAGATCCGAACGAATTAAAAGGGGTGGTTTTCCAGCCTATGATGTGTCAGCATTGCGATAACGCTCCATGTGAGAACGTATGTCCGGTGGCTGCAACCAACCATAGCGCCGAAGGCCTGAACCAAATGACTTATAACCGTTGTATCGGTACACGTTATTGCGCTAACAACTGTCCTTACAAAGTGCGTCGCTTTAACTGGTCTGACTACACTGGTGCTGACAGCTTTGCCAATAACCAGGACCAGACCGTGGTAGGTAAATTAGACCCGGCTGTGTTCCACATGAACGACGATTTAACCCGCATGGTGTTAAACCCTGATGTTACCGTACGTTCAAGAGGTGTGATCGAGAAATGTTCTTTCTGTGTACAACGTTTACAGGCAGCTAAATTAGATGCTAAAAAAGAAGGTACACCATTGAAAGACAAACACCTGAAACTGGCTTGTACCAGCGCCTGTGCGGCCGATGCCATGGTATTTGGTAATGTACACGACCCTGAAAGTGCTATCAGCATTGAGCGTAAGAACAACCCGCTGCGTACTTTCTATGTATTAGAGCAAATTCACGTTATGCCTAATGTTAGCTACCTGGCTAAAATTAGAAATACCGACGAAATTATACCCCGCAAAGGACATGGCCCGGCCAAAGGCGGCGAGGGACATGGTGATGGTCATGGTAACGAACACGGAAAAGAAACGTTACCAGCTACACAACCTGCAGCGGCAGAACATCATTAATAGTTGCAGCAGTAATGCTGCCACTATTAGTGGTAAATAAATAGTTCTTTGTTTTTGTTGATTGTTTTTATAAAAGCGTGGCTATAGTTGCCCCTGGATGATAGAGGGAACTTACAGGATGCCGATAAGAATTACCGGACGGTGCAGTGAGTGACACAACAGGCGGTGATAGTAGTAATGCAGCCCGTATAAAAATGAAGAACAACAGAAAATAAAAAAAGTTTAAACCAGTGCTGGTTTGCTTATAGAAATTTGATTATTAGATTTTTTTATAAATAATTATGTCTTTACTCAGATACGAATCGCAGGTAAGACCACCGATTGTGGATGGCAATAAGGATTATCATCAGGTGACAGAGGATATTTGTCGCCCGGTGGAAACAAAGCCGTCAAAACTTTGGTGGATAGGATTTATTATTTCTTTGGGCTTATTGGGTTTTGGTGTGGTATCCATTTACATGGACGTAGTGTATGGTACCGGCCAGTGGAACCTGAATAAGACCATTGGATGGGGTTGGGATATTACCAACTTCGTATGGTGGGTAGGTATCGGTCACGCCGGTACACTTATCTCGGCTATCTTATTACTTTTCCGCCAGGGCTGGCGTACCGGTGTAAACCGTGCGGCTGAGGCGATGACCATATTTGCGGTAATGTGTGCGGGCCAGTTCCCTATCTGGCACATGGGTCGTGTGTGGAATGCGTTTTTCGTATTGCCTTACCCCAATACCCGCGGTCCTTTATGGGTTAACTTTAACTCACCGTTACTGTGGGACGTATTCGCGATCTCTACTTATTTCACTGTATCGTTATTGTTCTGGTACTCGGGTTTATTACCTGACCTGGCTACCCTGCGTGACCGTGCTAAAGTAAAATGGCGCAAGATGTTTTATGGCCTGGCAGCATTTGGCTGGACAGGTAGTACCAAACACTGGCAGCGTCATGAAGCCTTATCACTGGTACTGGCAGGTTTAAGTACTCCACTGGTACTTTCGGTGCACACTATCGTATCATTTGACTTTGCTACCTCGGTTGTACCTGGATGGCATACTACCATCTTCCCTCCCTACTTCGTAGCGGGTGCGGTATTCTCAGGTTTTGCAATGGTACAGACACTGTTATTAATTACCCGTAAAGTATTAGGCTTACAGGATTATATTACCATTGAGCACATTGAGGTAATGAACAAGGTAATTGTACTGACCGGTTCCATTGTAGGTATTGCCTACCTGACCGAGCTGTTCATGGCCTGGTACAGTGCGGTGGATTACGAATGGTTTGCTTTTAAAGAAAACCGTTTAAGCCTGAGCAGCCCTTACGGATGGAGCTACTGGTTAATGATGGGTTGTAACGTATTATCGCCACAGGTATTCTGGAGCAAAAAATTACGTCGTAACTTATTGCTTACCTTCTTCATGAGTATCTTGGTTAACATTGGTATGTGGTTCGAACGTTTTGTAATTATCGTAACCTCTATTTACCGTGATTACCTGCCAAGCTCCTGGAGTACTTATTATACACCTACCATCTGGGAGATAGGATTTTACATGGGAACCTTTGGTTTATTCTTTACCTGTTACTTCCTGTTCTCTAAATACTTCCCGGTAATTGCCATTGCAGAGATCAAACATATCCTGAAGAAAAATGGTGATAACTATAAGGAAGAGATGGTTAAAGTGGAAGAGAAACCGTTGGAGAAATTTGCACATGATGAGTTACATCATCACTAAGCAAAAAGCTGTTTGATAACAAATTATTGAAGAATTGGTGAAGGCCTGAACGGCCGGCACTTCATAAATAAAAATTATGGGCGTTAAAAAATTTATAGTAGGCACTTTTTACGACGAGCAGGTTTTATTTCCCGCCGTTAAAAAAGTACGTAAAGCCGGGTATAAGCTGCACGATGTGTACACTCCTTTCCCCATCCACGGACTGGATAAGGAAATGGGCTTAAAAGATACCAGCTTACACGTTGCCGGTTTTATTTACGGTATTACCGGTACTACTACTGCAGTTAGCTTTATTACCTGGGCTTTAACGGTAGACTGGCAGATCAATTTTGGTGGTAAACCATTCTTTTCTTTACCGGCTTGGATACCTATTACGTTTGAGTTAACGGTATTATTTGCCGCGGTGGGCATGGTACTTACTTTTTGCTGGTTATGTCAGCTGGCTCCTTTTGTAAAGAAGGATCACTTTAACCCGCGCAGCACCGATGATACATTTGTAATGGCCATTGAGTGCACCAGCAAAACCAATGAAGAGGAAGCGGTGGCATTCCTGAAAAGCATCGGTTCATCAGAAGTAACGGTAGAGAACAGGGAAACCGGCTGGTGGATCGGTCGTTATGATCAGGATACAACCAGGTTTGGTAAAAAAGTGGAAGCAGTTTAATTACTGCCATTCAGAAACAAGAACTGATTTTTTTGAAGAATATATATAAGAGAATGAAAAAACTATTCGTCATAACTTTTTGCACTGTTGCGGTAGCGGTAACCGTTGTAAGTTGTGGTAGCAGCGACAAACCAGGTCGTGCTTATATGCCCGACATGTCGTACAGTGTTGCTTACGAAACTTATGCACCCAGCGATGAAAGATTAAAAGCATCGGGTGCTTCCTATAATCACCGCCCTGTTAACGGCGCTATTGCCCGTGGCGACGCATTCCCTTACCTGTTAAAACACGATTCTGCCGGTTATGCACAGTCGGCTTTTGTAAAAAACCCGCTGAACATTGACAGTATCGATTTAAAGGAAGCAGAGCGTTTATACCTGGTGAACTGTGGTATTTGCCATGGTGCTAAGTTAGATGGTAACGGACCTTTATTCAATGGTGGCGAAGGCCCTTATACGGCTAAACCTGCTACGCTGGTGAACGATGCAAAATATGAGGCCATGACAGAGGGTACCATGTTCCATTCCATTACCTATGGTAAAGGACAAATGGGTAGCTATGCTTCACAACTGAACACCAAACAACGCTGGGAAGTTGTAGCGTATATTAAATCGAAGCAGGCTAAAAAGGCGGCGGCACCTGCTGCAGGAGCAACAGCGGCTGCAGATACTACCGCTGCAAAACCATAAGAACAGAGACGATCGAAATTTATTTGAAGAAATTATAAAAGAACAGTGATGTCATCATTTAAGGAACAATTTACGCCCACAAAAAGATTCAATACCATTGCTCTTGCGCTAATGGTTGTGGGACTTATTGCTATCGTTGCTTTATACTTTTCAACCCATGGCAGTGGTATTGCCGAGGCTGATAAGCCAAAGCAGGATGCCAGGTTTTGGGCAAGCTTACTGCAAAACAGCGTTTACTTTTTATTGGTAGTAAATGCCAGCATGTTCTTTATCTGCGCCACTACACTGGCATGGGGCGGATGGCAGATCTCTTTCCGCAGGGTTACTGAAGCTATCTCTGCCTGTGTGCCTATTATTGGTGTATTGGCTGCTATTATCTTATTAGCAATTGCTTTTGGCGACAACCATACTATTTATCACTGGACCGACACTCATCATGTGCATGACGATCCTGTTTTAAATCATAAAAAAGGATTTTTAAATAAAGGCTTTTTTGCTACAGTTACTATTTTAACAGTGGTGCTGTGGTCAGTATTGGGTTACAAACTGAGAGCCATGTCCCGTCAGCTGGATAACAACCCTTTACCTTCTGTTGAAGCGGGTAAAAAATACATGTGGAAAAACACGGTTTGGGCTGCGATCTACATCATCGTATTCTCTTTAACCATCATGTCATCAATTCCCTGGTTATGGTTAATGAGTATAGATGCACACTGGTACAGTACCATGTACAGCTGGTACACTTTCGCCAGTACATTTGTTGCCGGTATGGCCCTGATCGCTTTGTTTGTTATTTACCTGAAAAACAAAGGTTATTTAGAACTGACGAATACAGAGCATTTACATGATCTGGGTAAATTCATGTTCGCCTTCTCTATCTTCTGGACTTATTTATGGTATTCCCAGTTCATGCTGATCTGGTATGCGAATATTCCTGAGGAAACCATTTACTTCAAGCCCCGTGCTACAGGATTGTACAGTGGTATCTTCTGGTTCATGTTCATCATCAACTTTATTGCACCGTTGTTAATATTAATGAGTCGCGACTCTAAACGTAACTACACCATTATTGCGGTAGTAGCGGTGCTTATCATATTTGGTCACTGGTTGGATTTTTACCAGATGGTATTCCCGGCCATATCGCCGGACAAAGTACCTATGATCTTATATGATTTTGGTGTTGCCCTTGGTTTTGTTGGTATCATCATGTTTGTTACCGGCAGGGTATTAAGCAAACACGCTTTAATACCGAAGAACCACCCGTTCATCAAAGAAAGTGTTATTCACCATACTTAACCGTTGGTGGTAATACTTATGTAGATCTTTTTGAAGTCGGCTGCAGTAATGCTATGCCCCCGGCCCCGGAGGGGAGGCTGGTTGCGACGCTCCGTTCAGGGTTCCGTTCGCTAATGGGCAGGCAGGCAGCATAACAATAACTGATTTTTTCTTTTTGGAATTTTAATACTATTATGACGACAACGTTTTTTATCATTGCAATTTTAGTGCTTGGCTTCCTGATAACGTTTCAGATAGCCAAGGCGAGTGAATATGTTGCAGTAATCCGAGGTGAAGAGAAGTCTCGTAAGCAAACCAACAAGATCAATGCATTTTTGCTATTGGTATTCCTTATCGTGGGCATGTTTGGTGTGTACTATTGCAATGTGAAACTGGAAGGTAAAATACTGAAATTCGGCAGCGCCGCTTCTGACCATGGTCTGTTGGTAGACCAGATGATGAAGTACACCCTGATCGCTACCGGTGCTGTATTCTTCCTGACACAGATCTTGTTGTTTTGGTATTGTTTTAAATACCAGGAAAAAGAAAACAGGAAAGCTTACTTCTTCCCGCACTCTAATAAATTAGAGCTTATCTGGACAGCGGTTCCCGCTATCATACTTACCGTTCTGGTTACTTTTGGTATTGTTTACTGGTACCGTATCACCGGCCCGGCTCCAAAAGAAGCCATGGTGGTGGAAGTAGTAGGCAGCCAGTTTAAATGGGAATACCGTTACCCCGGCCCGGATAAAGAATTAGGTCAGAAATACTACAAAAAAATTGACCCCAGCGCCATGAATCCTTTGGGACAGGTTTGGGAAGACCAACTGGGCCAGGACGATATTTATATTAACGGCCAGGATGAGCCTTTACACCTGGTGGTAAATAAACCGGTTAAATTAGTTATTAACGCAAAAGACGTGATACACGACGTAGGTCTGGCACATTTCCGTATGAAAATGGACGCTGTACCGGGCACACCAACTACCATGTGGTTTACCCCTACCAAAACGACTGCCGAAATGAAAAAAGAAACCGGCAACCCCGATTTTGTGTATGAAATATCCTGCGACCAGATGTGCGGATCGGGTCATACCAACATGAGAGGCACTATTGTTGTGGAAACACAGGAGGCGTTTGACCAGTGGATCGCTTCTAAAAAGCCACAATACAAATTGGCTATGGAAGCTAAACGTGTAGCCGATTCTACAGCTGCGGCCAGCACCGTTCCTGTAGCCCCGATTGCTAAAGACACCGTAATTGCACAGTTGAAACACTAATTTGTATGAGCAAGGCACAGGCAGTGCCACAAAAATATTACTATGAGTCACGCAGCACATATTGAACATTCGGCAGTTGGTTTTGATACGCACCATGACGGCGACCATGGGCATCACCACCACAAGGAAACTTTCCTGACCAAGTATGTATTCAGTCAGGACCATAAAATGATTGCCAAACAGTTTTTAATTACTGGTATCGTTTGGGCATTCATTGGTGGCCTGTTTTCGGTATTATTCCGTTTACAGTTAGGTTTTCCTGATCAGAGTTTCCCTATTTTAGAAACATTCTTCGGTCACTGGGCCGAGGGTGGTAAAATTAAACCCGACTTTTACTATGCACTGGTAACCATGCACGGTACGGTGCTGGTGTTCTTTGTATTAACTGCAGGTCTTAGTGGTACGTTTGCCAACTTACTCATTCCTCTTCAGGTAGGTGCCCGTGATATGGCCTCTCCTTTAATGAATATGTTATCTTACTGGTTCTTCTTTGCTGCCAGTATTGTAATGTTGGCCTCACTCTTTATACAAACAGGTCCGGCATCGGGCGGGTGGACATCCTATCCTCCGTTGAGCGCCCTGGGTCAGGCATCTATCGGTTCTAAAGCCGGTATGGATATGTGGATCATCGGTATGGCCCTGTTCATTGTATCGCAGTTACTGGCCGGTCTGAACTATATTTCTACCATTTTAAATATGCGTACAAAAGGTATGGCCATGACCCGTTTGCCATTAACCGTTTGGGCATTATTCTTTACCGCGGTATTGGGTGTATTATCCTTCCCGGTATTATTATCGGGTGCGGTACTGCTTATTTTTGACCGTACTTTAGGTACCAGCTTCTACTTAAGCGATATCTTCATTGCGGGTGAGGCTTTACCAAACGAAGGTGGTAGTGCCATTCTTTACCAGCACTTATTCTGGTTCCTGGGTCACCCCGAAGTATATATCATTCTGTTACCGGCCATGGGTATGGTGTCGGAAATATTATCCATCAACTCGCGTAAGCCTATCTTCGGTTATATGGCCATGCTGGGTTCCATGTTCGCCATCTGTATTCTGGCCTTCCTGGTTTGGGCGCACCATATGTTTGTAACCGGCTTAAACCCGTTCCTGGGCTCGGTATTCGTACTGTTAACCCTGTTAATTGCGGTGCCGTCGGCCATCAAGGTATTTAACTGGTTAACCACTTTATGGCGAGGCAGCATCAGGTTCACCCCTGCTATGTTATTTGCCATTGGTTTTGTAAGCTTATTCATCTCCGGTGGTTTAACGGGTATTTTCTTAGGAAACTCTACTATCGATATTCACCTGCACGATACCATGTTCGTGGTAGCCCACTTCCACATTGTAATGGGTGTGGCCTCAATGTTCGGTATGTTTGCCGGTATCTATCACTGGTTCCCGAAAATGTACGGGCGTTATATGAATAACACTTTAGCGTATGTACACTTCTGGGTAACTATTGTAGGTGCTTACCTCATCTTCTGGCCAATTCACTACCAGGGTTTGGCAGGTATGCCCCGCCGTTATCTTGATAAAAGCCAGTGGGTGAACTTCAGCCAGTTCCACGATCTGGATGCCATGATCACTATTGTAACGATCATTGTATTTGCGGTACAGCTGATGTTTGTGTTTAACTTCTTCTACTCTATTTTCAAGGGTCGTAAAGTAACTACCTTAAACCCATGGAAAGCGACAACCCTGGAATGGACCACACCTATCAACCCCGGACACGGTAACTGGGATGGTGAAATTCCTGAGGTACACCGCTGGGCTTATGATTACAGTAAGGACGGAAGGGACTTTATTCCCCAAACCGAGCCTGTAAGTGATAAAGAAAGCAGCCACTAATTGGGTTGCGGAGATGAATGACAAGGGACGTCATTCAACAGAGAAAGGAAAGGAACATGAGTGATCGGTAAAACGGTCATTTACATAAAACGAAAGTCTTTGGAAGATGAAGAAATTGAAGGACTATTTATTGTTGGTAAAACTTTCGTTAAGCATAATGGTGGTATTCAGCAGTGTGATCAGTTACCTGCTGGTGCCTGGGATTGATTTTGATGTAGTTAGGATACTATTGCTCTTTATAGGTGGGTTATTGGTTACAGGCAGTGCCAACACCATTAACCAGGTGGTAGAAAAGGATACCGACGCTTTAATGAAACGTACAGCGGTAAGACCCATTGCTTCGGGACGTATGAGTCCGCAGGAGGGTTGGGGATTTGCTATTTTGTGCGGCGCATTGGGTGTTTTTATCCTGGGTTACTGGTTTAACTGGACCGCCGCATTTGTAGCATTGTTCAGCTTGTTTTTATACGCGTTCATTTACACGCCGTTAAAAAAAGTAAACTCAATTGCAGTGCTGGTGGGTGCGGTTCCCGGAGGCTTACCCTGTTTAATTGGCTGGGTTGCTGGCTTTGCCCCGGGTGAGGAAATTCTTTGGACCGGTGGTATTGTGTTATTCCTGGTGCAGTTTTTCTGGCAGTTCCCCCATTTTTGGGCCATTGCCTGGATAGCGCACAATGATTACTCAACGGCAGGCTTTAAGTTATTGCCCAGTGATAAAGGGCCAACAAAGTTTACCGCTTTACAAACCATTGTGTACTCTTTGTTGCTGTTACCGGCTACTGTGGCGCCCTATTTTCTGGATATCTGTGAGTTTGAAACGATAAAGGGAATGATAGGACTGGTGCTGGTTATATTGGCTAACATATTTATGGTGTTCCGTAGTGTTAGCTTATACCAGAAAATGGATATAAAATCGGCAAGAGGCGTAATGTTTGGCAGTTATATTTATTTACCGGTGGTATTGCTGGCGTTGCTGTTAAGTAAAGTATAACAAATTAGCGAATTAGATAATGAGGTAATTTGAAAATGTGAGGTAAAACAAATTGAAATGGTAGGACAGTTGAATATTGATAAAACGAATAACAGGTTGGGTGAAGGCCGTAAAATGCATCCGCACAAGTTTACCTTGTGGGTGGCCATTGCCAGTATGTTAATGATGTTTGCGGGGCTCACCAGTGCGTTTATCATTAAAAGTAACCTGGAAGGCTGGCGTACGATAGATTTTCCCAAGATCTTTTGGGTATCTACGGCAGTGATTGTTACCAGCAGCATTACCATACAGATGGCTTTACGTGCTTTTAAACAAAGAAGCATGCAACGTTATCGCAGCCTGATGATAGTAACTGTTATTTTAGGCCTCATTTTCATAGCCCTGCAGATTTTAGGTTTTAATGAGCTATGGAACGAGCAGCAGGTAAGGTTTAAAGGTTCATCAGGAGCAGGCCAGTTCTTATATGTGATCTTTGGTTTACATGGCCTGCACGTAATGGGAGGCATGTTAGCGCTGATCATTATGGTTTGCCGCTCTTTATGGGGCAAGGTAAAATCGTATAGCAGTGTACCGGTAGAGGTAATGAGCAGTTTCTGGCACTTTGTAGATATACTGTGGATATACCTGTTAGTGTTCTTTTTACTGATCGGATAATTGATTATTAGCTAATTTGCTGATGTGCTGATTGGCTAATGAAGGAAAATAAAATTATAGTTTTTAATAACGATTAGGTATTGGCGAAAGCCGGTACTTAAAAAAAGTCCCGGAGAGGGTAGGTTTATATGGCAACAACAGCTACAGCGCATAAGACTAAATGGTGGAGCGGCGGTAAAAGCCCGTTCAACATCGAGTACGGAAAAGTGATGATGTGGTATTTTTTAATGAGTGATGCTTTCACATTTGGGGCATTCCTTATTTCTTATGGTACCATCCGTTTCAGCCAAAACTTTTGGCCCGACCCGAACCATGTATTTAATGCATTCCCGTTTGCAGGTCATGCCAATTTACCTTTGGCGTTTGTGAGTGTAATGACCTTTATCCTCATCATCAGTTCGGTAACCATGGTACTGGCAGTACATGCCGGTCATAAAGGTGATAAAGCGGGGGTAACAAAATGGTTATTATGGACCATCCTGGGTGGTTTAATGTTCCTGAGTTGCCAGGCCTGGGAGTGGTGGCATATGATCACTGCCGAGCATGCTACTTTAGTAGATGGCCAGATCCAGTTATTAGGTCAGACTACCAAGGTAAACCCCTGGGGTGCTGCGGCCGATCCTGCTTTAATTGGTGAAGCGCTTAAAAATACAGATACCGGTATCTTAGCCAAGCTGGCTTACCAGGTAGATCATTCTGTACCCGTATCGCAATTAGCTACACAGTCTAAAGAAAGTTTAATTGCTACAATTTCTCAGCATGAGCTGAAAGTGGGCACGCCCGGCCCGGTAGCATTTGGTGGTTTCTTCTATGGTATCACCGGCTTCCACGGCTTCCACGTATTCTCGGGTGTGGTAATCAATATCGTGATGCTGATCATGACCCAAAAGAATGTGTTTGAAAACAGGGGCCATTACCTGATGATTGAAAAAGCAGGTTTGTACTGGCACTTTGTAGACCTGGTTTGGGTATTCGTGTTCCTGGCTTTCTACCTTATTTAACAACAAAAATCAGAACTTATTAAAGATATGTCTAGTCATTACGATCCAACGAAAGCTATTTCTTCTTCGGCAGCTTATCCCGAAGTGGTGGAGCCACATCATCACGCGGATGATGCTGAATTCAAAAAGCGTGTAAGAAAAACAACCATTTTACTATCTGTTATTACGATAATAGAGCTGGGTATTGGTTTATTGCTGTATGCTATGGGCCACGAGGCTAACCACCTGCTGATATTAATGTTCAAAGGTGCCGTTTGTATCCTCACTTTAGCTAAGGCTTATTATATCGTTTCCATCTTTATGCACCTGGGTGATGAGATCAGGAACTTTATCATGACCATTATTGTGCCTTTATTGCTGTTTATATGGTTTATTGCGGCTTTCTTAATTGATGGTAATTCTTATAAAAACTTAAGAAATACCTACGATCCTCATTTTAAACAAACCACTACACCGGTAAAACATGAGGCAAAAAAAGAACCAACGGCTCCTGAACCGGGCAAGCAATAATTTGTTATAAAAGATACTATTTACTGCCGCCCGGTTATGCTTAAATAGCTGTAACCGGGCGATAGTTTTTTAACAGATACCCCGAAGCAAACTATACGTGAACAAGAAAGCATTATATGCCCTCATTTTAGCCATAGCCTTACCGCTGAGTTGTTATTTAATTGTAAAACAATACAGTGAGGATGCAGTGGCCATGCCGGGCCATTACGTGGTGGATACCGTATTGACCAGGGAAGTGAATGGCAAGCAGCTCACCGATACGGTTTGGCATAAAATACCCAACTTTAGCCTGGTAAACCAACTTGGCGATACGGTTACGCTTGATAGCCTGCACAACAAGATCATCATTGCTGATTTTTTCTTCACGCACTGCCCTACCATTTGCCCGGGTATGACAGCCAATATGCATAAGCTGCAATCTTCTATCACCAATGCCAAACGGGTGGGTGATAAAACCAACAAAAGTATTTTCTTCCTTTCTTTCAGTATTGATCCGGAAAGGGATTCGGTAACACAGTTAAAAAAATGGGCCGATCGTTTCCAGATCAACCCTGAGCAATGGTGGTTATTAACCGGCGACAAACAGGTTATTTATGACCTTGCCCGTAACCATATGCGCCTGGGTGTGGAAGATGGCGCTATGGTTGACTCCAACTACTTTCATTCCGACCGTTTTGTGTTAATTGACAGCAACCGGTATGTACGTGGTTATTACAGCGGCATACGGGAGAACGACCAGGTAAAACTGGCCCGTGACCTTTTGTTCCTCACCATGGAAAAAGACCGCACCAAAAAAAGTTTCCTGGCAGGCAAACTGCAACTGCTGGCTATTGTATTTTTACTGGCAGCGGCCGGCGTTGGATTATTCTTAATATTCTTTACAAAAAATAAATCAAAACAACATGTTAGCACCCGTGTGGAGAAAGAATGATAAAAAAGCAAACTGGCTGATCCTTACTTTTTCTGTTATTGTTTTTTTATTGGTGACTGCCCTCGGGCGTGTATCGTTAGCTGTTGACCTCGGTTTTAGTCCGCATATTTTTGCAAAGATCAATGCGTATATCAACAGTGCGGTAGCCGTATTCCTTATACTTGCTTTAATAGCCGTTAAACAAAAAAAATACATCCTGCACCGTAACTCCATGCTTATTGCCATGGTGTTATCCATCCTGTTTTTATTAAGTTACATATTACATCACTTGTTAACATCGCCTACAGAATTTCCTAAAACTGAGGAATTAGCTACAGCCCGGATCATTTATTACATCTTATTATTTACCCATATTCCCCTGGCTGGTTTAATATTACCGTTTATCTTATATACCGCCTATCGCGGCCTCACCGGCGAATGGATAAAGCACCGCAAGCTGGCACGCATTACCTGGCCTATCTGGTTTTATGTGGCGGTAACGGGGGTTATCATTTATATTATGATCAGTCCTTACTACCCGGCATAAGCCTGTCAGTTTTTTTATTTATTCAGGTTATCAGCTGCAGTAATACTGTGCATCGTCCCTTGCGTCGCACACTGCATCGTTCTGTTCTTTGGTCAGCAGCTTTGTTCCTTTTATTCAAGGCTTATTATATAACTGTTGGGTAGACCTGGGGGACTTGGTAAGACCTTGTACTATTGTTTACCAATCAACCTGTTTCAATCCGGGAATTATTATTAATTACTAATTTTTAATTCTTAATTAATTCAAATACGGTTTTCTGCGGCTGCATGTTTAATAAACAGCTTTCTTTAGCTTTGTGGCTGCATAAAAACGAAATGTGCCGGTAATAAGCAAACGGTCATAACTGTCTATCGTTTTTATTTTTTAATTTTTACTTTATAATTATACAACCCGTGAACGCATTTGAAGTTAAAGGTGGCAAAACATTATCCGGAACCATTATTCCGCAGGGGGCAAAAAACGAAGCACTGCAGATCATCAGTGCTGTATTGTTAAGCCCGGAAAAAATAACCATCACTAATATACCCGATATACTGGATGTTAACCTGCTGATTGAGCTGCTGGGTGAAATGAATGTAAAAATAGAGAGGCCGCAGCGGGATACCTGTATATTCCAGGCCGATGATGTAAATGTAGACTACCTGCATAGTGATGCATTCAAGAAAAAAAGTGGCCGCTTAAGAGGTTCCGTTATGCTGGCCGGTCCCATGCTGGCCCGTTTTAAAAAAGCCTTTATTCCCAAGCCCGGGGGTGATAAAATAGGTCGCCGCCGTTTGGATACCCATATCATTGGTTTTGAAAAACTGGGTACAACCTTTAACTATGATGCAGAGGATGGCTTCTTTCATTTAGATGCTTCGCAACTGAAAGGCACCAACCTGTTGCTGGATGAGCCTTCTGTTACCGGTACGGCCAATATAGTGATGGCCGCGTCTATGGCTAAAGGCACAACCACTATTTACAATGCAGCTTGCGAACCCTATATACAACAACTTTGTAAAATGCTCAATCGCATGGGTGCAAAGATCAGTGGCATTGGGAGCAACCTGTTAACCATTGAAGGGGTTAATTATTTAGGCGGTACTACACACAGTATGTTACCCGACATGATTGAAGTCGGTTCTTTCATTGGCCTGGCTGCTATGACACACAGTGATATTACTATCAGGGGGGCCGGCATTGAACACCTGGGTATTATCCCGGAAAAATTTCAGCAACTGGGTATACAAATGAACTTTGTGGGTGATGACATTCATATTCCCGCACAGGATACTTATACCATACAGCGTTACCTGGATGGTGGGGTACTCACCATGTACGATCATCCCTGGCCGGGTTTTACGCCTGACCTATTAAGTATTGTTTTAGTAACGGCTATCGGTGCCAAAGGCAGTGTGCTCATTCACCAGAAAATGTTTGAAAGCCGTTTGTTCTTTGTGGACAAATTGATTGATATGGGCGCCCAGGTTATTCTCTGCGATCCGCACCGTGCTGTAGTGATCGGTTTGGGTAACCAGCAAAAGCTAAGAGGCATTACTATGAGCAGTCCGGATATACGTGCGGGTGTGGCTTTGTTAATTGCTGCTTTGAGTGCTGAGGGTACGAGTATTATACAGAACATTGAACAGATCGACCGTGGGTACCAATATATTGATCAGCGGCTGATGAACCTGGGAGCAAATATTAAACGGGTAAATGGATAAAAAACTTTGCGTGCCAGGTATCTTGTAACAAGGCATATAAAAACCCGCATCACTATTTATATAAGAGTAAAGTAAAGAGTTTTTATATAACTGTTCTATCCCTGGTTATAATAATATCAATCTTTCAATGAGAAAAGCAACAGAAACATCTGTTGTTTTTCTCATTTTTTATTTGGAGTAGTGTTGCAACTTACACCGGGTTATTACATAAGCATTGCGGGATATTGAATTTGATAAATGTCAAATTTATTTCTGTTATTTTAGTATTTATTATATAACGTTATAGTATTATCGCTAAGAATGTCTTCGTAATTGACTAAAATATTTTATGTAACAATTCTTTCACAATTTTTATTAATAAACTATTGTTATCTTCATAGCGATCCACCAGAACTGTGTATGATAGACCAGTATTAACACAACCACCACTTGAACCGAACCATTAAATACCTGCTTATATATTTATGTTCATGCATCTGTTGTTTTATGCAACTGCATGCGCAGGATGTATCCTCCCCGGATAGCAGCGCCGCCCTGGTTTCTGATAAATACCTTTCCTCTATCAATAAAACAGCGGGCAAATTAGAAGCGAGCCTGGATAAGAAAACAGATAAGTTGTTGCGTAAGCTACAGCAACAGGAAAACCGCATTTACAAAAAACTACAAAAGACAGATAGCCTGAAAGCCAAACAGTTTTTAGAACAAAACCAGGCGCAGTATAAAAAACTGGAACAGGGCATCCAGAAACTATCAAAAAAAGGCAATACGTATATACCTTCTTTAGATACACTGAGCAGCAGTTTAAAATTCCTGCAAGACAATCCTGAACTCCTCAAACTAAAAGACAATGCCGGGCAACTGACGGGTGCTTTGGATAAAGTACAGGGCCTGCAGCAACAATTTAACAAAGCCGAGCTGGTAAAGAAATTTTTAAAGGAAAGAAAACAGACCCTTGGCAGCCAGCTTCAAAACTTAGGGTTACTGAAAGAACTCAAACAACTGAATAAACAGGTATACTATTACCAGGCCCAGGTAAACGAGTATAAAGAGATACTGAAGGATCACAAAAAGATAGAAAGAAAAGCTATCGAACTATTAAGCCAGACCAAACTGTTCAAGGACTTTATGCAAAAGAACAGCCAACTGGCGTCCCTGTTCAGGCTACCAGGTAATAACCCCACGGACCCGGCTGCACTCAATGCCTCCCTGGCCGGACTACAGACCAGGGCCCAGGTAAACAACTTATTACAACAACAACTATCGGCTCCCGGAGCGATGGACCAATTCCGCAGTAATATGCAGGATGCCCAGTCACAAATAACCAACCTGAGAAACAGAATCGGCAACCAGGTAGGTAATACGGGTGGTTCGGATATTGACATGCCGGAAGGCTTTAAACCCAACAGTCAAAAAACCAAAACCTTCAAGGACAGGATAGAATATAATACGGACTTCCAGAGTCAAAGAAGCAATGGTTACTTCCCCACAACAAGCGATATCGGCCTGTCAGCCGGTTACAAGATCAATGACAAGAGTGTGATCGGAATAGGAGTGAGCTACAAAATAGGCTGGGGTCAGAACATCCAAAACATCAGGATCACCCACCAGGGTATTGGTTTAAGAAGTTTTGTGGATTGGAAGATCAAGGGCGGTTTCTGGTTAACGGGTGGTTATGAACAGAACTACCGCAATGAGTTCAACAATATCGCCGCCTTAAAAGACCTGAGCGCCTGGCAACAGAGCGGCCTGATAGGCCTGAGTAAACAAATCAACCTTAAATCAAAAATATTCAAAAAGACCTCCGTGAAGTTATTATGGGATTTTCTGAGTTACCAGCAGGTACCGAGGACACAACCTATATTGTTCAGGGTGGGGTATGGAATTAATTAAATCTACATTGCCAACTAAAAATTAAATATGTTATTATAAATGAAACAAGTTTTTTATTTATTACTGTTGATAGGGTTACATACATGTGTATTTGCACAACCGGAAGCACAAAGTCTGCATATAAAAATACAGGAGCATACTCCTCATTCGCCCAATACCGCTAGTTTAGGTAGATATTTTGATATTCCCGTAGATATGTCTTCTGGTATACCTACCATTACCATACCGTTATATACTATTAAAACAGGAAACACTAGTATCCCCATCTCTCTAACGTACCATGCTGCAGGTAACAGGGTAAACACTTCTGCCAGTTGGGTAGGCATGGGCTGGGATTTGGTATATGGTGGCGTTGTTACCAAACAAGTCAATGGCTTAGATGATTTCTACTCCGGTACATTCTATGATCCTGCAACAGGAACACCTTCACATACCAACTATTTTAATCCAGATTATACTATCGATGACAATCTGGGATTTACCTCTATGTCAGATGTTGGAGACAGCTTGTTGTCAGGTACTTATGCATCGACATATTTTTTAGAATTAAGTAAACTGTTGGGGCGAATAATACTTAATAAATATGATGGAGAGTCAGATGAATATCATTATTCAACCCCACAGGGAAGTGGCTCGATTTTTTACAATCAAAAAACTTCACAATTTCACACGAATAAACTGGATGGGTCCCAGGCATTTTACTTATCAAATGACAATAATTGGATAGTTCGTACCAAGGATGGTTTTAGCTTCCGCTTTGGACAACCAGAGGAAACGCTTACCCAGGTAAGAGGCGTTGGACAGTATTATACTTCTGCCTGGTATATTACAAGTATAACGGATAATATGGGCAGAGAAGTAAGTTATCAATATGATGTATCTGACCGGAAACACTATAAACTTGGAGAATGGCAAAACAGGGATTATCAGTTTGGAGGTCCTTTTCCTACATTTAGCGGTACAAACGGGGATTATATAAGGCGTTATGGCAGGGATATTAATGTCCGGACCATAAACTTTCCTGAAGGGAGGATTGAGTTTATAAAAGAGGCAACCACCCGTATAGACAGTGGTATAAATGCACTTAAACAGATTAAGATTTTTGATCAGGAAAATGTTCTTAAAAAGCAGTTTAACCTTGAGTATATCTATGTAGGGACAGCGGGGGATAAAACGGCAAGATTATTTTTAAAATCCGTCCAGGAGATAAATGTTAATACACTTAACGCCAATGCCAGCCGGCCGTATATAATTGATTATGAGTCAACAGTGTTGCCTACTAACTTTTCCTTTGCACAGGATAAATGGGGCTATTATAATGGTAAACTATCAAATACCAGCATGCAACCGATGGAGGTGGAAACGGTATCATATGGTATCCCCAATTTAGCTAACCGGGAAATTGATACTAACTATACCAAGGCGTCTATTATCAAGAAAATACAGTACCCAACAGGGGGCTCCATAAGTTTTGATTTTGAGAATAATAAAGATGAAAACAATGCACTTGTTGGAGGGGTAAGGGTGAAAAGAATTACAAACTTTGACCATGTAGGTAATCAATCGCTTATAAAAGAATACAACTATAACGATGATGCCGGAAATTCAACGGGATATGTACATAGCCGTCCTAAATTCCACTATTTTTTACAGAAAGGAATGACGCCTCCTGTTTCTAATTGCAGAGTAACCAGCGATCCGATCCTACCACTTTTTACAAACCAGGGTAGCCCCATCATTTATAAAAGAGTTGACGAAATCCAAAAAGGCAATGGCGTTGACTTAAAAACCCGGTATTATTATCATTTCGACCTGGGCCAGATGGGCATATCGGAAAGTGTGGAGGCTACAGTAGGATTAGGGGTTCCACAGCCCAAAAAATCGGCGATCACCAAGTTTCTGGCAAAACCATATAAGATTGAGAAATTTAAAAAAGAGAATAATCAATATGTTGTAGTGGAGCAGACGGAATTAGATTATAACTTATTGGATAACCTAAAAAATTATATCTGGAACATCCAAAGCGCCTGGACCTTATTTTCATCTTCTTTTGTTGAAGACCCGGGGAATGACCCCTATTCTGTACAAAATATGATGAATACTACCCCAACTGCCAATATGTATAAGATGTTCCAGGAGAGTCTTGTCAACAATGAAACAACGCAGAAAATATTTAATGGTTCAGATGTAATTACATCGGTAACCCATAAGCAGTTTGATAAACGTAATGAAAACGTTAATACTGTAACTGCCATAGCCAGCAATGGCGATATTTTAAATACTTATGTTAAATATGTGTCAGACTATAATTATACTACCAGCTCAAATACGGTTAACTTAGAATTGAATTCATTAATGGATGAAGGAAGAACGGGCCTTCCTATCGAAGTTATTTCTACGCGGCAAAGACCTGGAGGGCAGGAGTATATTACTGCCGCAGATCTTTATTTCTATAACGCCGGCCAGTTAAGAAGACATTTGCGTTTGCCAAACAATAACAATAATATTTTATACTCAGGTTACCAGGTATCTTCTAACGATGCTGCTGGTTTTTATTATGATAACCGATATGAAGAAGAAACCAGGATTGACTTTACAGACAACTATAATAATCCTACTCAGCTAACAACAAAAAATAAGGTTCAATCAATAATATGGGATATAGACGATATCCTGGCTACAGCAGAAAATGCCAGTATAGCGGATATTGCAGCTACTTCATTTGAAAGCGCAGTTAAGGGACAATGGACCTATTCGGGAGCCCCTGTATCAGAAGCAAATGCCTTAACAGGGAAAAAGGCATACCTGTTAACTAACGGCAATATCACCCGGTCCACATTAGATGCAAACAAAACCTATATAGTTTCCTATTGGAGTAAAAATGGTGCTCAGAGTGTAAGCGGCGGTTCGAATATTACAACGGGGAGAACATTAAACCAATGGACCTATTATGAACACCAGGTGGTAAACCCTTCAACAGGTTTAGTAACCATTTCGGGAACAGGAACCATTGATGAGCTGCGTTTGTATCCTGCAGGAGCATTAATGAAAACCTATACTTATGAACCGTTATTGGGGATGAGTAGTCAGTGCGAGGTGAATAACCGGTTATCCTATTATGAATATGACTATCTCAGTCGTTTACACCTGGTGAAAGACGACGAGGGAAAGGTATTGAAACGAATTTGTTATAACTATGCCGGACAGGTGGAAAATTGTGGAGTTCTATATTACAGTACAGCAAAATCAGGAACATTTACCCGCAATAATTGCGGAACCGGATTTATTGGTGGTTCTGTTACTTATACGGTTCCGGCTAACACTTTTAGTGCAGAGTCCCAGGCCGCAGCTGATGCTTTGGCACAGGCAGATGTGGATGCCAATGGACAGGCATATGCCAATGCAAATGGTACTTGTACACCTGTTTCCACTACTATTTATGTCAAAATTGCGTATCAAAATTTTAATTATGGGCCTACTGTAACCGCTGATGTGGTGTTAAAGTTTTATAATGATGCTGCCGGTACTATTCCTGTTAGTGTAAGTAATCTAAATGTAAATGTTGAGTCAAAGCGATACAATTGTGGTAGTACTACTGCCGCCACTACACTGTCGTACACATTTAATTGCTCCGGAACGTCTACAGTTGTAATGACACAAGCTAATATGTCGTTGCAAGATGCAAGACGTTGTTGGGAATGGACTTATACTGTAAAACCTGGTACCGGGTATACACCATAATTATTTATATGGCATACGATCCCGGTTTACGAAAAGCAATATTATTTAGTTAGTCGTCTTTAAGGCGTTATTTTATTCAAGGTTAATACCACTGTTTATGGTTATGAAAAAGTTGTTATACAGCATATTATTTTGTTTATTATTAATAAGCAGCAGTACCCTCATTTTTGCACAACCCATTCCCCGCCCTCTGCCAATAGAGGTGCTTAATACGGCACCTTTAAACTATGTACGTACCTGGGATGTGGTAAAGCCTGTGACCAGTATGACGGATTTGAATACTAACACCACGCCTACTACGGCGAGGATGACCACGCAATACCTGGATGGCCTGGGCCGCCCTATCCAGACGGTAATTAAACAAGGGTCGTTAATTACCGGGGCAACACCGGTTGATATGATAAACATTACTTTTTACGACGAATTGGGGAGAGAAACCATAAAGTACCTGCCTTCACCTGCCCGAACCACTACTGTTAGTCCTGTTTTGAATGACGGCTTATTTAAAAGTGACCCCTTCACTCAGCAACATAGGTTCTATAGTGATTACTTAGATGGACAGGCCGGGGAGACAGATGGAGGTACCTGGGGTTATAGTATAACCAACCTTGAGGCATCTCCCTTAAGCCGCCCCCTGGAAAGTTATGCCCCTGGCGTAAACTGGGTAGGTACAGAGACAACAACCAAAAATGGGGTAAAAATCAGTTATTGGATCAATAAAGCAGGTGATGGAGTGAGAGTATGGAGAGTAACTGATGGCAGCACGGGGAGTTTTGGTACTTATACTACTGCGGGCATTTATTCTTCAGGGGAATTATACAAAAACGTGATTGAGGATGAACATGGTAAACAGGTGATCGAGTTCAAAGACAAAAACGGCTTAATGATTCTAAAAAAAGCACAACTGACTGCAGTGAAGGATGATGGTACAACAGGTGCAGATCATGATGGTTGGTTGAGTACTTACTATATCTATGATGACTTGAACCGATTAAGAGCCGTTATCCAGCCGGAAGGAGTTAAATACCTGGCCCAACCGACTAATAACTGGTCAGCCGCAGCAATTAATGATATTATCGGCGAACAGCTTTTTCGATATGAATACGATAATCGCAGCAGGATGATCATGAAGAAGGTTCCCGGAGCGG